>Ga0209518_1000593_pt1 | contig 45684 bp, 77 predicted proteins | sample RifGroB1_FD_183993 | JGI IMG/M metagenome (GOLD analysis project Ga0209518, IMG submission 183993) | Groundwater microbial communities from Rifle, Colorado, USA - Groundwater B1 (SPAdes) (version 2) | ecosystem: Environmental > Aquatic > Deep subsurface > Groundwater | place: Rifle, Colorado...
AGATTACCGGAACAATTAACGGGAGAAGTGGGTAGCATGAACCCCGAAGGTATGCAAGGAATGGTAAATGTTTGATACGGTTAAAAGGTTATTTTCGAGGAACTTTGAACTCACGGAGAATATACTTGTCTTGCGTGAACAGGTTCAGGTAGGGCAAAGGTTACAAGAAGTGCTTGAAGGAAAAGATTTCGCAACGATAAGAGAACATATCCTTTTACCATTGCAAGTTGGAGCATTTGAGACTTTCAAGAAAGTAGATGCGAAAGATTTTGAACGAGTCATGGAAACGCAAATGATGTCCAAGATGATAGATACGATACGGAAGGAGATTGAAAAGAAAATCAATCAGGGGCATTTAGCAGAACAACAAATAAAATCTCTACCCGAATTATCGGGCGAGGAGGAGGACTAACATGAATACCGAACAAAACGGCTCTACTACCGTTGAGCAAGCGAGCCAGCAAGTAAATGTAACGGAAAAACTTTTTGCCGATTTATTGCCGATAGACGAGGTTAAAACTCCACCTGCGGAAAATAAAGAAGCGGAAGTGAAGGACGAACAAGAAATAAAGAAGGAAGTTGTGGAAACGCCAACACCTAAAGAACCCGAATACCTTGATATACAGGGCTTCGGAGACAAAAAGGTGAAAATAAAGGTAGATGGCGTTGAAACAGAGATTCCTTTCAAGGATGTTGTAAAAGGCTATCAGACGGAACAGTATCTCACTCGTAAAGGGCAAATGTTAGCCGAGGAGAAGAAGAAACTACACGAAACCCCACCGCCTCCGCCTCATACAAAAGATGACTATCTCGACCCGCTTATGGCTGATGAGATAGAACGCTTAAGTAAGGAATTGAAGACGGTAAAGGAATACAATGAAGCGACAATATCGGAATTAGCACCAATCCGTTATGAGCGGAATTTGAGTGCCATAGATACCGAGATGAAAACGGAAGGTCTGATTGATTTCAGGGAGAAAATTCCTGAAATTGAAAAGATTATCCTCGCTATGTCGCCTGAACAATCAGCGGCCTACGATACTGCCGAGGGGTTCAAAAGCGTGTATAAGAATCTTAAACTCCAAGAACTAATAAAGAAGCCGCAGGCAAGCACTACCGTTAATCCCGATGTGCGGCCAAAGCCAAAAATTGTCCCTATTGAGTCGAGTTCAAGTCCCTCTGGTGGTGCTGTGAATGGTAACGCGGAGCGAAAAAAAGCACTCACTCATGCAATAGAAACAGGGGATTGGCCTGATTTCATGGCGAAATATGGTTAATCTCCCTATAAGGAGGTATTATGGCAATAGCGACTAACACATATACTACTTACGATACGGCGGGTATGAGGGAAGACCTCATAGACGTAATCAGCAACATAGACCCCGTATCTACGTGGTTTCAGAGTAACATAGGCAATGCAAGGGCTTCACAGAGATACCATGAGTGGCTTCTTGATGCACTCGCCGCTCCTGCCGCCAATGCACAGATAGAAGGCAATCAGTTGACGGCGACTGCGATTGTTCCGCCTGTAAGGTCGGGCAATTACTGCCAGATTCTGAGCAAGTCTTTTTCGATAACTGAAACCGAAGAAGTTACGGATAAGGCTGGTAGAAATTCAGAGGTTGCATATCAGAAAGCGAATAAACTTAAAGAACTCGCCAACGATATAGAATACGCTCTGATTATCAATGCCAGCGCGGTTTCGGGCGGCACGGCTACGGCAAGACAGTTGAAAGGATTGTCGGGCTGGATAACTTCTAACAACATTACCGGAACAGGCACGGAAAGTCAGCCTCTTACCGAGACGTTGTGGAATGACGGCTTGCAGACCGTATGGAACGCAGGAGGTAAACCCTCTAATTGCCTTATGGGTGCGTTCCAGAAACGCAAGGTTGATGCATTTACGAGCAATACCAAGAACGTAAATGCCGACCAGAACAAACTTATCAACCATATCTCGATTTACGAATCGCCATTTGGGACGGTTGCCTTAAGAATACACCACATTATGCAGAGCGATGTTCCGAGCAAAATCTTCATTCTCGGCGACATGAAACTGTGGAAGAAAGCGTATCTCAGACCGTTGCAGTGGAAGGATTTGCCATACACGGGTTTTGCGAGATTCTTGGGGTGTGAAGCGGAACTTACCCTCGAATCAAGAGCAGAAGCGGGGTCTGGCGTAATCGCCGAATTAACCACGAGTTAGTCGGCGCACGGAGAAAGGGGGGGTTCTATCAAGCCCCCCACCTTCCGAGAAGGTAAGTGTATGATTTTCAGAAGTGGTAACGTGCAAGATAAGGCGATTATAGACATAAACCACAAGGGCGAAAAAATTTCCTTCACCCATGTTGGGGTGATTGACGATGCCGCACAGGAAGCATATCTTAATAGGATGTATTCCAATAATGGATTTTCGGATAAGAAACTATTTAGGAAGGTGGCAGTGATACCTGATTGGGTATTCGTTGTTCACCCAGAATTTAATCAAGACCCTGATTTGGCGTTAGATTGGGTAAGAAAGAATGGCGATGGGATAGGGCAAAACTTTAAGGCTTGCACGGGAAAATTTTAATGAAACCTCATATAGTATTTGTTAGCGAAAAATGGTGCGATTGCAGACCCGAAATGGGTTTGACGAATAGTTTCCATAACCTCTTCGGTTCTTTGGAATCAACGGGATTAGCGGAATATTCTAATATCTTTTTCGACGAATGGAATATCAAATATGGTAAAAAATGCGACGAAGAAGTTTTAAGACAAGGATTAGAGGCTGATTTGGTGGTCGTTACACCTCTTAATGGTATTCACCATTTGCCTAATATCCAGACTTTCGGTAAGATTAAAGATGCCGGTATTCCCGTAGTTGCTATCCATTTTGACAGCGTTAGTCCAAAAAATCTTGCTTATGCGGATAGTATGCTCCCGCAGATAAATTTTAATGTGGTTTTGGATTCGGGAATATCGTATTCAAATTCATTGCACAGTAATAGATATGTTCCATTATGGACTCCACAAGACCCTCGGATATTCCATAATCCAAATAAGAAACGGGATATAGCGATAAGTCATCTCGGAACTACGGAAGGCCGTCCTGAAAGAGAAAATTCGCTTAACTTTATCGGGTCAAGAGATATAAAGATTTATTCGAGAGGCGGACAAAGAAAAGATAATATCCCTATCGAAGAATATGCCGATATTTTACAAAGGTCTTTAATTACACTTAATTGGTGCGAAAATAAAGATTTTAAGCAGTTAAAAGGTAGGATATTCGAGGCAATGTTATGCGGTGCTTGTCTATTTGAATCGGAGAATGATGAAATTAAAAAGTATTTCATTGAAAATGAAGATTACGTTTCATTCAAGGGACGTAATTCGGAAGTTCTTGCCTGTATGTTGCGGGGTTATATTGAAGATAAAAAAGAAGTAGAACGCATAGCAAAGAATGGATATAAAAAAGCAACGGCATATTACAATGCTGAGAATTTTTGGCGAACTATTTTCCAGAAAGCGGGGGTAAATGGATATAGACATATTGATACCGACTTCAAAGAAGCGATTACAGAAATTGCTTTGGCAAATTAGGAGTTGTTTCAATCAAGGTCTTGATGTTCGCGTTACCATTGCTTCAACAGGAGAATACCCCGAATTGTTGGAGCAGTTGACAGAAGCAGAAAAAGGCAAGATGAGATTTATTACAGACGCTCCTGAGGGATTATGCGGGAACGCCGCTTCTAAATATGTAATGGAGAATTTTGAATGGGGGGAATGGTTTTACTCGATAGGAGATGATGACGCATTGCTTCCGTGGGGATTGAAGCATTTATGGGATAATAGACACGGCGTGGGAATGGTTATAGGACGGGCTTTATGTGTAAGCAAGGGACAGAACCTTGACTTAACGCAATATAGGGTCGGCACTATTCTTGCTTGCGGCAGAGTAAGCGGAGTATGCACATTATTCAATTTCAGAAAGGTTGAAAAACTTGGCATACCTTATTGGAACGCTAATAGTATGGTAGCCGATTGGGAACTCATAGAGAAAATGGCGGAGAATTATAAATATAAGATTATACCCGAAACGGTTTGTGTTCTTGCTTTAGCGACTGTGCAGGGGGAAAAATGCGAATAACATATTTCTTGGCGGATAATGGAGCATGTGGTATTTACCGTCTCGATAATCCATTATTAGAAGTCAAGAAATCGGGTCTGGCTAAAGTATGGCGGATAGATAAAGGCGATAGTATCGTGAAAAATATAGATTGCCTTGAAGCCGATATATTCGTAATGCCGCGTATGTGTGGCGAAGATATGCAAAGGAATATGAAAAAACTCCAAAACGGAGGTAAGAAGTTAATAATTGACCATGACGATTTCTTATTTGATATTCAACCTCTTATGAGGGCTTATAGTGAATTTGGAACAAAAGAAGTCAAGTATAAAATGCCCAACGGCGACATCATGGATTTATGGCAGGACGGCAAGAATATCAATTTACAAGAAAATATTGAAAGACTTAATGGTGTTGCAAAAGCATTAAAACAGGCGGATATGGTTACTGTTACGACTGATATACTTGCCGAGGCATACAAGAAGTATAATCCTAATGTGGTGGCATTGCCGAATTGTATTGATATGGATTTATGGAAGCAATTACCATTGAAAAGAGAAAACGACGAGATTAGATTATATTGGGGCGGCGGGGATAGTCATTACGGCGATTGGATGTTAATGCCCAATGTCCTGAAGGCAGTAATGGATAAATACGAGAATGTAAAACTTATCATACAGGGAACTTTATTTAAGGCTTCGATAAAAGATTTACCGCAGGACAGGATAGAACATCATGGATGGGTGAATACTCATGCTTACCCATACAAAACGGCGATTTTAGACCCTGATATTGCGATTATTCCGCTTGAAGATACATTGTTTAATCGGTGTAAGAGTAATATAAAGTGGGTTGAGATGTCGGCATTAGGTGTGCCATGTGTAACCTCTTATGTATCACCATACAAAGAATATGCGGCAGAAAATAATGGAATTTTTATTGAGAATAACGATAAAGACGCATGGGTAGATGGGATTTCTTACATGATAGACAACGTGGATACAAGAAAAGAGTTTGCAGGTAATGCAAAGAAAATAGTCGCAGAGCATTTCGACATTAAAACGCAATATCCGAGATGGATAAAAGCGTATGAAGGATTAGGAGTCTAATATGGCTGCACCGACCGCACCGACATTAGTTTCTCTTACTACCGAAGGTTTGAAAAAAGGCGGATATGCTTCTCCTACGTCCATTCAACTTACGCAGGCTCAAGATGAATGGATGAATGAGATTAAGAATGACATACTTGTTTTAAGCGGTGGGCGAAAATTAACTTCCCTTTATACTACCTCGATGTCCGTTACCATTAACGGGAAAGAAAGATATGCAAGGCCGACAGATTTCTTTTCGGAAATGACAATAGATATACTTGACGGAACAATAAGAGGGACTGCTACTGCTGGTGCGGTAGGGTCTGTAACTCTCGCCAAAGATGAAGGGGATATTGTAGGGAAGTATATTATGATTACGGCTGGGACAGGTGTAGGTAGTATGTCCCAAGCCACCGCTTTCAATTCTTCAACTTTTGTAGCAACCGTAAGCCCCGATTTTAATACTGCTCCCGCGAGTGGTAGTTCGTATATGATTATTGACAGTATTTATCCTTTGCAATCAAAGCCAGCTTGGGATATAGGACAAAATTATTCAAGAGGTTTGCCGCAAATATTTTATCCGATTGGCGATAATAATTATGGTGAATTTATACTCTACCCAACACCGTATAATACGGATAATCATGTATTCGGTATGAGAATGAGATATTACGCTAATCTTATGACGTTAGATTTAGCGGGAACTCTTATGGCAACCTTGTATCAAAGGTGGAGGAATATATGGGTGCAAGGAGTTCTTGCGAAAACATTACAGATGGACGATGACAATAGGCAAAAGCAGGAAATAGATAATTATTATGCCATGATAAAAGCGATGATAGCAAGAGAAACTTATGGAATGGATATAAGCAATCTTCAATCTAAAGTAACCGATTACTAAAGGAGAACCCCAAATGAAGGTTGTTTATCCCGTTACCGCCACTACCGAAGCGTCCAAACTCTCGTTCTGTTACCGCCTCGATGGACTTCTTCGTCTTGAACATAATGACATGGGGGCGAAGTTCATGTCGGGGCAGATAACCGAAGTCGAATGGTTGGATTATCTCAAAAATACCTTCGAGCTGCAAAGTCAGGCTATTCATTTTGAAATCAACAAGAACAGGGAGATTGCTTCCAAAAGCACGTATTGGGCAGTTAATTTGAAAACCGCCATAGTGAAAGAAGTTGAGGTAATCTAATGTCCTTTGAAGATTTTACAACCTATGTGGAAGTTGACCCCAACGCACATATATCGGTTGCGACTAATGTCATAACGTTTACCGGACTTGCACGCAATGAGAGTGCGTATGTCTATAAGGATGCTGGGGTTGACCATTTTAATGGCGATTTTACTCATCTTATAGATGCCATCTATACTTCTGTTACCGGAACAGATGTCCTTGGTAATTGGGCTTTAGGTAACGATATTGGAGAATTGTTTCTTTTACATAGTGCGGGGAAAAATGCTCTGATTGTATTTAGGTCGGAAGCCAGCGGCGTAAATGCAAACGATTATCTTCGGGAAAATGACGGAGGAACTTTATACACCAGTTCCTATGTGGATACGTTATCTCCTCAAAACAGATATTACAAAATAAAAAGAGATGAGAATGTTGGAACTTATGGCACAATTTATTTATATATTTACTCGGATGCCGCAAGAACAAATTTGTTATCAACATTGAGTATCGCTTTACATACATCTAAAAAAGATTATAGATATATATATGCGGTGCAGTCTTATAATGACGGCAATGCAGGGGCTGGCACAGGCAGAAACGAGAACCTCGATTTACAGGAAGCGGCGGGGACAGTTATCCCAGTCTTTATGAATCAATATCGCCAAAGGAGTGCATAATGAGATTTTTACGAAATAATACCGCAACAAGGATTACAGTAGGGCCGTTCCTCGATAAGACTGACGGTGTTACGCCCGAAGTTGCGATTACCGTTACGGCTTGCAAATTAACATTCACGGCGGATACGGGAGGCGTTCCGACCCTCATCCTTGACGTTGCCCCAACTGCTTCGGGCGGGGCAAATGATATGGTGCATATAACAAATGATGACGCTGGATTCTACGACCTCGAACTTGCAGCGGCGAATGTAAACTACCTCGGCAGGGCTATGCTTGCCATAACGGACGCAACCGTGCACTGCCCTGTATTTTGTGAGTTTATGATTGTTCCTGCCGTAGTTTATGATGCGATGTTTCTCGGCACGGATACCCTTGAAGTGGATGCGGTGCAGTGGCTCGGGACGGCTTGCGCTACTCCTACGGTTGCGGGCGTGCCTGAAGTGGATTTGACGCACGTAGCGGGGGCGACAACGAATGTCTCGGCTCTTGCAACCAATGTGGACGCTATCCTTACCGATACGGGGACGACAGGGGTGGTAAATGCTCTAATAGAAAGAAATTACATAGAAAACGGAACAGCACAATCAGGAACGACGAATACTATCACTCTTGCCGCAGGTGCGGCTTCTACGAATGACCTCTGGGTTGGTCAGCAGATTTCCATTTATGCAGGCACGGGGGCAGGGCAAACAAGGGGGGCATTGAATTATAATGGTTCAACTAAGGTTCTTACAGTCGCGCGTAATTGGAAAGTCAACCCTGATGCCACAAGTCAATATAAAATACAGTTGCAATTTGGACCGAAAGTCAATAACACTCTCGAAGTTTCGATTGCGGATGCAGGTGCTGATTTAACGACAATTCCATGGAACTCGGCATGGGACACAGAGGTTCAATCCGAATGTGCGGACGCTCTTACGGCGTATGGTGCTTCGACCCCTACCGATGTTCTTACACAGGTTAATGCGGCTCTCGACGCGGCTGGAACGGAGTTGACCACTATACCTACTACGACGGGCACGATAAGGCAGAAACTCAATTTCTTATTTCAGTATTTTAGGAATAAGAAAACAATTACAACTACGACTGAAACCTTGAAGAAAGAAGATGCTTCTACGACACTTGGCACGGCAACAGTTTCAGATGATGGGACTACCTTTACGAAAGGTGAAATGAACTAATGGCAGTTAATCGGATATGGTTTCCTAATGCACCTATACCGAGTGTATCTGCTCCTGATAGAGCGCAATTAGGTATAGGTTATGGCGGGATTACTATATCAGATGTATGGGGTGCTGGCAATAACCCCGCCGATATATGGTTGCAAGAAGGTAATCTTGTTGATACATGGGTTCAGGAAAGCGATACAACAAATACATGGCTTAATAATCAGGAAAGTTAAAGATGTCCATTATCCCGATAATTCCATTCAAAGGCAGTGCCGTAACTTCAAAGGAAAAGGCCACTATCCCTATGGGTGGTTTTTCCATGATACAGAATTTTTATCCCCGTTCTTCTGGATTTGAACAAAGAAAAGGACAGGCAAAACATCATACAACCGCAGATAGTTCTCTCGAATGTCAAACTCTATGGCAATTCAATAAGGGAGCGAAAACCGAAAGACATTTCTTTGCTCAACTCCTCGACGGTTCGGTTCAGGAAGCAACCGATAATCCACCTACTATTACGACAGGAGCATTTGGCTCAGATGTTCTTACGGCGGTGAGTAGCACTATACCTGCTTCGTGGGGGAATATAGATGATATTGCGATATTCTCAGATGGGGCAAGACAACATCAGGTATATGGTGGCACAGACAGGAAAATAAAAGCCTTATTCGTTGGCGGCACAGGCACAATAGGCGACTCAGATGGAGTGGACGGCATAAGAAATGTTACCGATGGGGTTGCCGCTACCACGACTGTTTTAGGTGGCGGCACGACTTTCTTTATTAAAACAGATTTGCCTGCAACTTCAATCAAACATACTGTTAGCGTAGCGAATACTACCACGGCAACTACCACCACTTATTATTGGGATAAAACCACGAACGCATGGGCGGCAGTATCGGGATTTTCCGATGGAACACTTGCGGCGGGGAAAACGCTTGCTCAGGACGGGAGTATGTCTTGGACTGCCCCGACAAACGAAAGGGCGATTTACCTTTTTGGAGAATCGGGATTTTGGTATAAATTTGTAGCAAGTTCTTCCCTTTCCGCTACTACCGCAGTATCAGAAGTTTTCTTTAATGCTCCTTTCCAATCCATACAGAATGTATTTGACGGGATATTCGTTGACGCTATCGAAGCGAAGATATGGAACTCGGTGCAACTTCGTTATTACCAATATGCGGCAGGTTCAATAGACGTAAGTAATCTTACGGCTGGTGATTATATTTATTTCTCTGTTACCGACCCTATTTTAGCGGCCTACATAGATGTCGGGGCAACTCCTCATATCAAGAAAGCCACGGTTACAGGTTCGAGCAATATTTCTTTCTATGATGGCGGCACAGGTTTAGATTATATCCAAACTACGGACGGTAATTTCCAGACGGCTGGATTCGAAGAAGGGCAGTCAATCGTTATTACAGGGTCAGTCTCTAATAATATCACCACAAAAATTATTCGTGTCAACTCTAATACAATTTGGGTAGATACGGGACTTCTTACGGCAGAAGCAAAAAAATCAGCAACTCTTACCTACACAGGCACAACTCCTTCCTTCGATGCCTTTGACGGTTGGACTGGGAGTGCATGGACTGATTGTAAGGGGGCGGACGGCTCAAGCGGCCTCATACAATCAGGCTTTATGACATTGGCTAATTTAGACGCAGTTCAACCGACTGATTTCGACCAATCAGGATACCATGCGTTCTGGTATCGTTTCAAATTCGGGCATACCATATCGAGAAAAGTTGTCATGTCAATACAGGTTATCCCATATTATGACATAGACGAATTGGGCAAAGTAGGAATTGCAAACGGAATATGGAAGAACAGGGTTCTATATACCTTTGGCGATTACCCCGAATATCTTTATGTCTCTACTGCGGGTAATCCTCTTATGCTCAACGGAAGCGATTATGCTATTCTTGAAGCGGGAGATGGGCGTAATAATCGTATTCGAGCGGCAAGAAAATTCCATAATGAAATAATCGTATGGCAAGAAGAAAAAGGTGATAGCGGCGGGGTTACACTTTTTGAGGGATTCGACCCTACTACTTTCGGTAAATTACTTTTAACACCGCAAATAGGTATCTTAAACGCCAAGAGTGTAGCGGTTCTTGACGGCGTATTGACTTCCACGGAAACTGATTCTAAACTCAAAACCCTTGCTTTTTGGTTATCCCATTATGGAGTTTTTGTTACCGATGGGCGGATAGTTTCATTGGTAAGTGGTGATATACAAAATTATTTTGACCCGCAAAAAACAGAATACATAAGGGCAGGCTATGAAGATAAGATGTGGTTGGCTTACGATAGCGCGAATCTTTGTATTCACATGGGACTTGTATCGGGTTCGAGTGCGACTGTCCCTAATATATTCCCTGTCTTCCATATAGCAGACGGTTCGTGGACTTTCAACGTATATGCTAATACTATCTCATGCATGGCAGAAGTAGAGGCGGCAAGTGGTGCGGTATTTTCCCTTCAATATGGCGGCGGTTCTTCAGACGGTTTCGTATATCGGCTCAATACGGGCTTGAATGATGTTTCAACCGCCATAAACGCCTATTGCGACCAAGAAATAGACGGGGCAGGGAATTATTTGCAGATAAGAGATACCGTTCTTCGTGGTAAAGCACAGGCGGCTGGTAGTATCACGCAATCCTTCGCGTTAATGGGTAATTCCACTTTCGAAACTTCGCCTACTAAGACATTTTCGATGATTGCGGCGACTTCCGGCGACCCTTATTGGCGGGATAGATGGAGGACGAGTTTGCGTAGCAATCACTTCACCATACGATATGCTCATAATACGGTTGATGAATCGGCATATTTATTTGACGTGGGGTATAGATTTAAACAACAGGATAACAACAGATGATGAAGAAACCCGATACGAGAAGGTGGTTTGAAAAAGTTATACCATGCAAAAATCTTAACGCCGAAAGGGAAGTTAAATTCGTTTCTATGGAGGAATTTAACACCGCATGGAAGAAGAAACCTATAGCAATTCCGATAGAGGAAAAAGATGGCAAAGAATAAAGATTTTTTCCGCAAGCCGTATATGGAAACACCCGAAGATGATTATTCGGATATGATGAAGTATATCCCCGATGCGGCGCAACCCGATTATCGTTCCAAACCTCATTCGGAAATGATTAAACCTTATGATGATAGGATACAGGATTATGGCGAAATGGAACATTTTTACCCAAGTAATTTTAGTATTATTGCACAACCACCGAGTGCCGAATTAATAGTGAGTGGTGAGCCAAATCCTTGTAAGGCATTACGTCATATTGCTTTTGGGTCTATAAAAGTTTGGTGGGAAATCCCTTGTGGTGGGACGCTATCTATAAATAATGCATTTGAGGGAGGACTTCCGCCTTATATTGTGCTTGCTTCCGCCGCAACTATGAATGGCAGTTTATCCTGCGATGAACAGGGGAATTGCTATTATAGAGCACCTTCGGAGTGTTGTGCAGATATAACCGATAATATTTATATTCAAGACGCTTGCGGTAGAAGTGCTAATATTATAATTATTGTGAAGGCATTTGACTATTCAATATCCAATTATCAAACAGTTATCATCGGTCCTGACGCACCAGTAGACGGAGATTGCTATGCTCTTCAAACATATGTGCCTTATACCGTTTGGACAATAGATAAAGGTGCGATTGATAGTAGTGGGTGTGTAAGTGGACTATCTGGTCAGTGTGGTGCGGCAATTATTACCGCAACTTTTATGTGTGAAGATAACGAGATTATTGCTACTAAAAAAGTCCGTATGCCAGATGGAGTTTGGGTCTTTGTTTCTTATTGTAGTAATTGTGTAGGGTCAGCGGAAACTTGCTGTAATACAACTATTTATACTGACGACTTAAAAATAAATGGCTCAATAAGAAGAGCAGTGTCAACCAGTGGTGAATGTTATTTTTCTGATTGCACTCCATACCCGACTTGTGAAAGTTTGTATAGTGTATGGTGCTATCTTAAGTCTATCGACCAATGGACGTGTGCATGAATTGGTGGGATATATCATCTGAACTTAAAGACCCTTTTGACTATGACGAGTTTTATTCTATGTGTATAGTGCAAAATCTTGAACCACTATCACCATTTGAATATGCTCAAAAGGTAGGAATGCTAATGGTGGCTCAGAGAAGATTTAAGGGGGTAACACCAGAAGCGGCTTACAAGGCTTTTATTCAAGAGATGAATAATGCTTCTTCGCAGAGGACTACTACAAGTTCAAAAGGAGGTTGTGGCTCATGTGGCAAGAAATCGTAATAGGAAGTTTCATGGCTTACATCTTAACACTACTAATAGTAGAAGGAGTAGTATTTGATACTACTCGTAGGTGGTTACGTCCAAGAACCACATTCCTTATAATTGGTAATAAGTGGTTACTTGATTGTAGATTTTGTGTTTGCTTTTGGGTAAGTTTTGTGATAATGCTAATAATGAATAGACCTTCGATGTTTTTGGTGATTTTCGGCATAGCCCATTGGCTTTCAACACAGGAAAGGAGAGTATAATATGGCAACGACACCTTCAGGGACGGCTTCTAAATGGACTATGCTTGATATACCGACCTTCCAAGCAGGAAAGATACCTGCTGCTCCTTCTCCGAGTTCTTACTTTGCTCCTCTCCCTGACACGGGTAGGATACAGTTTCTTACTCAACAGGCCGCCGCACCGGGGGCAAGAAAACTTCGCATGGGCTTGCTTGGGGCATTACAGATGGCTAAAAGAGCCGAGAATCCTAATGTTCAAGCGTTACTTGGCAGACAAGCCGTTGCGGGTTACGGTGAAGGATTAGAAAGCGTCATGGGTGGGGCAAGACGGGAAGGTATGGGAATGTATGCCCCCGAATACGCCGCCATGACCGAACAGGAAAAGGCGAATTGGCTTGCCGCAAATGAAAAAGAACGCTCTGATTACCTTGCCGCCCTTGAACAGTATAAAGCAAAACCACCTACTGGTATGGCAAAACCAACCAATGTTTCTGGCGAAGAACGTATGGGGTTAAGTAATTTTGGGTTAGATAATGACACCGACAAGATTTATCAGGCCAATAAAGCAAGTATGCTCGGTGGCGGTTATCCTACTTCTGGTGGCGTAGATAATACTACCGCAACAGCATTGAATAGATTCATCGAGAATAATCCTAATGCCACTCAAGGCGACTATGATGCATACAAGTTAAAGATAGGTGTGGAAACGGGGCAATCTGCGACATACGATGCATATATAAAAGAAAATTATATGCCGCACCCCGAAACCGATTACAATTCGTTTTTATCTGCTATACCGTCTTACGGAGGATAATATGGCACAGACAAATTATCAAGGTATGGGACTTTACCCTATGCAAGAAGATAAACCACCTGAAAGTTTCCGTGATGCCATGAGTAAAAGAATGGGACTCCTTCAATTAGGAACAGGTGAACGGCCTCTCTTGTATGGCACAAAAGAAGGTGTTGGTCTTTATGCTGGTGGAGGCGGGACAGAACCTATTTATAGTGGTGAGACAGGCAAACCCTACGAAGTTGCTTCTACCCAGCCTGTTGCCGCACCTACCACACCAGAAACTCCTCTTGGAACTGCCGAATGGGTTAATCAGGAGTTCAAGAAGAAGAAAGACGCTTATACGGAAGCCCTGAAAAATCAAAGACTCGTTATAGAAAAAGGGAAAGAATTGGGTATGCCTTTAGAGAAAGTAGAGGCGGCTCTTAAATCAAGAAATCTTCTCAAACTCAAAGAACCCGAACTCTCTGCACCGATGTTGGAAATATTGGAAGAAGAAAGAAAGAGCAAACAGCCTACTGGCGATATTACCAAAACCATAGAAACCGCCGAAGGTATTATGCAATGGAATCCCGAAACACAGAGATACGATATAAAGGTTGGAGAAAGCAAGAAAACAAAGCAGGAAAGTGGGAAAAGCGATGAAAAGATAGCACGGATAAGACAACAAGGTGAAGTAGTAACAAGTAAAATTACCGAGGCTTTGGAAATGATAGGCAAATATGGACTAACTACTACTGGATTACCCGGTGCGATAATGTCTAAGATACCGGGTAGGGACGCTTATAGACTTGACAATTCACTACAAACAATAAAAGCTAATATCGGTTTCGATGAATTAAGAAAGATGAGAGCAGAATCCCCAACGGGTGGTGCGCTTGGGCAGGTATCCGAAAAAGAAATAGACTTTCTGCAAAACACACTCGCTTCGCTTGATTTGGGAATAGGGACAGAGGACTTAATAAGTAATTTAGGCCAAATAGATACAATTTACAAGAAGGTATTAAATGGAATTAAGACAGATGAAGATAGGAAAAAGAACGAGGCCACAACTCCTTCCGGTGTGCGCCGTTATAATCCTTCGACTGGAGGTTTTGACTAATGCCACAGCAAATTGAAGTCCCCGGTCAGGGCATATTGGAATTTCCCGATGGCATGAGTGATAGCGAAATGGCACAGGCTATTAAAAAGAATTTTGGCCATACATTTGGGGGACAACCACCCTCATCCGTCCCTACGGAAGAACCCGCGCTTACGCCATTCGAGGAAAAACTTGGTGTTGTAAGTCCAACGGCATTAGGGATTTATGGGGCGAGCAAAGAAGTAGGCAAGGCCTTAATCTCTCCTCTGGTTTCGGCAGGAGAAACAATAGGTAAAACTGCCGCTTATTATACAAGCGAGCAAGACCCAGAAGTATTAAGAGAAGCGGGTCTTAAACCAACTATAGGCGAAATAGCAGGGGCAGGTGTGAATATTGCGGCAACACTCATACCTTATGGCAGGCTTGCCAAAGGTGCTACTATGCTTGCAGGAAAAGTTTTGCCACAAGCCGCCGCTGAAATTGCGGGGCAGATGGCGGCTGGTGCAACTATTGGTTATGCTTTCGAGGCAGGGGAAAAGATAAAAAAGGGTGAGACTCCTATCCCCGGAATATCCACAGCAGTAGGCGCGGCTATACCCGCCTCAATAGGGGCGGAACGTTTTGTCAGAAAGTATGCTTCTGAAAATTTACCTTCTCGGATAATCAATAGTTATCTTTCCCCATCAATCAAGCGTTTTAATTACGGTAAGAATCCCGGACGTATTGGCAATGAAGGTATTGTTGCCAATTCTATTGATGATTTCGCAACGCAGGTTACAGTTAAACGACGTGAAATAGGCGAGAATATTGGCTCTCTTTCTAAAAGCATAGATGAAGCGGCAAAAGTGAAAAATGTAGTTATCAATTTAGAGCAATCTATTGCTCCGCTTAATAATGCCATGAAGATTGCCGCAAGAGAGAATAATAAATCATTGCTTGACAGACTTGTTCAAACTAAAGAGGCTATTATTGAGAACCTTGTGCCAAAAACGCTTAAATCACCAATCAGCGGTGCAACCGAAACTGTAATCATGTCGCAAGGGAAAAAAAACTTGGCTACCATGACATTCAATGACGCACTTGAAATGAAACGTCAAATCGGAAACATGACAAAATGGACGGGAAATCAATCAGATGATGAGGCAGTAAACGCCGCTTTGAAACGGGTATGGGGGAATGTTGAGGGGAATCTTGAGCATGGCATAAAACGTGTTGACCCTAAACTCTTGCCTAAATTTCAGCAACTCAATGAAAGATTTGCAAACGCAACTTCCGCAGAAATAGCGATAAAACACAAGCAAGTATTATTGGCAAAACAACCTTTGTTCACGGGATATAAGGCTGGTGCTGTTGCGGGTGGCTTATTAGGTATAGCGGCAAGCGGTGGTGCGGCTATTCCTGCCTTTTTGACTATGGTTGGCGGAGCAACTCTTGAGAAAGTTCTTAGTTCTGCGGCAGTAAGAACACGAATTGCCGCGTGGCTTGCAAAAGCTACACCCCAAGAGATTAGTCTCCTTAGACGTAAAATCCCAAATGTAATGGCGGCAATAGATAAAACTTATAAAGGAACACGCTCGCCCGGCGATATTCTTATGGACAAAATGAAACCACCAATAAGAAAAGGTGTCAAGAAAGTATTAGAACCTTCTTCTGCCATATACCACCCGACTCCGCAGAAAGCCCTTATGCCACCTGCCAGACCAAAAGCATATCCTATGCCGGGGGAAGGTATAGGTGGTTCATTAAGCGAAGGGAAGCAAGTTAAAGCCCTTATGCCACCTAAACCGGAAGTATGGCGGTCAGGTGAAGGATTTGCCATGAGAGAAGGGACACCTCCGATTACACAACCGCAATATCCACCTAATGCTGGGGTAAGAATAGAGAAATCTACCACACTCCGCAATGCTATACGTAAGGGTTGGACAGCAGTTAAAGGTGATGAAACCCCGTTACTCCTCGTAGATAAATCGGGGCGGCAGATAGTATGGGATGAGGCGGCTCAGAAATTTTTGCCTATAAAGAAACCTTATTCGGCATATCAATTAGGTAAAATGAAAGATATTACCGATGAACTTTATGGTATCGGCGGTGTAGAAGGTGAAGCCTTGCCGTGGAGAAAATAATCCATGCCCTTACAATCAGATTATAGCAAGGAAACCATTACAGCAAATATCATTGCTATTGCTTATGCCAAAGCAAGAGAATCAAAGAAAAAGGAAAGAGAGAATAAATCATGACACCAGAGGAGAGAGAAGAATGGAAACGAGAAATCAGGGAGGATATACGCATTGCCGTCCACGAAAACCTCGGTGCGTATAAAATCCCGAAAGAACAGCATTACAACGACCACGAGTGGATTAAGGGACTTCGGGCGTGGCAGGACACCACCACCTCAACCCTTTGGAAAACAGTCCTTGCAATCGTAACAGGCGGAATTGCAACACTCCTCGTATATGGGTTTATTTTGTGGGGAAAGAAGCACATCGGGAATTAACCTTAAACGAAGGAGGCAGTTATGTATGAAATAGGGATGGCAATACTTACGGCACTTGGATTGAGTCTGGTTATCTACTTGGGCAAAGAGAAAGAGGAAGTCTTTCAGCCCTACAAACTCGTCAGGACGCTCGCCGTGGGTGCGGTGCTGGGTGTGATAGCCTATTCTTCGGGATATGTGTTGACAGCGGATAACTGGGAAGCGTATCTCGCGGCTAACACCAGTATCATCGTGATTGCGGACGTGATAGTAAAGGCCGCGTGGCGGAAGTTAGCCCCTTCTGGCTGGCAGGAATAATGAAATGATTCGGCTCGCCCTAACAATACTCGGCCTCGTTTTACAAATCTTGGTGGAACGGGGCAAGACCAAGAACGCAAGAGAGGCGGCGGCGCGCTATGAAGATTTTAAGTTCTTTCTTAAAAAAGGCGATACTGATATGGCTGGCGTTCTTCTTCGTGAGCAGTTCCGTAGGGTGCTTTCATCGAAAGGTAAACGTCCTGCCTGATAGCGAGACGATAACCGACCACCCTACCATACCCACGAAGGTATGCCTTGATAAGGGCTATCTGCTTCGCATTTATGAAGCATTGGAGAGATGTGAATAATCCTTGACATTCTTTTTGCTTGTGCTATATTCACGGCAATAGTCGGATAAAGAGGGATTGGGTTACAGTGGTAAACCCAGAGGCATACCGTAATCTGTATAATGATAGACAAACCCTCCCGTTGCACCGTATGGCGTTGACGGCTATCATAAGACTAACCCTTCCATAGTGGATAAAACCGATAAGGGTTGGGACTACCCGACCGAGGGCGGTTATATTTTGAGATAATACTATGGTGAAAATAAAAACAACCAACCTTTGCGTTACGTGTTTAGATACACCCTGTGGAGAACACTGTATCCCCGAATTACGGCGGAGGCAAAAGAAGTTAAGGCAGAAACTCGGTATCTGCACCCGTTGCGGTAATAAGTTGCGGAACGGAAAATGTCTCAACCATAACGAGGGGGGCTAATGTCGAAGCAATGGAACTCGGCAAGGTTAGAATGTATCACTCAAGCCGTCAGTAAAGACCCGACAATCCCCACGAGAACCTTAGCACGTTCACTTACCACTAACCACCCTGAATTATTCCCGAACATCGAAAGCGCGAGACTTGCCATAAGAGGTTACAGAGGAGCGAAGGGGGATAGAGACCGCCATTTACAGGTATTTGATAACACGAAACGGAAAATCAATGTCCCTGATAGCGACACTGCAACTGAACCGACCGAACCTGTCAAGGTAGCCCTTAAAGGGCATTGGACGATTATTTCGGATATTCACGCTCCTTATCATTCCAAACCTGCTATCGAAGCCGCATTAGAACATTCGGACAAGATTGCCGCTACGGATGGGCTACTCATTAATGGCGACCTGATTGATTTCTACCAAGCGAGCAAGTGGAGTCGTAATCCTAACGCTCGGCGGATAAACGATGAACTTACGATGGTGCGTGAGTTTATGAAAGAACTCTCTCGATATTATCCCCGCATAGTATATAAATTCGGCAACCATGAACGCCGCTTTACGTCTTATCTTTATGCCAACGCCCCCGAAATAGCCGATATGCCATGCTTGAAACTTGAGCAACTATTTATAAATAATAAAGAAAAGATAGAGTTTGAAGGCAAGATAGAGTTCATAGGGGCGCAACAGATTATCTATGCCGGTGATTACCTCACAATCCTTCACGGCCACGAGTTCGCCTCAAGCGCGTTTAGCCCCGTCAACCCCGCAAGAGGGGCATTTTTGAAAGCCAAAACGAACTGTATCGTCGGACATCACCATAAACCGAGCGCACACGTTGAGACGGACGCACGAAGGGTTGTAACCTCAACCTTCTCTCTTGGCTGTCTTTCCGACCTTTCCCCGCCCTACGCGCCTATTAATTCATACACGCACGGGTTCGCCACGATGCACATGGACGGAAACGATTTTGAGATAAATAATTATAGAATTACGAATAACTATAAGGTAAGATGACCGAAAGGGTGGTGATTTGATATGTGCGACCATTGTAATTGCATTACAGTTGGGAAGATAACTCTACCTTCTCAGGGCATAACATATTCCAGCCATGACCCTATAAATTTTCCGGAGCATTACACACAGGGCGGGGTTGACACCTTCGACTTTATTAAAGCCAAAGGGCTTACTTACGAAGAAGGCAATGTCGTTAAGTATGTCGTGCGTTCAAGACATAAAGGCAAGCGGCTGGAAGATTTGAAAAAGGCAAAATGGTATCTCGAAAAAGCGATTAAGGAGGCTGAAGAAAATGACTGACAAACAACCTATCCCCGATGTTCTCCACGGGGCTACAAAAAGGATAAAAACAGGCGGTTGTGGAACTCTCCACGTTACACTGAATAACAGTAAGGACGGTAAGCCCTTGGCGGTGAGGTTGTCTTTCGGTAAAATGGGTGGGTGCGGGTCTGCTTCAATGCAAGCCGTTCAACTCTCCATAACACGTTCCCTACGCCACAGCGTTCCTTTATCGGAAATAATAAAAGACCTGACAGGAATTGCCTGTCATTTGCCGTCTATGGATAAAAAGGTGTTGTCCTGCTATGACGGATTGGCGAAGGTGTTGGCGGAATTAGAACCCCTACCTCCTCGGAAGGACTGGTAATGAAAAGTTTTTTCAATACAATGCAAAATCTTTTTTTCTCATTGCCTATCATACTATTTTTATTATTGTTATTATATGTAATAATTTTTGGAAATTTTGAAATACTAAAAGCATTTTGGAAAGGACTGGTAACATGACGTTGCTGGCCTACTTCACCTTCGCAACCGGCCTGATACTCGGCTTCATTTGTGGACTGGTTTTCTGGTTTTACTATTTGACGAGGATAGAAGAATGATAAATCTATATAATGGTGATTGCATGGAAATTATGGCAAAAATGCCGGATAAGTTTTACGACCTCGCCATTGTTGACCTAAAACAGGTTGATAATTTTTGTAACAGCCGCAATGTTTTTAAAATCGCTTTCCCAAAACCTAACTACCTTAATTCCCATTTTTCGCATATAGGCATCTTGAGATATGTCAAGAGCCATACGCTTAATCTGTCTATGGTCGGGATTTGGATAAACATTTTTCTTGCCATGCCAATAATCGCCATCAAATTGTATAACGATATTTTTAGATGGGATGAAAGCATCAACAGTAAACTTTCCACCAATAACATATTGACGAATAAAATCAACGCCGCAGGATGTAAGGATGGTATATCCAAGCAACTCAAGATTGTTTGGTTCTTTTCTTTTGTTTTGGTCTGCACCCATCTTAATCGTGTGTGCCTTAAAATCCTCACTTTCATTTCTGCAATTTATGGAGCAATATTTTTGAGCATAAAAAATAGGGGAACGAACAAAAACAATATTGCAAACCTTACAAATAATAGTAACTTTGTTTCTTCCTTGATATTTATTAGAGCATATAACGCTACACGCCAGAGAATGGTTTATTCTGCACAACGGGGTATAAAAAGATTTATTGCAAACTACACAGTCTTTATACAATCCATTTTTTTTACGACCTGTCTTGCCGTGCTTATGATAACAAGTGGGAGAACAAAACTTAACTTTTCCTATGCAGGATTTTTCAACAGAAATTCCACATCCAACACATATAAATTTCCTGATAGCATTTTTCATAAGTCAATGATAACATAAACCCAAAAGCCTGTCAATCTCTATGAATGGCGGCCATGAAACGCTTTGACGACCATAAACGGCAAGGAACATTATTTACGCCGAAAGCAATCGGGGCGATATGAAAACCAAGAAGGTGCTTTTTGCCGATATCGAGAAATATGAAAAGAAGGGTTGGGTTACAACTAACGAGTGGAGTATCAAAGATTACTACGTGGTAATGGAGAAGTGTGAACGAGGCGACTCTAAAGAAAATCTACTTCAACGAGATTGACGATGTGATATGGGTTGATAAGCCTACTTTCGCAACGCTTGTTCACTTCTATCTTGAAGGACATCCTATGGAAGCGGAGAAGATTGATATTACAATGTTCACCCATGAGAAGAATTGTGGGAATGTATGACCTTCAACCCCCTAATTATGCCTCTGGGACGCACGAGGTTGCCCTATATCGAACGAAAAGGGCAGGATAAGGCAGATTTAAGGGTATTTCCCAAAAGGAGCGAACCATGCGAACCTTCCTCATAGCCACCTTCCTTTTCGCCTTCCCCGCAACCCTTCCCCATGCCGAAAAGCCTACCCCGTCCCCTGCCTATAAGCAGGCCATGGAGATTATCGCCTGCGAGAGCGGCGGGAGGCACATCTGGAGTAGGGTTGACTTCAACCCCCCGACCTTTGGGGTTGCCCAGATGAGGGCTGATACGTTTTATATGCTCGCTCGACAATGTAATATACCGAACGCCGATTGGAAAGACCGAGACGACCAGATTACCGTAACCGTATGCGCCGTGGAAATGGGCAAGACAAAACATTGGAACGCCTCAAAATCATGTTGGAGTAAAGTATGAAGTGCCTTTGCAATTGCGGTAAAAAACTCATTAAGAAGAAGGGCAAAACCAACCCCCTTCCCCTCTATGCCTCAAGGAAGTGCTGGCAGAGAAGCCAGATATCCACGGTAGGCAACTTCTACGCCAAAGGGATTGCTACGGACAAACTCTTTGCCGACCTTCGCGGTGGCGATAGTAAGGCGAAAGAGCAAGTGAATAGTAAGGGGGCAAGGTTGACATATTGGTATCGGGGCGGAGAGGAATATAAAACCCTATGAGATTGCCACTTCTCAATCGCATAGTCAAAGGCTGGGTTACTGAATATAAATTTAGCCCAACACGGCGTTGGAGGTTCGATTTTTGCCACCCCGTTCTCAAGATAGCGGTCGAGGTCGAGGGGGGGGTATGGGTTAAGGGACGGCACACGAGGGGCAAGGGCTTCCTCGGGGATATGGAAAAGTATAATGCCGCCGTTCTTCTCGGCTGGCGGGTGCTTCGTTATGAGACTTCCCAGATAGGGGAGATGGTAGAGGACGTGGGGAAATTGTTAAGGGAGGATTAAGTTATAACGTATATATACGTTATAACTTAAATAACCTGTTTTGTCAAAGGGAGGACTAAATGAAAACTCTCACGATTAAGCGTATCTCTGAAATCGAGGACGGCACATTCGGGGTATTCCTCGACGGCAAAACCCCTTTCGCCGTAACCCTCGAAAGGAATTGGCTCGACAATCAGGCAAATGTCTCCTGTATCCCCGTAGGGTCTTATCGTTGCGTAAGGCGTTTGTATCGCAAACACGGCTACTGGACGTTCGAGGTAATGGGCGTTCCGGGGAGGACGTCAATCCTCGTGCACTCCGGCAACACCGAGGACGATAGCATGGGGTGCATCCTTATCGGCGAGTCTTTTGGCGGCCTAAAGAATAAAGTGGCAATCCTGTCAAGCAAAGAAGCCTTCCTTGAGTTCATGGAGCGGCTCAAGGGGCAGGATGAGTTTATGTTGGTGATTGAGAAGGGATAGAGATAGAGACTTCCCTATAATCATGTGTATACGTTTTGCCATCTGTGTATGTTATCTTGCACAATTCCAGTCTGTCCCGGTGTGTCGCCCTATGTCGCGCAATACCAAGATAATGATATGACTTTTGGCATGTATGGCAAAACGTAACGTAGTTTCTCATTTTTCTATCTCCTTGTATATCGCCTTTCACCCTTTTCCTTTACACAACTTTCTTTGTGTCAATTCCATTGAGCACAATCTCCAATCTCTTTATCTCTGCCCACTTCTTCGGGGCGGTGCGAAGTGCCTTCTTTACGGCCTCAATTCGTAAATTCATGTGCCTCCCGCCATCTGCTACAAACACATCAAATGCCCTGCCCCCCTCACCCGTGGCATATTCCTTTATCTCAGACCGCACATCATTGTAAAGTTGCTCTGCCGTGGGGAGGCCGTCATAATACATCGAGATATTTATTCCTCTCTCTCCCATACTGATAGGAACGCCGATAACTATTTCGTATGGCTTCCTGTCGTTAGGGTCAGGCCGTCCCGTGAGTTCGTTCCGGCGGACATAGATACCCACTACCTCGCAGTCGAGCAAGTCGAGCCGTGCGGCCTTGATTAAGTCAGTGTATTCCTGTTTCATCTCTCCCCCCGATACTTCATATTTTGCGCCCTCACCCGCACCGCCTCCAATCCCTCAATCGCCCCTGCGAGCCTCTGTGCCTTTTTCACCAACTCAGCACGTTCGCCCTTGTCGAGTGTATCTCCGCCGTTAGCGAAAGAGAGGCGGGTGTTGAGGACACGGAGTTCTTCCTTGAGGGAAAGAATGTCAGTCATATTATATCCTCCTTTATTCCCCAAAACTCCATAAGGGCGGCACGGAATTTGAGGGGGTTGATAAACTCAACAGGGATACCTGACCTGAATACACTTAAATCATCATTAGCAGTATGAAACTCCTTCCATAGAAATGCTCTAAAAATATCCTGCCACCCCTTTTCCTGCAATCTCTCCCACAACCAGAAGAAACCTTCGGGGGTGGTGAAGTCGGGGTTGCGTGTTCCATACCCTGAAATATTTGTAGGTCTATCGGTGAAAGTTTTATCACATTTTGCACAGGAATGACGGGTTCCTTTCCAATACCCCCACTCATGACAACACTCGTCATCTCTTTTTACCTTCTCGAATAACTGCTGGTCGGGGGTCATATCGGGTTCTCCTTTCAGTAAGGTATTGAACAGGAACATCTATAACAAATTTTATAAGGTGTTTCATTATCTACCACATCATAAGAATCGGATGTAAATGTTTCCCCGTGGCCTATAATTTTGCAAACAAACCGTCCAAAGGTATCTTGCAAAACATATTCTCTCGCCCACTTATCACCTATCAACCCTCTTCGAAAAAAATGCTTCCGAGAAATTTTGCTAAGTAAATTAAAATTTTCTCTACTACACATATCTTCTCCTTTCAAATTAAATCTTGGCGGCAGGAATTTCCAATCCTCGTTTATTGGCCTCATCGTAAAGTTCTTCATATAGCGGTAAGTCAAAAGGATTAAATCCCTCTGTTTCCATGTTTTGTATAGCGTTCTCGCACATAACGCCAGCAACGGACTCATCGCTAAAAACGCCTAAACACTCGTAAGCGGCAGAGAGGTTCTCATCAAATGCTTCCTGACCTTTACGCTGTAACATTGTGAGCGTGTTAAGAAGGTGTGAGTCGGACATATCACTTATTTTTATTTTCTGTCCGTTTTTAGTCGTCCAATAACTATCTTTTTTCATACCCTTCTCCATTCAAATTAATCTTGACGGCAGGGACTTGAACGAGAGGTTGCGACCCTTATGTTTCTTTTTACTGACTGTTTACATCACAAGCCTGCTTAGGCGGGTTCGTTAGTAAACGTCTGCTATACTCGTATAGTCACCCTGCATGACCCACTTCCATTCGACGCGAGTCGCGGGTCTTACGTATTAGCGTCTCCTATTCCGCCACGTCAAGTGAATTACTTTATTTTATAGAGACGAGTTTTTTTTGTGCTAACCCATATACTATTAACTATTTTATATTCGATTAACTCATCTGGGACGAAAATTTTCATGTATAAATCTATAAGAGGAAGACGAGCAATCCAGTATTCTAAATCTGCCACGTCTTTGAACTTACGTTCAACGATATGACCACAGCCGTCTTTGTTGTAAAGAATTTCTACTTGCATATCCTTATCTCCTTTTCTGCCACGTTCAGTGGGTTACTTATACGGCAGTTCATTCCAGTAAAAAGAACAATTTCGACAAGTCCTATGGATTATGTCTTCGGAAGCATATTCTTTTGGTCTTAAACAGTCTACAAACATTCGATACTCCTCCCCTTTCGTGTAATAATGGTTGCCTATATCTTTCTGCCCACATTTAGGGCAGGGTCTATCATGGTCATAAGTGTTCATAATTTCTCCTTCCACGTCAAGTAGATTACTCTCCCGAAGGATTATTAAATCCAATCTTTATGCTAAGGTAAAATGCCCCGCATATACTACCGATAAGTAATCCGGTAAGAATAAGCGGAAGTAGCAGAATTTTATATCCTTCTCGGATTACTGGAAATACCTTATGTATTATTACCTCTTCTATTGTTTTTATTACTTCTTGTATCGTCATGTCTTTTTTCATTTGTTTTTCCCTTTCATCTATGTCAAGTGGATTATTCGATTACCTCTACCCCATCTTCACTTATCCCACCCCCAAAGTATATGTTATACGCCCTTACAGCGGCACAACACTTGATAAGCCACTCCTCGGAGGGGACGAGAATAACATTGTTATCACAGCTTTCGTTTGTGCCACGGACATAGAAAACATTACAACCGTCTGTGAGAGACGCCGCACTACAAAGACGAAAGTCGTTGAAAATAAATTTGTTCCAACCCTCCCCAAACTCATCTCCCCTATGCGTCTGTTCCTTAATCCGAAGCAACTTTCCCCACCCCGCTATGGTATTAACCTCGATTGATAAGTGCTTTCTCATTTGACCTTCTTCTATTTTCTCGCCTTCATGTGATAAGACTGAGGCACTGCACCACCGCCCGTGTTCATCTTTACTTTCCCCCAAGCAGGTATGCCCCCCACTAAAGGGATTATCAAACTCTACTCCAATAGGTGCTATACTTTTATTTTCTATAACAACCACTTTCCCAGTCATTCCTGTTAAATCAATCCCACCTTCACTACCAACTCCCACCACCCTATCGCCTACCTTGAAGTTCATTTTGTTACCTCCTTTTGTCCCACCCCTTCAAATTTATACTTGCTATACCAGTATCCCAACAAAGCCCTGAACATTCTCCACCCTCGATTTATATCTTTTCCGTCCGCCATGACAAGTTTGGCGGTCATATTAGTTGAGACAAAAAGAATACCGCAACGCGCGTTATCAAGTCGCAACCCCACCTGATACGCCGCAAGTTGCATGAGATGATTGTCGTAAAGTTGTATGTCATCAAGACTTCCTTCCTTACTTTTTATGTCGAGAAGATAACTATCGTTATATAAATCCACCTTACCACCATAGCCGCAATCATTTACTTTGACCGTAAATGATTTTTCACATTCCCATTCCTGCACCCCTATCTTCTCGATAATCTCCACCTCTGCCGCCTTATAACATTCGTGCATTGCCTCCATTTTCGGGTTAGGATACGTCCACCCGAAAGGTTTACCCTCGAACCGCGCTTGCAGGTAAGCATGTATTGCCGTCCCCTCCTCTGCCCGTATCCGAGCGTGTTCTTTTGCGTCGTGTCGAACCCGCTTAATGTAGTCCGCACTATTCTCGCCCTCGTGCCGAGGGAGGGTGAGGGCGGCCTCGATAGCCTGATTGATTCCATAGTGAATAAGGCCATAACTCGAAGCCTCGCCCATTATGGTCGTAACGCTTGGATACAGACCGAGTTTCTTTGCGTCCGCCTTCGTGGTGGGGCGTATTCCCTTTTTACCTTGAATCGTATAAGCAGGCCTACCGTCGGGGTAATAGAAATGCCCGCTTTCGGAAGCGTGGTTATTCAAGATACCTCCTTTTAATTTGTTATAATAAAAATCCTCTTTCTTGCATATATACTATCGGGTGCTTTGCACCTTTACGAAAATTACAACTTGCCCGTAAGAGCTGTATATTACAATCTTCATTTCTACCGCCAAGTGAAAGTGGTATTATATGGTCGAGATTAAAGTTATTCCCCAATGGTTTACAACAACAAATACATTTACCTTTTTGCCGCTTATAAAGTTTCTTTGCTAAATCTTTGGATAATATGCCACCATTAACAATCTTGGAAGCACGATAATTTTGTCCATAAATACGTCTTTTTTCGAGATTAGCAACTTGCCATGCTCTTTTGCCAGTCTTTAGTTTTTCAGGATTAGCAATACCCCATGCTGCCCGTGCGGCTTTTGCTTTTTCAGGATTAGCGATACGATGTGCGCGACTCGAAGCTTTCACTTTTTCAGGATTAGCAATCCGCCATGTTTTCCCCGCGGCCTTTACTTTTTCGGGGTTAGCGATACGGTATGTGCGGCTAATTGCCCTATGGCATATCTTACAAACACCGCTCTTATACCGCTCTAAACTCTCACATTTTATACAAGGTTTCATATTCCCTTCTTCCTATCCCAATATGGAGATTTACATTTTGGACAAATACGGATTTCCGTTTTTCTCGGAATCCATTTGTGTCCACATCTTTTACAATTAAGTTTAGCAATATTTATTTTCATAAGATAAGTATAACCTATAAGTAAATCGCAGTCAAGTATAAAAGTATCCACTCACAGAGGCACGATTAAAAGGGGATTGGGTCGCAACCTTTCTTCTCTTCCCTCGGCTTCGAGATAAGAATGTTGTAGTCAGGCGTTTTTTCGCCTTCCTTCTTGAGCGTGTTTCGGAAACAAACTATCGCTATCTTTTTGCCGTCCACTTCGATATTGCCGGAGAGGAACTCTCCTTTGGTCGAAGTCTTAATCCACAATGCCCCTATTTTGTCGTTATTAGACATGTAAATTCCCTCCTTAGAATTATTTTAAAGTAAAAACCCTTTTTTTTGCATATATATTACGGGGTGTTTTACACCTTTACGAGAATTACACTCCGCCCGTAAAAGTTGTATATTCCAATCCTCATTTTTACCACCAAGAACAAGTGGCATGATATGGTCGAGATGATAATCATTATTTAATGGTTTGTGGCAACAAACACATTTCCCTTTTTGTCGCTTATACAACCTTTCTGATAAACCCTTTGAGAGCATTCCTCCAGCAGAAAGTTCACGAGCACGACGATTTTGTTTATAAATACGCATTATTTTAGGATTTGCTTTTCGCCATTTAACAAAATAAATAGCAGTTTGCTTTTTTATTTTCTCTTGATTGATAATCCGCCATTTATTTGTTCTGGTTTTTACTTTTTCACGATTAGCAATTTGCCATGCTCTTTTATAAACCTTTACTTTTTCACGATTAGCAATTTGCCATGCAACAAATATGGTTTTCATTTTATCGGGATTTGCTTTTCGCCATTTAGCACATCTTATCCTTGCACATATTTTACAATCACCGTTTTTATATCGTTCTAAATTCCCACATTTTATGCAAGATTTCATGCTCCCTTCCTCTTATCCCACCAAGCGGATTTACACTTGGGGCATATTCTTATTTCTTTATTACGAGGATTCCACGCATACCCACATCTTTTGCATTTCAGTTGTTTGGTTATTTTTATTTTCATAATTTAAGTATACCTTATAAGTTTACTTATGTCAAGCATTTTCGTCTACGCCTCCTTTCTATCAGGTAAGTCAAGCAGGATTTTGAAGATTGTTTCTTGAGAAGTTCTGTCTATGATTTCGTTTGCGTGTTCAAATCTGTTTTCCTGCCCCTCCGAGTTCGACTTTTTTATTGTCTTTCGCCAAAACAAGGCGATGTAAATCTTCGGGTGATAGCCCCTTTATCTCTTTATCGTATTTTGTCCAAATGTTTTGGAGATGAGGGATTGCCTTTGCCTCGCCAACTTTATCGAGAAGAATGGCAAAGGTTATTATAGGGATTTCTACGGGCGATAGCGGTGAAACTTCGTGCGTTTGTCCTTCTGTGTCTTTTGGTTCGCTGGGTGGGTCTTCGGTCGGTATGCAAAAGACCTGTAAAAAGGCATACTTTTGCGCCGCACTCATGGCTTTATTGCACGATTTATCGCCGCTATCCATTGCCTCGCCGATTGTCCGTGCCTCAACCGATGAACCGTCCGAGGCGTAGAAGGTGTATTTGACGGTAAGGATTGAATAAAATAACACGCCGCCCGATTTTGATTGTCTTTCCTCGCGCTTTAAGTCCTCGACAAACGGCGCACAAAATACCTCATGCTTCGCAAGTGCGGCATTGACGGCATTGTAGATGTCGTCTATGCCCCGGAATGAATATTTCTGTTCGACGTTCTTTCTGTCTTTCCCTATCGCTCCGATTTCACTCATAACAAGCGAAATCTGCTTATAGATTTTGCCCTCGTCGCTCATACCCCCTCCTCTTTTTTATTCAATTTGTCGCAGTAATCTTGCGCCCGCTTTTTCACTTCTTCGACTTCCGAACACAATCCTTTGATTCGTTTTATAACTTTTCCCCTTTTAAGCCCCCTTCTTTTTTTAGGTAACCACTGGAAAATACCGAAAGAAAAAGTATTATTCCATCCACTCGTGTTGCCGGGCGCACACGAACCGGAAAAATCATATTGATATGGTTTGGGTTCGCTCATACCTCCTCCTTCTCTCCGTTTTTCCCTTTTGCTGTTCCGCAAGCCACTATGTATTCCTTTTTTGCCGCTATGCAAACTTCCGTATATTTCACTACCGCCGCTTTGCAAGCCTTTTCATACACCTCTTGTGCTACCTCGCAGGTCTTTTCATACGTTGCATACGCCGCCTCGTAAACCTTTTCGTTTCCCTTTGTCATACCTCCTCCTCTCCATTTTCCGCCCGTTCCCGTAAATCCTGTATGCGCTTCCTCAAGAGTTTCCCGAAGTCTTTTCCCGCCTTCACTGCCGCCTCTTGCCGCATGAGGGCAAGGGCTTCGTCGTGGAGGTCGTCAAGTTCGTTTCTCATAAATACCCCCCTCCTTTATTAAAATTGTCTCTGGTATTTCTCTCTTGGTAATTTCTGCTACCGCTTTCCTTTTTGCGGGGTCTTTTGCCAGATGATACCCCGGCAGGAATTTCTTGATTAGCCAACGGATTATTTTAGTCATTGTTGCCCCCTTTTCTTGTTTCGGCGGCTGACCACTGTATGAGTTCTGCAATGGAAGTCTGGCTTAGAGGTTTGTCTGTGGTGCTGATAAAATCAGCCACCAATTCATCGAGACATTTATGCAAATGCTCATGTCTTTCCCTATGATTTTGAGTTTTTGTCATTATTCCCTCCCTGCCACCGCGCCACCTGCGCCGTAGCCCCTGCCACTTTGTTCGCTTGTTCTATCGTCTCTTGCGTCTCCGCCTCTACTGGTTTCGGTTTATCTATTTCTCCCATAATCCTTTCACCGCCGAACCAATCTGATACAATCCATCTTCTCTCTTTAATCTGTATTCCGCCGCCAGTTCCGCCTTGCGATATAGTTCCTTCTTCCTGTCCGCCCTGTCGTCCTTGAATATCGCCCAACCCCATGCAACGAAGATAACGATTACCAAGAGCGTGATGAGTTCAGTCATGGTTTGCCTCCCTTTATCCGTTTGACTTCGACGAGTTCATAACAAAAATCCTTTTTCTTGCATATATACTATCGGGTGTTTTGCACCTTTACGAGAATTACACTCTGCCCGTAAGAGTTGTATATTCCAATCTTCATTTTTACCGCCAAGAGCAAGTGGCATTATATGGTCAAGGTGGTAGTTACTGCCTAATGGTTCATAACAACAAGCACATTTACCTTTTTGCTGTTTAAAAAGTTTATCTGATAAATCTTTCGATAGTATACCGCCATTGGAAAGTTTGCGAGCACGACGATTGTGCCAATAAATACGCCTTTTTTCGGGGTTCGCAATCTTCCATGTCCTTTCACATGCTTTCCTTTTTTCGGGGTTCGCAATCTTCCATGTTCTATTATACGCTCGCATTCTTTCGGGATTCGCAATCTGCCATACTCTATTGCGCGCTGTATGTTTTTCGGGGTTAGCAATCTGCCATGCACGGTTTAATCTTCTGTGGCATACCCTACAATGCCCATATTTATTCCGTTCTATTGCGCCACATTTTTTGCACGGTTTCATGAAGACCTCTAAAAAAGCAAACTTCCCCACGCGATAAGTCCGGCAGAACTCATGGCAAGCCAACGCAACGGTAATTGCGCTCGCGTGGAGAAGTTCAATTTTTTAGGATTTATGAAGTCTGCCGCTTTCATGATTGAGATTATAGCACCTTCTGAAAGATTGTCAAGGAAATTCTTTCTAAATCTTTTGCCTCTTTCCGCCCTGTGTTCGTGCGGGTTCTACTGTTACCCTGACTTTGATAACTTTCTTGGTATCGGGAATGGCGTATTCTGCGTCTCTTTTACATCTAAACATATAAAAGTCAACCTCGGCATATGTTGTCAGCCGCCCACCTTCCTTCGTAACTGTTACCCACCCATTCAAAACTTTCTTCTTCATAATCCCTCCCGTGATGCGGTGCTGTATTGCACCTCGCAAGACGCACAGAAAAAAGTATCACCGCCAATTATGATACTTGACTCTGTAATATTGTTAGCCTCACAATATGCGCAATACCAAAACGTAACCCTGAACGTAACCCTGTCGTTTGTTTTCTTTTTCATAACCCCTCCTTTTTAACCATGTAAGATTATAGCGAGTTCGTCTGCCAATTTTTCCGCGTCAACATTGCACAAACGAAATACGCTGTTAGATATTGTGATTTCGATATAATGCCCCGCCTTTTTTTCTTTGTTGCAAACGCTACACCAGTCCGCTAATGCCGGGGCGGTTATTTTAATGCCCCTGAGTTGCTTCGCTACGATATTTGTGTTCAAGTTCCCCACCGTTTCTATCATCGCCTTTCTATCCATAACCCCTCCTTTTGTTTTTCCTTTTCCAGTTCCTCAACCCGCAAATCGCTCACAAGCCTTTTGTGTGTGCTCAATCGAGAGATAGACCTGTAGGCAACCTTCTCGCCCGTTATCTTCCGGTGCATTGTCGCGGCTTATCGTCATCGCGCAACAATGTGTTTTGGTAAATTTGGTCATGCGCACGGAGTATGGTAAGACCCCGCGATAGAGATTGCCCCCATGCTCCCACCCGAAGTTTTTACATTGCCAACATCGCTGGGTATAATCCCCCTCGTCGGTGTATGTGTTTATGTTTTTTATTCGAAATCCTCGGAGTTCCGCAGGAGAGGGGAAAAACTTGCATGTCTGCCCTGCGGTCTTAACGGCATGGGCAAAAGACTCGAAAGAAAGGTCTTTTAAGAGTTGCCAATATCCGGCGGTCTGTCCGTGCGTAAGTTCAATACGATATACCTCCGCGAGCGCGGACATAGCCTTATCGAAAATATCTCTTTCATGGTCTTTCATGTTTACCCTCCGGTAATTGTTTTTGTTGTTCTTCGTCGCGCTCGGCTTTCATTCTCTCTAAAAGTTCTCGGTTGTGCCGCGTTCTCGGATGCTCGTAAGGTTGAGGCGGGGCAATCTCATCTTCCCATCGCCTTTGTCTTATCCATGTTGCCGGTAGAGAGATAAATTGTCCGTCCTCTTTTAGCCATTGTGCGGTTTGCTTGTGTTTTTCTAATGCCGTGAGGATTACGGCCAAAAGGATATCGTCTGGTTTCAATGAGTTCCATGCCTTAAGCGCGTCCGCTTTCGCTTCCTTCCTCGGATAGGCTTGCCAGAATTTATCGAAACGCTCGCCATATAGGCTCGTTATAGGCTTGTTATCTCCTTCCAAGGACGGGTCTTTATCCCCTTTGTTTTCATTCTTTTCATTCTTATCATTCTTGTCTGTGTCCCTTTTGGTGTCCTTCTGGTGTCCGCTCTGGTGTCCGCTCTGGTGTCCGCTCTCTTGATATGAAGAATAGTTTAAGATAGTAATAATAGTGGTTTGGTTATTAGTTTTGGTGTCCACCATTCCCCTATTTTGAAGCCAGCACAAAAAGGTTACGATTGTTTTACGATTCCACCCCCATCTCTTCGCTAAAGTGAGTTGCGAGTAGGCAAGTTGCCCCCGTAAAATATTTATTTCAATCCCCCTTATGAAAATGGTTTGTGGTTTATGATTAACCAATAAAAGTAAATCAACCCATGCTTGCCCTTTACTGAATCGCTCGGCTGTCCATATTTCCGATTCTAATATTTGCCTGTGCAATTTTATCCAACCTTCCATAAAATCCCTTTCAGAACGCACAATGCCGCTCAAGACGAGGGGCTAATCCTCTTCCATATTTGAATTGCTCAAATATGTTCTTGAACGGCATTGTAAATTCTAACAGGAATTTATGAATAATTAGCCTATCCATATATTTACTCTATCAGTTCCCTAAGGGCTTGTCAAGGATTATTTTGCGCTCTCCTTTCCGCTGTTCTTGCTTATCTCCCTCTCGATGAGTTCCGTTATCTTTTCCCCTGTCGTTTTCCGTTCCATTGCACAAACCCCCTTGAATCGCCTCCAGAGTTCGTCCGATACGAAGATGTTGCGCCTCTCGTTTATCTTTTTTGTCATAATTCCCTCCTCTGTCTGTTTTTATTTTGTGGCAATCATAATCCCTATAAGACATGAATGACACCCGTTCCCTTCGCGTTGGATTGTCGAAGTATCACCACATTTATTACATACTGTCTTCATCTCCCCATCTCCTGTGCGCAGGCCGCCGCCTTCTTCTCCCATGCCGCCGACACCGCCTTTACCCTCGCCCATGCTGCCGCCTCTTTCGCCTCCGCCGCCTTCAATGCCTTTACCGCCCTTACCCATACTGCCGCCGCTGATTTTTTTCTTATCTTCACTTCTCCACCTCCGCGGGGTCGCCGCCGTTTAGGTTATGTTGTCCACGTTGTAGCCGATTATTACCGCCTCCGGTATATCCTCCCCGGACTCGTCAAGGTTCGGGTTCGTGTAGTCGAGTTCGTAGGTCATGGAGTGGTCTCCTCCTCCGTATTTTTAATGAGCGTATAAAATCTTTCATGGTCGAGATTGATATTAACGCCGTTATCTACCTTATCCGCCATGTGTTCGGATGCAATCGGTTCAAATTCCTTTGCGATTCTTCCTGTGGCGTGTTCTACTATTTGGATTATGTATGTCATTGTTTTGCCCTCCTCTTTTAAGGTTATACTGCTATGTCCTCGCCCTCTTTCGCTGTATCCGGGGCAACGTCGTTAGTCGTTTCCTCGCCCACTTCGTTGTTTACAGGGTTTTTGAAGGGATTAAGAACGCTCTCGATTGTATTCATTGCCTCTTGCTCACCGTTACCACGGCAGGGCATGGTAATGACGATACAATCTTCTATACCCTCGAAAACAAGAATCATTGCCGCGCTTTTATCGTGTTGCGTGAAAAGACTTACTGGGCTTATCTTTCCGGTATCTCTTGCTTTAGCAAACGCCGCGTGGGTTGCCATACCTTCTAACGAAAAGCAAGGATTAAGAGGTATAAGGTTTTTTATGTCCGGTATTACATTGAGGACAGGCAGGAAGTCTATTGGCTCGACAAGGCGATAGATAATGCCATTATGTTCAAGCGTGAAGGTTTCGGTATCATACTTGGCAAAATGTGCGCTCTGTATAATACCTTTACGGGTTTTGAGTAAGGCCGCCCTTATGGTCTTTATTTGGTCTTTGTGAAAGTTTAGGGTAAAGAATTCGCTTGGGTTCTCGTCGGTATTCCATAGCAGTAATGACGTTCCGTTTGTCGCCATCACCTTGCCGCGTTCATAGCGTACTTGGCAAGTTACTGGCCTATCGCCGTCAAGATATGTCATGGCTGCCGCTAATGTATTCGTGTTGAGTATCAGTTCCATCTCTCCACCTCCTGCGGGGTTGCCGCCTTATTTGGTTTCATTTTCTATTAAGGATTTAAGTTTATAATTGCCTCTAACCCAATCGTAAACGGGTACTCCCGTATATGTGGAAAAAACAAACAAATTTTGCACTTCCGGGGTTAAATCCCGTGCTTCGACCAAACCGAGAAAGTTAAATCTTTCTTCTTTTTTATGGCATTTGCGAATATGTCTTTTTAATTGTGCAAGTGTAAGCACGCTTTTTTTATCTCTTGTCTTCATCTTCCCACCTCCTGCGGGGTTGCCGCTGTTTAGGGTTCGTTGTTTTCAATTTCGGCGCGTAATCGCCTGATTTCCGTCAGGAGACTGTTCGGCATAGTCATACTTACGATTTCCAATCCTTGCAATACGGTTATAATGTATTCAACCGGTATATAACGCCGGTAGTGTTCGTTAATTTCGTCCGTTATTGTTAAGACGGGTAATGATTTTTTAAGTTTTTTCACTTTCCACCTCCTGCGTTTAAAGGCCGCTCGCCTATTCGTTAAGAGTCTATGCGGTTGCCTGTATGCATAAAATCTGCTGTATATGCCGGCCCAGAATTGTCTGAGATGTTGTTACCATCCTCATCTTTGCACGGTGTAACATCCACTATCCAGAAATCACCTGTATAATGGACAATGCCGTATTTGTAACCCTGTTCAGGATTTTTACCTTTCTTAAATTTTACTATCTCATTTTTGTAAACTTTCATCTTCTCCACCTCCCGTTTTAAGGCCGCCGCCTATTCGTTATTATCAATATATAACATATTTCATATGTTGTCAAGTCCTTTTACCGTTTATTTTCATTTATTTTTATCCCGCTTTCGCTCAATGTTTATGCGGGTTTGATAAAGAGGACAAAGAGGACAAGGTTAGTCTTTTATTATTTAAGTCCCGCCGAACAGTCAAAAACCCCTGCTCAAGGGCTACTCTATTCGACAAGGCGTAGAAGGGAGAGGAAAGAAAGGGGTTGACAAGGGATGGCAGTCGCTGTTAAGGTTGCGAATGTGTAGCCGCTTATCGTTAAGCGGGATAAAAACCGGTAACGAGGGTTTTGACATTTGAACCCGCGCCCTGATTAGTCTATAAAAATACAAACAAAGAGGCCGCTAAAATCAAATGACGATAGGGGATAATTCATGGCCAAACTGAATTACGCCAAAGCTTCGCGGCAGTGGAAGGCCGATAACTACGGACAGGCAATGGATTACAAGCCCGTAAAATGGTCTAAAGCGTTCAAGAAGGAACGGAAGGCCAAAGCCAAGGCATGGAAGAAGAAACACCCGAAGGCTGCTAAAGCCCGACAATACTATGCCGCCGATAAGCAAGACCGGACAAGCAAGCGTTACTGGTCATGGCGCCGGGCAGTCCTTAAGCGGGATAAATACCGTTGCCAAGGTTGTAACTCGGCTGATAACCTCATTGCGCACCATGTCAAGTCTTGGTATGACTACCCTCAATACCGATTCCATATCGAAAACGGGCAGACGCTTTGTCGAGACTGTCATATCCTCATTCACCCTTTCATAGACCTGAAACGTTTCAAAGAACTACAAACCCCTGTCAATAACCTAACTGAAAAGGTTGTAATAAGGCGCACTAACCCGCGTGTAATATAATAGAGTCTTGTTCAAAACTGATTCCCTTTTCCCTCGAACCCGTAGGGTAGAGGGTTGCACCTTCAAGCCCTTCTTTACCACCTTTAACAATGATAAAAAAGGTATAGGTTACTATGCCCGGGCAATTCAAGACCCCTTGTAGCCAATCCTCGAAAGGGTATTACGCCCGATAAGGACACGAACCACCGAATCCCTTGACAACTCCGACAAGGTATGGTATACACTCTCTATGAGCATACAAGATATAGACCCCGCAGAACTTGAGCGCGTTAGTAAGGACGTTAAGCGGTCAGCTCCAAAGCGTATCCCCATCGAAGATATTCTTGAACTTCGGAATAAACAGTTAAACGGCCGTCAAATCGCGCAGTTACTCGGTTGCAGTGAAGTTACAATCAGCAGAAGGTTGAAAGCGTATACACCTATTTTCGCCCGGCTCGACCGTTTCAAAAAGCATCGTGCCGACCTCCTCACCCTCAAACAAGCTGACATACTGCGTTCTATCACCGATAAGGACATCAGAGAGGCCAGTCTCTTACAGCGTGCCACCACTCTTGGTATCCTGCACGACAAGGAACGCTTGGAACGCGGGTTGTCCACGAGCAACGTTGACATACATAGCGAGATTCGTTCTTCAATCGAGCGAGTTGAGGCGATAAGGGCGTTGATAGCAGAGGGGGGTGGGGAGAGAGGGGGCGATGGTGGTGGGAATGAATAAAGTTACTTCTCCCTTTCTGAACACTCAAACAAAAAGGAGTTTATGTCAACCACACTCATAGTCAACGTAGGGAATGATAGTTGTTATCAGGATTTGGATATTGCGATTGAACCTCCTTATTGGAGTATCATGCTTGGTAGTTACCTTGAAAGAATAGGGGAAAAGGTTCGGATACTCGACTTAAATTGCGAAGAATACTTTACAATAATGGTCGAGCTTGAAGAAGAAGGTGGGATAGCGGGGCGGTATGACAAATTCATTGTCCTTGCTCACGGGCATAATCCTTCGGCTTCTACGCAGTTAATGGATAGGGCTTTTGAGATTGGGCGGGGTTTAGGAAGATACGTGCGGCAAGGGCAATTTGTTTATATGGGTGGTGGTCATGTTGAGAGGAATCATATAACAGCAAGCGAGAGTTCGGGGTCTGCTCTCCCGCTTGCCGAAGGTGGGGTTTTACGGGAATGGGGGCGGGATAATTACGGGAGTAAAGAACAGCAGGAATTGAATTGGGATTTAGTGGATATGCGGCGGTATAGGGCGCACAACTGGCATTGTTTGGGGGGATTGGATAGAGGCGGGTATGGCGTAATTTATACTTCATTCGGTTGTCCGTTTAACTGTGAGTATTGCTGTGTTGGCGGGAAGGGTATTAGTTTCCGTGATGTTAAAATAGTTTTGAAGGATATAGATGGGTTGGTATTGCGTGGTATAAAGAACTTGAAGATTGCGGACGAGATATTCTTTTTCAAAAAGTCTCATTATATGCCAATATTAGAAGGATTGGTTGAACGCAATTACGGATTGAATATCTGGTGTTATGCAAGACCCGATATGCTTGATTACGAGATTTTGGAATTAGCGAAGAAAGCAGGGATAAATTGGCTTGCATTAGGCATCGAGGGAACGAGGGACGGTAAATGCGGGAAGGATATAGGAACAGTTGTTAAGACGATACAGGATTCGGGGATTAATGTTATCGGGAATTATATGTTTGGTTTGGTGGGCGACACCTTCGAGTCTATGCAGGCCACTCTTGATTTGGCATTGGAATTGAATTGTGAGTATGCTAACTTCTATTGTGTTATGGCATATCCGGGGTCGAGATTATACGAAAAAGAATTGGCTAAAGGTAGTCATGCGAGATTGCCTTTAACGTGGTCGGGTTATGGACAGTATTCGATTGATAGTATGCCTTTGCCTACCGAGTCTCTTTCTTCGGCGGATATTCTTTTATTCAGGGATAATGCCTTCAATGAGTATTTCAATTCGCCGAAATATTTGGATATGATACGGGCAAAATTCGGTGAAGATACCATGAATGGAATAAAACGCACGGCAAGCATACGATTAAGGAGGGCTGATGGAGTGGTCTGATGAGTTCAACAGTTTCAATAGTTGGAAGGGATTGCTCTACGCACCACATTATGAAAATATAGCGCAATGGGGTTCGGGGAAGAAAAAAGGGTTGCTTTTATTGCCTCCTATCGAGGCTTCGTTAGACCCGATAGAACAATGTCAGTTAGCGTGCAACCATTGTAACGCAGGGCGGTATTTGGGAAAAGACGGACGGCGGATGTCCGATAAACATATACTTGATTTGGTGGCGTATTTGGCAGTATGGGGTGTTAAGGCAATATGCTTCGGTGGTGGTGGCGAACCAAGTCTTCATACGGCATTGCCAAAGGCCATTACCGTTACGAAACAACATGGATTGGAATCTTCGGTTGCTACAAACGGAATTATAATGACTGCCGAATTATTCGAGGCGTATAAACTTTGTAGGTGGATTGGTGTATCTGTTGATGCAGGAACGGCTAAAACTTATACTATCGGAAGAAAAGGCGGATATTTTGGTATCACTATAAAGAATATCGCACGATTAGCCAAAATACGCAATGATGTATCTTTCAAATTCCTTATTTTCGATTATAATCAGCATGAGATATTCGAGGCTTGCAAACTTGCCAAAGAACTTGGCGTTGGTAGTTTCCATGCCCGACCAGCCGATATGCGCCATCAAGGGATGTCAAGCCCAACAGTCGGTGGGTATTACGATGTAGAGAAGATTAATGAGCAGTTGGCGAAGTGCAGGGAATTAGAAGATGACCGTTTTAAGGTCTTTACGGTAACACATAAATTTGAGAAAGATTTTACTCCGAAAAGAAACTTTTCTCAATGTTATGCCTCTCCTATTTGCATACAACTATCACCTGATGGGAATATATATCTATGTCCCGATACTCGGCATATTGATTTCTACAAACTCGGTAGCCATGAGAACGTCGAGGATATAGGGAAAGTATGGGGAAGTAAGAAGCATTACGACCTCGTGTTCAAGAATGGTTGTGGTAATTGTAATTCACGTTGCACATTTTCGTCTTACAATCGTCAATGCGAGAAGTTATTTATAAACGGCGATGACCCTTTTTGCCGTAATTTTGTTTAAGGAGGATTTCATGGAAAGAGATTTAGGCGATATTCTCGATAGGCAAAGCATAGCAAAGTTGAAGGCCGCAAGAATAGGTTTAGACGAGAATATCAGAGAATACGAAGCGTTCTCTAATCGAATTTCCAAACAATATGATTTTGATATAGAGATGTTTTTCAAACTCATATTGAAATTAAATGGTTTTATATGGGATTTGGAATCGGCATTAAAAAGCGGTAAAGATAATCTTAAAGAACCACATTACCTTTTTTCAAATAACAACAACCCTCAACTTATTCAAATTGGCATAATATCAATCCTTATCAGGAATATTAATAGTGTAAGGGTTGATGTTAAAAATATCGTGAATAATTTGGCGAAGGAAGGTTTCACCGATGTCAAGAAAAACCATATCTCTGAGTAAATTCAGCGAGAAGGTAGGAGAACTCTATGAAGCGGGTGAAATCAAATCTCCGATACATTTATCAGGTGGGAACGAAAAACAGTTGGAGGAAATCTTCAAGACGCATTATAGAAAAGGTGATTGGATATGTTCAACACATAGAAGCCATTATCATTGGCTTTTATCAGGACATAATGAAGAAGATTTATTGAAACAAATCCTCGATGGGCATAGTATGCATATATTCGGAGAACAGTTCGTAACGTCTGCTATTGTAGGCGGTATTGCTCCGATAGCGGTTGGTATCGCAATGGGATTAAAAGCGCATAAGTCAAAGAATAAGGTCTTATGTTTTATCGGGGACTCTGCATCTTATTGCGGTATAACATTGGAATCCATAAGATATTCAAGAGGGCATAATCTGCCGATTTTATTTATTGTGGAAGATAACGATAAAAGCGTAAGGGCGAATACACTTGATACATGGGGATTAGGATTCGAACATAAAGAAACTGAATATTTTTACGATATGAAATATCCTCATGCCGGAACGGGAACGTATGTCATATTCTGATTATCATAGTAGAATATGTTTTTGGATGAAAGAAATTGCATCCATGGATAATACGATATTCTTAGGGCAACAAGTTGCTTCGGAAGATTTTTATGGAACACTTAAAGACGTAGATATAACGAAAAGACTTGAAATGCCCGTGGCAGAGGATATGCAAACAGGACTTGCCATAGGTCTTTCGTTACAGGGATTTTTACCTATAAGCATTTATCAGAGAATGGACTTCTTACCGAGAGCGGCAGACCAGATTATCAATCATCTTGACTTATTGTCTCATTTAAGTCGTAATTGTTTTGAACCACAAGTCGTTATCAGAACTACCGTAGGGACAACGAATCCGTTGAATGTGGGAGTGCAACATAGTAAAGACCTTACGAAAATGTTTAAGGGAGTAGTCGGTTTTGAGATTTTCAACGTGCGAACAATAAGAGACATTGATGAAGCATACTCATACGCAATACATACTAAAAGACCTTCAATGATAGTGGAATATCAGGAATTATATGTCGGACATTGATAAAAAAATCCTCATCGCTAAACTTGCGGAAGAAGAAAAATTCCTCGATGCTTTAATTACTAAAGCGAAAGATATAGACCCTTTCTGGTATTGGATACCTAATGACGGCATTATCACCGATGAAGCAAGAGAAGTCTTACGGAAATATCTTAAAGAAGAAGATATACCCGATAAGGTTGATAGTCAATTAGATAGATTGTTATGCCGCTCTGAAGTCGTTGGAGTGTCAGGTGGTAATAGGTCATCTAAAACGAATTGTGATACTATTGACGGCATTATAAAATCTACGGGTGAATTACCGTATAGCATGGAAAAATACGGGAAAGAATTTGAAGATGTGATAAAAAGAGCACATAGTAAAATCATCAAAGGGCGGGTTACAGGTGTAGATAATAAACAATTACATAGGGTCGTGTTGCCGATGTGGCAAAGATATATCCCGAAGAAATATCTCAAAAAGGGAGATTGGGACAAGAGTTATTCGAGGGAATTTGACATTTTGACACTATACAGAGATGACAAACCATGTTCGGTTATTGAGTTTCTTACCAATGAACAAGCTGTTAAGAGCGCACAAGGCGGGGATTTAGATTGGGCTAAATTCGATGAAGAACCCGATAGGGATAAATGGAAAGAGACACTTATGCGGTTTGGAACTGCCGATAAACTCGACATTTCAATCGCATGGACTCCTACCGAAGGTCTTACTTGGGCGACTGATTTATTCCATAACGGCATTATAAATTCGAGTGGTAAGGAATTATCCACTTCTTTATTCAAATTTTCGTCTGTTACAAACCCATATGTTAATAAGAATACCTTGCTTGCCATAATGGACGAGTTCGCAAAAGTATCGAGTTATGACGAGATGAAAATGCGTTTACTTGGCGAGGCCATAAGTTTAAGTGGACTTGTTTATGGCGGATTGTTCCACGTGGAACATATTATCGAACCATTCTTTGAGAACCTCCCAGAAGATAAAAAGAGTGAATACATTGTATTGGCTGGCATAGACCCACACGCCGTAACTGCGACCGCAATGGTCTTTATCCTAATAGATAGAGAAGGTATAGCCTATCTTGACAGGTGTTATTTCAGACAATCGGATACCGATGAGATAAAGAGGGATTTTTGGGCGATAGTATTGTCAAACAAATACAGACCTGCTTGGTCTGTTTGTGATAAGTCAGCAGATTCGTCAATCATAGCCTTTGGCGGACGTAATATATTCGAGGAGATAAAACGACCTACATACGAACACAATACAAATCCGCTTGTCGTAAAGTATAAGGGACTTCCTGCATTGAGGACTTCCGAAAAATTTGAAGGCAGTATCAAGGCGGGGGTTGATACTATCAAAAGACGTTTGAAGGAAAAAAGGTTATTTGTTGTAAATCGTCCCGAAAACAGTGAGTTAATCAAATCGTTCCGAACACTCGAAAGGGATACTTATGCCGATGAGGATAAAAGTGGCACTAAAGATAGAATACGGGAAGGAAGACATCATCTCCACGCCGCAATGCGGTATTGTTTCCAATTCCCTATACATTGGTATCCAGAGAAAGTTTATATACCCGAACCCGAAATGATTGACGAAGTAGTGTGTTGGTAAAATAATACTTGACATACATATCTATATATTGTAGGGTTGCTTATACATACTACAATATGTAGTAGTCAGGAGTTAAATGAAAAAAGAAAACTTAACCGAAGATTTTATAGAAAACAGAGGGCGTTCTCTTTTTACGATTTCACGTAATTGGATTGCCGAAACAGTAGTGCCACGTTGGAAGGATAGTAACGATTTATACAATAGCAAATTTAAGAAACAAAAAGATGGTAAATCCGATATTCTTATCGGACAGGGTAAATTATTCATTCCCAAGACTTATTCCCATGTTCAAAGAATGTTGGTTGATATTCTCGATACATATTTTTTAGACCCCGAAGAAATAGTTGATGTAACATCATGGAAAAATATCCCTTCCGCGACAAGAGAAATTGTTAAAGCTTTAATGAATTATCGTCTTAATGGACATCCCATCAATTTTTACCAAGAATCCTATGAAGCCTGTCTTGATGCTCTAAAAAACAAGGTGGGCATATTCAAAGTCTATCCTAATATCAAAACCGAGAAAACCAAAGTTCAGATTCCTAATCCTGCCAATCCGCTTGAAACTATCGAAGAAGAAAAGGAAGTCGTAACCGCTTTCAATCCATGTATTGACTGTTTACCATATGAAGACGTATTTTTTAGTCCAAATGCCACATGGAAAGATTATTGGCGATTCCCGATAGTCCACAGAATGAGGAAACCTTTGGATTATCTTAAACGCAGAGGTTATAAAAATCTCGATGACCTCGAATCCATGCATAATTCGGAAGGTGTTGACGAGATTAAAGAACAGAGAACATCGGATATGGGGTCGCCTTTTTCCAATAACCAAGATGTTTCGGTAAATGGGCAAAACGAAATCTTCATATATGAATTTTGGGACTTTCTCGATGTGAATGGCGATGGACTTTTGGAATCATGCAGTTATATCATGGCCGGAACAGCCGATACCGCAACTCGTCTTATTCGAGATGTGGAAGAAAATACACTGCCTTATATAACGCATGGAGACGATTACAATAGGTCGCCTATTATCATGGGGCAATCCTTCCCCGAACCTCATCAGTTAATGGGGAAAGACCTACCTGAAATTGTGGAAGGTTTACAGAGAGAAACTAACGCGATAAGGAATCAACGCAGAGAAGCCGTCGCACTCGCACTTCGCAAACCTATTCTTATCAATAGGAGTGCGAATATAGACCTTGTGGGGTTATTGAATAGACGTATCGGCGGAATAGTGCAAGGGGACGATATATCACTTTCGAGTGTAAGGGAAATGGATATATCAGACCCTACAAGTCAAAGTATTGCCGAAATGGCAAAGGTTGACACGGATTTTTACGAAACAACTTCCGTTCCTCCTAATCTTCTGGGTATGCCGTCATCTTCGGACGAAACAGCGACTGCCGTTACGAGTCAGGTTGCGAACGCCAATAAGAAGATAGCCAACGTAATACGGAATCTTGCTTATACGCTCTTTATACCTTCCTTACGTATGCTTTTAAGACTTGAACAGATGTATGAAAACGATAATTATATTCAGATGGTTACGGGACGGATATTGGGATGGAAAATGGCGATGGACGAAATGCCTGCAATCGAGATTATACAGGGTGATTTCGACTTATCCGTCAATATCGGAATGAATAAACAGACGCAAATAAACAAGTGGCTAATGTTGTTCGATAGAGGTGTTCAAGCGAACCAAGCAATAATAGGGATGTTGCAGGCAGGGGTTGTTAATCCTGCCAATGTCCACTTCGTTGATACTATGAAGTTTTATCATAAAATGCTTCCTCTTGTTGGCGAAAAGGCAGTCGAAGAATATATGATTGCGGCGCAGGCCTCCCCACAGGAAGGAATGGCAAGCGGTGTGGCAAGTCAACCAAGATTACCGGAACAATTAACGGGAGAAGTGGGTAGCATGAACCCCGAAGGTATGCAAGGAATGGTAAATGTTTGATACGGTTAAAAGGTTATTTTCGAGGAACTTTGAACTCACGGAGAATATACTTATTTTGCGTGAACAGGTTCAGGTAGGGCAAAGATTACAGGAAGTGCTTGAAGGAAAAGATTTCGCAACGATAAGAGAACATATCCTTTTGCCATTGCAAGTTGGAGCATTTGAGACTTTCAAGAAAGTAGATGCGAAAGATTTTGCACGAGTCATGGAAACGCAGATGATGTCCAAGATGATAGATACGATACGGAAGGAGATTGAAAAGAAAATCAATCAAGGGCGTTTAGCCGAACAACAAATGAAATCTCTACCCGAATTATCGGGCGAGGAGGAGGAGTAACATGAATACCGAACAAAATGGTTCTACTACCACCGAGCAAGCGAGCCAGCAGATAAACGTAACGGAAAAACTTTTTGCCGATTTATTGCCGCCAGACGAGGTTAAAACTCCACCTGCGGAAAATAAAGAAGCGGAAGTGAAAGACGAACAAGAAACAAAGAAGGAAGTCGTGGAAACACCAGCACCTAAAGAACCCGAATACCTTGACGTTCAGGGCTTCGGAGACAAAAAGGTGAAAATAAAAGTAGATGGCGTGGAAACGGAGATTCCTTTCAAGGACGTTGTAAAAGGCTATCAGACGGAACAGTATCTCACTCGTAAAGGGCAAATGTTAGCCGAGGAGAAGAAGAAACTACACGAAACCCCACCGCCTCCGCCACATACAAAAGAGGACTATCTCGACCCGCTTATGGCTGATGAGATAGAACGCTTGAGTAAGGAATTGAAGACGGTAAAGGAATACAATGAGGCGACAATCTCAGAATTAGCACCAATCCGTTATGAGCGGAATTTGAGTGCCATAGATACCGAGATGAAAACGGAAGGTCTGATTGATTTCAGGGAGAAAATTCCTGAAATTGAAAAGATTATTCTTGCTATGCCGCCCGAACAATCAACGGCTTACGATACTGCCGAGGGGTTCAAAAGCGTGTATAAGAATCTTAAACTCCAAGAATTAATAAAAAGGCCGCAGGTAAGCACTACCGTCATTAATCACGATGTGCGGCCAAAGCCGAAACTTGTCCCTATTGAGTCGAGTTCGAGTCCATCTGGTGGCGCAGTGAATAGTAACGCGGAGCGGAAAAAAGCATTTGC
>Ga0209518_1000594_pt1 | contig 45511 bp, 42 predicted proteins | sample RifGroB1_FD_183993 | JGI IMG/M metagenome (GOLD analysis project Ga0209518, IMG submission 183993) | Groundwater microbial communities from Rifle, Colorado, USA - Groundwater B1 (SPAdes) (version 2) | ecosystem: Environmental > Aquatic > Deep subsurface > Groundwater | place: Rifle, Colorado...
ATGAAAAAGAAATTGCTTTTGCTTAAAAGGTGGGCAATATTTTTTTGTGAGCCAGTCAAAAGATTATCAAGGCAGATAACAGTGTCACCATGCTCAACCAATCGATTGCACAGGTGTGATCCAATAAACCCGGCACCACCAGTTACAAGTATTGTTTTCATAATTAAATTTGGTTACTCAAATAAAAGCCGATATTACAATAGTTTATATCAGAGAAGTACCATTGGCATGACCGAAGGGTGCCAAGGCGACCTGCTGATTTGAAACCAGCCCCACCTGTGACTAAAATTACTTTTGTCATTATGAAATAGATACCATATTTGCTAATTCAATTCCACAATTAGGATTTCTATTGCTCCAACCCTTTCAATCTTTTTTGCTTTTTGCTTATAAAAATTATATCTTGTTTTAAATTCTTCGGATTCTTCTTTTGAAGGATTCACCATGACCGCACCCAAAGACGGTTTTTTGTTAGTAGAGCGGGGATAATACGTAGGAGTAAATTGATCGTCAGAGTAGCTATGAGTGGGGAAATTCCCAAAATACCAAAAAAGGTAATTATAGCCCTGCGCAAAACAAGAGCCAATTGAATCCAGGAAAAACGGCTTTTTATCTACCTCCCTTAAAGCCTTTTCAGTTGCTTCTGCTTTTGCTGCTAAACCGAATGCATCTTTCGTCAGGTAGATTGACTTGAGATTAGCAAACATCAGAACTCCTAAGATCGTAAAGGTTAAGAGATTTCCATATCTAATATTTTCAGAAATTTTTTTGAAAAAATATGCAATCATCAAACTGAAGCCAGGAAGAAAAATTACCAGTATCCATTCGAAAAACCAATCTCCCATAAAAACATTAAACAAGAAGATTCCAATTAACATTACCGCAAAATGAATAAAAATGATTTGTTGTCCGTAGGCCCTTTTTTTCTTTAGGAAAATAGAGGTAATAAAGAATAATAAAATTATTACTGCAAAGAAAAAAGAAGTGCCAGATATAGCACTTTCTCGCTGAGTAATTAAATCTGCACATGGTAATATTTGACCAGAAATACTTTTTTCTCCTGAAATTAAAAGAAATCTAGCTAGGGTATTAGGAAAAATTTCAAAAGATTTAGTTAAATTTTCAAATGCTAAAAGGGGTACTTGCCCCGATACTCCGCCTGAGAAAAACCCTACGAAGGATTTGGTCAAGAAAAAATTGTGTCTCAGGTCAAATATTAAAAGTGATATATGAGAACCGACCATCATTATTAAAAGAAAAGCCAATTTCCTAATTGGGATCTTGAAACGATAAATCAACCAAACAGCTGCGACCAAAACCAAAAGCGAAAAACTAGAACCTTCATTCTGTACGGCAACAATCAATACAACCCAAAGCCAAATTAGATTAACAGGCTTTTTACTTTTAAGGTTTTGATAAAGAATTAGGTATGTCAAAAGGGCGATAATCGGCGCGATTGTCAGCTCAGTTAATACTTTTGAGTAAACAACAGCTAAGGAAGAAAATGCATAAAGTAATGAGGCAATGGTCCCTATTCTTTTAGATTCAAAAATGGTTTTTCCGACAAAGAAAACCAAAACAGCGGTAATGGCAGTCAGAATTGCTGCAATCACCGGTAGGCCAAACGGATTCATCCCGACCAAAAAGTACCAAAACGAAAGAATGTATGGAAAAATCGGCCCAAGATAAATGTCGCGAGGCAAAGAATAACCAATTAAGACAGGCCGGTGGTCAATAAGTATCCTTTTCGCTGTCAGCGCAAACCTATCCTCATCAATATTCCAGAAAAAAAGTTCAGAGCTATTATGAAGTCTCAAAACAAGTGCAATTATAAATATCAAAAGAGGCCAAAAAATCTCTTTTTTAGTCATCTTCCTTAAATATGCTAGCATGACTTGTATTATAGATCTAAAATACCAATATGAGAAAAATCGCCTACTGCGAAATGTTTGATAATGAGCTGACTCACGGATGGTATTTGGGTACTAGAAATCTGTTGGTATCGATATTGAAAAAGTACTTACCAACAAACGCAAAGATTTTGGATGCAGGTTGTGGTACAGGCGGAACGATTGTTTATCTTAAAAAAACTGGGTTTTCCAATATTTTCGGTATTGATAATTCCAAATTAGCTATCAGTTTTTGCCGACAAAGAAAATTAACAAACATTAAATCGGCAACTGTTAACCATCTCCCGTTTAAAGACCAGTCATTTGATGCGGTTATTTGTCTGGATGTGCTTTACCACGCCGGAGTCAACCCCAGCCGCGCTATCAGTGAATTTTACCGAGTGCTCAAACCAACGGGCCTAATATATCTTCAGGAGCCAGCGTACAATTGGTTAAGAAGTAGCCACGATATCTATATCCAAACTCAACACCGCTTCTATCGTCAAGAACTAATTAACTTGTTACGACGACAAAATTTTGCCGTATCAAAATGCACGTATTTGAATACTCTGCTGTTTCCGCTTCAGGTAATAAAACGAGTCAAGGATAAATTTTTCCCATCATCACATTCTGATGTCCAACCACTTCATCCACTAGTAAACCAACTGTTACTTCAAGCTCTAAGGCTTGAAGCCCGCTTAATAAAATTTATTAACCTGCCGTTTGGGTTATCCCTTGTCTGTGTGGGCAAAAAAACAGGCTTATAATAAACTAACATGAATAACATGCGATAACGGGTGACGCGGGGAGGGGGACCCCCAAAGAAGGGTTCCCCTTTTGAGGGTTTTCTTTGGGGGAAAACCCGCGGCAGGACCCGTGGCATGAATAGACTTATTCAAGTTAAGCTCGCATCAACCAAAAAACTTCCGGATGTTTTTGATGATTTGATCTTGCTCTCTGATTGAAAGATCAGGATAGATCGGCAGTGAGAGAATCTCGCGGGATATTTGTTGGGTAACTCTAAGCTTACTAATTTTGTAGGCGGCGAAAATCGGCTGGCTATCAGCAGGCAGCGGATAATGGACATCCGTCATGATTCCTTTGGTGTGTAAAAACTTCTTTAAGGCCTGTCTTTTCCCTGTCCGGACGACAAATTGATGGTAAACATGGTATCCGCCGGGGATGGTTTTTTGAAACGCGAGCGGCAAATCAGCTAACCCATCCTGATAACGTTTGGCAAGCCATCTTCTCTTGCGGTTTTGTTGATTTAATAAACTCATTTTTACCGCTAAAATCGCTGCCTGAAGTTCATCCAACCGACTATTTACACCCCGCAGACTATGATAAAACCTACGCGTTTGGCCGCCATTTCGTAAATATGTCAAAGTAGTCGCAAGTTGACGGTGGTTGGTAGTAATCATCCCTCCGTCACCGACTCCACCTAAGTTCTTGGTCGGATAAAAGCTAAAAGCTGCTAGCTCCCCCCACGATCCCAACATTTCGTCCTCGATTCGGGCTCCGTGCGCTTGGCAAGCATCTTCGATGATTTTTAACCCGCTTTTTTTGGCGAGTTTAACTATTTGGGGCATGTGGCAAGGATTGCCGTAGATATGCACCGGCACAATCGCCCGGGTTTTTCCGTCAATTTGCTTTTCTATTTCTTGGGGGTCAATCGTCCAAGTCTCGCGATCAATATCCACAAAAACCGGTATCGCCTCTTCTTCAACAATGGATAAAATAGTAAACGGCGAGGTAAATGCCGAAGTTAAGACTTTGTCACCGCTACCTATCCCCAAAACTCTTAGGCCCAGTCTCAAAGCATCGGTGCCACTGCCTACTCCCACCGCATAAGAAGTCCCTATAAATTTGGCGAATTTACTTTCAAACTCCGCCACATGTTTACCTAAAACGTAATTATTTGAGAGGAGTACCTGACGGACTTTTTTCTCAATCCGCTTGAGGGTCTTTTTATCAGGTTTGACTTGAACAAATGGTTTCATGGCCAGTAACGGTGTTTATATTTTTCGTAATATTTGAGCGTTTTTTTTAAACCGTGACTTATATCAGTCCGGGCTTTCCAGCCGAGTTTATCAGCAATCTTTTTGGTATCAGCTACATAGTTGCCGATCTCGATCTGTTTTCGGTTTCGAGGAAATGGTACCAGTTTGTATTTCCCGCGACCTAAAACAGCAATGGCTTTTTCCACAAAATCTTTAAGCGTCAGCGGCATCCCGCCCAGATTGTAGACTTCACCAGCCAATTTCTTTTGACTAGCAAGTAAAAGTAAAGCTTCCACCACATCACTTACATAGTTCACATCTCGGATTTGACTCCCGTCCCCATACAAAGCTACGGTTTGCCCATCCAATAACAACCGCAAAAACCAGTTCAAAACTCCCTGCTTGGCGTGTCGCATTTGATGTCTCGGACCAAAGGTATTGGTGAGCCTTAAAGAGGCGCTATCAACTCCATAAACCCGTTGATATAACAGATGATATTTTTCCGCCGCGATTGAATGGATCCCGTTTATATCTGTGGGTTCCTGGGGATGCTTTTCGTCAACCGGTAAATAGAGCGCTTTGCCATACTGGTTTCTGGTGCCCGCAAATATGATTTTGACCTGTTTATTATATTTCCTGGCTGCTTCCAGAAGGCAAAGCTGTGCCCGGCAGTTGATATCCAGATCCAGGTATGGGTCACTCATACTATCTACATGGGATAAAGTCCCGGCTAGGTTGAAAATCACTTCGACTTGGGGAACAATCTCCTTTAGTAGCTGTTCATTTCGCTGGTCAGCTATTTTTACCTCGACCCGATTTTTGATGGGTGAAATATTAAACATATTTCCCCCCATATTCTCAATCATGGCATCAAGTAAAGTCACTTTGGCACCGAGTTTGACCAACTTGATGGCTAAATTTGACCCGATGAAACCTAAACCGCCGGTGACTAAAACCCGCCTCTTGGCAAAGTAATTTGGTTTATTCATAGTACGAGTTCCTGCCAAAGTTCTAGCAATTCTCGGAAAACTTTGATCAGTCTGCCAAACATAAAAATTTGGCTCCGGCCGTAACTTCGGTAAAAATGGCTTACCGGTGCCTCAATTATCCGGCAGTTAGTGTTCTGGATCTTTTTGACAAGCTCCACCGTGATGACACCGCTCTCATGAGTCAGGGTGATCTGATCAAGAATGGCTTTTCTGATCAGTCGGAAATCACAGTCAACGTCTCTGATTTTGATATCAAACATGAGATGTACCAAGAGATTGTAAATATCCCCAATCACGATCCGGTACCACGGATCATGTCGCTTGACTTTGTACCCCTGGACCATGTCTACATTAGGAGTGAGTAAGGCATATAAATTTTCAAGTTCCCCGACATCATACTGAAAATCACCATCAGTATAAAACACAAATTCCTTTTGGGAAGCCCGGAAACCGGAGATCAAAGCTCCGCCGTAACCTTTGTTTTTGCGGTGCATGATGACTTTGAGAAATCTGTTTTTGGTAGAAAGTTCTTTTAAAATTTGCCGTGAGGCATCAGTCGACCCATCATCTACGACAATGATTTCAAAATCGCGGGTGAGTTTTTTGGCAGTAAGGGTCGCGAGTTCAACCATCGAGGCGATAGTCCCGGCATCATTGTAACAAGGGAAAAAAATAGAAATTGATTTGCGTTTTGCACGGGTGGCGTATGGTTTCATTTAATAAGGGCGCCTACCAAAATAACATTTATAAAATCACGCCGGATATTTGGATGAGATTCTAGACGCTGACGAACGATAGTATACGATGTATACTTGAGCGAGTCAGCAACGACGAATCTCGCCAAATAGACGCGTCAGTTTGTGAACGTTATTTTGGTAGGTGACCTAAGAGGCAGTGGATTGGAGCCCAGGGCGGGAATCGAACCCGCACTCATCCCCTTACCAAGGGGACGTTTTACCACTAAACTACCCGGGCAATTGTTTTGTCATTTTAACATATTTATCTCTGCTATAATATACAAAAAGCAGAGTCTATTCAGTTTTTACCAATACAACTTCATACATGTCATCCCCGCGCCTGCCCGCCTTTGGAGGGAAGGCGGGGATCCATTTAAATAGATTCCCGTTTTCACGGGAATGACAACTTTACTGGGAAGAACTGAATTCACTCAAAAATCATTTATAGTCTAAGGCTAAGCCTTGATGCAAGACTAAGCCTTCTTATCATCTAATTTGACTATGTACTACGTAGCTCTTGTTATCGGCGAACTCCTGATATTACTTATTCTTTCGGATCGCATTGGCAAAATCCTGTATACGATTTTTTTCCTGATTTTCCGCAGTAAAAATGCGGCTATTGGGCTTTTGACATTCATATATTTGCCGGGAACCGTGATCCATGAACTGGGACATTTATTAACCGCCGAAATACTGCGCGTCCCTACCGGCCCACTCTCTTTTACTCCGGAATTTGACACTAACAAACATGGGCAAACAGATATCCAAATCGGCTCGGTCAAAATCGCCAAAACCGATCCTTTGCGCAAATATCTGATTGGAGTAGCACCAGTTTTTGTGGGAATTTTCTTTTTGTATTTATTAGTTTGGATTTTTGAGAAGTATTGGCCCGGCATCACTGACAGTTTGCCACGTTGGCTCTTTTTGTCGCTTATCGCTTATCTCCTATTTGCCGTCTCAAATAACATGTTTTCTTCAAAAAAAGATCTCGAGGGCTTTATTTTGGTCGTACCAATCGTGATTTTTGTAATTGCCACAATATATTTTGCGGGAATTCGGATCAACCTCACTCCCCAAACAACAGAAAACTTAATACATTTATTTCAAATTCTGGCTAAAGCCTTGGGTATAGTCACAGGTATCAATATTGCAATTTTGTTATTCAATATTCTTTTTTTCAGGGGTTTATTAAAACTGTTTCATTTGCAAATCAAATGACAATTAAAGCTAAATCGATTACTGCAGGAAAAACTGCTAAACTTGATGGTGAACGTGTTGATTTTCCATTCTCACTGGATGACGGACAACCTCATACCTTAGTAGTTTTTAACATTCAAACGGATAAAGAAGTTGGAGAACCAACTGAAATAACTGGCTTTCGCCAAGGCAAGGGCGGTTTAGTTGGTAATGTATATATCGGAGAACATGGACATCCACGCATGCATCGACTTAAAGGTATTGAGTTTGAAGGATGGTAACTAGTTTGACTTAAATACTTTTAAGAAAGCTTCTTGCGGTATTTCTACCCTTCCTACTTGTTTCATCTTCTTCTTTCCTTTTTTCTGGGCTTCAAGTAGTTTATCTTTGCGCGTGCGATCGCCGCCATACAGTTTTTGGATCACATCTTTGCGAAAAGCTTTTACATCAGCCCGCGCGATCACTTGTCCGCCAATTGCTGCTTGCACGGGAACGGTAAATTGGTGCCGCGGTATGACTTCTGCCAGTTTTTCGACGAGCATTCGCCCCATACTTTGAGCCCGCTCCTCAACGATCAGTTGTGAAAAAGCATCAACACTCACATGATTTAATAAAATATCAAGCTTCACTACGCTAACCGGCTGGTAATCAAAGAACTCATAGTCAAGTGACGCGTAGCCCTCTGTAATGGATTTCAAACGGTCGAAAAAGTCGATGATCATTTCTGACAGAGGAATGAGATAGGAGAATTTAGTTAAAACTTGTTCCTCTTTAAGAAGGTTGTCATCCCGACCAAGTGATCCGTCAGCAGACGGAGAACGCGTGGAGGGATCTTTCTTAAAAGACGCTGATGAAATAGATCCCTCGACTTCGCTCGGGATGACACTTGTGTTACCAATATATTGTAAATCGATAAATTCCGCGCGCTTATCTTGGCAAAGTTGCATGATCGCTCCCACATACCGCTTCGGAGAAAAAATCGTCAGTTCCATCACCGGCTCGTATGTTTGTTCGATAGTTGACGGATCCGGGTATTCTGTAGCGGATTGGATGGTTTTTAATAGACCTAACTCCCCCTCTCCCCCTCTTACAAAGAGGGGGTTGGGGGGCGTTGCGCTCCCCTTCAACTTTATTCTATACTCCACTGTCGGTGCGGTAGCAAGAAGATTTAACCCAAACTCCCGGCTTAACCTTTCTTGAACAACTTCAGCATGAAGCAAACCTAAGAAACCGCAGTGGAATCCATGCCCCAAAGCCAAAGATGAAATCGGTTTATAGCTAAATGCGCTGTCTGACAAACGTAATTTGCCCAAAGCATCCCGCACTTCACTTACCTTGTCTGATTCAATTGGGAAAAGCCCCAGAAAAACCATCGGTTTAGGCTCTTTGTAACCGGGAAGAGGAATTACAAAAGTATCACTGGTATCAAGAGTACCACGGGTACCACGAGTATTAGTTACTTCGTTTTCTTCTCCTCGTGCTCCTGGTGATACTTGTGGTACTTGTGATACCTTTCTGTTGGCGTCACCTACGGTGACGGTATCTCCCACCTTTGCCAAGGCTACGTCTTTGAGTCCTGTAGCGATATAACCCACTTCCCCGGTTTCAAGTCCATGAGATTTAAGCATTTTTGGCATGAAATATCCGACTTCGATGGGATCAACCTCAACACCAGATGCGATAAATTGTAAGCGGGTGACGCGAGCTCGGGGAGCCCCAAAGCCGGGGTCCCCTTGTGGGTGGATTTGGGGCTGGCGAGCGGCAGGACCCACGATGATTGATCCATCCACTACCCGTACATAACACACTACTCCCTTATGTGAATCATATTGAGAAGAAAAAATCAGCGCCCTAAGTGGTGAGCTTGTCGAACCATTGGGCGCCGGTACGACCGAAACTATGGCTTCCAGCACTTGATCCACGTTAGTGCCATTTTTAGCAGAAATTGCAATAATTTCTTCTTTTCTAAACCCTAAACTACTAAGCTCACCAAGCGCTTTCGCAATCTGAGCATTTGGCAAATCAATTTTATTTATTACCGGAATGATCGTCAGATTTTGCTTGCGCGCCAGATTCAAATTGGCCAAAGTTTGGGCTTGGACGCCTTGTGTGGCATCAACCACCAAAACTGCGCCTTCACAAGCAGCCAAAGACCGGGAAACTTCATAGTTAAAGTCCACATGTCCGGGAGTGTCGATTAAATTTAGAATAAAAGTATCACGGGTATCACGGGTATCAAGGGTATCACGGGTACCACGTGTTTCCCCACTTGATACTTGTGGTACTTGTGCTACTCGTGGTACTTTATAAATCATTCTCACTGGTGCCAGCTTGATCGTGATCCCCCGTTCCCTTTCAATCGGATTTGAATCCAGAAGCTGGGCTTGCATATCCCGCATTTGAACCGTCCCCGTCATTTCAAGTAGTCGGTCCGCAAGCGTCGATTTTCCATGGTCAATATGAGCAATGATGCAGAAATTTCTGATATGACTTTGATTCATTATTTAATGCGCAGTCCCGTACACACGCTCCTTGTCTGCGTGGATGTAAACCACGAGACAAGGTAAGTGTTGTACTGGGACATGAAGCCAATTTTAACACAAAAACATCATTCAGTTAGCGGAAAAACCGGTAGCAGTTGGTCTGATGGCTACTACTATCTCAATCGTTCTACTAACTATCCCAGCCTGGGATAAACGTTCTTGATGTTCAGTTGCAGTCAAATTTAGTAGAGATAAAACCTCTTTCAAGCCCTGTCTTCCTCCAGTGATTGCATGGACTGCATAGGGACGCTCGGGCGGTTTTGGTTGAATTACACTGGCCAGACTTCTTTCTCCAGACGGCGTCAGTAAAGCAATCAACCTAACATCACTTTGTATAGTATCCAAAACATCATCAATTGCGGCAAAGTCCAACCTTCCAAAACTTTGTTCGATTCCGGCAAGAATAGTTAGCATATTTTCTGGCCGGATTACCCTTTCGTGATTTTTAAGTTTAAACGCAAGCGCTTGCTTTTCTTTATTGCTAAATTGTGGTCTTTCTGACGACATAATCTGCAAATTATATGCCATTTCAAATTCGCTGTCAAAATCCAGAATAATCTTATCAGTGAAGAAAGGTGGAGTTAACCCGTCGGGTTGATTAGCCTTAAACCTCTAATCAATTCGGAAGACAACTTGAATCAAAAATTAACTTATTTTATCAGTTAAACCTAGCATTTGGTGTAACTCCGCGGGGATCAAATCGCGGTAGTGGCTCAAATATCCAGGTTCTCTAAGTGCAGCCCGAATATCATCTCCTGTATATCTTGGAGTACGTTTAAGACCTTGAATCACTGCCGCGCGTGCAAGTTGCTCTGCATTATAGTTAATAAGCCCAAGGCCTCTCCCGCCTGAAGTAACCACCCTACCGGGAGATAATAAACCGCTATGAAACCAACTATTCAATGTCTTTGTGTTTATGCCAAGAAACCAGGCTGAATCAGTTTCTGAAATAGAGTTTCCTCTTTCAAGCTGGTTTAGTAATCGACCCCTACGCAAGTATTGTTCTTGTTCCTGCTGTGTAGTCATCTGTAAATTATATCAATTTACATCAAATTGATCAAAAACCGTAGATCCGCCTTCCCTTTTGACTCTCTTAATTCTGTCTATACTCATAAATATGCAGCATTATCCAACTTAAAGATATTCATCTATGAATTGCAAGTTGAAGTGTATTTACTGTTATTGACCGACTGCTACATCGCGAACAAACACAACCCAAGGATCTGACCACCAATTATCCTCATTAGTTCCTTGTAATCTTATATATTCCTTAGCAAGTTTACCGTCAATTTCATCTTGTCCTATTGCCCAATAAAGATTTTCATCTGCCTGTGCCAATTTAATTAGAGCGCCTATTGAAACTGCATGAGCATAAGGCTCTTGTGGTTCTATGTATCCAACTACTGCATTTAGTAAATCTTCGCTAAATGGCGAATATTTACTTCGTAACTCATCAATATATGTGCGAAATAAATAATCATGTGCCATCTCATGCACGGTTAAACCTGCATAAATAGCTTGATTTATAGGCAGTCTTCCTTGAGCTTTACTCGGATCAAAATAGTCTGTATTAAATTTTAGTCTCACTCTCCATCCTCCGTCTGCTACGTAATAAGCCCCTATCGTTGCCCGGGCGTATTGAAAAGACAGGTCTTGAGAGCTGTATGTTTCAAAAAAAGATTCGTAAGCAATACCAATTCCTCCATCATTATCGTTTGGATTGTCTGCATCGACTTTATGTTTATCAAACGTGTCCATTGTAGCTGTAAAAGGTTCAAAGCCTGAACCGCGCATTTTGTCGAATAACAGATTGAGAAACTTGTCTGCGCGCTCCTGCGGCGTCGAATTTGCATCTTCTGCTTCCCAGACAAAATCCTCACTCCAATTTTGTTTTTTTATCTGTTCGCTGTCTAGTTTAATGTTTTGCACATAATTCGGAAGTGGCACCCGCCAGATCTCATCATAAGACAACAACTTTTCCAAATTGAGAAATAGACCGATTTCAGGCGTCGGCGCTGTCATGGGAGTATACGTGGGTGCTATAACATCTGGTGGACGCGGCCCAGAGCCCCCAGCACAGGCGGTTAATAAAAATGAAAGAGTCAATAACCCTTGGACAAATTGACGTCTCAAGCCTTTTTCTTCTAATGAAACAGGTTGCAAGCTCATATCTTGCATTGTAACAAAATATAGGTAGTAATATGAGTTACGCACTATGTCATTGTCCGGCTTGACCGGACAATCTATATAAATAATCTCAACAGATTCCCGCTTTCGCGGGAATGACAAAATAAGCAACAACAGACTGCGTAAGTCCTGGTAGTAATATAATAGTTGGTTTTGAAGATTAATTTCGGGGTTAACGTCTATTATTATTGTTACATCTGTTCAAGTGCCTCAATTCCTAATAGATACAACCCGTTTTTGAGGACTTGGGCTGTAGCTGCAGTCAGTTGCAAACGAAATTCTGATGTTCTTTTATCTATTCCTTTATATTTTGTATTATTTTCCTTGCTACTGTCTACTGCAAACTGCGAACTGCGAACTTCCTCGGCAAAGCCCAAGATCGTGTGTTTATTGTAAAACGTATTATATGCGCCTGCCAAATCGTAAAGGTATTTGCATAAAGCGCTCGGAGCATAAGTGGTTGCCGCAATCGTAACTACTTCCGGGAACCGCTCAACGAGCCGCAGGATATTTTTTTCTTCAATATTTAGTTTATTCGTCATTGCGAACCAGTCATCAGACTGGTGTGGCAATCTCGTTTCTTGAGCTTGAGATTGCTTCGTCGCTTCGCTCCTCGCAATGACGCCATCTTTATCACTTTCCGCTGCGGGAATGACAGATAAAGTGGCTTTTCGTAATACTGACTTGCACCTGGCATATGTGTACTGAAGGTACGGCCCCGAATCTCCGTTGAAGTTAATCGACTCTTCTATATCAAAAGCTATCTCTTGAAGTGTCCCGACTTTAAGAAATGAATATTTGATTGCAGCCACTGCGGCTTTCTCGGCGATTTCTTGAATATCTGCCTCATTTCTACTAACACCTCGTAACTCACCCTGACCCTCTCTTAACCTAAGAGAGGGAACTTCTCCCCCTCTTAAATTGAAGTGCGAGGGTTGGGGGGAGTTATTCCCCTTTTTAACAATTTTTAAAATCGCCTTTTTCGCTTCGTCCAAAAGCCATTCACCAAGTACCACATTTCCGCTGCGTGAGCTCATTTTTCCATGTTTGAGTTTGACCCAACCATAAATCAAATGCTTTTGTTGGTCTTTTTGGATATCAAGAAGCTCTTCAACTTTAAAAGTAACCTTGAAAAAACTCGCCTGCTCCGGCCCAACCACATGAACCACTTTATCAAGCTTGCCAAACTCACTAAATTCCTTTTGCGCCAGAGCCAATTCCTTAGCTTCATACGTCGGCAACCCCAAACTATTCACAAATACGCGCGTATCAAGTCCGTAAGGCTTTCCGTCAAAAATGATGGCGCCGTCACTTTCTTTTAATATTCCTTTTTTGACCGCTTCTTTAGCATCATCAACTCCTGACAAACATTCGCTTTCAAAATAAAACCGGTCATAGTGGCTGCCAACTCGGGCATAAATACTGTCAAAATAGTCCAAACTCCACTTCCTGGTACTCACCCAGAGTTCATAAACTTGATCTACTTCGACAGCTCGACCATGAACAAACTTCATGTAATCTGTAGAACTCGGCTCAATTCCTCTTTCTTTGTTAAATCTTTGTACTGCAGCATAAATCAAATAGTTGATGTCTTTGATTTCCTCTTTGGCTTTTTTTCCGTCGGCTGACGGATCCTCAAATGCTTTACTACCGGCTGCATACATTTTTCCTAAGTACTCAACTTTTTCATTGATCGATTTATTTTTAAATTCCTCAATAACCCCTCCTGCACCTCCCCTTAATTTAAGGGGAGGGTGGGTGGGGTTATAATTTTGATTTTTTCGGCCAAAGGCTGATCCGCCTTTGGCGGAGATTTTTGATTTTTGATCTTGCAAAATGCCGTACAGGCATTTTGCAATATGCATCCCTACATCACCCTGATAATTGACGCGGACAACTTCGTGACCTTGTGATTCCAATAAGCGGATAATGGATTCGCCGGTAGTAATGTTACGAAGATGCCCGATATGAAAGGCTTTGTGCGTGTTGGGATGGGCAAACTCAACCATTATTTTCTTCCATGTCTTGTCATTCCCGGCTTGACCGGGAATCTTAGATCCCCGCTTTCGCGGGGATGACATAGAAATATCCGCTGATGGCTGAGAGCTGATGACTTCAACCAAAGGCTGATCGGCCTTTGGCCGAGATGGCTGGATTGTCCCATAAGCCTCTTTCGCTTCTAGCACTTCACCAAGTGTTCTGCTAAGGGTTGAGGCTGCTAACGAGAAGTTGATAAACCCCGGAGGAGCGACTTCGATCATCTCTATATCCTGTAATACGTTAATTTCAGGTGCATGACTTGATTGCTTTTGACCACTTTGGTCAGTAGAAAGATCACTTTGCTTAGCTGCGAACTGTGAACTGCCCACTGCGAACTTACTTACTATCTCCTTCGCTATTTCTACAGGACTACGTTTCAACTGCTTTGCCAAGACCATTGCGACGTTTGTCGTATAGTCTCCGTGACTCAAATCCGCTACCCGCTCGACAATTGGAGTCACATTTTCGACTCCCAGTTGCTTAATTATTTGTGTAAGTAATAGCACTAGCTCTATTTTCACCTTGACATCTCCTTTAGCTTATGGTATAAAAATACTACCTACCCCGTCTGTTTACAGGCGGGGCTTTTTTGTGGCTATTATTTTTAGGCGTTTCGGTAAACTTCGATCTACTCCACTAAATCGCTTCATGTAATTTAAAACTGCCGCCGAATTCGCTTTGTAGGCAATTTCTAAAGAAAATCTATTAGGGAGAAATACTGCATGAACAGGTATGCCTGACTGCTTAACTACTTCAAGAGGGTAAATCAGATCTGCATCGCCAGTCATAATTATTGCTTCATCATATTTACCTAAAGACGCATCTTTAACCATATCTACTGCTAGATGTACATCTACGCCTTTCTCTTTTCCAGAAGAAGGTGAACGATGACCTTTATAAAAAATCACATTTTTAGTTGATTTGACGGATCTATAAAATTGAGCTTCAACTGTAGCCAGTTCTTTCCTTCCAGGTTTTTTGAAATTTGCTGCTATCATGTAAGAACTCATTTCAAAACTAGGAATATCTTACCAGAATAATCCTGACTTCGCCACGACCACTTCTTGACTAAAAATTAGCTTCAAAATTGAGGTTGATTTTACCTATTTGGGGTACGTCCTGTTTTTGTAAAATAGGGGTATGCATATAAGAAGACTTAAGAGCAGAAACGGCAATTTACAAGTTCAGGTTGTCCAGAAAATCGGCAGACAAAATAAAGTGGTTAAACATTTGGGAACGGCCGGAAATGAATTAGAAGTAAATGAGTTGGTAAATTTGGCCAAACAGTTTATCGAAAACCAAAGAATAAAGTCGGGAAAAATTTCTCTTTTTGATAACCGTTATTCTGCCTCGGAGATGGCAGAGATTTTATCAAAATTTTGTATAAGAAGAGTTTTGGATTCGGTAACTTTTAATTTCTTTTACCATTTTTATCAGGTTTTAGACTTTGACAAGATCGGTAATAAAAGTTTTGCTGATTTGGTTGTTGCCAGAATAATTTTTCCTGTAAGTAAGGCCAAAACTCGGAATTTTTTAGAGAGCAAGTTAAATAAACATTACTCATTGTCTGGTATTTATCGGCTGATGGGTGAAGTTTACAGCCTTGATTTTCAAAGCCAACTGGAGGAGAAAATGACTGCTTTTACCCTGTCATTTTCCCCAACCATTTCTGTTTTGTTTTTTGACGTCACCACTTTGTACTACGAATCTTTTGATGAGGACGATCTTAGGAAATTTGGATTCTCCAAAGATAATAAAGCTAATCAACCGCAACTTGTGGTCACCCTAACTGTCACTGCTGATGGTTTTCCACTGCACTTGAGAGTTTTTCCAGGCAATAAATTTGAGGGACATTTAATGCTGCCGTGCATTAAAGAAATAGTCAAAAAGCATAAATTAAATGATTTTGTGGTGGTGGCTGACAGTGCAATGGTCAACCACACAAATATGGAAGAACTGGAGAAAGAAAATCTTTCCTACATTGTGGGGGCAAGACTTGGGAATTTGCCAACTAAAATTTGGGAACAAATAATTACCGTTCCAAAAATAGACGGACAAACAAAACGGTTTGATTTTGGAAACAAAAGAATTCTGGTTGTTTCCTACTCCCAAAAACGAGCCAATAAAGACCGATCCGACCGGGAAAAACAACTAAAACGGGCACAATTTGCTTTAAATAATCCCTCCGTTGTTTCTAAAAGATTTAAATTTTTAAGAAAGGTCGAGAATCGTGATTTGGAATTAAACACGGAAAATGTGGTTAAATCACAGTTTCTCGAAGGTTTAAAAGGTTATCTCACCAATGCCATAAGTTTAACTGATGAAGAAATCATTGCCAAATATTCTCAGCTCTGGCAAGTAGAAAAATCTTTTAGGATCAGTAAATCTGATCTTAAAGCCCGGCCGGTTTTCCATACTGTAAAGAAAAGAATTGAAGCTCACTTGACAATTGTTTTTGCTAGTCTGGCCATTATCCGCTTAGTTGAAAAGACCACGGGCAAATCTGTTCAAAAAGTGTTGTGGCTACTGGATCAAGTTAAAGAGGTGGTGATAGAAAATATTACCAGCCGGGAACGAATTTCTAAATATAGCGAGGTGGAAAATCAGGAAACTAAAGACCTTCTCAAACTTGCAAAACTTAGTTGGGGTACGTAATTGGCGAAGTCAGGAGGAGATACTTGGTTTGCGGTTTTAGCCGGTACTTATTGGGGAAAGAAATTCCCGGAGTTACAAGGATTAGTTTGTCCGGTGGTTGGAGTGGTTGGTCCGGTTGACAAACAAGGCAAATCTACTCCGGATCGTGTACTTGTCAGATTGTCGGTTGTATCTCCAATTCCAACTCCAGGCGAAGGCTTATTAGTTACATTTAGCCTGAAAGACATAGATCAATTGATTCCTCCGGCAAAACCTATCACATAGACATTCATGCAAAAAAAACAGACTAGCTTCTCCTCTGCTTCAAAAACTAGCGGGGATTATCAAGGTAGACGTCTTTTCTTTTTAACCAGAAGTAAGATACGAATGTTTTAAAGTATGGAGCGACTCCCCGCAACAACCCATTTCGAAATCTTCGGCCGGATACAGTCACGCATAAATCAGGCAGAAATTCGATTCTACAGATGCGATTTACTTTAAATGATAAATCGATATCTTCTTGGCTATTGAGTTCCGGATTGAACCCTCCGGATGTAAGGTACGCTTCTTTGGAGATCGCAAAATTAAACCCGCTTAGCCAGTAGTGGCCATAAATCAGTCTATAAATTCGCATCGCGGCGGGTTGAAAGAAATTAAACAAAGTATTAGTTAGAAAAGAGCTGTCAACGATTTTGCAAACTCCGGTGATAGCTATGAGGCGTGGGTCACTTTCAAAACGTGCGACTATTTTTTCCAGCCAGTTTTCGGGAACAGAAGCGTCAGCGTCCGTCGACAAAATGATCTGCCCCAAAGCTTTTTTGAATCCGGCAAAGCGGGCAGATCCTCTACCCTGGTGTTTCGCGAGAATTATCTTTAGCTGCAGTTTTTCGGTGAATTTATTCGATATTTTAATTGTATCGTCCGAGGAATTATTATTAACCACGATGACTTCAAATCTTCTGGTGGTTTTTTGCTTGACTAACGCTTCGAGACACGAAGAAATATATTTCCCCTCATTGTAGGCCGGGATGACTACGCTAATTAGCGGGGTGGTATGGTTGGAATAGTTTTTTTCACTTTGAGCATCAGGCATGATGTTTTATTTATTTTTAGAGTAAAAACTCCCGATGTGTCAAGGTTAATCCACTTCCGATGTGTACCTTAAAACACTTGGATGATACACCTATTTCTTTATAACCCTTATAGACACTTGCGAAGTAGAAAAAAAGAAATATACCCAAAATATAAAGGTTAAAATCAAAAATGTAATTTTTACAACAGGCTTAGCTTGAATTCTTTTGTAGATCCAAACAATTAAGATCAGTCCCAAAAGAGAGAATATCAATGGGAAAAAAGCAAAATACCCTATTAATATTCCCTCTATCCCCGCTACAATTAAAAAAGAAGAAAAAAACATTAAACCAAAGAGTACTGCTTGTTTCATATAATTTATTTTTGGTTTTTCTGGAGTAATTAGTGGTTGACTTACAGGATTTTGCCTGATTTGCTGAATATTTTGATCATCAATATCCACTTGATTATTCATAAGTGTCTCTTTGAAAAAAGTATATCATATCTCGAAGTTCACGTATCGCCTTTTTTTGCACTTGAGTGATTTTCACCTATTAGACGGAATAGGTACGCCATCTGTTTCCAAATACTTTTAGTTTTGCTTCTGCCGAGTCGAGATTTACGAAAAAGCCTGTCTTGAGCTTGTCGAAGGATTTTTTGCGCGGGATTTTTCACTTGTCGGTAAATTCAACTAATTGAAGCTCACAAGTTGTTTTAGTTCCCCAGTTTGTAAATCAAAGTATGCAATGAGACTAATCTCTTCAACTTTTTCTGCGACGGATGCAAAATATCCATATTCTACAACTATAGTTGGTTGATTAATACCATAGATTCCTCGAAGAATACCCAAAGCATTCCCTGTTCTTGACACACCTTTCCAAGTAGAGGGAAACGTGAAATCTCCCTGTAATTTAATTTTTTCGCCGGTACGTATTTTGTAAACTGAAATAAAACCAGAATTAGCTCCTCCGTAACAACTATTTTTTGTACCGGATAAAATTAAGTAACCACTTTTTTCCTGAAGATCTCTACCTAAGCCAACTTCGTTTCCTACCGTTTCAACCTTTTCCAGTTCTATTGGTGGATTTTCATCTTGAGATCGACAACTCATCGTATTAACTAGTTCTTTTTCTAAAATTGGTGTAAGTAGATAATGAGAAATGGTTTTTGGCTCTTTTTCAACTTCAACTAACCAACCTCGTCCTTGATTTGCACTTATTTTTTTGAGAGTAATTGGGAAAACTCGTTTAATCATTTTTGGATTGACTTCCGTCTGGAATTTGGGATATTGTTGAAGGTAATCGGACAGAAAATACTCAAGCATTCCCCGCTTTTCTTTCTCTTCAGCAGTTTCCATCTTTTTTGATGTCGGAAGCGTTTTTTGTGGTAAAGCAGACAAGTTGTTAGAGCTTTTATCTTTATTTGAGCCACTTATACCGAGTGCTGAAACAGTTACAATTAATAGTAAAAGGACAATGGTGAAGGTTAACCAACGATTTGATGCCAAAGCTTTAAATTGGTCAATTGATTTTTTTCGAATTTTCTGGTTATTTTGGTCGCCAACTTTAACTTGGATTGCCATATAAAATCTCAATCCATTATATGGAACAGACCTGCCTGCCGGTAGGGAGGTTCGCCACATGTTTACTGATTCTTTTAGATTTTTTTCGGTCGGCCCTCCTGAAAAAAGTTCGAACCTTTTTTAAGTCTGAACTGTAGGTGCGGCGAGTGGGTGGCGGCACTCGCCGCACCCAACTTTCTGCCCCTTGCGCTTTCGCTTATAAAAATCTTTTCCGGTTCGAGCCAAAAACTGATATAATTTTATATGATGAAGCAACAATACTCAATCAGTAACGATAAAATTGAAAAAATTCTCACAAAGTATAATTTGGGCATCCTTAAGTCCTGCGTTCCAATAAAAGCAGGATTGATTAATCCTGCTTTTCTCATCAACGATCTCTATGTTTTGAGAATTGATAAAAGCGATCATCTCAAAAACATACAAGGTCATGATACCCGTTTTGAACGAGAGGCGTTTCTTTACGACTTGCTTCCAAAAAGAGATATACCTACACCACAATGCTTAGGATTTGATTCTTCTCGAGAAATAATTCCAGAGAAATACATAATAGTTTCCTATATTCCAGGAGTTTCTTTATCCGTTGGGTTTAAAAATCTTGATAAAGAAATCCAACAAAAACTCTCTTTTCAAATGGGGGAAATCATTAGAAAAATTCACAACGTTACCCCCGAGGACTTAAACGGAAGTGAATTATTTGGTCCAAAGACTGGTTGGAAAAAACTATACGAAAAAGAGTTCTCTTTCTATTTAGAAGAAGCAACAAAAGGAAAATATTTTTCGCCGGAAATTGAAGAAGAAATCAAGAAGATATTCCAGCAATTTCAAAACCTAATTTCAGACTTAGAGAATGAACTTCGACTTGTCCATTCTGATTTTAGTACCAGTAATATCCAGATAAATGATGGCAAAATCGTCGGAATTTTTGATTTTGAATGGTCCCATATTGGTGATCCATTATGGGATTTACAAAAATTGCCAATTAATTATCAACTTGGAGACGGATTTAGTATAGAGAATTTTCTCAAAGGTTATGGAATGGAAAAACCAACAGAAGAAGAACGGATTCGAGTAAAAATGTATACCTTGCATCAAGGTTTGTGGGAAATCTGGGCGACAAAAACACAACTATTTCCATTTGGAGAAAAAGAAATTAAGGAAGGCAATCAGATAGTAAATTCAGCAATAGATCTAGAAGAAGTGATGTTAAAGCGACTAACAAGTCTATGAAAAATAACGCGACTGCGAGAGCGACAAAAAGCACATTGAAATCAGAGGAAAGAAAAGAAAAATAAAAAAAGAAAAGAAAGTTCGCGCCGACTTTTTAAAAGATTTTTCGAAAGCGCGAGGGGCAGAAAGTTGGGTGCGGCGAGTGCCGCCACCCACTCGCCGCACCTACAGTTCAGACTTAAAAAAGGTTCGAACTTTTTTCAGGAGGGCCGACCAAGTCGAATTTTTGGCGGCGCCCGCCTCCGCCGCCAAAAAATTATACGGTTCCTGCCAGCTAAAACGCACTTTTTTATCGTCTATTTTTTATTTTTCTTTTCTTTTCCACCTTTCTTTGAAAAAGAAAGGTTAGCCAAAGAAACCTATGATTAAATACATCGCCTACTGCAGAAAATCTCTTGAAGATGAAGGACGGCAAATTCTTTCTATTATATCCCAACAGACAGAGATTAAGGAATTTGCCAAACGAGAAAACCTCGAAATAATTGCTTGGTTTACAGAAGCGAAGACCGCAAAAAAGCCGGGGCGAGAAAAATTCGAGGAGATGATGAAAGTAATCGAGTCTGGCAAAGCTGATGGGATAATTGCGTGGAACCCAGATAGATTAGCTAGAAATTCTGTTGACGGCGGAAGAATTATTTATGATCTCGATACCGGCAAAATCAAAGACCTGAAATTCCCCACGTTTTGGTTTGAGGATACCTCGCAGGGCAAATTTATGCTTTCAATCGCATTTGGACAGTCCAAATATTATGTGGATAGTCTTTCTGAAAATGTGAAGCGAGGTATCCGACAAAAACTTCGCCGCGGTATATATCCCGGACTTGCGCCAACTGGCTATCTCAACGATCCAATATCCAGAACCGTTGTTCCTGATCCTAAACGGTGGAAATTTATTCAGAAGGCACTACTCGAATACAGCCAAGGAAAACACTCAATGGCCAGTCTTTCAAAACTGATGTTTTCCTGGGGATTTACCAACCGTTTCGGAAAACCCCTCAATCTTTCCACCATTCAAAACTTCCTGATGAATCCATTTTATTATGGAGTCATTCGCTACGCTGGAGAATTTTACGAAGGAACACATAAGGCAATGATTACCAAAAGCACTTTTGACAAAATCCAGGAAGTTTTGAAACAACGAGGAAAACCGAGAAAGATGCGGATACACAACTTTCCCTTTCTGGGACTAATGAAATGCGCCGAGTGCGGCGCATCCATCACCGCTCAAATTCAAAAAGGTCATCACTACTACAACTGCACAAAGAAAAAAGGACATTGTTCTCAAAAGTATTTGCGGGAGGAAGCATTAGTCAAACAACTACGAGAATCGGTACGAAAAGTAGCAATTTCTGATTTATGGGCGAAAAAAATATTGGAATCTCTCAATAAAGAGGAAGAAGCAGATAGGGAAAAAGCGATGGAAGTTTTGACCAATTTAAAATCAGGAATTGCCGAGCTGGATAAGAAAATTGATAAATTGCTGGAAGCCTATCTTGAAAACATTGTGAGCGTTGATGAATACCAGACCAAAAAGCAAAACCTGATAGAGATGAAGAGTCAACTAAAACAAAAAATTGCAGAGATCGAAGAATCGCAAAGTTTTTGGCTCGAACCGGCGAGGGAATTTATTTTATCTTGCTCTGAAGCCAAAATTATTGCGGAGACGCAAAATTTTGGCGAATTATTCGTATACCTGCAAAAAGTCGGCGCGAACTTTCTTTTATCCGATAAAAAAGTGCGTTTTAGCTGGCAGGAACCGTATAATTTTTTGGCGGCGGAGGCGGGCGCCGCCAAAAATTCGACTTGGTCGGGGTGGCGAGACTTGAACTCGCAACCTCATCGTCCCAAACGATGCGCGCTAGCCAATTGCGCCACACCCCGTTCTCCAGAGGAGAATTCTTTTGTCTGTAGCAATTATTAAACTAACCGAAATTCTCCAATAATACTTTTCTTAATTTAAATCCAAAACCAGATTTTAAAAATTGTTCTCTTTTTTCTGCACAAGTCTGACAATAAAAATGTTCAAAGTATACGAGTCTCCAAGGTCGAAAAGTTTTAGTGTAAGTTGATAGTCCAGCGTTGTGTTCACTAACTCTCGTTTCTGGAGCCCTTATCGTGACTCCAACGTAGGACTTATCTTTATATTTTAAACTCCTCAATAAGTAGACTGTATACACAGAATTTCTGCTTTGCAGAAGTGCCGCGGGAGAGATTCGAACTCTCACGCCCGATTCAACGGACAACAGATTTTAAGTCTGTCTTGTCTACCATTCCAACACCGCGGCGTTGACTAAATTTTTGCGGCTCGCCTATTTCATTTGCCTGATCAGCCAGCTATACTCAAATTATATCACGATTTATGGAGAGGACGATTCTCATTACAGGTACTAACTCCGGGATCGGTTTGGAAACTGCCAAAACGTTTTTGCTGGGAGGATATTTCGTTTTTGCCGGTGTGCGCGATTTGGATCGAGGCAATAATCTACTTAGTTTTGCCCGAGAGAAAAGCAAATTAAATCAACTAAATTTGGTTGGGTTGGATGTAAATTCAGAGGCCAGTGTAAATGAAGCAGTAAGTCAAATAAAAAGCAAAACCAAAGCCTTGGATGTGGTAGTAAACAACGCGGGATTTGGTGTAATCGGAGCTCTTGAAGACGTGTCGACTGAAGAATTGAAATCCCAGTTTGAAACCAATTTTTTCGGCGTCCACCGGGTGACGCGGGCCATCCTCCCCTTATTTAAAACCCAAAAACAGGGGATTTTGGTAAACATTTCTTCCATGGCCGGCAAAATCACTTTTCCGTTTTGGGGCGCATACACGGCATCCAAATTTGCCTTGGAATCATATACTGAATCTTTGCGGATGGAACTCGGGCAGTGGGGAATCCGGGTTTACCTCGTCGAACCCGGTTTAATTGAAAGTAATTTTCACGGAACAGGTTTAAAGCTGCCTAAGGAATGGAAAAATTCAACTTCCGGTTATAAATCCTTATATGAAAAATATGCCCGTTCCCCGACCGCGATGGCTTTTGGCGGCCGGTCAAATCCCCAAGTGGTGGCTAATAAAATCTGGCAACTAGTGAAAACCAAACCCGGTAAATTCAGACATCCGGTGGGCAAATTTGCCAAACTGGCTACTTTTGCCCGCTGGCTGTTACCGGATGAAGTTTTCCTGCCTCTAATTTCAAAGTTCAGATAAATGCCATGAAAAGAAAATATCTAACCATATTTTTGATATCTATTGTTGGGATTTGGTTGGTTTGGTTTTTACTAAAACCCGCTGAACCACAAAACCAAGCTACAGTCAAAATAGGAAATACGATTTACAAAGTCGATATTGCTGATACGGAGGTCGAACGCGAACAGGGATTGTCTGGACGTCCAAGTTTGGCGCGCGACTCGGGAATGTTATTTGTGTTTCCCGAAAAAAGGCCATATGCCTTTTGGATGAAGGATATGCAGTTTCCCTTGGATTTTATTTGGATCGCGGACAACCAAATTGCAGACATGACGGCATCAGTCCCCGTTCCCAGCGGAAACAACTTGCCCACCTACCAACCGCAAGTTCCGGTAGACCTGGTTCTGGAAATCAACGCCGGAGAGATCAAAAAACAAGGATTTCAAATCGGCCAAAAAGTGGATATCAAGCTCAAATGAGCGGGAGATGCAAATTATTTGTCCAACGCAGTAGAATTTTTGCCAGCGAGAGAATATAATAAGGCGGGTTTGGTTTGCGGCGGTAGTTCAGCGGTAGAATGTCTCCCTTCCAAGGAGAAGGTCAGGGGTTCAAGTCCCCTCCGCCGCACAAAAAGCGATTTTCGTCGTAGGCGCTCGCCGCGGGGGCGGGCGCGGCGAGCGCTTTATACGGATTCTGCCAGCTAAATTCGAGGCGGCGATTTCTTAAAAAGTAGTTCGAGCCAGCATTTTTGGCGAAGATTTTCAAATCTTGGCCATTATCTTTTTCGCGCGCGATTTTTTGCGCTCGCAGAGCGCTAAAGACAAATTCTTTGAGTGGTTCGAGCCAGACGCTTCCCCTCTTTTGAATTTCCTCAATTTTCTCTTTGAGAATTTGTTGCTTTTCCAGAAATTCATTTTTCTTTTTTTGATAACTTTGGGTATCAACGGTTTCGTCAAGAAAAATGTCTAAAAGCTTGTCGAGCTTTTGGTCTAACCCTTTGAGCTCTTGTTTTAATTTTACCAATTCCATTTTTGCTTGACCATTTTCTTTTTTGGCGTCTCTTTCCGCCCAAGCAATAAGCTGGTTTGCCCATTTTTCAGAAATTGCCACTTTACCGGCAATTTCTCTTAATTGTTCTTCCAGTTCTTCTTCGCGGATATATTTTTGCGAACAATTGCCGGATTTTTTGGTGCAGCGGTAGTAGGTGTAGCCAACTTTCCCTCTGGTCCGGGGATAGAACTTGAAATGCTTTTCGGCGGTAATGGTGCTGCCACACTCACTGCATTTGATAAATCCGGTGAAAGCAAAAGCATTGGTGTGTGGTCTGGGATTGTATTTTGCTTTCAAAACTTCCTGGACTTTATTAAAGAGTTTTTTCGTGATTAAGGGTTTGTGTTTTCCTTCGTAGGTTTCACCGTGATAAACCATTAGGCCGTAGTAAAAACTTCTTGTTAGAAGATCACGGATTTGATTGAGATGTAAAGGTTTGCCGTTTTTCCTTTTGATTCCGTTTCTGAAAAATAGGTTGCGAATGTCTGCCATGGAAAATTCGCCAGCGGCGAATTTTCTAAAGGCAATCTTTACTAACTTTGCTTCCTTGGGATCAACTGCTATTTTTCTGGTATTTCTGTCGTTCTTGTAACCAAAAGGGGCGTACCCCGGCCAATCGCCGCGGCGAACCTTGAAATACAAACCTCGTTTTACATTTTCGCTCAAATTATCCACATAATATTTTGATTGGCCAAACGCGATTGAAAGCATGAATTTACCTTGCGGTGTATTCTCAAACCAAAAGGAAGGAAATTTTAATGCTTGTAATTTCCCGGTATCCACTAAGTAGATAATCTTTCCACCATCAATGGAATTTCTAGCCAAACGATCGGGGTGCCAACTGACAATCCCATTAGCAAAGCCTTTCTCAATAAGTTTCATTAAATTATTAAAAACTGGTCTTCCGGGGATTTTTGCTGTTTCTGCTTCCGTCAAAAACTCTGAAATCTCAAGTTTTTCTCTTTCGGCAAACACTTTTAATTCTTCAATTTGTTGCGGAATAGACATAATTTGTTTGTCTTTTTCGTCGGTTGATTTTCGGCAATAGGCAATGTATTTAATCATTATTTTCCTTTCTTTAATTTTTGCGTTTTTCTTTTCTTTTTACGCCGCCTCGAATTTAGCTGGCAGAATCCGTATAAAGCGCTCGCCGCGCCCGCCCCCGCGGCGAGCGCCTACGACGAAAATCGCTTTTTGTGCTCTATTTACGCGCAAATTCGAACTTTTTTCAAATCTCAAAGGTAGGGCGGCGGCTGGACGGCCGCAGCCGCCGCCCCTTATTGCGCTCGGCCTTCGGCCTCGAAAACTTTTAAAAATGCTGGCTCGAACTGTCCCGCCTCTGGCGGGACTAAAGAAAAAACGCAAAAATTTTAAAGGCGCAACCGGTGGAATTAACAAGAAATTGCTTTCTGTTACCCGATTGCGCCATCAAAAAAAGCAATTTCTAAAATTGTTAACTCCATAATCACTTAACTTCTTCCGAAATTAATTCGTTTTAAGACGCAATGTTCCTGTTTTAAGACTGATGTTACATTTTTTGATAACGGTATGCCACTCGCACATTATGGAGTCCGCAGGCAACACTCATGAGCAGATCATCAAAGCCATCTGAGATATTCCGGTAGGTATCAGCTACGGCATGAGAGCGTTTGACTCCACAGATGGCATTTTCAACCCTGACTCTGATTTGGGCAAAGGTATGATTTTGGCTCTTTTGTAATTCAGTCAGTTCTTTGCCTTTAGGTTTCTTCATGGGAATCACAATTTTAAGTCCGGTAATATCAGTTCCTGCAAAACCTAAATCCAGTCCTAAAGGAACGGGATCACGGATGTTGCTCACAGATAAGGCTTCTTCCTCAAGAGCTTTTTTATCATGGACGTTTCCGTCTTGAGTTTTACCTAAATACAGGACTTGGGTATTGTCAGGTCTGGTTAAAAGGACGTTCTTTCTCGTGTGTCTTTTCTTCTTCCCTGAATACCAGCTTTTCCGGTGATCTTTGTTTTGAGGTTTTCTGGTTGGTCTTTCAGTCCCGTCACCTAAAAGTCCCAGTTCCACCAATTCAGGAAACTCAGCAATAATTTCATCTAAACCTCTGCCTCTGATTCTGACCGGCTTTTTATGGGCATAACCTAATGCTTTATCCAGGATGGGTAAGTATTCATGTACCCAGTAGCAAGCATTACTTTCTGAGAGATTAAACATGAGTCCATGGACAAACAACAGCGGATAAATACGGACATATAAGAGAATAAATAACAGTTTGTCTTCCCATGTTTTCAGATGAGAAGGTCTGCCGGCACCATCAGCTCTTTTCCTCCGGGAATCAAACCGTCTGCTGCGCAGTTTCTCTTCATAGGCACTCTTAAATTTATCAAATAAATAGTCAAATTCTTCCGGAGTATGGCCGGTGAGACGGGCAAATATCTTGGGACGGGATATAAGGGCAGGATAAGTAATCATATACTTATACTCTAGCAGAAGAATCAGAAATTATCTAATTTCGGAAGGAGTTAATATTATAGAAACTCTCTGGGAAAATTCCAAGTCCTTCCTAGAGGTGAAACTGAAGAATTTAGTTTGAAGAATATGCGTTATTGGACTAAAAGATCATTATCAACCGAAAACCCCTAAAAATATACACTTGAATCTTTCACCTGTTTTAACTAACATGGAATCATGTTGCGCAAGCTCTTGTTTGTTGCGGTTGGAATAGGTTTAGTTATCACCATAACAGTCGCATCTCTATATTTTTTCTTCCCTGCTTTATTTTTGCCGAAAATATCTGTCGGATCAGACTCGTCAAAGTACGGGTTGAAGATCATCAATCTGCAGAGTCTAAACGAATTTCTGGATAAAAAAGATTTTTGGAAATGGCAAAACGAATTTACCAACTATCAGCCTGTCCAAAAACTTATTATCCGTTACTCTGACAAACCTCAGCCACTAAATACCGAAAATATCCGGATTAAAACTATCGGGTCAGTGGGGGTAAATGCCAGCCGCGGGATACTTACTCTGACTATCCAGTCAGACCCGGTGATCTGGCAGGAGATTGATAAAAGCTGGCACCTCGAAGCTCAACTCCTGCGTTTCGTCAATGGCCATTCTTTGCCGGATAACAAAGAACCGGATGCCGAGATGTTCCAGTCTTACCAGAAGCAGACCCCATATTTTATTGAACTGTATGAGATTGAGAAATAGACTTTTATTAGGATTACATTGCGTTTCATTATTTAGGTTGTTATTCCCGCGTCAGCCAAAGGCTGACCGTCTTTCGGGCGAAAAGCGGGAATCCAGATTTTTTACTTATAAAGATTATCCGGTCAAGCCGGATAATGACAAATTAGGTAAACTTTGTTGTTTGTTTGTACTCTTTCTTTTTGTATTTTTAATTAAAACTGACAAGGCTTTTGCCGGAAGTTGCAGTGGGGATTACTCAACGACTAATACTTATGGATGTACAGCAGGAGGTTCGCCGACTATGGCGAATGGAAATAATTGTTGTACAGTTGGAAATTGGTTTTGTACAAACAGTACGGTAAATAGTTGCGGTTCGACATATAGTGCGTGCATTTCTCACGGTGGTGTAACCGGAACAACAGTAGGAGATTGTAGTCCATATGTAAGAGGCCCCGCGAATATTCCAATCACCTGTACCAATAGTTGTACCTGGGTGTGTTCGTGTGTGTATGGGGTTTGTGCCGGAGGCAACGGCCCGATCGAAAATGATGGTACCGGATGTACAGGTGGAAACTATATCAACTGCTGTGCCGCACCGGTTTCCTCTCCGGTCCCTACTCCCTCTCCCGGAGGGTGTGTGCCTGGAGGCTGTGATACTTCAGGCTGTAACAATGTCTGCCAGGGTAGTGCCTGCGGTTGGGATGGGTGTAATAATTGCAGTACCGGAACCAAAGTCTGTAGCGGTAACACGGTGCCTACCGGTTATCACGATGGCCAATCAGGTTCTCAACCCCAAGCCACTTGTCGCGCCGGCGGTTGGGCGACTGATCCGGATGATACCAACGTCGACTTGAGGATTCGGGTATTTGCTGATGTTGTTCCTGTTCCAATAATTACTACCACAGCCAGAAATTTTAGAAGTGACTTAACCGGGATTTGTCCAAGCGGAACATGTGCTTTTGACGTCAGTCTTTGGGGTTTGATCTCAAACAACGTGGCCCATTCTATCACCGTCCAAGCCCAGGATGGTCAACAATCAGGGACTTGGGTAAATTTATCCAATACACCCAAAACCCTCACTTGTCTGGCGCCTTCACCTACGCCTTCCCCTTCACCCGTTCCCACTCCCACCCCCACTCCGACTCCCACCCCAACTCCTACCCCCACCCCCGTCTCTACCATCAACGCCCGGGCAGTAGCAGTAGACAGATTCAGTAACAGTTGTCCTTTATCCTCCGTCACCTCCCTTCCCGGAGTCACCACCTTTTCCCTCTCCGGCCCCACTCCGATCACCAATGGCAGTCTTCCCAGTAGCCTTTCCTACACTCCTTTCACCAATCTCTTCCTTGGAGACTATACTTTCACGACTTCCACTCCTCCCACCGGCTATACCTTTATCCGTAGCTGCGTCCGGGATACTAATCCTCCCGGTACCTGGTGTCCTCCCGGGATTCCCGGAGGCTGTACCACCGCTCTTCTTACCTCACTCGGCCTAGACTGGGACTTGGGCTATACTACCTACAATGGTTGGTTTAGTACCCGGGGAGGCAGTACCCACTCCAATAATAGTCTCAGTCTCAAAGTCCCCACCAATCAATACTTCCTAACCTCTGAAGAAGCTGGTCTCAATGCCGGAGTAGTCAGTTACGTCAGTACTGCCAACTTCGGTACTGACAACCCATATCCTTTCCCGGCCAATGCCTTCCTGGCAGGTAAGTCCGGCACCACTGCTAATACTTATCCTGCTTCCTACTATGATTACTACTTCAACAAATTCAGTCCCAAGACTGCTCTTTCAGGTAACATCACTTACAAAGTTGATTTTTCATCTGGCTACGGAACCCTTACTCAACCGGCAGTCTACACCAACAGTACTAATGTTCCAGATGTCACAGTCAATGGTGGTGGCTGGAGAGTCAACCCCGGTGAAAGCATCATCGTCTTTGTCGAAGGCAACCTGGCTATTAACTTAGACCAAAATCAGAAGATCACCGTTGATGACGGTGGCTTTTTAGCCTTTATCGTCAAAGGTACAGTCACGATCGGATCTACCACCGGCTATGGTTCTATTCCTTTTCCCTTCACCGTCACCCAACCCACTCCCAATCGCTTCACCGATCCCAACTTAACCGGAGTCTTTATCACAAATAGTACCATGACTACTGAAGGCAATGTTGGGATAGATAACCAACTGATCGCAGCCGGGACTTATGTGGCCCAAAGCTTTTTATTTAAACGTGACCTTAATGACTACAACTCTTCTCATCCCGGAGAACTCTTCATCTACCGGCCTGACCTCTGGCGGAATGCTCCCCGAGCTCTCAAAGAACTACCCATCAACTGGCAAGAAGTAGCACCGTGAGATAATTACGAATTGAGAATTGAGAATTCTATGTCATTGCGAGCCGAAATGACCTGCCTGCCGGCAGGCAGGAATGAGGCGAAGCAATCTCTATAATCAAGATTGCCGCGTCGGGACGTACCGTCTGGTACATCCCTCCTCGCAATGACGAAGTACGTAAGTCCTGATGTTATAACAAATAGAATAGTAATAACTCATTTCGTAACTCAGGTTAATTACGAATTGAGAATTAAAACGGGAAGTGGGAGGTGTTTGACAGAAAAAATTTATGGTATAGTAAATATACGGTATGAAACGCAATAGAGTTAAAGTAAACAAGGCCCGAAACCAGAGCGGGCAAATGGTATTGGTGCTATTATTAGTGATGATCGTGGGACTCACCTCCGGACTATTACTGGTTGGTCGGACGACTACGGATATATCACTCACGACCAAAGTCACGGATTCCAACCGGGCCTTCAACGCAGCGGAAGCTGGGGTAGAAGAAACGATCAGATATCCGGTGACTCTCGAACAAGGGGATCCTTCACCCAGTCCGGTAGCTGTAGCATCCGGGGTGACTTATTCCGTAGTCAATACAGATATTGCGGGCACTGGTATCTATCCGTCTATCAAACAAGACCCGGTGCAACTGGGTGAAACCTTTACAGTGTGGATGGTGCCGCACGATCCGACCGGAGACTTGATCGAAGACAGAGCTCAGGCCTATTTATCTACTCAAATAGACCTGTGTTTTACGGATAATACTCCCGAACCGGCTATCGGCGTAACCTTGTTTTACAAAGAATCCGGAACCTACAAAAGCTCCTATATTGGTTATGACCCTGATGATGGTGTCACCGGCTTTTTAGACGTGGTTGGCCTGGGCTCGTGTTCTGATCCTGGTTATAATAAGCGTGCTCAGATCAACTTTAAAAATGATTTAAAAGTCGATGTAAATAGTAACGCCAATATTATTCCGTTGGCTTTGCGGTTTCAGCCGTTTTTTGCAGCCAGTTCGATCGCAGTTAACCCGACCGGCGTGGCACTGCCGAAACAGGGCAACAATATTACCTCGACCGGAATGGCCGGAGATGCAGTCCGCAAAATCAATGTGATTGATCCGTATGCCATTCCCGCGCCATTTCTAGACCATGTGCTTTATAGTACCGGAGGAGATGTCTCACATAGTGATTGAAATTTATACAAGCAATCCGTTATGATCATAAAACAAAGGTAAAAAATTATGGCAAAACCTGTCCTAGGTCTGGATTTGGGGTCAAAATACATCAAGTATGTGGAAATGCTGCAACTAGGGAAAGGGCGTTTTGAGCTCAAAAGTGTCGGTATGACTCAATCCCCGGCCAAAGGTCTCAATTCCGATGCCGACATCGATCACGAAGCGATGGCCACAGTCATCAAAAAACTTTTCAAAGACGGAAACGTCAGGACTCATGTGGTCAACGTCGCTTTGCCAGAAACCAATGTGTTTACGCGAGTGATTCAGGTACCGCCGTTATCGGAAAGAGAGCTCTCCAGCGCGATCAAATGGGAGGCCGAGCAATACATCCCGCTTCCGCTAGCCGAGGTGCAAATGGATTTTTCGATCGTCGGTGAATCACTGGATACTGAAGGCAACAAAAAACTGGACGTACTACTCGTAGCCGCACCCAAAATCGTAATTGAGCGCTACAATAAAGTATTGGATTTATGCGATCTGGAAGTGTCTGCCATGGAAACCGAGATCATTTCCGCCTCACGCGCACTTTTGCCATCGGTGGCCGATAAACCTTTGACAGTGTTGGTCATCAACTTGGGCGCCCAAACTACGGATTTCTCGATCCTAAAAGGTGGCGTGATCATCTTCACCCGTTCAATTCCTACTGGCGGAGTGAGTTTTACTCAAGCCCTGTCTCAAGATTTGGGTTTTCCGGTGCCACAAGCTGAGGAATACAAAAAAACTTACGGACTTCAGAAGGACCAATTGGAAGGCAAAGTTTATCATTCGCTAAAGCCTCTATTTTCGGTCATTTCCGAAGAAATTAAGCGCGCGCTGACATATATCCAGGATAAATATCCGGATGAAGTGATCTCAAGCGTCATTCTTTCCGGTGGCGGAGCAAAATTGCCGGGAATGGTCGAAATCATGGTCGAGGAAACCGGGATTGAGACACAAGTTGGCAATCCCTGGACCCGAGTGCAGATGAATCAAGAACGCTTCAACAAATTGAAAGATGAAGGCGTTGTATTTGCAGTAGCGGTGGGGCTGGCTATGCGCGAAATTTGATTGATTTGCAGTTTAAAGTTTCGGCCAAAGGCCGATCAGCCTTTGGTTGACATAGTTCGAAGTTCATAGTTCGTGGTTCGAAGTTTTGGTATTTCTCCGATTTTTGAAAACACAAAATTCTACTATTAACTATGAACTATTAACTTTATTATGCCATCACGAGAAATTAACCTAAGCTTTGATACACGGCGTCCGAATCCCAACGTGGTTGAGACATGGAAGTTTATCAAACGCTTTTTACCACCGGTGCTCGGAATCTACGCCTTGATCTTACTCGGAGTGCTGGGCTACTCATTTTATCTGACCCGGACACTTGATCAGCTGGATGCTTCACTAAATCAGACGCGCGAACAAATCAAATCTTTAGCCCGAAACGAAGGCATGTATTTAGTATTAAAACAAAAGGCCCAGGCCGTGGCTTTCATTCAGAAAAATCGCTATCCCTTTGCTGACCAGTTCGCTTTTTATAAAAACTTGGAATTAGCCGGTGGTATCCTAAATAATTTAAGCCTAAATGGTGCCGGTCAGACCACATTCACCGTCCATATTGATGATACTCCGCGTCTTGACGGGTATATCAACGTTTTGGTCGGAGAAGCGACGCAAAAATTTCACAGCGTGGAATTAAACTCGATCGGATTCAATCCAGACGGCAGTTACAATATAGGTTTGAACGTAAGTGAAATCGTCAAAAAGAGCTTATGAAACGCATTAAAAAATTTGTCTGGGATCGTTATGGTTTCATTTTTCTCCCCGTAGGAAGCGGGATGTTGATTTTGCTGATTACTTTGAATGTGTTATTACCGAAAGTGGATTTTATTAAAAGCAACCAAAACCTGGTTGGACAAAAGAAAATACAACTAGAGGCACTCAAGAAAAAACTAGCTTTGCTCCAATCGGTGACAAGCGAAAAAACCACCCAACTTTTGCAAGAAGCAGAAACAGCTTTACCTCAAACTAAAGACGCGAGTTCCCTATTGAGTGCTTTGGACAATTTATCTGGTACGACACAACTGGTCATCGACTCGATAAACTTATCGCCAGGAATTGTGTCTACGGAAGCGGCCAGACCGGCTCCCAAAGTGGCCACAGACAAAGCTAAACCCGCGGTAAGTGTCATCAGTCAAACAGCCAACACGTTGCCGATCGTTATCACCACGCACGGAACGAGCGAACAACTGCGAAATTTTCTGAAACAGGTGCAGACGACCCGGCCGCTTTTCGATATCCAGACTGCTGAAATCAGTTTTTCACTGGAGAGTTCGGATAGTTTAAGCGCCATCTTTAACTTAAATGCTTATTACCTACCTCCGATAGTAGAAATTGGTGAGATCGATAGTCAGTTGCCACAGATCACGGACGAGGAACAAAATATCCTGGCGGCGCTAGCTAGCTATCCGGAGACTAGTTCCCTATCTGCAGGAGTCAATCAAAATCTGCCTACGGGCAAGACGAATTTGTTTAAATAAATTTATAACCTGCATAGAGTTACGCAGTAGAAGTTGATTTAGTTGGTCATTGCGAGCGAAACGACCTGCCTGCCGGCAGGCAGGAGTGTAGCGAAGCAATCTTCTACTGTATAGATTGCTTCGTCGTCTTCGACTCCTCGCAATGACGGAGGGCGTAATTCCTGACCTGCCTTCTTTGCTTATAGTAAATGTACACCAATCCTATTATTAAGGAAGTCATTAAATTGGTTTGAAAGTTACGTTAAATAATTAAACTTGTGGTTTGCGGCGGGTGAGGCGGCTGGACTGGGTTTTTTGCCAAGCTTGAATTTTTTTATGATCTCCAGAGAGTAAAATCTGCGGCACGTCCAAGTTGCGAAACGACCGCGGTCTGGTATATTGCGGTGCTTCGAGTGAATCTTTGGTAAAGGATTCTTGGTTGGTAGCTTCGGGTTTAAGGACTCCGGGAAGCAAACGCGTGATACTGTCAACCATGACCAATGCCGGAATTTCCCCGCCGGTCAAAATATAGTTTCCGATAGATATAGTTTGGTCAACAAATTTTGTGATCCGGAAGTCAACGCCCTCATAATGTCCACTAACCAAAATGAGATGGTCGTATGTGATCAAAGACCTGGCCAGAGCTTGAGTATAAGTTTGGCCTTTAGGGTCAAGTAAGATCGTCCAAGTTCTAAGTCCTGGTTTTGCTTGTTTGGCCGCTTTGATAGCTGCTGTCAAAATATCTACTTTTAAAATCATACCTACTCCCCCACCAAATGGATGGTCATCGACGGTTTTATACTTATCTGTGGCAAAATCACGCGGATTGACAATGCGAATTTCCGTGAGTTTTTTAGCTTGGGCATGCTTTAAAATCGAGTGATTGAGGATAGGAGCAAAAATTTCGGGGAAAAGGGTGATGATGGAAAATATCATAATTATCCAATAAATACCAATAATCAAATTTCAAATTATCCAATATATTTGATGATTGGATAATTGGATTATTTGAGAATTGGATAATTATTCTGCGAGTACCACATCCACGTGTTTATTGAGTTTCAAAGCTAAAATTTTGATCACATCTCTTATGGAACGGATGACTTTGCCGTCGCGGCCGATCACCCGACCCATATCTTCTTTGGCGACTTTTATAGTTAAGGTGACTCCGCCCAAATCCGATTCGGTTTCGGTGATTTCGACCGCCGCTTCATCATCCACCAGAGAATGTAGTAAGAACAAGGCTAAATCCTTCATAGATACTTTTTGACCGCCGGTGTTACTTGAGCCCCTTGTTTTTGCCAATAGGCTAGGCGTTCGGCGTTAATACCTTTGGTCACAGGTTTGGTCAAAGGATTGATAAAGCCTAATAGTTCCACTACTTTACCGTTTCTTTTGGCTGATTCGTCAACTGCCACTACCCGAAAGGTGCGGGCGTTGCGTTTGCCTGTGAGTTGTAAGCGAATTTTAAGAGCCATATTAGTTCACAGTTTGTAGTTCATAGTTCGCAGTAAATAACTGCAAGCTGCTTACTGTAAACTACAATTCTACTATATTTTCCCCATTTTCTCAAGGGTTTTGGCTGCTGCGTCCTGCTCGGCTTCCTGTTTACTGCGTCCGGAACCGACTTCGTGAGGCTTACCGTCAACTACCACCGTCACCCAAAAAAGTTTTGCATGATCGGGACCCTCGGTTTTGACGATTTTGTAGGTGGGAGGCATATCCGAGGTCATTTGAACTACTTCCTGTAACTTGCTTTTGTAGTCGGTGTGGAGTTGACTGCTGATGATTTCCGGAATTTTGGGGAATAGGATAGTCTCTAAAAAGACTTCAGCCTGACCGATCCCTTGGTCCAGAAAAATGGCTCCCAACAATGCTTCAAAAGTATCAGCTTGAAGAGACGGATTTTCTCTGCCGCCGCCTTTTTCCTCGCCGTGGCTTAAGAAAAGGTAGTTGCCCAAATTGAGTTTTCCAGCAATATCGGACAAAGTTTCGGTTTTGACGATAGTCGATCTTAAATTGGTCAAAAGTCCCTCCGGATGGGTTGGGTAATTTTGAAACAGGTGGTGGGAAACCAGATACGACAAAACCGCATCGCCCAAAAATTCCAGCCGCTCATTGGAATGGCGGTCCTTACCGGCTTCATTTAGATAAGAACGGTGGGTAAAGGCTTCGATGAGTAAGTTTGGATTTTTAAATTGGATACCAAGTTTGTCTAGTAATGGTTTAAAATGATCCATATCTTTAAAATATCTAATGCGATCACGAAATTACGAAGCTAAAATTAGTAATAGTTTGTCATCGCGAGGGAGCGTTAGCGACCGTGGCGATCTCGATTCAATCGGGATTGCTTCGTCATTTCATTCCTCGCAATGACAAGGCTAATATTTCGTAATTTGCATTAGAAATTAGGAATTAGTCATTTTTTTTATGATGGTTCCCAGAACGCCGTTAATAAAACTGCTGCTAGTCTCACTACCGAACTCTTTGGCAAGTTCCACTGCTTCGTCGATGATGACTTTAGGTGGTTCTTGTTTCGTGAGCGTCAGTTCGTATACGGCCAGTCTTAATATCGCGAGATCCACTTTGGCCACCTTGCCGAGCGGCCACTCCGGAGCGGCAGACTGGATTTGCGGATCGATTTCGGATAGACGGGCGAGGATTTGGGGAGTTTTGGGAGAAGTAAAGGCTTGTTTGTGATAACTTTGGGCAAACAAGTCCTTCACGATTTGGGTTCTTTGTTTGTGTCTGGGATCTTGAGAAGTTTTCATGTTTCAGCTGTCAGCAGTCAGCTATTAGCTTTCAGAGTTAGATAAATTTCCCTGACAGCTGATGGCTGAAGGTTATTTTTTGCTTTTCTCTTTTTTGATAATTATCGGTTTACCGGCGTAATAGCCACAATTGCGACAGACCTGATGTGGGGTGGTCATTTCACTACACTGCGGGCATTTGACTAGCGTGACCTGGTCCAGTTTTAGAGCCCGAGTCCGTTTGGCCTGTCTCCTTGATGAATGTCTGCGTTTGGGTAAAGGTGCCATAATAATTATCCAATAATCCAATCATCAAATTTCAAATTATCCAATTTATTGGTACTTATTGGATAATTGGTATTTATTTGAGAATTGGATAATTTAATCCGGTACTATTTCCCCTATTTTACCTGATCTCACGCGCTCTTTCAAGAGTGGGAGTTGACTAAGGGTTGAGTCAGCTGCAAACAGCTTTTGCGCCTCAATCCTGGCCAATTCGATAAGTTGCAAGTCTCCAAATGTAGCTATTTTGAGTTGGTCACGGCCGTGTTGAGCCAGACCATATATTTGGCCCGGGCCTCTAATTTTAAAATCAAGTTCGGCGAGTTCTGCCCCTGTGGCTGCTGTTTCGAGATGTTTTAGGCGTCCCAAAGCTTGAGAAGTGTTCTCTGAAGTAAATAATAAGCAATAGGATTGGGTATCACTTCTGCCTACTCGGCCTCGAAGTTGGTGGAGTTGGGCGAGGCCAAAACGCTCGGCTGCCTCAACCAGCATGATGGTGGCTTGAGGAATATCAATACCTACCTCAACTACCGGTGTGCAGACCAAAATATCATATTTACCGTGTCTGAAGTCAGTTAAAACAGTTTGTTTTTGTCGGGAAGTCAGTTTGCCGTGAAGTAAGGCGAGGCGTAAATCCGGGAAAACATCCGCACGCAAATGGTTAAATTCATGGGTGGCAGCTTTAACCGTGCTTATAGATTCGGATGGTTCAATAAAGGGACAGACTATAAAAGCTTGTTGCGAAGTATTTTTGACTTGAGTTCGGATCCAGCCATAGGCTGCGGCCCGTTTTATTTGAGACACTACCCAAGTTTTGATAGTTTTTCTGCCCTTGGGCATTTGGTCAATGACTGATAAATCCAAATCGCCATACAGAGTGAGGGCCACAGTTCGCGGAATTGGGGTCGCAGTCATGGTCAAAACATGGGGTGATTCCCCCTTTTCGCGAAGGATTGATCTTTGTTTGACTCCAAACCGGTGCTGTTCGTCAATCACGACTAGTTTGACATCATCAAGTTTGACTTTTTTTTCAAGAAGCGCGTGGGTGCCGACGAGGACGTCAAATAACCCCACCCTTCCTCCCCTTAATTTAAGGGGAGGTGAGGAGGGCTTAATATCTTTTTTTGACCCCGTTTGGATTCCTACTTTGATTCCAGATGGAGTGAGAAATTCATTTAATGTTTGATAATGTTGTTCGGCCAAAATTTCAGTCGGAGCCATGATTAGAGATTTTCCCTGATTCAGATAGGTGATATACATGGCTATAGCTGCCACTACGGTTTTACCAGAGCCGACATCGCCCTGGAGCAAACGGTTCATGGGTTTATTTGATTTTAAATCAGCGATAATGTGGTCGATTACTTTTTCTTGCGCTGGAGTTAGGGTAAAAGGCAAAGACGCAATTAATTTCTGCAACCTCTGTTCATTAATCTGCAAAGGTTTGGTTAAAATGTGTTTATTCCACTCGCGGCGTTTCATGAGGGCCTCAAACTGTCTGATAAATAATTCATCAAAGGCCAGTCGCCTTCGGGCGGCTTCGACTTGATTTAAAGATTTAGGAAAGTGGATAGTTGAGAGCGCGTCTGGGAAACTTATAAATCCCAGAGTGTTAATAAGTGTGGTGGGTAAATATTCATGTGTGATTGAAGTCTCAAGCAATGAGAAAATCCGCGTGCGCAACCACTTGGAAGTGATGCCTGCAGTTTCCGGGTAAATCGGGACAATCCTGCCGGAGTGAATAAGCGGAGTATTGGGTTTGACTATTTCGTATTGGGGCGATGGTAGTACCAATTTAAACCCATTCATGTCCACTTTTCCAACTAAAGCGACAAGGCCAGCGTGGCTATTAAAAGTTTTGACTAAAAAGGGCTGGTTAAACCAAGTGACATCCAGGCTTCCGGTTTCATCTGTAATTACGGCTTTTTGCAAGTTGAAACCGCGCTTGGTATAGGCATTTTTAAGCGTTGTAAATTGGCCGATGACCGTCACCGTCTCTCCGGCTTGGAGATTGGCAATTTTTGAAATCACGCTGTAATCTTCGTAGCGAAAGGGTATGTGGGTCAATAAATCACCGGCAATAAAAATTTCCAACTTTTCGAGTTTGGTAGCCAGAATCGGGCCAATGCCGGGAACAAATCTGACTGGTGTGTGCCAATCCATATTATCGGAGGTATATTATAAACGGCAAGAGGGAACTCACAACCAGAGCCAGTGAGGCGATAATTATCAAAATTTTCCCCAATTTTTCGTGTTTACGAAACCAATGCATAGTAATTATCCAACAAATACCAATAATCAAATTTCAAATTATCCAATATATTTGATGATTGGATAATTGCCTGCCTGCCGGCAAGGCAGGGATTATTTGAGAATTGGATAATTTTTCTCAGGTGAACCTGAGAAATCTCTTCTTCCCTACTCTCATCGTCATGCCCGGTTTGAGAGTGACGTTGGTATTTACGATGTCGACCACTGTCTGGTCGATTTCGACCGCTCCTTGTTCAATCAATCTGCGGGCTACGGATTTACTGCTGGCAAACTTGGTCAAAAGCAAAAGGTCAGTAATTGAGATTGGTTGAGACGGCAGTTGACTTATCGCTAATTCATCCAGAGTTTCACTTATTTTCCCCTTTTGAAAAGTGGTCACAAAATGGGCTTGGGCTTGGTGGGCGGCAGTTTCGGAATTAAACTGTTTAGTCAGTTCCCAAGCAAGCTTGGACTTAAATGTCATCGGATTTTCTCCGCTCTTCATTGCCTGGTTTACGTGTTCGATTTCGACTAACGGCAGATCGGTCAGCAGCGTGAAACAGGGTATGATAGCATCATCTCCCAGAGACATGATTTTGCCATAAAAATCATTGGGGTCATCCGTGATACCAATCACATTTCCCTCGGTCTTGCCGATTTTTTTGCCACTTGAATCGGTAAGAAGCGGTACTGTCATCACAAATTTTTCTTTGTTCAGTCTATGTCGGTGAAGTTTTCTCCCAGCCAACATATTAAACGTTTGGTCTGTGCCTCCCACTTCGAGATCCACATCCATCGCCACTGCATCGTAAGCGACCATAATTGGGTATAAGAATTCAACAAGACTAATTTCTTTACCTTCTTTCAACCGGTTTTGAAACATATCTCTTTCCAACATTTGTTGGGCGCTAAATTGACTGGCCAAGCGTAAAACTTCCTCAAAATTTAGCTTTTTATTCCATTCGGAGTTGAATTTGATTTCAACTGCATTTGGTCCCTCAAAACGTAATATTTTTTGAGCCTGCAGCTTATAGTCTTTGGCATTTGCCAGTACTTGTTCCTGAGTCAAAGGTTTGCGGGCGTCTTTTTTTCCGGAGGGATCCCCGATCATTCCAGTGAAATCGCCGATAAGAAAAATAACTTTATGGCCTAAATCTTGAAATTGACGCAGTTTCCGCAGTCCCACTGCATGTCCGATATGCAAGTTGGCACCACTCGGATCAAAGCCCTGGTAAAGCTTCAGCTTTTTGCCGCTACGCAACATTTTTTCCAGTTCGTCGCGGCTGGGATAAATTTTGTCAACCCCACGAGTCAGTAATGTCTCAATTGCGTCCATATATTTCCTTTACTATATCACACAGGCATCAATTTTTCTAAGTGTCATCAAAAGGAAATCGTTTTCTCTTTTTGATTTGATAGTTAGGCGCACAAAACCTAATCTTTCCAAACCTGGGGTATTGCTCATATCTGCACCCAATATGCCTTGTTTAAGAAGTAGGTCAAACAAATTTTGTTTTTTATGTCTGAGTAGAAAAATACTAGTTTGAGATTGTCCCCCAAGTTTTAAGTGTTTCGAGAGTCGGATGCTTTCAAGAATACGAGTTCTCTCGTGATTGATAAATTTTGTATTTGGCTTAAGTTTGCGAATATTTTTGAGATGATTAACCGCAAAATCAAGAGATAATTTAGGGATATTAAATGGTAACCGCCACTCTTCAAAAACTTTTATTATTTCGCTATTCGAAATAGCGATGCCTATGCGCAAGCCCGCCAGTCCATCAATTTTAGACATGGAACGTAGCAAAATAATATTGTTGCGAGTTGAAACGAGCAGGCGCATCATATTTGATATGGGTGACAAGCCGAAAAAAGCCTCATCAATCACTACTAGCGTTTTGATTGAGTTCACGAGTTTAGCTATTAGGGATTCCTGGATGATGTTACCAGTCGGGTTGTTAGGATTACACAGCCAGATAAGCTTGACATTTTTCTCGTGTGTGACTCTGATGATATCTGAGATAGTCATTTCTGTAACGTTAAAGCCCTTCTCCTTTTCCGTAGCAATTTCAATTACACTGGCACCTATTTTACGTGTGGCATCTAAGAAGCGAAAAAATGTTGGTGTTACAACTAAAGCGGTGTCACCAGAATTTAAGAAAATCCTAGGTATTGTTTCAATAATCTCATCACTACCACAACCGAGACTGAGCCAGTCAGGATTCACTTTCCATAGTCTCGAAAACTCAGTTTTTAAAGCGTGCTGAGTAGGATCTGGATAGGCAATTGCGTGTTTTGCCAATAAAAATTCACCCATGTTAAAGTGATGCAGCTTGGTTTTCCTGGCGAAATGTACATAACTAGATGTTTTATGTTGCTGCCAAAATTTAAAGTTATCATTCGTGTCCATACAACTCCTAACTTGCTGCGCAGGCATCGATCAGCCGCTGCAGCAATTCCCACTTTGCAGTTTTTGTTTGTACTCTTAGCGTTTTTTTGAGTGTGCTATCAAATCCTGAAAGTGCTTTTACGATCAGGTTGGTTACCTCTTCTTTTTGCACTAATTCCGCAACTCGCATAGGGAGACCTAAGTGAAATCCGGGTTCTCCGATGTATGGTGGCAGTGGTAAGTGTTGCGGGCTAGTATTGATTGATATTTGTTTTCGAATCACTTCTGTTTCGCCGTACGGAATAGGTCTGAACTGCTCGACTATTCGAGTGCTTTTTTTTGGTAAACTTTTGGGATCTAACTGTGTTTTGCGACTCATCCATTCGGCAGTTCTTACAAAAGACATGTGTTCTAACCGAGTGCCTGCGATGGTTTTGGCTTGAGCATCAAACCAGCGTTCATCTCTAAGAGGTGCACCTCCGTGAAGCGGTTTACGGTTTGTTTGCCAACCAACTTTTATGCCGCAACCCAAACTTTCGTGTGCGTGGACGATGTCAGTAGTTTCTCTTGCGACATAACCTCCATCAATATTCGGCCACAAATAATTTGTGGCTGTGATGATTTGTACCGCAACTCCTAAAAATCCGAATAGTCTTTCAGCAGATTTTTGTACTGATTCTGCCACGCGGTGAATCTCAGCTGTTTTAGGCGGATCCGAATGTTTGGCCAAGGCATGCTGGTCGGCGATGAGGACTACCAGGGAAGAAGCTAATCCCATCCTTCGCATGTCTGCCTGAATATCCGCGGCGACACAAGCCATGGGTATGATACCCAGTCCCAACCCTGCAGAAATCCTATTTTGGGTCGCAAGTCCAATACCCACAAAGACGTTTGTGCCTTTAGGTTCAAAAGCAATATCTGCATCTACTATGCTGTTTGCATGCTTACGACAGGTTTCTGAAAGAACCCGTTTTATCAAATGAGCCTCAATGCCCTTTTGAGCTTCTGATTTTAATTCATGATCTAAACTCATATGCTTATCCTTCTTGAAAATCTTCTAACCATTTGGTGCGGCTAATTTGTTGTCTTGGGACAAAACAGTCACAAGTAGCTTGCCGCACCGGATCGTTTTTGGCGCTACAGACCAGTCCACCTTTTGTTACTGCCCCAATTTCGCTGCTTCTACTAGGTTTTGGGTTTACAGCTTTTGCTATTTGACATTGTCCTTTAATTCCGATAAATCGACAGACGTCTTGTTCGTTTTCCATATAGTTTCACCTCCCAAAAAAGCCCTTGCAAACTTCTCTAATTGCTTAGAGAAATCTACAAGGGCTTTCAACGTTACGTCGAAAACGGTACCACCTTGCTTTGCTAAGAATTAGTAGCTTCAGCCACTAAAAAACCGACCGGAGGTCGGTTATACCTTAGCCTCATTGGAGCTTCTCCACCCCGTTTAGCGGGGCGACAAAGCTTTTCTGCTATCACGGGCTTACCCGGATCTCCTTACTAATTTGGGGAGTCAGCTCAGCCCCAGAAGTAGACTTACTTGCTCCCGAGGCTTACAGCCTCGCGTCGCAAGAGCGTCACTTCGGGACTAACGGAGGGTATTTCGGTTTGAATGATTCGGGAAGCTTGCACCATCCGCTTCCTCTCTAGTGTCACTCAATCTCGCCTACTTCGTCTCCGTCAACGCTTTTTCAAATTGTGTAAGTATTATATCAAATCGTGTCAAGGTTTTTCTTTAAAGCCAGAGTTGACTATGTATATTCCGACTAAAGCTAACACAATGGCTATTATAGCTAATGGGTTCATACAATTACCTTTTGTTTCGAATATAAAAATATATTCCTATCAAAAATATACTGGATATAATTACGGCTAAAAAATATGCATTTTCAAAACTGAGTCGAATCATGATTTTATGTCTTTAAGTAAATATAATGAAATTAATAAGCTGAGCCAAGTTAGAATTATCCCGGCAATCGGATATAACAGCAATTCAATGATCGTTTTTGATATGATAAAGAAAGGAGATATTATTCCGGCTGTAAACCAGGCCACAGCGATCATGTTAAAAAAGTCAGCTAAAGATTTGCGCTGCGCCAACGTATATTGTCTCATAAAAGAGATAATGTCATGATAACATGACTGTTTAATTTGTCAATTTGCGAGAAACAGCAGGTACTGTTACAATTTGCCTATGTTTGAAATATTCCAGAGGCGGCAGTTGCAGCGGATCACCGGTACTTCGAGACGCGAACATTTGACCCGGATCAAATTTCTCACCTTTTTGGCCACTGGTTTTTTCCTGATTTTACTTATCGGCGTATTTATGACGGGGATATTGTTTGCGTGGTATGCCAAAGATTTACCCCGTCCGGACAAGGTCCGGCGTTCTCAAGGATTGTCAACGATCATTTATGATCGCAACAACGAACCGATTTATGACATTTTTCGTGATCAAAACCGGATTCCGGTCACATTTGAGGAAATGCCGCAGGTTTTGAAACAGGCTACTGTAGCTATCGAAGACAAAGATTTTTACAAACATGAGGGGTTTTCAGCTAAGGGTATGCTGCGGGCCATTTTTAATATCGTTTTCTTCAGGAAACTTGAAGGCGGATCGACTTTGACTCAACAACTGGTAAAAAACGTACTTCTCACCGGTGAGCGCACCCTTCCCCGGAAAATCAAGGAATTTATTCTATCGATCCAGATCGAACGCAAATATACCAAAGACGAAATTTTACAAATGTACTTAAATGAGGCGCCATATGGGAGTACGACTTATGGGATTGAGTCGGCGGCCCAGTACTACTTCAATAAAAAAGCCAAGGATCTCACTCCAATTGAGGCGACGGTGTTGGCAGGTTTCCCTCAAACACCGACTAAATACTCGCCATTTACGGGTGAAAAAGATGCATACAAATGGCGTACCGAACAAGTGATTCGCCGCATGCGTGAAGATGGATATATCACCAAAGATCAGGAAGCTGATTATAAAAAACAACTGACCGAACTGACTTTTCCCGGTGGCAATGACGAGTTTAAAGCGGCTCACTTCGTGACTTATGTCCGCGAACTTTTAGAGCAGCAGTTTGGCCAAAAATTGGTGGAAGAAGGCGGATTGCGAGTAAATACCACACTCGATCTTAAGCTCCAAGAAAAAGTCGAACAAATAGTCAAAGAAGAAGTGGAGAAAGCCAAAAATCTGCGGGTTGGAAATGGGGCAGCCATTGTTTTGGACCCAAATTCCGGGGAAATTTTGGCTATGGTTGGCAGTAAAGACTATTCGGCGACTGATTCGGCTGGCGCCAAATTTAATGTCGTCACCCAGGGTCTGAGACAGCCAGGATCGGCCCTCAAACCCATCACCTACGCGGTCGCTTTCAAAAATGGCTATACCCCGGCCTCAATCGTCATGGATGTGGAGACTAAATTTCCTGGCGGTGCGGGCCAAAAAGATTACTCACCCAAAAACTACGATCTCAAATGGCACGGCCCGATGCAGATGCGCTATGCATTGGGTAACTCGATCAACATGGTGGCGGTCAAAACTTTGGCTTTGGCCGGAGTGAAAAATATGCTAACTCAAGCTTATGACATGGGATTGACCACACTCGAACCAACACAGGAGAACCTGTCGCGGTTTGGTTTGTCAGTCACCTTAGGAGGAGGGGAAGTAAAACTTATTGATCTGGCGGGAGCCTACGGTGTATTAGCTACCGGAGGCACTAGACATGACAGGATCGCGATCCTGAAGGTGAGTGATCAAAAAGGAAAAACCTTGTTTGAATACAAAACTACCAGTGGTAAACGGGTGATGGATGCGGATATTGCTTATTTGATCACGCATATTTTATCCGACAACGGCGCTCGGGTACTAGAGTTTGGCGAGAATTCATACCTGGCAGTCACCGGCAAAAATGCATTTGTCAAAACCGGAACTACCGATGACAAACGTGATAACTGGACAGTTGGCGGTACGCGCTCGCGGATCGTGGGTACTTGGGTAGGTAATAATGACAATAGTCCGATGCATCCGTCGCTAGCATCGGGTGTGACTGGCGCCGCCCCGATCTGGAACCGGATCATCCGCGAAGTGATCAAAAATCTGCCGGATGAACCGTTTGTCCGATCGGACAATATTGTCGAGATGGACATTGATAGTTTTGGCGGCGGTTTGCCGCGACCGGAATTTCCTACTCGTAAAGAGGTTTTTATCAAAGGGACTGAACCAACCGCAGTGGGATCCATTTACAAAA
>Ga0209518_1000597_pt1 | contig 45261 bp, 40 predicted proteins | sample RifGroB1_FD_183993 | JGI IMG/M metagenome (GOLD analysis project Ga0209518, IMG submission 183993) | Groundwater microbial communities from Rifle, Colorado, USA - Groundwater B1 (SPAdes) (version 2) | ecosystem: Environmental > Aquatic > Deep subsurface > Groundwater | place: Rifle, Colorado...
GACGTACCGTAAAGGTACGCCTGCGTCGTCGTGCCTGGTATCGAGATGGAATAGCTCATAGCGCGTTAGGAATTATTGTTGAGAGAGGGCCTGAAGCGTCCCCCACGACGGCCCGCTCTTCGTCTCGACAATGAGCGGCACGGAAAGCACGGCGGCGCGTTCCATCCGCTCGCGGATCGCGGGAACGATTTTCTTCATCATATCATCCGCTATCTCGAACAACAATTCGTCGTGGATCGAGAGAAGAAGCCGCGCCTCCGCGTCCCAGACGCCGCGCTTCATGAGTTCCGCGTGCACGTCAAGCATCGCCTGCTTTAGGATGTCCGCCTCGTAGCCCTGGATGGGCATATTGATCGCCATGCGGTCGATCTCCGCCTGGAGCCGAGGCGAGAAGGCGGCCTGTGCGGAGAAGGTGCGCCGGCGGCCGGTCTTCGTCGTCACCACGCCTTCGAGCCGCGCCCGCTCTTTGATCTCTTGGTGCCACCCGCGCACGCCCTTGAAGGTCTCGAAGTACTCATCGATGAGCTTCCGCGCCTCCTCGCGCGGGATGCCGGCTGTCTTCCCGAATGCGTCCGCGCCCATGCCGAAGATGATGCCGAAGTTCAGCGTCTTCGCAAGCCGCCGCTCGGCAGGCAACACGTCGCCGGGCGCTTTTTTGAACACCCGGGAAGCGGTGAGGCGATGGATATCCTCTCCGTTCCGGAACGCCTCGAGCAAGAGCGGGTCCTGCGTCACGTCCGCGAGCACGCGGAGCTCGATCTGCGAATAGTCGAAGGCGACAAGCGAAAAACCCTTCTCCGCCACGAAGCTCTCGCGGAGCTTCCGCGCCCACACCGTCTCCTGCGGGATGTTCTGGAGGTTCGGCTCGCGGGAGCTCAAGCGGCCCGTGGCGGTCCCGGTCTGGACGAAGACCGTGTGGAGCCGGCCCTTCTTGTCGAGGAGTTTCTCGATCGGCTCCACATACGTGGACTTCACCTTGAAGAGCTCGCGGTAGCGGATGAGCTCCCCGACGATGGGATGCGCTCCCTTCAATGTCTCGAGCGCCTCGCTATCCGTGGTGCGCGCGCCGCTCTTCGTCTTTTTCACGCCCTTCGACGCAAGGCCGAGCTTGTCGAAGAGGAGCGCGGAGAGCTGCTTGGGCGAATTCAGGTTCACCGCTTGGCCGGCGGCAGCATAGATGGTGCGAACGAGCTCGGCGAGCTCGCCGTCGAGCTCACGACGAAGCGCGCGGAGCCGGTCGCGGTCGACCCGTATGCCGCGGCGCTCCATTTCCGCCAAGATGCGGAGAAGCGGCATCTCGACCTCCTCGAAGATGCGGCGGAGGCCGCTTGCTTCCAACTCCGCAAGCAGGAAGCGATAGGCGCGGCGGAGTTCTTCCGGCGTCCCGCTCCAGGACTCGCGGAAGAAGCGCCGGCCGATCGTTTCGGGACGGTAGTCCTTAAGATCGGAGTCGAGAAGCCAGAAGCCAACACCGAGATCGGCGTAGGGCGGCGCCATGTCGCGCCCCGACCGCCAGAGCGCCTTAAGCCCATCCTTGAGATCGAAGCCGACTTTAACTTTTTTAGATACGAGCGCCTTGTCGGACAGCGCGGAAGGAGCGGCCTCGATGAAGAGAATATTTTTAAGATCGAGTTCCGGCTTCTTGTTCTCCTTAAGGGAAGGAACGGAGGGCACCGCGAGCCGCTTCACGATGCTCTCAAAACCCAGGCGTGAGAACTCTTGGACAAGCGCCCCCTCTTCGAGCGGCGGCACGACAAGATCGGCGAGCGCGCCGAACGCTACCGGAGCGTCGCGCCGTATGGTTGCAAGCTCTTTTGAGAGGAACGCATCTTCTTTCTTCGCCTCGAGCTTCGTGAATCCCTTTACGTTAGGCGAAAGTTTTTTGTAGACGCCCTCGATCGAGCCGTACACCTGTAAAAGTTCCGCAGCCGTCTTGGGACCGATGCCAGCGACGCCGGGAATGTTGTCCGAGGTGTCGCCCACGAGTCCTTTGTAGTCCACGAACTGTTCGGGCGTGACGCCGTAACGCTCCTTGACCGCGGCGGCGTCGTAGACCGCAATGTCGCTCACGCCTTTTTTGAACATCTCGACCACCACGCGGTCGCCCTCTACGAGCTGGAGTTCGTCCGCGTCGCCGGAGAGAATGGCGAACTGCACGTTCTTTTCCTTCTTGAACTTCTCGACAAGCGTGCCGATGAGATCGTCCGCCTCAAAACCCGCGAGGTCGAAGGACTTCACGCCGAAGAGCGCGAAGAGGCCGCGCGCGGCCTCGATCTGCGGCGCGAGATCGTCCGGCATCGGCGGCCGGTGCGCCTTATACTCCTTGTAGAGTTTGTCGCGGAAGGTTGGCTCCTTGCGGTCGAACATCGCCGCGGCATAGTCCGGCTTTGCGGCGCGCCAGAGCTTCAGGAGGATGTTCGCAAGGCCGTAGAGGGCGGCGACGGGCGCGCCATCCGGCGCGGTCAAGGGCGGAAGCGCGTAAAAGCACCGGTAGACAAGCGAGTTCGCGTCAAAAACGAGGAAACGCTTCATGTTCTTATTTCACCACACAAAGCGCACATGCCGTTCGCGCGCATCCGCTCCGTGCTTGAGGTGCACTCGGACCGCGTCCTTCGGCAGAGCCCTGCCGGCCCGCTCCGGCCACTCGACAAGAACGACTGCTTTCGCGTCGCTAAGCGCTTCACGGAAGCCGGCACGACGGAGCTCATTCGCGTTTTTCAAGCGATAGAGATCGAAGTGATACGCGCGGACAAATTCCCCGCGATTTTTGGGCAGACGGTAGGAACGGACAAGTATAAAGGTGGGGCTCAGAACGCGCCCGCGCACCCCGAGCGCCCCCAAGAACCCGCGGGCAAAGACGGTCTTCCCGGTTCCCAGTTCCCCCGCAAGCGCGACCACGACGGCGCGCCGTCGTGGTCCTTTCCGCAGAATGTTCCGCGCAAGCAAGCGCGCCGCGAGTTTTGTAGCGCGCGGAGAACGACTTATATGGATCGCATCGTCACGCCTTGGCATTGAGATGCTGCGCAAAAAACGCCGCCGCGAGACCAAGAACGAGAGCGATGCCGAACACAGCGCTTATTCCGCTCGCGCCGACGAGCGTTCCCTCGCGTGCAAGGAGAAGCCGATCTTCGAACATCGCGCCCTCCACGCGATTCGCCGCTCCGGGCGTGAGGAGTTGCGTCCACATAAAACCGGAGCGGTCGCGGGCGAAGCTCTCGCCTTCCGGCGCTGCGCTCCATGAAATGGTATCGGCCGCAGTTCCCTTCGGATCGAGGAGAATGAGCGTCTCCTCCGCGTTGTTCAGGGAAAGACCGAGGTCCGGCCCTTCGAACACGCGATAGCCGCCGGGAGCGATCTCGCCACGAAGCGCCATGCGCTTTCCCGAGGCGTCGCGCAGCGTCCAACCCGCGAGCGATACGGCTTCCGCGCCGTTGTTCCCGAGTTCCACCCATTCCGCGCCCTGATCGCTCCCCTTGGGATTGGGCAGTATCTCGGAGATGAAAGGCATGGCGGCGCGGACTATAAAAGAGAATCCTTGGGCGCAATGCCGAGGTGGCGATAGGCCGCGGGCGTCGCCATGCGGCCAAGCGGCGTGCGGTGCAGGAGACCGATCGACATCAGATAGGGCTCATAGACCTCCTCGACCGTCCCTTTGTCGTCGTTCAACGCCGCAGCAAGAGTGGAAAGCCCCACCGGACCGCCGTTGAACTTCTCGATGACGATGGAGAGCAGACGCCGGTCGGAGGGCTCGAGTCCCAGATGGTCGACCTCGAGGAGCGCAAGCGTCTGCGCTGCGATATCCGAGGTCACTACGCCCTTGCTCCGCACAAGCGCGAAGTCGCGGGCGCGCTTCAAGAGGCGGTTCGCCACGCGCGGCGTCGCGCGCGACGCGCGGCCGAGCACCTCGACCGCTTCCGGCATGACTTTCACGCCGAGCAGTTTCGCAGAGCGCTCGATGATCGCCTTAATATCATCGAGTTCGTAATAATCGAGGCGGAACGTGGCGCCGAAACGGGAACGGAGCGGGCCCGAAAGAAGGTTCACGCGCGTCGTCGCGGCAATGATGGTGAAGGGAGGCAGGTCCAGGGAGAAGGCGCGCGCGCCGGGTCCTTTGCCCACGACCAGGTGGAGCTTCCGCGTTTCCATCGCCGGATAGAGCATCTCCTCGATCAGCCGGTTCATCCGGTGCGCTTCGTCGATAAAAAGGACGTCGCCCGGATCGAGATTGCTCAAGATGGCGGCGAGGTCGCCCATCTTCTCGATCGCCGGCCCCGAGGTCACCTTGAGCGCCGCTCCCGCCTCCTTGGCAACCAGGTAGGCGAGCGTGGTTTTGCCTAACCCCGCCTGGCCGTAAAAAAGGAGATGGTCGATCGGTTCGTGCCTGATCCGGGCGGCCTCGATGATGACCGCGAGATTCTGCTTGGCCTTGTCCTGACCCACATACTCCTTCCATGTGGAAGGGCGAAGCGCCAAATCGACGTTCAGATCGTCCTGGTTGTGTGTGGATTCCGGCATATTGACAAAAAATTATCTTTGTGATAGTATGTGGCCATCGAACCTTAGGTCTGTGGGCAGGAATTCCTTTTAGTCATGCGGACGGCCTGGCTTCGGCTGGACTGTTCCTCGGAGGAATTCTAACCTTTTTCCGGTTTCCGGAAAAAGACACACAACTATTCTCTTTCACGGGAGAAGTGCCCACAGACCCAAGGTCCGATTTTTTGTTGTAAAGGACTACGCCGCCTCCCACGCGATCTGCCCGGTCGCGTCCTCCACCTCCTCGAACGTGGTGACGCCAGAGAGCACCTTGAGGACGCCGTCCTCCTGCATGCGCACCATCCCCTGCTCTTTGGCGAATTTTTTGACCACCACCTCGGAGGCCTCTTTATTGATGAGCTCTTCGAGTTCGGGCGTCACCTCCAAGAATTCGAAGACCGCGATGCGGCCCCGGTAGCCAAGCTCGTTGCATTTCGCGCACCCTTTCGGTTTGTAGAGTTGCGGTTTCTCGTAGGGCGCCCTATCTACGCGCTTCGGCAGCTGATCAAGGAATTTTTTGACCCTGGCCTTCAGGTCTGCCGGGAGCGAAGAGGCCTCCTTGCAGTCCGGACAGAGCCGCCGGACAAGACGTTGGGCGATCACGAGCGCGAGAGCCGGTCCGATGATGGTCGTCTTGATGCCGATGTCGACGAGGCGCGGGATCGCGCCGACCGCATCGTTCGTGTGGAGCGTTGAGAACACCATGTGGCCGGTCAAGGCCGTGTGCATGGCGATCTCGGCGGTTTCCTGGTCGCGGATCTCGCCGACCAGGATGATGTCCGGGTCCTGCCGAAGAATGGAACGCAGGCCGTTCGCGAACGTATAGCCGGCCTCGGTGTCCACCTGGGTCTGCTCGATGCCCTCCAGATGGTACTCGATCGGGTCCTCGATCGTGATGACTTTGGTCTCCGGGTCGTTCACGTGCTGGATGAACGCGTAGAGCGTGGTCGATTTGCCTGACCCGGTAGGTCCGGTGTTCAACATGAGGCCGTTCGGCTTCTTAAGCTCGGCTTCGACGATCGTGCGGTCATCGACGCGAAGTCCCAGGTCGTTCAGGGTGAGACGGATGGTGTCGGGGTCGAGAAGGCGCATCACCACCGTTTCGCCGAACTCCGCGGGGATAATGGAGACACGGACCTCGATCTCCTTGCCGCCCGCATTGATGGTGAAACGGCCGTCCTGCGCCTCGTCGCGTATGTTGATCTTGAGGCCGGAGAGCAGTTTGATGCGGGAGACCAGAAGACGGTACGGTTCCGCGCGGATCTCGGCGTAGATATCGTGGAGCAGGCCGTCCACGCGGTAACGGATCTTGGACTTCGCCTCGCCGGCTTCGAAGTGGATGTCGGAGGCGCGCGACGAAAGCGCGCCCGCAAGGATCGCCTCGAACAGTTCCGTGACGGAGAGTTCGTTCGCCTCGAGCGCGCTCTTGATGACAGTCGTGGTTTCCTTGATGTTCTTGAGCTTCTCGCGGAACACAAGGAAGCGCGCCTCGTCGATCCTCACTTTTCCCGTGATCTGGCCCGCTTCTGCGCTCACGTACTTATAGAAACTCCAGGCGTGCGCCAAACTCGAGAGCGAAACCACGAACGCCTGGATCTCGTATTTCTCGCCCGCGAGCTTCAGAAGAAGCGCCTTTGCATCCTCGGTGTCGGGATCATAGAACGCCAATGCGAGCCGCCTGCCCTTCAGGGCAAGGCCGGCCGCCTTCACGCGGCGCGCCTCCTCCTCGGGAATAAGTTCGAGGGCGTCGATCTCGACCGAGGTGGTCACCAAGTCCTTGTAGGTATGTCCCTTGGCGCCCGCCCGCCGCTGGGCATCGCGCTCCTCCGCCTCCCGCTCGAGCTTGTGGAGCTTCTCCTCCACGCCTTTTGAACCCCGAGAAATAGGCATTTCTGGCAGTATCCCCCATAACCGGTCCTCCGTCAAAGGAAAACCTTCGTAAAACCGGGCTCCCCCCGTAACTTGACAAACTATTAAAAAATGATGTATAATTGCGCTAGAACATCGAACCGCAAGATCGTCTGCCTCCCGCAGTGGGAGGAGAAAGGAGCACTGTCGCCATGAAGAACCTGATCCGCTACGGAACGCGCGTGCACGCTATCGCTCTCGGCGCCTTCGCTCTCATCCTCACCACGGGGTGCGCCTACTCGATCGGGCCGGGCGCCGGCGTCAAGGTCGTCTCGAACATCCCCTACCACACCATGACGGTGAAGGTGGTGAACGCGACGAACTACACCGTCACCCTGCTCGACGACTCCGGCGAGAACAGCCAGATCGTCGCTCCGGGCCAGACGGCGGTCCATCGCTTCTGGAACCTGGACTCCCGGTCCGCACGCTTCTCGCTCGTCGCGACCGCGACGGACACGAGCGGCAAGATCGTGGGTTCCGCCGAGAAGCGGCTCTCCGTCTCCGGCACCTCCAAGCAGTCCGACTCCTGGATCCTGCGGAAGACCAGCTTCCGTTAGATCCCCCGCCCCGCCAGGCCCTGTCCTGGCGGGGATTCTTCTTTCAGGGAACTCTATTTTCTATTTACTACTTTCTATTTTCTACTTACTATTTCTTTGAGATGTCAGGACACTCAAAGTGGAAACAGATCAAGCACCAAAAGGAAGCAGCCGACCAGAAACGCGGCCTGCTCTTTTCGAAACTGCTCAAGGCCATCACCATCGCCGCGAAGGACGACTCGAATCCCCAGTTCAACCTGCGACTCCGCGCCGCTATCCGGGAAGCGAAGGAAGGCAACGTTCCTTTCGACAACATCGAGCGCGCAGTGAAACGCGCCTCCGAAAGGAGCGAAGCACTCGAGGAACTGCTCCTCGAGGGATACGGTCCGGGCGGGATCGCGCTCCTCATCGTCGCGATCACCGACAATTCGAACCGGACCGTGCCCGAGATAAAAAGGATCTTTGCTGACCATGGCGCCAAGTGGGCCGAGCCGGGCAGTGTCCGATGGGCGTTCACGCCGCCCCCGGCCGGCGGTACGGACTGGCAGGCAAAATTCCCGCAGGCGATCGGCACCGAAGAACGGGAGAAGCTCGAGGAGCTTGTCCGCGACCTCGAGGAGCACGATGACGTACAAAACGTTTATCACAACGCCGCGTAAGACCGCTCCCGTCATCCTAGGCATCGACCCGGGAACGTCACGCGTCGGGTACGGCCTCATCCGCGGCTCCGGAACGCCGACCTTGATCGACTGCGGCCTGCTCCGCGTCCGTTCCTCTCCGTCGTCGTCTCTCCACCACCTTCACGAAATAGCGCAGGAACTGGAACGCCTCATCCGGAAGCATCGCCCCGCCATGGTCGCCGTCGAGAAGCTGTACGTGGCAAAGAACAGCAAGGCGGCCCTTGCGATAGCGCAGGCGCGCGGCGTGATCCTCCTTGCCGCGGAACGGCACGGCATCCCGCTCGCGGAGTACGCGCCCTCCTCGGTCAAGAAGGCCGTCACGGGATACGGCGCCGCGGACAAGAAAGGCGTGGCCCGCATGGTCAAGAGCATCCTCCACGTCCCGAAGATCGAGGGTCCGGATGACGTGACCGATGCGCTCGCGGTCGCCATCACGGCAGCCGGTGAGTACCGGTTCCACCGGTAGAAAGTTTTCCACAATCCACATTGACAAGAATCTGCCCATCTCTATACTGGTTTCGAATATAAATAAAAAGGTCGACAGCAGTATTCGCATCCTATGCTCATTACGAAAACGAACCCCTCTCTCTTCGCGGACGACGACGTGAAGGAGGACGAGGACCTCGTCAAAGAGGAAGAAGAAACGCTCGAGGGCGAGGAAGCCCTTGATGAGGAAGAAGAGGAAAAAACGGGAGACAGCGAAGACGGAGCGATGTAGCTCCCTACCGCCCAGCGCTTCAGAGAAAGTGCTGGGCGGTTCCTTTGTGAGAGCGGCAGAGGTAAAATAAAAACGGATGCTATGAAAACCTTTCCCAGGCGAACACGCTCTTTTTTCGTGTTCTCGTCCTCGGTGGCTCTCGCTCTCGGCGCCGCATCGGCGCTTCTTTTTGCCGCCTACGTCGTAAGCGATCTCCCTTCGCCGGGACAGCTTCAGGACAGGCGCGTAAGCCAGTCCACCAAGATCTTCGACCGCACCGGCAAGGTGCTTCTCTATGAGGTGAGCGGCGAGGAGAAGCGCACCGTCGTGGCGTTCGACCAGATCCCGGAGTTCGTGAAACAGGCGACGCTCGCCGCCGAGGACAAGAACTTCTACTCCCATCCCGCGTTCGACTGGAAAAGCATGGCGCGGGCTGTCCTTAAGAATCTTTCTCGCGGCCGCTTTTTGTTCCTGAACTGCGACGGCGGCTGCCAAGGCGGCTCGACCATAACCCAGCAGCTCGCCAAAAATGCGTTTTTCGGACCTGAGCAGACGATAACAAGGAAGATCAGGGAGATCGTTGTCGCCATCCAGCTCGAGGAGCGCTATTCAAAAGACGAGATCCTCGCCCTGTACCTGAATCAGATCCCGTACGGTGGAAACGCCTACGGCATCGAGGCAGCGAGCCGGACATATTTTGAAAAGCATGTGGACGAACTTACGCTGGGCGAAGCGGCTGCGCTCGCGGCGCTTCCCAAGGCGCCGACGTACTACTCGCCGTGGGGAAACCGCACGAAGGAACTCGAAGCGCGCCGCCGCTCGGTCCTTTCCCAGATGGCGGAGGCCGGCTTCATCGATCGAGACGCGCGCGCAAAGGCGGAAGCGGAAACGTTAACGTACGCGCCGCAAGCAACCTCCATAAAGGCGCCTCATTTCGTGATCGCGGTCCAAGAGTATCTGAACGAGAAATACGGGGAAGACTACGTGCGCACGGGCGGACTCCGCGTGACGACCACGCTCGACTGGAAGCTGCAGGAATTCGCGGAACAGGCCGTTCTGGACGGCGCGACGAGAAACCAGGAACTCTACAAAGGGCACAACGCGGCGCTCACCGCCGAGGATCCGCGCACGGGACAGGTGCTCGCTCTTGTGGGATCGAAGGACTACTTCGGCGAGCCGGAACCGGCCGGCTGCACGCCGGGAAAAAACTGCCGCTTCGAAGGGAACTTTAATGTCGCCACCCAAGGGCTCCGGCAACCGGGCTCCTCCTTTAAGCCGTTCGCGTATCTCACGGCCTTCATGAAAGGATACACGCCCGAGACCGTCCTCTTCGATCTTCCGACCGAATTCTCGACGTACGCGAACGAGTGCCCGATCTTGAACATTGATTACGACGAAGAGAACACCCGCTGTTTTCACCCTCACAACTTCGACGAGCGGTTCCGCGGTCCCGTTTCGCTCCGGAACGCGCTCGCCCAGTCCGTGAACGTCCCATCCGTTAAGGTTCTCTACCTCGCTGGCGTCGACGACACGATAACGAACGCAAAAAAGATCGGCATCACGACGCTTGAAGAACGGAGCCGCTACGGCCTCTCCTTGGTCCTCGGCGGCGGCGAGGTAAAACTCGCGGACATGGTCGCCGCCTACTCCGTCTTCGCGCAGGAAGGCATGCGCCGTCCGCAGGCCATGGTGCTCACGGTCGCCGACTCGAAGGGCTCGGTGCTCGAGGAGTGGCAGGAGAACACCGAGGAGGCGATCCCCGCGCAGTACACCCGGCTCGTGAACGACATACTCTCCGACCCGGCCGCGCGCGCGCCGCTCTTCGAGAACAGTTTGGGGCTGACGCTCTTTCCCGACCGCCAGGTAGCGCTCAAAACCGGCACGACCAACGACTACCGCGATGCGTGGGTCGTCGGGTATACGCCTTCGCTCGTCGTGGGCGTCTGGGCGGGCAACAACGATAACGCGCCGATGCAGAAGAGCGGCGGAAGCATTCTTGCCGCAGTGCCGATGTGGAACGCATTCATGAAGAACGCGCTTGAGGGTATGCCGACGGAAACGTTCACCAAGCCGGACCCCGTTCTCTCGTCAAAGCCGATCCTCATGGGAAACTACCTCGCCGACTACCGGATCCACGACATCCTGCACTACGTCGATAAACAAGACCCTGCCGGCCAGGAACCGTCGAGCCCCGAGCGGGACCCGCAGTATCGCAACTGGGAGGAACCGGTCCAGGCGTGGGCGCGCCGGAACCTTCCGAACTACGAACTGTATAACCGCGGCTTTACGCCGGCGGAGCAGACACCGGGAACGCAACTGGAAGCGACCGCAGAGATACTGAAGCCGAATATTACGCTTGTTTCTCCCGTGAACGGCCAGTTCGTTTCCGGCGATCTCACGATCGAGGCCGCCGTGCAGGCGCCGCTTCAAGGAATAAAACTCGAGGTGATCGTGAACGGCACCGCGGTCGACCACAAGAGCGGCCCGCTGGGAACCGCCTTCGCCTACAAGGTTACGATCCCGCGTTCCGCGCTTGAACTTCAAAACACGGTCACCGTGCGCATCACCGATGCGTTCGGCAACGTCGCTCTGAAGACCGTGATCGTCTTCCAGTAGTCAGACGCTTTTGATAGGCATCAGAACGTAAAAGTACGACTGGTCGCCCGCGGAGCGGAGCATGGCCGGTTTCACGTCGCCGTTCAAACCGAGCATCACGGATTCTCCCTTGAGGGCCTTTAACCCGTCCAAAAGATAACGCCAGTTGAACGACACCGAGACCGGTTCCCCTTTCGCCTTGACCGCGCATAGGTAACGGTTCTCGCCGATTGCCTGGTCGACCGAGGATAGTTCGAGTGTTTTTTTGTTGTCACGCAACGAAAGTTTCACTTCATGCACGCGACTCGTGAAGACCCCTGTGAGTTTCAGCGCATTCATGAGTTCCTCGCGCTGTACCTCGATATCGGTCTCCGTCGATTTAGGAACGATCGGATCGTATTCGGGATACGTGCCGTCAATGAGCCGGGAGATGATAGTAAAATCATCGGTGCGGAACGCTATTTGATTTTCGTCGAACGTGATCGTGAGCGGCTTGTCATCGCCAAAGTTCCTTAAGAGTTCTTGCGCGGTCTTCAGCGGCACGATCACGCGCACTCCTTCGTCGAGCGAAGTTTTGATTTGGTTTTCCCCTATCGTTTTTTCCGCGAGACGAAAACTGTCCGTGCCGGTTATCGTGAACGAAGCGCCTCCCGCAGAGAAAAGAAGACCGCTTATCTCCGGCCTGAGGTCGGATATCTGCACAGCCGAGATCACCTGGCTCACGCCGTCTTTGAATACGGCCGACGAGCATTCGAGCCACCGTTCCTCGGATTTAAGCTCGGGGATAACGGGGAATTCTTCCGCGGGAAGCCCCTGGAGAGTCGCCTCATACGTGTCGGTCGTCAAACGAAGCGTGTTTCCTTTTGTTCCCAGAGTGACGCGTTCGCTCGTCAGATTCGAGACGATAGCGGTTAACGTAGAACCGGGAACGGTGATCTCCCCGGCCTCGATGATCTTCGCGGAAGCGAACGAGGTTACTGCGATCTCGAGATTCGTTGCAACAAGCTTGAGGCGCGCGCCATCGGTTTTTATAAGAATATTCTTAAGAACGGGAAGATTGAAATTCTCGCCGCTTGCCTTTTCTACGATCGAGAGCGCATCCCGCAGGTTTTTCTTAAGAATAATAATATTCATAGTATTATAAAGAACTTATAGTTGTTGTTAGTGTTCGTATTTCTGTGGATAGGACGTCGCTGAGCGCTTCACTTCTCGCGTTGCCCTGTTGAGGATGTCGGGACGAACAGAGGGACGAGGAGAGGATAACGGAAGGATAACTTCCATCACGCGTTTTTGTAGATCGCGTCCTTGATAAGCAGTACTTTTTGGTTCAGCGATGCGTTTTTATTGATCTCGTGCGCGATTTTTTCGCACGCATGGATCGCCGTGGTGTGATCCCGCTTCCCCACTTTTTCCCCAATAAAAGGGTAGGACATCTCCAGCATATCCCGAAGAAGATACATGGAGACCTGTCGTGGCTCCACGATCTCGCGCTTGCGGCAGCGGCCTACGATGTCCGCGGGCGAGACCTCGAAGAAGTCGGCAACAGCCTTAAGCACGTGCGGTACCGTGATGTTTTTTGTGGGCTTTTGGATGGTCGTGTCGATGATCTCCTTGATGAGCTCGTCAGTGAGCGTCATTCCCTTTGTGTCCTGGTAGAAGAAGATCTTGTTCAGAATGCCCTCAAGCTCGCGGATGTTCTTTCGCACATGGTCGGCGATGACCCCAACAAGATCGTCGGTCAGCAGACGGCCGTTTTCCTGCAGTTTTGTCTTGATGATCGCCATGCGCATCTCGTAGTCGGGGTAGTTCACGTCCACGATCATGCCGCCCTGAAAGCGCGAACGGAGCCGCTCCTGGAGCGTCGGGATCGCTGTCGGCGGCCGGTCGGAGGAGATGATGATCTGTTTTGAGTTCTCATACAGTGCGTTGAACGTGTGAAAAAACTCTTCCTCGGTCTTCTCTTTGCCGCCGATGAACTGAATGTCGTCGATGATCAGCACGTCCACGTTCCGGTACTTGTCTTTCAGTTCGTTCCAGCGCCGGGTTTGGAGCGCGGCAACGACCTCGCTTGCAAACCGTTCCGAGGGGACGTACTTCACTCTTACGTTGTCTCGGTAGAGTTGTTTGATCTCGTTCCCGATCGCCTGTATGAGGTGCGTCTTCCCGAGTCCGGTGCCGCCGTAGATAAAAAGAGGATTATATTTCGTCCCCACTTCCTTCACCACTGCCATCGCAGCGGCATGCGCAAGTTCGTTCGAGGAACCGACAACGAACGTCGCAAAGGTATAGCGCGGATTAAGATTGGTGGCCGGATCTACTTTGAATTCGGAGAAGATGAGTTGTTTCTCCGTTTTTTCCGCGCCGATCGCCGAAGGCAAGGAAGATCTCGACCGCGGCGCGGAGACGGGGGCGGAGGCGTTGCGCACCACGAACTCCACTTTTTTCGTCGAGACGTCGATCGCTCGGATGGCGCCCAGGATGATCTTGCAGTATTTTTTTTCTACCCACTCTTTGGCGAATACGTTCGGTAAAGCGACGAGCGCTACCCCCTCCTCGGTGCTCAGGAGCTGGCTGCTTTTAAGCCAGGTGGCAAAGTTCGGCCGGGAGATCTGAAGTTCCACTTCCGCGAGGGCGGATTGCCAGAGCTGGTCGTGGTCCATGAGGAGGAAAAGAGTTCTTTTTTTTATTTGCGGTTCGCGGCGGATGATCTTCTCATTTTTTCTTTCGGAGAACGTATGCGGTCCCTTGCCACCCCTTCTGTTCACGCTTAATTGTAGGGACCAGGGGGAGTTCGTCAACGTCCGTGAAACTGTATAACGTGGGGACGACTTGTGGAAAGCTTTTTTTCCTGGTAGGATTTTCGGTGATGTCGCAGACGTATAAGCCCAAAAAGAAGAAGAGGGCCCGCACGCATGGCTTTTTACGCCGGATGCGAGGCCCCGGGGGGCGCAATGTCCTTCTCCGGAGGCGCCGAAAAGGCAGGGCGCGCCTCGCGGTTTGATCCTCTATGCTGTCCAAGGTCCGCCGCGTCCCCGTCGGACTTTTTCCTTCCCATCCATCGAAGGTCCTGCGAGGAAGGTTCCTTACGGTCAAAGTAGCCCAGAACGCCAAAGGATTCCGCCGTTTCGGGGTTATCGTATCCAAGACGGTCGCGAAAAGCGCCGTGCGGAGGAATCGCCTGAAGCGGCTTGCGTACCGGGTTCTCGGGAGGATTTCCGAAAAAGCGGCAGAGGATGTTATTGTGATTCTCAAACCCCCCGCTGCGTCCGCGTCCGCGGCAGAACTTAAAGAAGAACTTCTGCGGCTCGCAGGCAGGAAGTAGTTATCCCGTATGCTTTCCACTTTCTTCAACGAACTGCTCTACCGCCCGCTCTTCAACGCGTTGGTGTTTCTCTACGACACCATCGCGGCGAACGATCTCGGCGTGGCGATCGTCATACTCACGGTCCTTATTCGGGTCGTGCTCTTCCCGCTTTTTCATTTGAGCACCAAAAGCCAGCTTGTCATGCAAGCGCTTCGTCCGGAGATCGAAGCGATCCAAAAAAACAAAAAACTCGACAAGCAAGAACAGGCACGCGCTCTTATGACGTTTTACAAGGAACGGAACGTAAACCCGTTCTCGGGATTTTTTCTCCTTTTCCTGCAGCTGCCGATCTTGATCGCGCTCTACCAGGTGTTCTACTACGGATTTTCCGGCGAGACGCTTTCGTACCTGTATTCGTTCGTAGAGCGTCCTATGGAGATCAACTACGATTTTTTCGGCTTGCTAAACCTGAACGAGCGGAGTACGCTGATGGTCGGACTGGCGGCGCTTGCGCAGTTTCTCCAAGGGCGGCTCGCGCTTTTCAAGCATAAAGAGGGTCAGGAAGTTTCGGCGCAGGACAAGTTAGCCCGGCAGATGGTGTTTCTGGGGCCGCTTCTTACTCTCGTTATTCTCTATCGTATGCCGGCCGCAGTGGGTCTCTACTGGGCCACCACCGCCCTTTTTTCGGTGGGACAGCAGTATCTCATCAAGCGGTCTCTGGGAAAGAACCTATCCAACCATGGAAAAGAACCTGGAACAGTGGGAGCAGTTCATTAAGGAGCTCTTCGCGCACATGGGGTTTGCCGAGGCGCGCGTGGAGGCCGACCCCGAGGGGCGGCGCATCTCCGTGTTCATTAACGACGAATACGTGCCGATCAAAAAATCGATCATGGAACTTGTGACCGCTGTAAACTACCTTGTCCAGATGGTCGGGAGGAGCCAAAACCGGGAAACGGTGTTCGTGGACGTGAACAATTATAGGCGCGAACGCGAGCGCATTATCCTTGACCTGGCTCGGGCGGCGGCAAAAAAGGCGCAGATGACGAGACAAGAAGTGTCGCTGCCGGCCATGAACGCCTATGAGCGGCGCCTCGTGCACACGGAACTCGCTACGCGCCCCGACGTAAAGACCGAGAGCACCGGCGCCGGAAAGGAGCGTTACGTCGTGATACGGCCCCTTGAGTAACCCCTCACTTTTAGTGAGGGGTTATCTCGCCATGCGGTAGAGTTTCTTGTCGTACTCGTTCACAAAGAGAAGGTCATTGCCCGATACCGCAAGATGCGTCGCGTCCAGCGCACCAGCGCCGGCGTTCGCCAGCGTGACGAAGGTGCCTTGATCAAGCGATGCCTTGAGGATGGCGTCGCGCACGGGGAACGCTTTTTGGTGGTAGTCGTCGGGAAGTTGCGTTCCTTGTGGGAGGAGCGTCGGCACGCCGCAGTAGAGCAGCGTATCGGAGAACGCGCATTTTTCGGGAAGCGTGATGAATGGAAGAGAACCGAGGGTCTTTCCCGAGCCGTCAATGCCGACGAAAGTCGGCGTCTGACCGCGCAGCGAGAACTTCGCCCCCAGCCCGCCGTCCTCGCGCCAGCGGAGCGAAAGCCCTGCTTCGTCGGAGAGGAGCGAGCGAACCGTGTTTTTCTGAAGGTCGTATTCCATAAGGAAGCCGCGATCGAACGCCGACGGGGTCGATGTAAGATAAAGCTTCTCCGGAACGATCCAGTCGAGTTTGGCGTCAAGCAGGGCCAGGGTGACGAGTTTCTTGACGGACGGGTTCGAGAGCGGGTCCGCGGGCGTGCTCGTCGCGGCTCCTTTGGGTTGTTTGGGCGCCGCAAAGTCGAGGAGCTCGAGCGACCACTGCTCCCCGGCTTTCTTAAGGTACGCGACGCGGAGTCCTTGGGGCGCCCACACGGCGGCGCCGACCGGCTCCGCTCCTTCTGCGGAGCCGCCGCGCAGCGGCTGCCAGATTTTTTTGCCGATATCGTAGATGCTGAACTGCGGAAAATCTTTCGTGCCGAAGCCGACGAGCAGATACTGCTTATCGAAGGATATCGAGGCCGCAAATGGCACGTCTGACGAAGCGGGGCTCAACACCTCCTCGCCGCCGTTCTCCGCGAGCGATACCTCGCCGTTCTCCTTAAGCACCACGATGCCATCCTGTGTCGGGAAGTAGTCGAGGACCGGCCCCGCAGAGATTGTCACAAACGGACCAGCGGGTTCGGCCGGGGCGGCAGGCCCTTCTTCCGGTCCGCCGAAAATTGAGCCGGTGCGGATGAGGTTCCAGCCAAAATACGCCAGTGCGCCGAGGAGCGCAAGGCCGAAGAGTCCCACAAGGAGAGCGATTACTTTTCTTGTCATTTAAGGAGAGCGGTAGTTTTGCTTTTACGGTTGTGTCCCGCAGCAAACATTTCTGGTGCCACAAAGTCCTGGTGTAGCAAGACAGTATGTTTGACAAGGAGAAAATGCTTGTCCGCCGATGTTGCTGCAGGCTTCTGGCGCTGTGACGTTGTAAATAAGGGCAGAGGGCCTTCCTGATTGAGGGGGCTCGCTGGGGCCGGTGGGGCCGGTGATAGCAGGCGCAACAAGAAGTTTGCCGACGCCCGGTTCACGAAGGGTAACAAGCGCCGGGTTGATGGTGTAGAGAATAAGGTAAGCCCCCAAAAGCAGAAGCAGGCCATAGACGGCTTGCGTGATGCCGTCGATCGCGTCCTGCTTTTTTGTGACCATGCCTGCGGAGAGCGTGTAGACGACCCCCCAGAAAATGATCGTGCCTAAGGCCACCACGCCAACGATGCTGAGCGCATACACGTAGAAGTCGCTGATGTATTCCCCGATGCCGGGCGTAGCTCCCTTCTGAAAACCAGCGAACGGCGTTGTAAGCTGATACGGCGCCGCGTGCGCGACTCCGAGCAGAAGAACAAGGAGGAACGCGGAAGCGAATAGTATGGAGAGTATTCTCATGGAATGTTTATTGAACGACCAGTCGCAGTTCCCTCGAAGCGGATTCGAGCGGGCCGGCCTTGTTGCTTGCGAATATGGAAAGCGTAAGCGGTACTCCGGAGGGAGCATCGTCTGCGACCGGCACGGAGAGCTTGGACGGCTCGTCGACGCCTAGAGCGCTCGGGGTCTGGCTGTTCACGGTCCACGCGAAGAGCAGTTCGTCCAAACTTTTCACGTTGAAAAAGAAAGGGACGACACTGAACTCGTGCGTGCCGCGGCCTATCACGTTCTCTGGAAAGGGCGGCAGGATGTTCACGCGAGGGCGTACCACCGGGATCTCAGAGGAGTTTTCAAAAAGAATATTTCTGCCGTCGGTAACCTGTACGCGCACGAAATGCGAGTTGCCGTTGCCGGCCGTGGCTCGGAACCGCATCGTCTTCAGGCCGCGACCCCTGGCGAACAATGCGTCGTCCAAGAACCAGCGCAGTTCGCGTCCCGAGAGATCGGCCTGCTTGCCGCCCTCGAGGAGCTCGAACGCCGCAGAGACGAAGGACGACTGCGTGGGCAGCGCTTTTCCTCCGTAGCCCTGCGGCACGTAGGTCTCCGCGCGCCACGTGAGGAAGCCCTCCGTTCCCGGGACTGCTTGGGCAAGAGATGCCGTGGGCAAGAGGAGCGTGACCGCCACTATGGTGCCGAGAAGAGTTTTCATGGTTCCCGTTGTTTTATTTTACCATACCGACTTTCGCGGCGTGAACGGTCAAGGCGGTAAGTTTGGGGTGGTTATGTATCCAAATGGCGACGAAAAGCGAGATGGTGCGGAGCGGCAATATGCCTGTCGTGAGCGAATCGAAGACGGAACCGATGAGGAAAACGACGAGTTTCTTCGCGGCGCCGAAACTGCCGCCGCGGAACCAAAGCCAGGTCGCAATGACCGCCGACGTCATCATGCCGAACGCCGCCATGAGAAGCCATAGTCCTTGGCCAGCGATGGGGATTACCCATGCCAAAGCGCCCACGATCTCGCCGATGTCCGCGAACAAGGACCACAGCCCGAAAAATATCATTTCGGGAGGAGTGATCTTCTCTCTCTCGGGGAGCGCGGAGGGAAGAGAGGGCGCGCTATGTGCTGCTGGTGTCATTGTTTCTGCTTCCTGATCTCAAGCAACTCCTCGGGGTTCGTGGTGATGATGCGATGCTCGAAGTAGGAGGGCACGATCTTAATGGCGATATGCTTCAGGCCCGCGAAGAAGAGGCCGGAGACGTTTGCCTTGGGGCCCGCCTCAAGGAGCAGACTCTTCTCCGCTTCGGTGAGGTCGAATGTTTTTGCGACGATGTCGATGCCCGAAGGGCCGGGCGCTTGCTTCAAGAGGATCTGGAGCGATGAGTTCGTGATGATGGGGCGGCCGTACTCGGAGTGCAAAAAGTCCTCCACCTCCTGCGTGATGGTGGTGACGCCGAGGTAGTACTTTCGTGCCCGCTTAACGAGGCCGAAGAGAAAGGCCGCGGAGTCCGGGTGCTTCATCATCACCCACGCCTCGTCGATGATCATGATGCGCCGCTTGAGCTTGGCGCGGATGAGGTTCCAGATGAAGTTCAGGATGATGTACACCGCGATCGGACGGAGCTCCTCCTCGAGGTCGCGCATCGAGAACACGATGAGCCGGTTCTTGATGTCGACGTTCGTCGGCTGGTTCACAAAACCGGCAAAACTGCCCTTCGTGAATTTGTAAAGCCGTTCAGAGAGGCCGCGGCCGCCTTCCATGTTATAAAGCACCGTCTCGAGGTCCTCGAGGAGCGGCGGCTGGGCCTTGGAGAAATCCTTGCCCGGCACGATCTCGCGCGAGGCGTAGGTTTCGGTGATGGCGCGGTCGAGGATCGCGTCCTCCTCGTTCGTAACCGTACCCAGCATGAGTTTCAGGAGACCGATGAGGTTCACGATGTGCGAACGTAGCACTTCGGCAGGGTCCTCATCCTCGGGGATAACCGGGATCTCGAGCGGATTGACGTGGTTCTCCGAGGTCAAACTGATGTTAAAGAAGCTTCCCGCCATGCTTTCGGCGAGCATCTTGTACTCGTTCTCGGGGTCGATGACCAGGACGTCGACCCCGAACATGAGTGAGCGGATGATCTCGAGTTTTGCTGCGTACGATTTTCCGGCGCCGGACTTCGCGAAGATCACCACGTTCGCGTTCTCAAGCGAGAAGCGGTCGAAGATGACGAGCGAGTTGTTGTGGGCGTTGATGCCGTAGAGGATGCCCTTGTCCGACGTGAGGTCGGCGGAAACGAACGGGAAGAACGAGGAAATCGGTCCCGAGTTGAGGGGCGAGTTAATGGAGAGCTTGTCAAGACCGAGCGGGAGAACCGACGCGAAGCCTTCGAGCTGCTGGAAGATGGCCGGCTTCGCGTAGACGAGCTTGCCCTCGAGATTGGTCGATATCTCCTCTTCGAGTTTTTTTACCTCTTCTGGCGTGTCGCCATAAACGGTGATGTAGAGTCCTGCGTTATAGAGTTTCTCGCGCGCCTGCTGGAGCGCGTCCCGGAGCGTCTCGATGTCCTGGAAGGCGGTCTCGAGCACGGGATCGCGCACCATCCCCTTTTCCTCCTGTTCCGAGATCTGCGCCTGGACCTGCGCCGCCTTTTTTCTCAAGTTGCGGAGCGCGATCGCGGTATCCACCGGATGAATGAAGATCGAAATGTCGAGCAGGTTCGGCATATTGATGATCGCGGTGAACCAGCCGCTCGAGAGGAAACGCGGGTAGGTGAAGACGAAAAGCGCCTTCACGTACTTGTTGCCGAGTTTCAGGAAGTTGGAACCCACCTCCGCCGCAGGCGGTGCGAGCACATCCTTTATTTCTTTAAAGCTACTGTGCGCCATTTGATTGTGCGATCGTGAGCCCCTTCTTTTCGACCGCTTCGGGATTGTACAGGTTGTAGAACAGCTCAATAAGCTCCTCGTTATTCAAGGGAACGGCGCGAAGGCCGATGGACTGCAGGCCGGCGACGACCTGCTCCGTTCGCTGGCGAAGCTGGCGGATATCATGCGCGAGCTCTTCGTTGGTCTGCGGCCGGGCTGGCTCCTCCTGTTTTTTCCCGAACGGCAGGAAGGCGAGCATCCCTTTTTTGGTCGGCAGGGCGGAGCGCTCGTAGGGAACCACGGCAAAGAAGGTCTTGGTCATGATCGCGTTCTGCTCCACGAACTCCCGGACGAAGGCCTGATATTCCGTCACCTGGTTCTTCAAAAGCTCGTTTTCCTCCTTCTCCGCGAGTTCGTCGAGCGTGCGGAGATAGCTCTCGATATTGAGCTTGCGCGAGTGGACGACGCACTGAAAGGAAAAGTCGAGCGAATTCAGGAAGTTCTGATACGAGTACAAGATAAGATTCTGCTCGTCCTCCGATTTGAGGTCGAAGTTGATGCCCGAGACAATAAGGATCTGGCGGATGCCGCCGTTCTTCAGGATGATGACATCGTCCTCGATGGTGGCGATATCAATGAGGGCTTGCGAAGGAATTGCTTGCGTTTCTGCCATTCTTTCTATTGTAACCCGTAAACCCTATCTATAGTCCACGCGTTTCGCGACCTGCGGCGCGCCCGTGATCGTGCGGAGCGTTTCGAGGCGCTCCTTCTTGGCCTCCGGCGCGAGGGAACGCGGCGTTATTGGTGCGCGCGCATCACCGCTTTCTGCGGGACTCACCGCATCCTGCGGGACCCCGCTCTTGGCGGTGGCCCGCCAGAGGCGGTGGCTTACGCTTTCTCGCTTCGGGATAGGGGTCCTGCTTGTCTGGAGCTTTTCCAGAAGTCCCTTAAGCTTGTCGCCCACCGCCAGCCCGCTTCGCCGGAGCGTGAGCGAGGCGAGTCGCTCTCCAAGCGTCGTTTTCGGCCTCTTTTCCGACTCGAGCTCGGGCAACTCTGTTTTCGCCATCCCCTTCTCGCGCTGCCAGAGGAAGAGGCGTGGCTTCCAGTAATAGGCGAGAGCGGCGCGAAGCAGCACCGGCAAAGGGCGGCCATTGATCCTTAAGAAGGCGAGCGCCGCGCCGATCACGCCCAGAAAAACGGTCGCGACAACCCAGAGCCACGTTTGTATGAAGAAAAAGAAAAAGAACGCAATGCCGCCCGCTCCCGCGAGATAGAGGAACTGTCGAAGCGTGAGCGGCCCCACGATCTTATCCTCGGTTTCGATGAATTGAGGGACCTGGAATTGCATTGTTAAGGACGGAGATCCACTGTGTTCCCGTCGAGTTTCGCCCCGCTCGGTTGGGGAGCTGGGCGCGGCCCTCCTTCGCCGGGCTTCGGACGGGCAGGCGTGCGCTGGAACGTGGAGAGGTCGATGACTTCTTCTTTTTCCTTTGGTGCAGGGGCAGGTTTTGGCGGAGGTACGGCCTGCGGTTGCGTTACGGTTTTTGGCCCTCCTTCGCTGGGCTTCGGAAGGGCAGGCGCGGGGACGGCGGCTTGAGGAGCTTCTCCACCGAACGGATTTATGGGCGTGCGGAAGGCGCTGTAGTGGACCACGCGCTCGCGCGGCACCTCCGTTTTTGCGACCACCGGCTCTTTTTTCTTCTGCTCCTCCATGCCGGTCATCTCAAGACGCACCGCAGTTGCTTTTCCTGCCTCGGGCCGCGGTGCCGCCTCGCGCTGGATCTGGACCTGCTTCGACTCCATGATCGGCGCGAATGTCTCCTCTTTGTGGAGCATAAAAGGCGCAGGAGCCACCGCCTGTGGCGGGGTCCCGCCGGAGGCGGTGACGGCTTCCGTCGCTGGTTTTGCTGCGAGAGCAGCCGGAGCAGAAACGGCGGGAACAGCAGGCCTCACCGGCATTTCGCCGAGTGCGAACGGATGGATTTTTGCCTGCGCCGGTTCTGGCGCCATACGAAGCGTCTCGAGCGACACCGGGACCGGACCTGCCGCGCTGGCACCTTCCTTCCGTATCGGGACGGGTTGTTCTTTCGGTTCGGTCTCCGCCAAGGGAACTGCTGTGCGCGCTGAACTCACGCTGTCGCTTGCGCTTTCGGAGGGCTCGACGGGCGGCAGCGCCGCCGCAGTCCGCTCTTCGCCAAGCGGCTCGTAAACCTTCCTGATGTCGTCTTTGAGCGGGAAGAGGATCTTGCGGTCGATCTCCCGCGCGATGAGGCCGGCGGTCTCGGCCGGCAGTCCGAGGTCGTCCTTCACCGCCTTTACGAAGTCGTCCTCGTGAATGAACCCCATGATGACGCGGCCGGTGATGCGCGCGAGGAGCGAGATCCTCTCGGGGCTCAGGAACTGCGATGTCCCGATGCGCCTGATCTCTTCCGCGTTGTAAACGGAGAAGAGCGCGTCTTTAAGGGCTTCCGGAAGCGCGTCGAACTTCTCGTCAACTTGTTTTTGCGCGATGGCGATCATCGGTTCATGTTACGGGCCTCCCGGAGGCGTCGAAAAGAAGGGGTTTCTTCTCTTTCGCTTCTCCTGCTCCGGCTGCTGCGGCCTTACCTCCTGCGGCTCCGCCCGATATGACTCCGGAGATGAGGTCCTGTCCGAGGTTGTGCTGCAGGTAGTCGTAAACCTGAGTGTTGATGTTGGCCTCTCCAAGTTTCTCGATCTCGGCTTTGAGTTCTCGCTGCTCCGCCGGGTTGTGCTTGCGCATGACCTGCGAGAACTCGTTCTTCATGGTCGAGCTGCCTTTGCGGACCATAGTGTTGATGACGCGGGGGCGGAATGCCGCCTTCCACTCGTCCGCCGACACGCCGGTGTTGATGCCCTTGCTCAGCACGTCGTCCCATTGCGCCTCTCCCCACTTTGAGCTTTCCATGGAGCCGAGCACTGTTGCCATTTCCTTATCGAATGCCGCGAAGTCGCGCTTCTGAATGGCCTCGAGGACCTTGTCGTTCAAGAGAGGATTGCGCTTGGTAACGTTCTTGGGGTCAAAGCCGTAACGCTTATAGAGGTCCATGTCTACCGAGGGCAGCTTGTCCAGATCGCTGCTCGAAGCGAGCTGGTCGATGATGGCCGCTCTCTCTGCTCCCGAGGCAGAGGCGTACCGCAAGGCGACCTGCGCGGGCGACCTTCCCTTAAGGCCTTGCTTGTATTCTTCAACGACCCCTCCGCCCTGCTGCTGGGCCCACTGGATCGGCCGTGCAAGCGTGGAGCGGATGGCGAGTCCTGCCCCCGAAAGCTTCTCGCCCTTGAGGTTCTCCCCTTTTGACCAGGCATTCATGCGGTCGCGGAGCGCCTGCATCCGGAGCGGGGCGGTACCGAGCTGAATACCGCGTCGCTTGCCGAACTCCTGTCCTTTTTTCGCGACCCACCCTCCCGTCATGGAAGCGGCTGCGCTCGCAAAACCGCCGACTTTGTAGGAAAGTATGAGTCCGCCGATGGCGAGGCCGATGACCGCCGCGGCCTGTCCGAACTGCGAAGGAAGGTTCGCGACGATCGTAACGTTCTCGGGAGCCGCTCCGGCCTTAACGGCGTCGGCGAGCGCGCCGATGTACTCTCCGCGCTTCAGGGCGATGGTGAGGGCGAGATAGAGGAAGAAGGTTGCGGATGGCATGAAGAAGACCCATCGCATGAACTCGCTCCACCACGTCTTCCAATGCTGTTCGAGACCGGGCCAAATCCACAAGAGCCACGCGAGCGGCGCGACGGCAAGGAGCAGGGTTAAAATTACGAAGCGCGCCAAAAACATCGCCGCGAGCGTCAAAAGCGTGAGCGCGACGATGAAGGTGAGAAATGTCGCAAACCCCAAGCCGGCAAGGAAGCCCATCTGCCCCGGGAATGTTAGAGCACTAAACCCGGCCTTCACTTTATCTAAAACACTCGTGTCTGTTTGGAGAAAGGCCTGGGGCGCGAATCCCGCCGTAATTTGGCTGGACAGGCCTATTCCTCCCGAGTCGCTTATCTTGGAGAGGAAGAAGCCGCTGATGACGCCCGCGAAGTCGATGAATGCGCCCGCGATGACCAAGCTGAAGTTCACGAGCAGGGCGGCGATGATGAGGCGCGTGAGCATCTGCTTCGTATCGTAGCCGGCAGAGCGGAGAATGGTGAGAAAGGCGATGAAGATGATCGCAAGCACGAAGCCGAGGTTCGCGAGGTCGCGGCTGATGCTCCAGCCGACGCGCAGGGCCGCGTTATTCGCGGAAAGGATGTTGGTGTTAAGCTCGACCCCGAAGCTGATGACCCATCCCGCGACCCAGACCAAGGTCGAGCCGATGACGCCAAGAAAATAAAGGACCACCCCAAGCGCTATGGAGGGTAGCAATGTCGTTGCGCCGCCAATGATGTTGCCGGCGAGTTTGATAACCTCTGCAACAGGGTTTGCCGCGTGAGCAGTTGGTGCAATGCCCAGGGCAAGGACTGTCACGATAAGGGTGGCCACGCCGCTCCAAACCGCTTTTTTGTTTTTAGCGCCGTTTAGCATCGGATTAGAATCCTCCCTGTTGCTCGGGTTGTTGCTGTTGTTGCTGTTGTTGCTGTTGTTGCTGTTGTTGGAGGAGCGCTTGGTTAGCCAGGCACGCCTGGAGCTGGGAGGTGGTGCTTACAAGGGTTGTCTCGGCGGCATTTTTCTCCGCTTCGGCGTCATCTTTGTTCGTTATGGCGATAACCGGGTCGCCGAATGCCTGGGCTTCCACGCCGGCTTCCGAGAGGAGGTCGAGCCGGTTTTTGGGAATGCTCTCTACGCGGAGGATGAACTGCTCCATGTCGGAGATCTTCTGATCAAGATCCGCGATCTCATTCGCCACGACCGTGGCTTTGTTCTGATAGGCGGTTATCTGCTGGTCGAGCCCCTGGAGCGAGGAATCGCAGGTCTTGAGCTGCTGAAGGCGGCTCACGGTGAGCTGGGTTGTAAGCAGCGTTTCTTCCTTAAAGGTTTTTGTGCCTTCGTCCGCGTCGAGGGTCAGCTTAAGGGCGTCGAACAAGGATATCGTTTGGGCGCCTAGGGTTTGTATCGATTTTTGGTAGTCAAGACATCCCTGTAGAGCCGACCCGGCAAGCCCGGCGCAGGGACCGCCCACGCCGCCGGGAATGTAGCCGCCGCTTGGCGCAGAGGGCGTCGTGAGCGCCGTGATGCCGCCCACGGCCCCGCGGACGAGCCGGTTATAGATCGCGTTTGAGATCGCCGCAACATACGCGGAGAGGTCCCGGGAGTTCACGATATAGTCGATGTCGGAGCCGACCGCCTTGGAGAGCGTGTCGCCGATCGTCTTGCCGGGCGTTGTGATCTCGTAGCGGGAACAACCGCCCGTCGGCTCGCCCGTGAGCTCGTCGTACTCCGGCTGTACGCAGCGCTTCGTGGAAAGGAAGCCTTGGTTCGCGACGCCCTCGTTCTTTGCCGCCTCTTTTTGCCGCGCGCCTTCTATGAGCGCCTCATCGTAGGCCATAAGCAAGGCGCCATAGTAGTTGTTGGCCGGTTGCCACTGCGTCTGATACGCGATCCAGCCGCCGTTCCGGAAGTCGCTGTAGAAGTTGTTGATATTGCCTACGATCTTGTCGAGCGTACACGTTACGCGCTGGGAAAACTTTGGGATCGGCGAGAAGGCAAGATTGACCTGGAGGTTGAAGGGCGAGCAGAGGAAGCCGAGGCCGAGCTGCTTTACGATATCGCCGACGCCGGCGTTAAACGCGTCGCTCAAAAACGCTTTCCAATCCGTAATGAACTTGGGACTGCCGCCGCCCTGGACCCACTGGACGATCTGGTCCACCAGCATGTCGAGGAGCCGCTTTTTGAGCACCTCCACGGCCATGATCCACGCTTTGTCCGCCGCCCAGCGCGCGGCGTCCTTCGCCCACTCCGCAACCTGCGAGACTATCTCCTTAATGGTATTCGCAACGGCGGTCAGGATAGCTTTGTTGTCTATGGTCGGAACGACCGCGTAGGCGCGCCGGATGAGCAGTATTTTTTCCGCGATGCTTTGCGCGTCAGCGGGGCGATAGAGAGAGAGGTTCTTGTTCGAGAATTCGGTAAGTTCGTTCTGGATCTCTGACAGGTCGCGCTCAACCTGTTGTATGTAAAAGTCGCCGTACTTGGCAACGACAACGGTACCGAGCGGGTCCTCTTGGTATCCCAAGATAGCGTCAAGAAAATTTTTCTGCGTCAAAAACAGCTCCAGCTCCTGTTTATGGAATTGTGCGAGATCCTCGGGGACGGGAAGCGCGGCAAGGCGCGCGACGATCTCCCCGTACGCCTCCGCAAGTTTTTTTACGTCTTCCTCGGAGAAGCCGTTTTGGGGCAACGTGATTTTCTGAAGCGTGTCGCGAACGCTCGTGAGCGACGCGTCGAGATAGCGTTGAAGCGCCGCGGTGTTCCGGCCCGCGACGGTCTTGAGGTCTTTGTCGGGCACGGCCGCGACGAGCGACGCGGGATCGAACTGCGCGACCCGCTCGTCAATAATGCGGTTCAGCGCCTCTTCGGTCGGAACGGTGATGAAGGTTGCATCGTTGATGACCTCCGGTCCGTTCTTATTGTGCTTTACGATCTCTTCGGCAAGCGATCGTGCCAGAAGCTCTGTCTGGTTCTTGACCGGCTGTTGTCGGTCGGCGCGCCCCGCGGAAGACGGCTGTTCGTAGCGTGGAGAAGCTGTTCCATACTGCGCCAACCCGGCCTGCTCTAACAAAGCCGCCGATCGAGTTTCCTGCTCGTTGCCGAATCGAATGAGCGCTCCCGTCGCGGTTGCCGTGGACGCAAGTAAGACAACAGCGATGATCTTTTTTACGCCGATTCTCACGCCTTAAGTATATCCCAGGAGGCTACGGCAAGCGACATCTAAAGCTCGCCTGCGATGTGCATAATGTCTTCCACGGAAAGGTCTTGCGGGCGGCTTTGCGGCGGGATTTTGAGAGCGTGGAGGATGCGCTCGATCTCTCCGCGGGGCTTCCCGGTCCCTGAGAGCAGATTGTTAAGCAATGTTTTCCTGGGCTGTCGGAACGCCATCCTCAGGGCGTGTTCGTAGCGCTCCTTGTCCCCGGGGATGTTCGCCCGCCCCTCAAGGAGGAGAAGGGCGGACTCGACCTTCGGCGGCGGCTTGAAATCGCGCGAAGGGATGACCGCGATGATCTTCGGCTCCGCCCAAAACTGGACGGCGGCGGCAAGGAGGTTGAATTTCGGCGGCCGGGCGACGATGCGTTGCGCAACCTCTTTTTGAACCATAAGCACGGTCCGCTCCGGGGGCCGCGGCGCCTCGCTCAAGATGCGCAGGAGTTTTCCGGTGATGTAGAACGGTATGTTCCCTACGATCTTGACGCGGTTCCTCTCGTGCGCGAGGAGCTCGGGCAGTTTGAGGACAGCATCACCTTCGATGACCTTCACCTCCGAGTCGCAGAGACGCGCCCGGAGCTCCGTGGCAAGGTTGTTGTCGCGCTCGATGAGCGTGAGATTCGCTCCCGCGCGCCGCGCGGCTTCGCGGAGCGGGAACGTGAGCGCGCCGTTCCCCGGACCGATCTCGATCACGGTGTCGCCCCTTTCTACGGCAAGCGCCTCGAGCGCGATCCGGACAGGCGCGGGGTTCGTAAGAAAATGTTGGCCGAGCCGCGGAGGCATACTGTTAGTGTATACTGAAAGCGATGGACTCGTCCGGCAAAAAAATAGGCGCGCCGTTGCTTGCGCTTCTCTTGGTTGCGGTTCTTGGCATGGCTGTGCGCTACGTTCCGGAGAACGCCGATGGAGCACTCTCCACGCGCGTCGCGCAGAATCCGGAGCCGCCGCGCCCGTCCGCTTCGACGCTGTTTGGCGGTCCGGAACCTCTTCGGCGTATTTCCGAACTTGATCTCAGTGCGCTCGTCCCGCTAGCCGAGGACGCGCTTCCGTTCTCGACTTCCACGCTCCGCGACGAGGAGGCCGAAGGGCTTACGGTCACAGGGCCGCTCGTGGTCCGTCCCCGGCTTTCGCCAACGCGCGTACTCTCGGATGAGGAGGTCTTTGCGATCCTGCACCCGCCGTATTACCTGGAGTATTTGAGCACGATCGAGGACTTAATGATCGGGGACGGGAGGTTGGGGCCGAACGAGAAGCAAATATTCGACGCGGAGACAAAAGTCATCGCCTTTTGGCGCGACAAAGTGTTCGACTACATCGTGCTTAAGGGCATTATGGCGCCGGAAGACCGGACGCGGTTCGAGTATGGATTGGAGGTGGTGCAGGAGCTTCATCGGGAGGAGGCGAACTATCTCCGTTACAGCGTCCAATCGAGCAACTATAAGGTTATCGCCTTTTGGGAGCCCTTCTACGAAAGGATAGGAGAGGGGGGCGGTTTGGGGGATATCGTCGCCGGACTGTTCGTGCCGCGCGCGAGAGCCCAGAGCGACTGTTCCCAGTCGGGTGCGGGCAGCCCGGAAGCGGGTTCAAATGTTGAAGCGGTCTGTTGCAACTGCACCATCAACGGCGTGCCGGTCGGCTGCCTGAACGCTGTCTGTTCCGGCCGCCCCGCTATCTACGATCAGGCAACCGGTATCTGCGGCTGCGGGTAGCAACAAACGCTCCCCTTCCGGGGCATCCACTGCTACTCCCGAAGTATGTAGCGTTCTTCGTCGTCTTCGAACGCATGGGTGGGGTTCACCGTACTCATGAACTCCACGAGTTCCTGCGGGATCTCATAGAGAAAACGCGAACCGACGCCGTGGAACGTGAGGGCGAGCTCTTGTTTCGCCCGCGTCATCGCGACGTACATCAGGCGGCGCTCCTCTTCGATCTCGGCGGGCGTGCCCAAGGACATCTGATGCGGCAGGAGCCCCTCGGCGGCGCCGGCGACTATCACGCGGTCGAACTCCAGCCCCTTCGAAAGATGGATCGTCATAATGCGCACGGCGCCGCGGCGGTCCCGTGTCCGTCCCGGGCCGCCCTCAAGAAGCGAGACGCGCTCGAGAAAATCGTCCAGCGAGTCAGATCCGGCGGCTGAAGCGAGGAGTTCGCGGACGTTCAGGATACGCTCCTCCGCGTTCCGAAAATGCTTGCGAAGCGACGCGAGGTAGGCCGTCTCTTTCAAAATAAAGCCCAGAAGCTCGGCGGGGGCGGGCTTGTCGTGAGGGGCGGCCCGCCCAGCAAGGGCCGGAAGCTCGTCACGGAGGAGGCGGAAGTCGCTTTTCAAAAAGGCCTTGTCGAGCCGCTCCTCTGCCACCGCGTCCCGGGGATTTCGCGCATAGCGCAGGGCGGCGACGAGGTCTTTGACCTCTTTCCGGTCATAGAAGCGCAAGCCGCCAAAGATGACGTAGGGGACCCCTTCCGCGAGGAGCTCCTGCTCGATCGCCCGCGACTGGGCGTTGGTGCGGTAGAGAATGGCGGTGTTCCCGGGGTCCTTCGCCGCGAACTCGGCTATTGTTTCCGCCTCTTCTTCGGGTCCCGAAGTTTCAACGACGCGGACGAGAACGCCTTCGGGATTCTTGGTCCAAAGGCGCTTCGGATTCTGGAGGGTGTTGTTGCTCACCACGGACGAGGCGGCGCGGATGATGTTCGCCGTCGAGCGGTAATTCTCTTCGAGGAGCACGACGCGCGCGTTCGGGAAGTCGCGTTCGAAGTTCAGGAAATTGCGGAAATCCGCGCCGCGGAACGAGTAGATGGCCTGGTTGTCGTCCCCCACCACGCAGATGTTCCCGTGGTGTTCGGAAAGCAGACGAACGAAGGCGTATTGCGCGGTGTTGATGTCCTGGTATTCGTCCACGAGCACGTGTCGGAAGCGTTTTTCGTAGCGCGCGCGCACGTCCGGATGTTCGAGAAAAAGACGGACCGGCTTTTGGATAAGGTCGTCGAAGTCGAAGGCGTTCTGCGCGCGGAGCCGCTCCTCGTAGGCGAGAAAGAGCGCGAGAAGTTCGGGATCGACCTCCGGTTCGTCCGCGTCCCGGCGGAGGAATGTCGGGCGCCTGCCTGCCGGCAGACCGGGGGCGAGGTACTCGTTCTTGAGGGTTCCGAACTCCCTACCGAGCGGCGCCGGTCCCAGTTCTTTGGCGAGCGCCGCGGGATGGTCCTTGACGAGCTGCTTCACCACCTTTAGGGCGTCATCGGCGTCGTAGATGCTGTAACCGGCAGTCCGGCCGAACGCGGAGGCGTGACTTCTTAGGATCCGTGCTCCGAGGGAGTGGAAGGTGCCGATAAAAGGACGACGGTCGGCAACTCGCTCGCGCATCTCATCGGCGGCTTTGTTCGTGAAGGTGATGGCGACTATCTCCTCCCCGGGCACGCCCTGCCGGAGAAGCGCCGCGAGGCGGCTCGTGAGCGTCTTGGTCTTTCCGGAACCGGCGCCGGCGGCGATAAGGAGGGGCCCTTCCCCGTGCCGTACGGCTTCCTCCTGTGCGGCGTTTAAGCCCATATTCCCTGACTTTTTTTGTTCGCTCCGCGACGAGCTTGAGCTCGGAGAACGCAATCGCCCGCTGCGCTTGCGTTCCGTCCTCGCTCTGCGCCGTTCGTTGCCGTGGGGGAGGGAAGGTGGTACCATAAATGAATCACAGTCATTCTACGAAACCTTGTGGAAGGCGTGAAGCCATGGAACCCCCTGATCCTCATGATAGGGGGTGTTCTCGTGTTAAACCTGGGGCTTCTCGCCAGGCCGGAAGATTCGGCTGCCGTAGGCATCCTGGGCGGTCCCGCTTCCGAGGAGCCGCTCGGCACGGGCGACCCCGCTCTTTTCGCCGTCCCCCTCGCGGCGGTCTCGTCTGCCATGACTGACGAAGATGCCGCGGGGTTTTTGCTTCTTGACGAGACCGCTCTTCAGGCGATCGAGAATCCGCTCTCCGGAGTTCTGGGCGTTCGCGACGGTCTTATGGTCTATAAGATACAGGAAGGCGACACACTCTCGAAGATAGCGGCCCACTTTGGCGTTTCGACGGACACGCTGCGCTGGACGAACGAGGGGCTCCGGAGCCAGGCGCTCCAGATAGGACAGGAACTTGTCGTTTTGCCGGTCTCGGGCGTGGTGCACCGCGTGCAGGAAGGCGAAACGCCGGAGTCCATCGCCGCGCTCTACGGCGTCCCGTCCGAGGCCGTGATGAACGTCAACAAATCGTTCGAGGCGGGAGCCTCCGTGATCGTTGCCGGCGGCAAGCCCTTGCGGGGCGTCTCCTACGTTGCTTCGAAACTTCCCGATCTCGGCAGCTACTTCATGAAGCCGGTGAATGGCTGGAACTGGGGCCGCCTTCACGAAACGAACGCGGTTGATATCGCGAACGCCTGCAGCACGCCGATCCTTGCCGCGGCCGAGGGGTTGGTCGAAGAAATCGGCTCGCCCCGCTCGTGGAACGACGGGTACGGCGGTTACGTGAAGATCAAGCATCCCGTTGCCGCCGAGGTTTACACGCTCTACGCGCACACGTCGGAGAATCTCGTGAAAGAAGGCGACTACGTGGCGCGCGGCGATCTTATCGCCAAGATCGGCAACACCGGGAACGTCCACGGCCCCACTGGCTGTCACCTCCACTTCGAGGTGCGGAATGCGAGGAACCCGTTGGCGAAATAACCCGCGAAATAACAAAAAAACCCGCTCAAGCGGGGCTTTTTGTTATGTTTCCCGGATGCGGTAGCTCAATGCTTCCGCGAGATGCGGCACGCGCACGCTCTCCGATGCTTCGAGGTCCGCGATGGTGCGGGCGGTCTTCAAGAGCCGGTAGTAGCCGCGGGCGGAGAGCATCGACTTCTCGAGCGCGGTCTTCAAGAACTCTTCCTCGCGCTCGCCGAGGCGGATGAGTTCATCGCACTGCTTGGCGCTCATCTCCGCGTTCGTGTGGATGCGCGGCAGAGTGCCTGCGAAGCGCTTCTCTTGGACCGTGCGCGCCGCGGCGACCGCTTCGCGCACAAGGGCGCTTCGTTTCGCGGCGTCGGTTCGCGCGTGCACGCTGTCGCTTGCGCCGGCGCTCGGCTTCCGTATCTCGTCAAGCGGCACGCGCGGCACATGGAGCTGAAGGTCGATGCGGTCGAGGAGCGGGCCGGAAAGTTTCTTTTGATATTGGATGATCTCGTAGGGACTGCATGTGCACCGCCGCTCGTCGTCCGTCGCGTAGCCGCAGGGACATGGGTTCATCGCGGCAACGAGCATGAACCGTGCGGGAAACGCGACCGTGCCCTTTGCGCGCGCCACGTGCACCACGCCGGACTCCATCGGCTGGCGGAGCGCTTCGAGGAGGTCGCGATGGAACTCGGGCAGTTCGTCGAGAAAGAGGACGCCGCGGTGCGCCAAGCTCGCTTCGCCCGGCCGCGGGTTGGTGCCGCCGCCGACGACTGAAACAAGCGAAGCGCTCTGATGCGGAGAGCGGAATGGCCGCGAGGTCTTGAGTCCCGTTTCATTGAGGCCGGCGGCGCTCCAGACGGCAGTAGCTTCAAGCGCCTCCTCGAGCGTGAGTGGCGGGAGGATGGAGTTCAGGGCCTGCGCGAGCATGCTTTTTCCTGACCCGGGCGGACCTATCATGAGCATGTTGTGGCCGCCCGCGGCGGCGACGCAGAGAGCGCGCTTCGCGTGCTCCTGTCCCTTTACCTCCGAAATGTCGACCGACGACGCTCCGGCCGCCGGCGAAAACTCCGCCGTGACCGCGGGGAGCGTTTTTTTGTTCTCAAGGTGCAGGATGAGCTCGGAGAGGGTCGCGAGCGGATGGACCGCGATGCCCTTCACGATGCCGGCCTCGAGAGCGTTCGCGGCGGGAAGGAACAGGCGCCGCCGGCCGCTGCGCTTCGCAAGCTCCGCAAAGGCAAGCGCGCCGCTTGCGGGCCGCAGTTCGCCGGCGAGCGAGAGCTCGCCTATGAACATGGCGTCGTCCGCCTCGAAGGGCGCGATCTGGCCGGATGCCATGAGGTACCCCAAGGCGATCGCGAGGTCGTAGTGCGAGCCGGTCTTTTTGACGTCGGCGGGCGCGAGGTTCACGGTGATCTTCCGGTTCTCGCGCGTGGGCGGTTTCACGCCCGAGTTCTTGAGCGCGGAGTTCACCCGCTCGCGCGCTTCGGAGAGCGCCTTATCGGCCAACCCCACGATAGTAAAAGAATGGAGGCCGACGTTGATGTCGACCTCCACTTCGATTGGTTTTGCGTGGATGCCCTCGAGTTCTGCGGAGCAGAGTTTTGCGAGGCGCTTGCCCATTACGCGGGATGGGAAGCGGCCTTGCAGTCGCGGCAGAGACGGGACTCCGGCGCCGCCGTAAGGAGCTCCTTGTCGATCTCCATACTGCAGTTCTCGCAAATGCCGTAGGCGCCTTTCTCAAATTTCGCGAGCGCGTGCTCCACATCGTTCAGCCGCTCTTTGAGGGCCTGGACGATGCCCAGCTGGTTCCCGAACTCCTCGGCTTCGTCCGCTTCTTCGTCGCCGTGGTCCACGTCGCTCCCGAAATCCTGTACGCCGTCGTGCGCGGAAAGGTTCTCGATCTCCGCCGAAATGTCTTTCTTGGCGCGCTCCAGCTTCGCTTTGAGTTCGCTTTTATCTTCTTCTGTAACCATAGTGTCAGAAATATGGTAGCGGACGCACGTAAACAATGTCAATATGTTGAAAACATCACCCTATCCATGTATCTTCAAGGGAGTGAATCAACGGGGTTCGTGTTCAGTGTACGATCGGAACGATTCCTATCGGTATCTGCAGATAGAAGGAAGGATTACGCTCAGCGTACAAGCGGATAGCTTTTTTAAAAGGACTGTAGTCCCTATGCACGTTTTGTTCTTCCACCTGATTTTAAGTAACGCAAGAAGGGCTTTGTGGCGTAACATTCATCGTCTGCCGACCTCGCTCGTCAAGAGGTGGCAGATGAGAGAACTCCGTCCGCTCCTGCGGCAATCCTATCGTCACGTGCGGCTCTACAAGAAGCTGCTCGACGAGAGAAACGTGAGACCGGAAGAGGTTCGCTCGCATGCCGACATGCGGAAACTCCCCGTGACCAGCAAAAAACTGTTTCGGCAGAGTTCTCCGGGAGAATACATCAACGGTTCTTTCCCGCGCTGGTCTTATGAGTGGACGGAAACATCCGGTTCAACGGGTGAGCCGTTCAAATTCCCCCTCAACAGGAGTTTTTACTTTTTCAAAAAGTATTATTGCGGAACCCCAACCTGCTCCTGGTATAACGATAGGAAAAGGTTGTTCGATGCGGGTTTCTACGGGCGTCGTTTCCTTCTGTGGAGGGGATGGTCTTCCCGGGAGCTTGCCAACAACTTTAAATTTGCTGACATTCGAACAGTGTCGAGGCCCCGCGGCAAACACTTTCTGCATATACCGGTTTCGGATCTGCGGGAGAATCCGCTTCTTGTCGTGAAGAAACTTCGAGAGTTCCAACCCGACGTTCTTTCCGGGCGTGCGACCACAATGGTCGAACTTCACCGCATTATAAAAAAAGCGGGGAGCCAGGAAGGTCTTCGGGTACCGTTCATCACTTCGGTCGGAGAGATGCTCACCGAGACCCAACGGAGATACCTCGAGAACGGTTTTAACTGCGAGGTCTATGAACAATACGGTGTAGAAGAGCTGGGGGACGTGGCTGTCGAATGCCGTTATCATCGAGGGATGCATATATATGAAGAGTCAAACATCGTCGAGATAGTGGATGAGAATAACGACCCCCTTCCTCCCGGCTCGAGAGGCCTGGTTGTCGTGACTAATCTCTGCAACTATTCAGTTCCGTTCATCCGGTACGATACCGGAGATAACGGAGAAATTCTGCCGGGACGTTGCCCGTGCGGAGTTTCAGCCCGCCGTCTGAAACTCTATGGCCGTATGGGCGCATATTTGGAACTTGCGGGTAGACATTACCAATTTCCAGAGTTTGCGGCGGTGGTGAACAACTTCAATAGCATCGTGCTTCGTAGTCAGATCGCTAAGGTCTCGGATACGAGCATTGAATTCCGCTTCATCCCTCTCCGTCCGGTTTCTTCAGAAGAAACCGATGAAATAACGTCTTCTTTTGCAAAGAGCTTGGGAATCGCGCCTCGCGTGAAAATCGTTGAAGACCTGCCGTTCAACGAATCAGGAAAAACCCAGTTTCTTGTAGATGAAACTAGCCATAGATAGTTTATGCGAGATGCCGTCGATGCTCGTGGTGAGCGCAAAAACAACCCTGCTTGCGCGCCTCGCTTCCGTCGCTTACCCTCACCATCTGGCTATGGTTCTTGTACTGTCACGTAGATGCTGTCGTAGTAGGCGACGGTATCAACCAGGGTCGGGGTGAGGCCGGAGCCGACGCGCAGGTGCACGTGGTCAATGCTCGTGATGGGCGCAAGGAACGGCACGAAGGCGGACCACGGGCCGTCGTCTATCCGGGCGCGCACTCTCTGATTCTCGAGGTCAACGTGGACGTCGAGGTGGTACCAGGTTCCCAGTTCCGCTCCGGCACGAAGCAGAGTACTGGAGCCGATCCCGTCCACAAGGAAAATGCCGCCATCGGGATTCTGGAAGACGATAAACACGTTGCGGAAGAATGCGTCGGTGGCCAAGACCTGACCCAGACCGCTCTCCACCCGCATATCGAAGCTGATAGTGGTGAAGGCGGTGGTGTTGGTGATCGGTTCGATGGGAACCGCGGCAGAGGCGGGGCCGGGGACTTGCCGATGACCTGGTCGGTAGGACAGGGCGCGGTGCACTGGCCCTTGACTGCCTTGTTCCCCTCGCTCACCACCGCGTCTTGAACAACGAAGTTCGGAGCGGTTGCGGGGCTGAAGAACCAGCCACCCTGGTTTTTAAGCGGACCAAGGGAGAGTGCCTCGAAGTCGTCGATGTAGCGTATCCCGAAGGCCGCCTGGACGGCCCGCAGGGCATTCAGGCGACAGCCGGTGAACACCGGGCTATTGGGGTTGAGATAGCAGCCCGTGCCCAGGCGCTTGGTCGGCTCTCCTGTTCTGACAGGATCCGCGGTCCTTATGAGGATGCGCTTGATGTCAAGCGGGGTGAGCATCGGCTTGATGGCTTTGAGGATGCCCGCGACGCCGGTAACCATGGGGGCGGAAGCGGAGGTGCCGGAGAATCCCAAGCCCGGAACTGGCACCCCTAAAATCCTTCTGGGAATATCGTAAGTATTCCCTGGTTTAGGGGCATAAACGGAAACGCCGGGTGCAGAAATATCGACATCCGACCCAAAATTAGATTTAAGGTCGGTCAGAGGGAAGAAGGTTGCCCGTTTATCATCTAAATCGGTTGCCCCGATAGTTATCAAATTTGGTAATCGTATAGTCGCCGGCAAAACATTAAGGCGCGTATCAATATCCCAGTTGCCAGCTGCCGCAACAAATAAAACATCTTGGTTTTCTAATGCATTGAAAACTTTTGTATATGCTCCGAACGCATCTATAAAATCTGCGTCGGTTTTATAACATTCTTTCGCTAAAGACGTAGCTGAACATTTTGGTGCGCCAAAACTCATGTTGACAACAGAGGGGTTGCGCCTTAGAGCATTTTCTAGTGCCGCGAAAACGCCACTCGATTGGGTTGTAGTGGCAACATTAAAGTTTTCGACTTCTAGTTTATATTGAGTTTCTTCCAAAGCTCCAGAAACTATCCCGTTCATTTGCAAACTATCAACAGATAATGCTCCACCAGACCCCAAAACATTATTTGCGCCGATAATCCCGATTACCTGCGTGCCGTGTCCCTTCGGGGCGCTAGAATCCATCAAGGCTGTTGTGGGAGATGAGCCGAAATCTACTTTCGGATTATTGAATTCTTGATGATTCGCATCTATGCCAGTATCAACAATACCTATGCTGACTGGTAATAAATTTGCGATGTTATTTCTAATAAACTCCCAAGCGTTTTGAATTTTGATAACGTCATATGCTTTCGTAAGAAAAGAATCTTGATTCCTCAAATTCTCAAGATCAAAATTGAAGGCGGCTTGCGCTTGCATGACTGATGCCAACATTATAATTACGACGCTCGTTGAAAGTATTTTAATTTTCATAAACTTTGTTCAAGCGCTTTTCTTCCTATGTAAATATCCAAAGAGTAGCCAGAGTATTAAGTCGATGGTTATCAACATTCCGAGAATGCCAAAAATGATCGCGGGTGGCGATCCGCCGCAGTCTGTAGTACAGACCCCGCCACCGCAATAGCTAGGATAACAGCCGACGAGAACATAACCCAAGAAAAAGAATGCTGTAGCTATTGATATAACCAAAGCCGATGCCAGAGAAAAAACAAGTAACACCTTGCGCATCATCATGGTTTTAAATCTCTATCGGCAACAAATAATCCCTAAACACTCCATCCACCTTCAAATCTGTGCGCGAACGCACAGTATTTATTATATCCTCCAATTCCTCAATGGTTCTTGTCTTAATTTCTATCTGGTAAAGGTTTATGGAGTTTACACTTCCTACGATTCTGCCATTTATATTTTGAGCAACATTGAGCGCATCTTCGAAAGTCGCGTCCGGCGTTAACGAAACAAGTAGGATACTTATCGGGTATACACCGCCCTCTGGATCGGTAATGATTTCTTCTTGTTTAGCTATTTTTACCCCGGTCAGTTCACGGCTTAAGATGGAATCTTTCTCTACTTTTATCTTCATCGCCAAAATCTGCCCCCTAAACGTGGTTTGTTCCACGAGATTCACTTTTGCCTTCGGCGCAAGTAGTTTGAAATTCAGGAGCGAATCCTTGCCGAAAAGGATGGGTCTGCCTATTTCCTCCTCTTGGAGGTCTTTCTTTTCCTGATTGGTTAGGAGTTGGTCTATTTCTTCGTCGTCATCTTCTTTTTCTTGTTTGGCAGCGATGCCGGAGTAATTGATTGTCAAATCAGTCGGGCTTAAATTCTGGCCTGGTAGAATTGAGGTCTTTTGCTGCCCTTTTAGCTTGAATTGGATGTTGAGGGTGGTTGGTGCATTAAAAATGAGCGTGGAGTTTTCTTTGAGCTCCAGTTTGTTCAAGTTGTAGGTGCCGCCAGCCAGGATGAGTTTTGAATCTTTTTCAAGAATTACGTCCTTATAACTTCCGGACGGCAAAGTATTATCTTGGCCCTGGAATTTGAAATCTTGTGTGCCGACTTGAAAAGCTGGGACATCCGGGAGCTGAATAATTGGGAGCTGAACCGGCTTGGTCTGGGTGCCGAGGATTTGCGCGTCCTTCTTGATATCTAACTCGTTATAGGAGGCGTTGCCATTTATGGTCGTTTTTTTGTCTATGGTTATCCTGTCGGCAAAGAGATCGCCACTGATGATCACTTCCTTCTGGATTCGAGCTTGCTGTTACTCCCCAAATCTCCCGAGGAGACCTGGACGCCCTGTTCCAACTTGATCTCCTCCTCAGCAAAGAGCACAAACTGATCGAGAGAGTTAAAAAGCGGCTGCCCGGATGCCGGAGAGCCGCCTTTTGACGAAGCGGAGGACGCCGCAAGGATGAGGCCGCCCACTGCTAAAGCAGAGAGAATGTGTTGCGGGCGGAACAGCATGAACGTTACAGTCCTACGCGGCGGACGGCGTCCTTCATGGCGTCATACGAGGTCGAGATCACGAGGAAGTTGTCGAACCAGCCGTAGTTCAGGGATGCGCCTTGCTTTACGAACGGCAGATACCGCGTCGGCTTGCCGCCCACGCTGCCGTCCTTGAAGGTTTCCGCTCCTTTCGCTCCGGGGTCGGTCGTATAAAGGTTCGCGAGGTTCGGGGATCCCTCGAAGCCCGCGAGCGCCGCTTGCGCGTCGAGAAGGTTCGTGCCCGCCCGGAGCTTAGCGATGTAGACGGGCCACGCGCCCGCCGCATCAAAGTAGAGCGCCATAGTGAAGTCGTCCTCAAAAGAGTTCTTGAGTGTCGCTTCGGAAAGCTCCGGCACCAGTAGCGCGGTCACGCGCGCGAACGATTCGGGAGAACCGTCCTCTTTGTTCACGAGGGTTTCTTTCGCCGTGCCGGTCGCGACGGCGTCCGTGCCCAAGATGTCAAGCGCGGCGCGGAGCGAGAGCGCGGTGTCGGCGGGCGTGACCTTGAGCGCTTCCGTCTTTTCCGCGGCGACGACGAAGAACGACTTGTGCGGTTCGAAGACCGCCGGAGGCGTGGTCGTTGCCGCTCCGGGAGTCGTGGTCGCCGGCTGGACCGGAGGCGGAACGACCGGCGCGGGCGGCGTAGTTGCCGGAAAGATAAGAGGGAACACGAAGAAATAACCGACGAGGCCGAGACCCGCAAGGAGCACAAGACCGCCTCCTCCCAAGAGCGCCGGCTTCATCCACGCCTTGCTTCCGGCTTCCGCGGCGGCTGTTTTTTGCTCTGCCGGAACGCCTGCCGACGGGAGGGCGGCGCCGGGCGAAAAAATCGCCTCCTCGGGGCCGGTGTAGCCGGGGACGTTCAACTTCGTCTCCGCGGGTTTTTGCGGCGCGATGGGCGCTTGCGGCTTGAACTCGCTCGGGGTGAATGGCTTCGGTTCCGGCATCGTGCCGCCGCTTTCTTTTACCGCCGAAAGATCGGACTCCATCGTGCGGATGCCGATCGGGGGGGGCGGAGGCGGAGGAACGCTCGAACCGCCGCTCGGCGCGCCACCTGCGGGAGGGTTATTGGGCCATTGATTCTGGCCGAATTGCTGATCCATATACCTTCTATAGTATCACGCAGGGAGGGTTACCCCCTTGTGGACAACCAAAAACGCCCTGCCGTACGGCAGGGCGTCCGCGATCTCGGCTCGGTTACTTCTCGGTAAGCTGTTTCACCGAGAGGCCGATCCTGTCGTCCTCCACCCGGATGATCTTGGCGCGCACGAAGTCCCCCAGCTTCACCACGTCCCCCACTTTCTTTACGAAGCCCTCTTTGAGCTCGGAGACGTGGACCATGCCGTCCCGGCCGCCGCCCAGATCAACGATGGCGCCGAAGTCGAGGACCTTGATGACCTCGCCCTCCACGATCTCGCCCACCTTGAATTCGCGCACGATGGACTCGATCTCCTTCATGGCGAGAAGGGCGCTCTCTTTCTTCGGGGCGGTGATGAAGACGCTGCCGTCCTCCTCGATGTCGATGGTCAAGGCGCCGGTCGCTTCGATGATGCCGTTGATCACTTTGCCGCCCGAGCCGATGACCCCGCCGATCTTCGCGGGGTCGATCTTCATCTGCATGATGACGGGAGCGTAGGGAGAAAGCTCGGGACTGGGATGCGCGATCGCCTTCTCCATGGCTTCGAGAATGTGGAGCCGCGCTTTTTTCGCCTGCGCAAGTCCCTCTCGCAGCATCTCCTGCGTGATCCCCTCGATCTTCACGTCCATCTGGATGGCGGTTACGCCGTCCCGCGTGCCGGCCGCTTTAAAGTCCATGTCGCCGTGATGGTCCTCCGGCCCCTGGATGTCGGTCAAAATTTTGAACTGCCCCGCGGGACCGGTCATAAGACCCATCGCAATGCCCGCAACATGCTTCTTGAGGGGCACGCCGGCGTGCATCAGGGACATGCTGGTCGCGCAGGCGGTCGCCATCGAGGAGGAACCGTTCGAGGAGAGGATCTCCGAAACGACGCGGATGGTGTAGGGGAACTCCTCTTTGGAGGGGATGAGCGGACGGACCGCTTTTTCCGCGAGCGCGCCGTGGCCGATCTCGCGCCGTCCGGGGCCGCGGAACGAACCGGTTTCCCCCACCGAGTATGGCGGGAAGTTGTAGTGCAGCATGAAGCGCCGCTTGCCGGAGAAGGACATCGTTTCGACGAGCTGTTCCGCTCCCGGCGCGTCGAGCGTGGTCATGGCCAGGGCCTGGGTGTTGCCGCGGACGAAGAGCGCCGAGCCATGCGTGCGCTCGAAAAGGCCGGTCTCGGCGTAGAGTTCCCGCACTTCATCGAGTTTTCTCCCGTCGGGGCGGTGTTCTTCTTTAAGGATCTTGCGGTGAATGAGCAGGTCTATCTCGTTCTCAAAAAGATCGTCGGCTGCCGCAATGCCCGTTTCGTCGATGCCCGCGCGCAGGAGGTAGTCCTTCATCTCGCGCTTCAGGATGCCGATCTTGCTCTGCCGGTCCACTTTTTCTTTGGTGTAGACGGCTTCTTCAAGCTTGCCGTCGAGCGCCGTCTTTACCGTCTCCACGAGTTCGGGGTCGGGGGAGACGAGCGTAACGTCCGCCTTCGTTTGCCCGCGCTCCGCGATGATCTTGGTTTGGAACTCGATAAGCTTGGCGATCTCCTTCTGCGCCGCGCCGAGCGCTTCGACGACCTCCTCCTCGGTCGCTTCGTTGCCGCCGAACTCTATCATGTTGATGCGGTCGGCCGTGCCCGAAACGAACGCCTCGAAGCGGCACTCCGGCGATGCGATCTCGCTGTTTTTCGGGTTGAACACGACGCGGTCGCCGAGTTTTGCCACGCGGACGCCGCCCACGGGGCCGTTCCACGGGATGTTCGAAACCGCGAGAACGACCGAGGCGCCCAGAAGGCCCACCACGTCGGGGTCGTGCTCTTCGTCATACGAAAGGATGGTGGCGACGATCTGGATGTCGCGGCGGAGGCGGTGGTCGAAGAGCGGGCGGATGCAGCGGTCGATCATGCGGCCGGAAAGGGTCGCTTCTTCGGAGGCCCGGCCTTCGCGGCGCACAAAGCGGCTGCCCAGTATCTTGCCGACGGCATAGAACTTCTCTTCGTAGTCCACCGTGAGCGGCATGTAGTCGATGGCGCGGTCCTTGTGGCCCATGACCGCGGTTACGAGGACGACGGTGCCCTCATAGCTCACGAGCGCGGATGCGTTCGCCTGTTCGGCGAGGTGCGAGAATTCGACGGTCAGCTTCTTGCCCCCGATCTCCGTCGAGTAGCTTTTGCGTGCGAGGTCCATGGATCTTGTCTTATGTATGCTCGTCAGCCTGTTTCGACTTCAGTTCCGGAGCCGGACGGGTGCCGAAGCGTTCTCGCCGGAACTCGCGGGCGCGCTCTGCTCCTTCGCGGGAAGCGCGCGTTCGCATGGTGATGCGCGGAATATCCTCGAGGTTCGTAAAAATATCCGCGATCTCCTTAAGCTTGCCGGAAGCGCTCCTTCCGAACGCCGCGGCCTCAACCTGTTTCCCCAAACCCCACTTGAGATACTCGACGAGCGGAATGAAGTCGCCGTCGCCCGTCACGAGGATGACCACGTCGAGCGTGCTGCCCATCCGGATCGCGTCCACCGCCATGCCGACGTCCCAGTCGGCCTTCTTCATGCCGCCCGCGTAGACCTGCAGATCCTTCATGCGGAGCTCGATTCCCTCTTTTTCGAGGGCCTCAAAAAAGGAGGCCTCGCCTGCGGCGGTTTCGCTCTTCACCACGTAGCCGGTGGCGCGGATGAGCGTGCGGCCGGCGAGGAGGGCCTTGATGAGCTCGTGATAGTTGACGCGGGCCCCGTAGAGATTTTTTGCGGAGTGGTAGAGATTTTGGATGTCGATGAAGATCCCTACCCGCTGGTTTTCGTGTTGGATACTGTGCGGCATTGTCTACTTCTTCAGGCCCAGGTCGCGGACCACTTTGTTGTAGCTTCTCGCGTTGTGTTTCGAGAGGTAGTCGAGGAGCCGCTTCCGCTTCCCCACCATCATCAAAAGGCCACGGCGGGAGTGGTTGTCCTTGGGGTGCTTCTTCAGGTGCCCGGCAAGCTCGCTGATGCGCTTGGTGAGGAGGCCGATCTGCACCGGACTCGAACCTGTGTCCGTCTCGTGGGCCTGGTGCTCTTTGATGATATTTTGCTTTTTTCGAGTAGTAAGCATTGATAATGACAAGCGAGGATGGGGAATGGGCGGCTAATGCTGCACATTCTCTCCGAGCGAAGTTATTACAAAGCGGAAAGCGCTTTAAAAATGATTTTATCCGATGTATCGGTTTTTTGCAACTGCGGCGGATATTGTGCGACAGATGATGATAGAATAAGAGCGGAATATGACTGAGATAAAAGAGCTTCTCCGCGACTATCTCGACCACCTTGAGATAGAGAAGAACCGCTCCGTGAAGACGCGGGAGAACTATGAGCACTACCTTACGGTTTTCCTGTCGCGGGCGGATGTGCGCAGTCCCAAAGACATCACGCCGGAGGCGGTGCGCGAGTTCCGCGTGCGGCTTGCGCGTGAGAACTTGAAGAAATCCACGCAGAGCTACTACGTCATCGCGCTCCGGAACTTCCTCAAATACCTCGCGAAGCGCGACGTGCCCGCGCTCGCGGCGGAGAAGGTGGAGCTTCCCAAGGTGCCGATGCGGCAGATCGAGATCATCGAGGAGAGCGACCTTCTGCGGCTCCTTGTGGCGCCCCAAGGCGCCACGCTTCGCGCGCTCCGTGATCGCGCGATATTAGAAACGCTTTTCTCGACCGGTCTTCGCGTTTCCGAGCTCTGCGCGCTTGGCCGCTATCTTAATTTCGATCGCGGGGAACTCACGGTGCGCGGCAAGGGCGGGAAGCTGCGCGTGGTCTTTCTCGCGCCGCGCGCCGCGAAGGCGGTCAAAGAGTATCTTGCGAAACGGAAAGACGCCGACGAGGCGCTCTTCGTGAGCTTGTCCGTCGCGCGGCCCGGCAAAGAGCCGAAGGTCCTCGGGCGCATCATCCCCCGCGCGGTCCAGCGTCTTGTGGTGCATTACGCGAAGGCGGCCGGCATCACGGGCCGCATCACGCCGCATGGTCTTCGGCATCTCTTTGCCACCGACCTTTTGCGGAACGGCGCTGACCTCCGTTCGGTGCAGGAGATGCTCGGCCACTCGAGCGTCTCGACGACCCAGGTCTACACTCACATCACGAACCGCGAGCTCAAGGAGGTCCACAAGGCCTTCCACGCCCGCCGCCGCACGTGATCTTCTTTATTTTTGAAATGAGAGAGCCCCGCGCAGAACTGTGTTCCGCGCGGGGCTTGCGATGATGCCGACTGCTACATGAACAAACGAACGATCCAGCCGAAGATGACGGCGAGTATAGGTGTGAACACTTCGTAAGCCGCCATTCTCCCTTTCTCGCCTTCGTTTCTTGGAACGTGCTGGTGCGTAAGGAGGTCGGCGACGATCACGAGGCCGATAGCCTGCAGGAAAGAGATCGCCGGAAAGCCGATGGGGACTACGAACCAGCCCCACAACAGGCTCAACGCCGCGCCGTCCAGCAGGAATATCAGAATCGCTAAAGCAATCCACCCGAGAGCGATGATCACCGTGCGCCTCCTGTGGTTCTCAATGTCATTTAAATTGCTGCGTCCATCCTAACAAGCGCAGCCGTTTCGTCAATCCAGAAGATCAAGAAGATAAGAAAGGTCTTGTGGCCTAACGCTGGTGCTATGCTATAGCATAGCGCTCCTTCACTAATGTGCTTGAGTAAAGAAGAACCCCGAGGCCGGGCGGCCTCGGGGGCAATGCAATCTCTCGCTCGCGCCTACGGCTTTTCGTAGGGCCCCGCGAGCGGGTCTTTGAGCTTGATGCCGTTCAGCTCCGAGGGACGGATCGTGAGCACGAGATAGCAGAGCTCGCTCACGCTGCGTGGCCAGTCGAGGGTCATGCCGCAACGGTCGTAGCCGATCTCGAGCCGCCCCTTGAGCGCGACCGGCCCCATGGTCTTGTAGAGCCGCTCCTGAAGCTCTTCCGGACGGAGAGCACCCAGGTCGAGGCGCACGATGACAGAGCGCTTGAGCACCAGCGCGTAGCCGTCCTTCTCGCCCATCTCAAGCGGGAAGTCGGACAGGTACGCCAAGGTGAACTTGTAATAGTTGATCTCGCCCGTGCCGTTCGCGTTCTTGAAGGAACTCCTCTCGACGCTCTCGAGCGGACAGGGCTTCTCGAACTCGATCCAGAAGTTCCACGGATGGATCGTCAGTGCGGTGCCGAACGCGTAGAGAGGCCCCTTCTCGTCCCGGGACTCCCTCACGGTGATCCGCAGTTCGCGTACGAGCGATTCGAAGTCGCAGCCCTTGACCGCGCTCGACCAGGCGGAGGGGTTCTCCCCTACTCGGATCTGCGCCTGGGCCGGCACGATGGCGAGGCCGATTGCCGAGAACAGAACGAGAAGTACCGCGAAAAGACGGCCCATCTGATGCTCCTCCTTGTTGGTAGAAACAGAACGTAACCAAGATGCTGCCCCCTATCATGGTGAGTTGACGGAACATGTCAAGGGCATGGCGGCTTCAATTTGACGTCCGTAGGTAAGATATGTTTTTCTGGTGCCAGTAAATTAAACTTGCGAGACAGGAGTCGTCATGGCTGATACGATCCAAGCCGAGCTGCAGAATCTCCTCGAGCTCTTTCTTGCGAGCGAACCCCACAACTGGGAGGCGCTTGCCGACGAGTTTCGCGTCTCGCTTCTC
>Ga0209518_1000598_pt1 | contig 45257 bp, 89 predicted proteins | sample RifGroB1_FD_183993 | JGI IMG/M metagenome (GOLD analysis project Ga0209518, IMG submission 183993) | Groundwater microbial communities from Rifle, Colorado, USA - Groundwater B1 (SPAdes) (version 2) | ecosystem: Environmental > Aquatic > Deep subsurface > Groundwater | place: Rifle, Colorado...
CCGATGTCAATGCCTTGAACCAGCCGAGCTTTTCAGGGGAGTCACTACTGCTGAAGCGAAGAAAAAAGTTTTGAAACGACTTTGAGAAGCATGACAACTGATGCTATGAGTGTAATCAGTGAAATGATTGACAAAACAAACAACCAGGTGGGAATCGAGATCATTGTTTTCTCCCTAATCGCAGGAATGCCAGCAATTCCAGGTAGTTTTCACATTTCCATTTTCAAGGTTCACAGATGAGATGTTGGTTGGCGAGCCATATCCACCAGGATGAAAACCAAACTTAGTCTGAAATTCAGCAACTTGATCCTTTGTTGGAACCAGTTCACTTTCAATTTCAAAACAGACATGAGGTCTGTGAGTTGTAGGACTCTGATGTGAAACCAGTTTAATTGTTTCTGAAATTTCTGTCATTGATTTTCTCCTATTTGGTCGAAGATCTTGCGCCACCACCAAAGATGAGCGAAAGCACAGTTCCCAACAACCAGCATTCAAAAGTTGTCAGAACCTTAGCAGTAGTCACACCTGCACACTTGATCAACAGAAAGTTCCATAGGAAATATCCAACTCCCCACTGCATGACGACAGCAATCGCGATGATAACCGGAATTGATAGCACAATAAGTAGTTCAATTGACGTGAATCCTTTTTTCATTTGTTTCTCCTTCACATTTCAAAACATTGAAGAGTCTGGCGAGATTAGAGCCCGCGAAGTTCCCTTTTGTCAAAGGCGCCTAACACCGGCTTCAGACTCTAGCGCCAAATCAGCGAGACTTGCACTCACATCTTCTTCCTGACTTGGAAGACGCTCTGCTATTTGAGCTATGATGGCTGCCCTTGGTTGCTCAGACCATCGGGCACGAGATGAAGAGAATTGAGCATTTCCTCTTTGCCCTCGAAAAACTTTGTTGGCTTTTCAAAACAAAAGCGCCAGCTCGAACCTGTTCTCAACAAAGTTCAAATGAACAGGAAGATTTGAACTTCCATCGCCCCACATTGTGACGCTGCTCTGACCATTAAGCTATGTCCATCTCCTCGGGAATTGAAACAGGATGTGCGCATTAACCTTTGTGTGTTTCTTTTCCGTCACAGTAAGTTTCAACTATTTACCAAGAATTGAATCAATTGATCGTAGAATGTTTTCATATTCTTCCGCCAGTTTGGCGATTTTGTCAACAATGTTTTAGTTCATTGCTTTTTTCCTTTTTCGTTGATCAACTGCTTTTTGCCTTTTTCTGTCAGAGTTATCCACATCCCAGGAGCACCGAGATTACCACATTCCACAAGTCCTTGTGTTTCCCATCTGGCAAGAATCAACCTGCACAAAGTTGGTTCAATTTGGAACACTGTCCCGATGTTGTTTCTGTGACGGTATCCATCTCTGAGTGCTTCTGCCATTTTGTGCATTACATCCTCAATTAATTCTTCGAGAATGCTTGCTGCTGGTTTGGATGAGAACAATTGCAGCACATTTGCTTTCTCGAATTCTTCTTGACAAACTTGCCGCAAGCTGTCCAATGATTCTGGTAAAGTTTTCTCGTATTTTACTCCTTGGATCACCTGATTGTCAAAGCCATAGGTCATCAATGTAGCACTGAACTCATAGTCGTGATGTCTCTCAATTCTTTCGACGAGCAAAACAACTTTTTGCCCTTCTTGATGAACGCCATCAAATCGTATGGCATTCCATTGAACTTGATCGTATTTTGGCATTTGCCAATTCCATTCAGGAAACTTCTTTTGCAGTTCGTTTTGAACACATTGTAGTTTCATTGTTGTTCTCCTACATCCACTTCTTTGCACCTGACATCCACATCTTCTCTCTGCAAAGAGGAAGCTGGAGGCTTCTGAAAAAGGAATCAGTTTCGCTGAATGTTGCCGTTCTCCACAGCCAGGAATATCTCATCCATCCAAGCCAAACAGACAGGTGGTGCTTGAATTTCTTGTCGTGTTCAGCTTCAGGAAACCTATCTTCAACCAGATATTGGATTTCAGCAAGTCCAAGGAGGAACTTTTTACGCAGGACAAAAACATATTCATCCCACTCGACTCTGTTTCTGCGGAAGATGAAGAATTCTTGTCCAGGTTTCGGCACCATTCTCTCCTCCAAATTGAAAAAGGCAGTTCTTTGGTCACCGAGATGCTGCCCAAACTCGGAGGAACAGCCGTTCTGTTGGACGACCATTAGTTCCTAATTCTGGCGGTTATTTTTATGCAGGCAGTCGCCCGAGTATGCTGTTTTCACTATTCCTGCTGCAATGTATCAAAATGCGCCGGGAGGATTCCGAAGAACCCTTGTCTCTCACCGCCCGGGTCCGGGTTCGATGAGTGTTCTACTTGAACTATTCCCGACTTGTGAAACTTTCCTGACAAGAGACCCAAACTCTCCGGCACTTGTTTCACCATCTTTCAAAATCGAAGCCGGGTCTGGTTTCACACCGGACAATTTCTGCTCATTGCAGCAGACTCAGTTTCACTTCCGAGCTTCTCGGCGTCTAACCCGGAAACCTGATTTGCACAGCAGCACCCCCGGCGGCGCACTACTTGTGCTATTCCGGTTTCTTGTTCCGTCGAACAAGAAAAGTGAGAGATGAAGGTGTCGACTTTCCTTCGGTTTACTCTCACAAAGTCCTAGAAGACTTTGACATCTCTGGGGCTGATGTTACCTGTGTCGTCGGAGAGTGCTTTCACTCTCCCGATGTCTATTCTTCCTGCTGCTTCCCGGTTCAGGGGGCGAAATCAGAAATCTCCAGCAAATTCTCAGCAATGAAATTGTTTCGCAATTCGTGGGGAACATGATCTCTTGAATTTCTGTAGATCAGCTTGAATCTTGTTTTAAATTGCTCGGCTTTTTTCTGCTCTTCTGATGTCAGAGACGAAGATTCAGCAATCACTCTCAGTTGTTTGATCATTCTTTCCATCGCTTTTGAGCGGCACCACAGCAGAAAATCATTTCTTGCAGACAAGTCAACAATAGCTTCGTCCCACATAAAGAATGGCAGATCGCGGTATACTACTTTTTGTAATCCATACAATGAGTGAATCCACAACATGCAATAGTCGCCACGAATTCCAATCTGGACAATCGGGAAAGAATTTGTGTCAAATTGTTCAGCAGCGCTGTGGCTAAAGTTGAAATCTTGATGGTTCAACTTGGGATATGGCTTACCAATTTGATAGAGTTCTGGCTGTGTTCCAAAACGGACATTGAAACCTGCGTCTCTCATACCCCTCACCAAATTGTGAAAAGCTTCCAGTTTATGTTCTGGGTTTCCTCCACTTTTGTATGTTGTCAGGAACTTTTTCATTGTCAGACCCTTTCCAGCAATCCCACGGGACAATGAATCACCTGCCCGGTGAAGAACCTGCCTCCGCTCTTGGATACATTGCTCAACTTCAATTTCACCTTCTTGGTTGCCATTCCGACAATCTCACCTTCAACACCGGCAAGATATTTAGGAGAGACTGCTGATGTGATGACTACCTTATCGCCAACTCGGAAATCAGTGTTCTTCTTTGGCTTGGGATCGGGAGGAATGACATTTCCATCCCAGCCTGGAAGATCCTGACCTTCGATTGACTTTTCTGGCATCACGAAAACACTACTACCATCAAGGTCCCCAAAGAGACATCCTGCGTCATTGCCTTCTGCGTCCCTTGACGCAAACAACTTTGCATTTCCCTCAAAGATCAACACCAAGGCAGGATTGCCTGGATTGTATCTCCAACATTCTGAATCGAGTTCTTCCTGAGTCATTGCTCGAATTTCGATCAGCTTCCTGCCAACAAAACCCTCACTCATCGTTGTTCTCCTCGGCATCAGACAATGCGTAGTTGATTCTTCCTTCTCCCGGGAAACTGACAAAAACCACTTCTCCCTGATCAAGGAGATAGTCAGTGGCACTTTCAATGAAGAATTGATTTGGCTCGGGTTTCTTCGCTTCTTCGTTCATTCGCCGGACCAGTTCTTCGTTGCTCAAATCCCCGACTCCACCTTTGTCTGTCATCAGATTTGTCCTTTTTTGGGAGGTTTGCAGTCCCTCCCTGGCATATCATTGCAATCCGTCGATGCATCTGTCCGGATTGTCTATCGCAAGAACCGAGGAAGAAGGATGTGATCCTCGGTTCTCTGTTCTCGTGGGAGAGAACCTTGTCAATCTTTTTCCAACAATTCCTTCAATTTCTTAAGTTCTGCCATAAGAAATTGAAACTTGGGATCGTCACCAAAAATAGTTCTGAAATCTTCGAACGATTGCAAGTTGTCAGCAACCACCGCAAGGACGTAAGGAACTGCATATTTGGGGGAGCATTTGTTTATCCTTTGAAAAATTACAAGGACAGGTTTGCAGTCTCCTGTCCTTTTGCTGCACTGCGAGGTCGGCGTTGCGGAAACAAGATCTGCGATGTGAGACACGCTGCATTTCAACGATGCTATTGACCTTGTGCTTGCTGTTCTTTGACCTTCCCGTCGGTTCAGGGGCAGATCGCCCAACTTGACTTGAAATCAACATTTGCAGTAATCTTGACAATGAATCAAAATTCACCGAAACTAATCTTTGATTCAAAAATAGCTTTAAGATGGGTATGTGAGAAATGGGATCGCCAGTTCCAGTGGATGTGATCTCTTCCATGAGAATAAATTCTCATAAAATGACACATGATTCGGCGAACTTCTCTTGTCTCATCTATTTGAGATTCAAGTCGGTTTTTCAATTCCCTCAATTTCATTGCGAAGTTGTTCATCAAAGGAGTTTGGCACCACAGAACAAAATCAGTGTCATCTCGAAGATCGAAAGCAGCACATCCCCACCTCATGAATGATTCTTGTTCAGCATGTTTCTGAGTGATCAATCTCAATTTATGTTCCGGCGCATACATCCAGATATAGACTTTTCCGTATCTCATCTCAATCTCCACGAATGGCACTTCGTCAAGATTGGTCACATAATTGTCTATCCATTTAGTTGGATCCATTTCTATTGAGCAAGAAATTCCAGATGCAAATTGAACACTATCATCCTGAAAGCCAAATATAATTTTGTGTCCCATTCCCTTGACATAACACATCAACTCTGAAAATCTTTTCAGTTTTTCCTGTGAGATAGGTCTGCCATAAATAGATTCCAAATAGTTTTCCACTTTATTCTCCTTGGTGGTCAGCAAAAACTTCTATTTTCCTGAGAGACTCCCACATGTCGTCATCATGTATGAAATGATCAGTGTAACTCCCGTAGACACTCATAAATTGATTATATATTTTGCTTGCCTGGGTTGAATGCCCATAATCATTTTGCACCTTTACATGAAGTTGCTTCAATCCCTTTTTCATATTTTCCATCAACTGGGTTCTGCGCCAGATTACTTTTTTACTGGCACTGGACAAATTCAAAATTATGAGCGCCCAGGACAACCCATATTGATAGAGATGTATTTTAATTGAGTAAGTAGAATGGAACCAAAGCATGATTATTTTTCCAGGACGAAAATCAACACCAACAAATGGATGATCACGAAGTCCTGGCACATTTTCGCGAAGAGTGTCATTAATCGGATCAAAAAAATCTCCATATCGATAAATACCACTTTCTCGCTGTGTTCCGAATTGGATTCTCCATCCTTGTTCTGTCATCCCACGCAGCCAGACAAGAAAAGTTTCTTCTGCAAGGAAATCAATAGCATCTCCTTGTTGTGCAGCCAAGGTTTCCCACAAAGTCTCACTCATTTTAGCTTTCCTTTCCTGCTTCAATCAACATTTGAGCCATCTGAATCGGGTCAAAGGAATCTCGAATAGCCGTGGGAATAACTTCACTCGTGGAACCATACATATATTTGAATTTTTTCACAAATCTATTAGATTGATCCACATTGTGATAAACTCCTTGGCGTTGCTCTCCATTGAAATGTTCTCGCAAATTTTTCAATCTTTTCAAATATCTATTCATCGTAGGAGTTTTGCACCAAACAACAAACCGCCCGTCATCAGACAAATTGAACAGCGCAGTAAAACTATCAAAAACATCGAAATCAAATTTTGAAACTTCATCAAGAGAATAGAACCAAAAATAGCAGGATGAACGAAAATCAATTGCCACGAATGGAGTTTCAATCTCGTATGACTTCAAGATGTTTTGTGGAAAATTTCGAAAATCTTTTAAATGACACGAAAATGCATTGTGATTGGTGCTTAATCCTGAAAAAATCTTGAATCCAAATTTTTCAATTGATTCCAGCAACTGACGAAACTTTGTCATCCTCATGTCATCAATCTCAAATCCAACCCGAATATCAAAATTGTTCAATTTCATTCTCCTATATTAGTTTAAAAACTCACGACATCTTGCTTCAATTTATACGGCATTGCGAAACTATTCTGATAACTTCCCGGGGCGCAAAAGTGAGCCAGAAGGAAATTGACGATGAACATCTAGCAAAGTTTGAGGAGAAGCATCAACAGGAATGTGCAGCCTGTTTCTGGTATAGATTTGATCAAAGTGCTTCAAAATCACCATAGCCTCTTTTTCTCCGGTGCTTTGTCTTTGAAGTTTCACCAATGTTCTTCGATATCTTTCCATTTCGATAGTTCTACACCACAGCAGAAAAGGACCAGAAGAAGAAAGATTGAACAGCGCGCCGGGCCAACCACTGAAATATGAATCATAAAAATACCGGTCTACTGGTTGAACCTCTGATGGCCAAATCTTACATGCTGATTCATCAATAAGTCTCACCTCAACGAGAAGATAGTGTTTGAAATCAATCACCAAATTTTCCAGTGTAGTTTGGCAATCAAACTTTTTTCCGCTCAAACATCCTTTTTTTGAATAACAAGCAGTACCTCCGAAAGATACAGCAAAACCAGCAGATTCGAATGCTCTCAACCAAGAGTTGAACAAAATAGATTTGACGGGACTCAATTCTCTGATAAAGTCTCTTTTGAAATTGTCCCAGAAACATTTCATTTTGTTTCTCCCAGCAGATATTCTACATCTGGGGTGTCTCGATTCGTGATATGATCTGTGCAGTTGGAATAGACTTGATCAAAAATATCAATCAAATGGATGGCTGATCTAGGTCCAATGGTGTTGCCCAATTCCACCAACTTGTCTCGGAATTTGTCCATCAATGGCGTCGAAGACCACAACACAAATGGACCCCTATTAGTCATGTTAATCCAAATATTCCTATCCTTTTCATTCATCTCCCTCATCAATCCCTCAAAGAAGTTTGGTTTGAAAAATGATACTCCGATGCAATCTTTTTCAAACACAAATTTAGCTGCCACCAAATCCTTCAAATTGGAGATGTCCGTACACAGATTTCCAAGATATCGTTCAGATGCTCTTGGACTGTACTCAGCATCTCCAGAAGGAGCATATAACATCTTTCCGTGGGTAGACCTCGTGTTAAAAACGTAGTACATCCAACGCCTGAATTTACCTACATGGTAGGTATTTGTGTCCGAGCAAAAATCACCGATCTCTCCCCAAGGCGTGTGTGTCATAGCAGTTCTCCTATGTTGTGATTCGGGCGGAACAAAGGAAGCCAATCAACAGAATTACTTTTGGCAAAATTAAAGAGTTTGTGCTCAAATTCCCAGAAATCAGAATCCGCCGGCGAGGAGGACGTTTTGCGCACCTGCTCCAACAGATTAGCATACTTGTTGATTTCTTTGGGAAAGAAATATGTCAGTTTGAAATTCATGTCAAAGATCAAAATATCTGCATCTGGATGATTACTGAGGTAGAAATGGGGACTATTACGTAGCATAATTATGTGATCGTAAATAAGAAACACCAAACTATTCCAATCTTTTGGTTGATTTTCTATAATTTGCTCACCTCCTATCCATTTTCCGTCCTGCACATAGACCACTCTTCTCACAAATGGTGCGTGGTATCTTGATACTTTTCTCACAAATTCTACCGCTGTCATTCTTCGTCTCCAAGTGTAATCAAATACTTCCAGTCCAATTTTTCTCTTTGCGATGGCAACAAATGATCAGTCATTTGCAGATAGATTCTTCTAAAATCAGTGAGCAATTTTTTCCCAGGTTCTACATTTTCGTATGGCAACTTTTGAGCGTTTAGAAGTCCTAATTGTCGCAGAAACTGATCCATCAGTTGAGTCCTTTGCCACAGCACCATCGGTCCTTGATTTGTCAAATTCAGGAAACATTGAGAACCTATCCAGTATTCCTGCCTTGGTGCTAAACCTTGTTTACACTGGAACCATATACGGCAAATGTCTAATCTCCCCCAGAATTCCAATTCTACCGCAGGAAAGTCTCTCCAATTCAACAAAGATTCTGCAACTGTAATCTCACAGATCCTGTTTCCAAACTTGTTTTCTTTCAACCCATTTCTAAACTGCAAGTGAATCGAGGAAACTTCCCCAAACACAATTTCAAGGTTGTTTTTCTTCAAGGATTCGAGGAAATTGTCAAATCTTTCCAAGGCTGTTGCATCAGCTTCATCTCCGATTTCACCCCAGCATGTTTCAATCATTTTGTCCTCCGGATCAATTCCGGCAAAAATTCGATGTCAAGTTTTTCTGACTGGACATTTGTCGATAGGAAAAATCTCTCGAAGTCGTTGCGCAAACCACACAACCTATTTCCTGCATTTGAATCATATCTGATGTCGTTGTGGATCTTTTTCAATTGTTTGAGGAAATCGTCTGCCAATTTATTTCTCTGCCACAGAATTGCTGGTCCTTGATTGCTCAAATTCAACACGAAGGTTGGATAGTACCATAATGTCCTTAGGTATTCTATATTTTGCGGTATTTTATGAAAAACCATCACCCACTCATTTTTCCCGCAAAAACACTCCAAGATTGGAAAATTACCCATATCTGATCCTATGTCTTCCAATTTTTGTTTGGCAGGATTGAATCGTTCTGTGCCGATGTTGCATGATGACAAAAAACGGGACACTCTGAATTGGTATCCCATTTGATGAATGTCTCGCAGAACTTGGATGGCATTTGTCCAATTTTCAGATGCCGGATCCTGTGTGTCTCCGATTTCACCCCAAGGTGTATTCAATTTTTTCCTCCTTTGAGAAAATCCCAGTCAATCTTGTCTCTGTCAAAATACGTCTGCGAACTTGCGTATATCCTGTCGAATTTTTCAAGCAGTCTGTATTGTCTGACAAGGTCCATGTCAACATCTCTGGCCAGCCAGCCCATCTCAATCAATTTCCTGCGAAAATTGTTCATTGCTGCCGTTTGAGTCCATAGGAATAATGGACTATTCCTGTCAAATTGATGAATGCTTCTCTGGATTCAAATGTTGGACAGTGCCTGGCGTTTCTCAAAACATCTTCTCCCCAAAAAGTCAGCATACATTTTGCATTTTGAAAAACTATTTGCACAACCAGGCATTTGCTGATGTTTTCAACCTCAAATGACAAATATCCTTGATATGTTGGATTTCTGACTTTTGCAATTCCATCTTCGGAATATGTTATTACAGTCCGTTTTTCGAAGACTTTAGTGGCAATCTCATGTGCAAATGTATCCAAATGATTGTTATATTCCCTGGTTGTATCTCCTATTTCACAAAATAAAGTTCTCATTTATCGCTCCATTTCGGAAAGCACTCTTCCAACAGCATGTCTTTTTTGGAAAGTACGAATGCTTGCATGTTAAATCTGATTCTGTCAAATTCTCTTCTGTCTTCCAACGTCGCTCGAAGCTGACCAATTTTGTTGAACCAGTTGTTGAACTGTCTCGGCAAAAAACCTGTGAGATGATGTTGCGATGAGAAAATGAAAATCTCAGAATCGGGAAACACTTTTGCTAATTCCCAAATAGTGAAATTTGCGTTGGTCACAAAAATCTTTCTATACTCGTGATCAGTCCAAAATGCCGTTGACAACAATGGTTCCATATCGTTGGCAATTTCTGTGTAGCATCTCACCCTATCTGGACTCTTTTCAGAAAAAAGAAAGAGAGTAGGGTATTTGGATAGTATATTGTAATGTGTCTTTTTCAAAAACTCATTCACTTTGTTTTCTCCCTCAAAAACCTTCTGCTAGATATCTCGAATTGACAAGATAGGCATGCATCATTCCATCTCTGATATCCATCCATTGTTCGATGCTTTCAGATGCTGTTTGCTCAATGGTTATATCTATTTCCGACATTTTGAGAAAAAATCTTGACGCTTTCCTGCTGATAAACCATCTCACCTCAAAATCTCTCTTTGTATCAAAGACATAAATTTCACAATCTGGATGACTGCGAATCTCATCCCAGGAATTAAAACGATCTAAAAACTTGACAAAGATTTTTGCTTGGCTGCGATCACACCAAAACATCAGCCATTGGAGTTCTTTGCTCAACAAATTTGCGATGCTTCCATATGCCAGAACCTCATTTGGGTGGCTCTCGGTGTAAATATAGAAAGGATAACTGTTCTGTCGTGCTTTGGCATGAAATTTCATCAAAAATTCTTCTGTTGTCATTTATGTTCTCCGGCCAGTTGTTTGATGTCCCATTAGAACATTTTCCCCATTGATTGATGTACCGTGATTATGATCCAGTCCAAAACAGATGGAAAATCCAGATTTATCGAGTTTCCGCAAGAGATTCATGAAATCTTCTGCCCTCACTGGATCAAATGGTCCATCAAATTCCCATTTCATTCGAAAATCTCCTTCAGTCTGTGATTAGGTCTGAATTGATCAAGGTTTTGTTTTGGATGCCCCATTGCAAACAAACGCAAGTGTCGCCAGAGAATCTCTAATGGTCTTCTCTCCTCATATTCTTTGATAAACCTTTCTGTTTGGGACAACAAAAGTCCAAACTGAACAATTTCCCTTGGAATGAACATGTATAGTTTCAAATTTCCGTCGAAAATCAAGGTGTCATCGTCTTTGTGTTTTTGAAGCCATTTCATGTTGGATTCTGATCCTGGAATAATGTCCAACATTGACCAAGGATCGTGTTCGTTTTGTACCACGATTCTTTTTTCCCCTACAAAGAAAGCCAACGATCTCCAATTACCCAGTTTTTGAATGATTTCATCGAATATTCTATAAGACTCTTCTTCTGGAAGATAAATATACCTCATTCTCCCATCAATTTCTCCTCGTTCGCCAATAGCCATCATCAGGTCAATCAATTGCATTATTTGCTCCCTTGATTCAACACAGCCATTCTTTGACTTTGTTGTCTGGCCTAAAAGCGTCAAGCAATTCTTGCGGGTTGATAGTTGTTATGTTGTATATTTTGCGCCGGATTCGTAAATATTGTTCAGATGATTTGATAGAGATGGAGAATGTTTGAGCAGATCCCAAGAGAAGCGCGAATCTAAGCAATTCCTTTGGAACAAAACACTTCAAATTGAAGTTATCGCCAAAGACGAGGATGTCTTCATCTTGATGTTCTTTGAGCCACATATCAAAATGGACAGGTCCTTTGGAAACTTCGATCCTGTCTTTTTTGTGGAAGAATGTCAATGTGTGCCATGTGCCAAGCCTTGTGACGATTTGGTCATATAATGAAAAGAAAGTGTCATCACCAAGAATCCATATATTTCTAGCAGGATGGTTAATTCCTTGGTGTTTTACATTTATGAGCAAATCTCTTGTAGTCATTTAAAATTATTCTCCCATCCAGGTCTAAATGCTTTGAGTAAATTGAATGTACTGATGGAGCTATATCCGCTAAATAAGTGATCGTTTTTCGTTATAATATTTGTCATCGTAAATGGATAATCAGTCAAAAAACCTATTTGGTCTATCTTTTTTTGGAATTTTCTGAATTCATCAGGAAAAAATGAATGCAATAATCCGTTATCATCAAATAAAAATATATCAATCTTTTCATCTGGATATATCAGCATCCATGCCGGATTCCACGGATAGCTATAATGATACCCAAACTCTGCTTTGACCATGTATCTGTCGTGATTGATAAAAACTACAAATGGTCCTGGACTGAACTCTGACTGGCACACAAAAGCAGCATTTGTACCACGAATATCTTTTCCCTTTTCAAAATAAGAAACAAAGTGGAATACCCCATGTTTATCAGAATTTAAAAAATAAAACTTCTGCAAAATTGGTAGTACATCAGTAAATGATTCCATGTTATTTCTCTCCAAGGATTCTGGCAATTTCTGGATGCAATTGTCGCAACATGTCTATGTGGGATTCATATGTTTGTTTTGTAAGAAAAGCATAGAATTTATCCTCAACGGTAGAAAATTTGCTAGTAATCCTAGCTGTTTCCCGCCTCAGTGTCCAAATTTTTCCTAAATACTGGCGGAAAATATCAGGAATAAACTGCACCATATCGGAGTCAATATATAAAATATCTGCTGGATAATTTTTAGCATCAAATCTATCTCTGCAATAAACCCAATGATCACCAACCCCTTTCCCTCTTTTTGCTACAATTTGTTTGCTGCAGATGAACAAGGCAACTGGATAATTTTCAGGAAGAACTGTTGTTTGCCCGCGTTCAACACATCGCCCAAGGTCATTCCTGTGATCGATAAAGCAATATCCAGAGTCCTGGATATTCTGCAACAATGTGATGGATTCCATCTGATATCCTTCTCTTGGCAGGGGACTTTTCAATTCGCGTAATTGTCCGCAGTGTGTTCGCTTGGAACGCCATCTTTTCAGGGAATATATCCCATCCCTGTTTTACGAGCAAACCCATCAATAATATCTTGCGCCTGATAATACTCATCAGAATTATAACCAAATACTTTTCCTATGAAATTATGAAGATGTAGCATGCCAAAACAAAATTTAATCATCTCTTCCGTGAGATGATAGATGATATCTGGCTGCCAATTTCCTCGGATGTCAAAAACTTTCAAAGACAGCAATCCAGGATAGTGCTCAAGGACATTGAACAATGAATGACATCCAACAGGTTCTCTCTCAAAACTGCTGTGGAGTGTGTTCCAACATCTGATATAAACATAACCATCAAAATAATACACAACGGCATCATCCGTTTGATTTAGCAGTTCTGAATTGTCTTGCAAGTCTTGGATGTTTGAATGTCTTCCACCAATTGGCAGATTGCTCTGTTCAACCAGCCAAGCAAGTTGTTTGTTTCTATCCCAATCAGCCATTTTGCCTCTCCAATTCTTGCCACCAGATGCGAATCCATTTTATGCAAATATCATTCCATTGTTTCGACAAGGAATAATCCAGTTTGTCATGAAGTTTTTTCATTGTCGCCAAACATTCCAGATCCCGATATGTCAAAGAAATGACTAATTTAGGATTATTTTCTGAATCAACTCTCCAAATATCCCAAGACTGGTAATCAACGCACATTTTGAAAAATATAGCATCAAGTCCAGACGGGTGTAATATATCTTCTCCTCTCCTCCAAGGACCAAATATGTGTTTACCATGTGATTCACCTACCCACCAAAAACAACGGCGAACGTCGCGTTCCGCGGCTCGGAGACGGATATCTCTCCGATAGTGTGGTTTGACTTTTTGTAAAAACTGATCACTATTTAATTCATTCATCTTCCGTCTCCTCTGCTCTCCGCTCCATTTCATACCACCACAATCTGATCCAGGTTTTGCAGATGTTGTCCCACTTTTCTGCTTGTTTTGGATGGCATTTCAGCCAAATTTGGCGCATTGCAAGCATTGCCTTTATTCCATCTCTGTCGCACCAAAAAATTCTGATTGGCTTTCGTCCAATTTCACACTTCCAAATTTCCATTTTGTCGGCTGTATCAAATCCCCAATGCGATGGGGAGACGAAAAGAGGGGTTTGCCCCAGCATATCCATCTCTGGTCTGCAAAGCCTTAGCCAGTCGACCCCGTGCGTCAATGGAACCATCTCTACTTTTTGTTTTGTAGTAAGAGATAAAACAAACAAGTCATTGCATGAACCAACAATATTTATTCCTTGTGCAACATAATAAGTCCTCAAAAATTCTCTTTGCGTCAAAGGTGAATAGTCGTTCATTTTATTCTCCTGGTTTAGGACTGATCATAGAAATCCTAATTTCTTGAAATTTTCTATTCTTGCGAGATGAGATTCTTCAGCATGTATAGTCGCCATGTTTGCATCATTCTGAATTTTATCCACTTCCAATGCTCTCTCGGATTCCAAGATATCCAGCAAATTTTGTTTGAAGAAATCAAGAATTTCCGGAGCCAAATTACCTACTTCAAACGCAATTTGTGCCTCTACTGGCAACATATAATTGTGTTTGATATTGAAATCTTGAATCGACATTCCTAATTTTCTTGCTTCTTCTTTTTTCATGCTCATCTTTTTTTCATAAGATAAAACTATATCGGCATACACCTTTGTACTTTGCGGATACAGGCAAATTTTGAATTTGTATCCTGCAAACTGAATAGGCTGAAATTTTTTGGCATCTGGAAAGAATTTTTTTGGCGTGCAAACATTGGCTGATTCAACATAAAAAGTCGTGTAAGCTATATGCCCCATCAAATCCCCAACATCAGTTTTGAAAATCAACCACATTTTCCCTTTTGAGTCGATATATTGTTCCTTATGAAGGATTTTCATTGTTTGCTCCTCTATGAATATTCCATATGTAAAACATTTTCAACAAATTTCTTCCAAGACGAATACCTTTCATTGATTGCCAAAAACAACTGATAATCAATCGTTTTCAATCCTCCTACTCCTGCTGCCGATGGAATCCGTCCATTCTTTTTTATAATTTCTGTGGCTTTGTCAATCATGTCATCTTCTGTCCATGAATCGCGAATCCACCTTCTGAGTCTCACAGGAGGAATGCCACCAAATTGATGAACGAAATCAATCCATTCCATTTGTTCAACAACAAATTGATAAACCTGTTTCAACTTTGGTTTTTGCCAAAAATATTCCTGAATGATGTTTTGTCCTGTTCGCCGCAAATACTTCTGAAAAACAATTGCTGCTTCATCTAGTGAATTGACTTCTATGTCGGTTTTCTTCCATGAGTCTCTGGCTGTTTCGATTCCAAGACTTCCCAAAAAATCATGCCACGTCATTCCGAGGTAGCCCAGATATCCTATCAGTCGTTGTCCATATTTTTTGCTCCACTTTGCCGAGTTCGCCAGTGATTCATCTTTCTCGAATTTAGACAAGAAATCTTGTGTGGCATCATCCAGTGTTCGATAACTGACGAGATGTGCCAATCCCTGTCTGGCGAGAATCAATTTGGTGATTTCCATCTCCTCAAATTCCATTTCTCGTTCAAGTGAATCAATTTCGACAAACTCTACCAAGTCCATCATCGTCCTCCCAAAATCTGCTGCACTCTCTTTTGTGCATGTTCTTCACCAGCAAGAATTTCGACCATTCTTGTGAAAATTCCGTGAAGTTGTTTTCTGTCGTCTCCTTTTAGGTTTCCCCCGATCAAAATCAACTGATTGACAAACTCTATATCTTCTGGTGAAAACAACACTTCTACTTTTTGAAGATCAAAGTCGATCAGTGCGGCGGATGCCCCCCTATAAAAAGAATAATTGATATATTTTTCTTTCCAACACGATTCTGCAAAACCAACAAAGTTAAAATAACTCGACCCGTCACCAAAAAACCTTGTTGAATTATCGCTTCTGTGAAATTCCAACAGATATTTTCCTGAAAGATTGCCAAAATCAACATTTTCCCCACAGCAGGAAAAACGATGATCGCATCCAAGTGCTCTCGCTAAATCTTTTATTGTTGCTTCAAACTTCATCATTGATCTCCTCGAAATGAGCCAAAATTCTTTGTCTGATTGAAGGTCGCAAACGCATTACACCAGCAAAGAATTTTGCACCTGGGATGTAGACTTCTTCCGATTTCAACCAAAGTCCGATGTTGGCATCAGTGATATACCGCAAAAATCTTGCTGGATGCAGGCTCTTAGGTCTTTCTGGTCTGGTTGTCAGTTTCAAGCCAAAACGATCTGCAAACTCTTTTTCAGACAAAGATCCTTTGCGAGAATTGCATGAATGGCAAGCAGTTGTTGTGTTTTCAAAATGAGGAGGTCCTGAAGCGCTTTTAGGAATGACATGCTCCAATTCCGGTTGTGGAAGATTGTCGCCATATCCGCATTGAATGCCGCAATATTGACAACGATATTCATCACGCAGAAACACGTTCCATCTCGAGAATCTGACGGAACGATTTTTTTGTGGAACGTATCTTGGTAGGTAAACAACTGCCGGTCTTGGCAAATCTTCATTTTTGGCAACACCAACAGGATTTGGATATTGCTCCAAAATAAGATTCTCCATCGTTTGGCGGTTCTTAAATGGATTCCAATCGCAGTTGGGCAAAAGGATGTTGGAATAGACATCTTTCCAGTCCTGAACATCCCATACCGAAGAATCGCTATTCAGAACCAAAACTTTGTCATTCATTTGACTTCTTTCTCAAAGTATAAAATTTCAGAATGTTTCAATTTGACAAAAAGCATCCGCTAGACGAGACAATATCTGTTCAATCTCCTTTTTTCGCTCTCCATCAAGAAACCGATGCATTTCTTGCATTTTATGGACAAACATAACCTGCTCTTTTGTCATCCGCAACCTTGCTTTGATCTGTCCATTTTCAACGGACCAAACATAGTGTCCAAGCGTAGATATATCGGAGAACCATTTTATCCATATTCTCTCACCATTTGCGCAAATCCATTGTCGCCATTTGGAGCAGATTACTTCCAATGGTATTCCGTATCTCCAAAGTTCCAATCGAGTCTTTCCAATATAGTTTGAAAAAACATTTGGAATGTTCTTTCTTCAAGCTGCAAAAATTGCAGACTTTGGCTGAACTACAAACGAACGCCATTCTTGCGAATTTTGCTCAACAGCCTCTGTTCCATCAGCAAAAGCCTTTGGAAATGCTTTTCTCAAGATGTTCAAAGATCCATTCACATCTGAGTTGACCAGGATTCCTTCTGCTGTTTTGAACAAACCACGTTTGATCCTGCGACCAAGATAGTTCTCGTGATGTTCAACAGATTCAAGATCCAGAGCGGAACACTTGGAAGTGTAGGCTTCATTGACCTCAATGACCTCAATTCCTGCGAGTTCTGCTTTGTAGGAAATCTGCTGAATCAACTGAAAGAAAGGAAGAGCAGTGAAATTCTGATTGTTGGACTTGCCAATGTTTAGTTTCTGCTTCCATTGCTTGTTCCTGCCAATGACAATCGTTCCGATGTCGTTGGCTTTGCAGGATTCAACGACAAACTTCGAGACCTGATGAAACAAGTGTTTGATCTTTCTGTTTCTTTTCCTGATCAGCCTGTGAATGGACTTGCTGGACTTTCGACCTTCTTCCAGCAACGATTGCATCTCTGCTTTTTTCTTGTTGAACCACTGATTGATGGACTTCGCTGCGCCACCTTTGACAAGAATTGGTTGAAATTCTGGTTTGTCTGATGTCATGGCACAGAGATTGTTGACTCCTAGATCAATGGACAACCTGTTGTTTTTGTTGAGATGCAAGTCTTGCGGTCCCCTGACGAACACGACCTCAAGGATGATTTCTCCTGTTGGTTTGGGAACCAGCCTGACTTCTTGAACTTGTTTTGCTTTGGTTTTGACTTGAATTGAGGTTTTGCTCAATTTGATCATTCCCTTTTCGAGTGCTTTCTTGGAAATTGCTTGGTTTGAATAGATCAGGCAATTCCTTCCTTTCTGTTTTTCCTTGTATTTTGGAATTTTTGGTCTTCCAGCGAACAAGTGAGGTTCTGCGTTGAATTTTTGCAGGGTACCGAAGAAACTGCGAAAACCACGATCAATTTGTCTCAGGACTCCTTGGGCAACCTTCGCAGGCAATGCTCGGTAGGATTCTTCCTTCTGAAGCTGCTTGTCCAAGGAATTGTAATTCAAGAATTTGTCAGTTTCGAAGAAATGTTGCCTGACCGAATAGAGTCCACGATTGAACAGGTTTTTGGAAGCGAAGCAGAGTTGATCTGCTTCTTGCCAGTGTTTTCCTTTCAAAACGTGTTGTTCGGTCAATAACATTTGATTCCTCGTATATTTAATTATACTCTATATTCGATTAGAATTCCTTCTTTTGCGAAGGAATTTTGAAATTATTTTTGCAGGACAAAAAGGAACAGGATTCAAGATCTAGAATTGATTGGTTGAAGGTTGTATCATACCATTGAACGAATAGTTTGGAACATCAGCCGGAACAACTTTTTGCAGTTCATCGATAAAATCCATCAAAAATCTCCAGTCTGGACACAGATTATGTCAATCTAATTTCAATAACTTGAAAATATTTTTATTTAATGAATGAATCACCTCAATTCATCAAATAGCCAATTAGTCCAGCAATTCTCCATCCGATATCTGATTCCTGAAAAGTCAGAACACATTTTTTCAAGATAATAGATAGTTTCTAAATATTGACAGAAAACCTCATCAAAAACGACAAATTTTCCGCTTTTGACACCTACTACCAAAAAACCTTGAAATGGTCTCAGATAGTGAACGAAAGATATTCTACCACTATAGTAACTTGCAGTTTTGCTTTCACCAGTAGGAAGAAATAAAATCACATCTGTATCACCGAGGCTATCAATGAATTTTAACTTATCGTTCCACAACGGATCATCAAATTTAGAAATAGTTTTCTGGTAAATTTCATTAGGATTCATTTGCCGCTCCTCAGTCTCGAAGCAATTTCTGGCGCAACCATCGCACTATTCTTTGCTTGATACTTTCGTTTACTTTGTTAAATTCATCGCGCAGTTCCAAATTATTGCAGCAATAGCTTTCAGTCAGATGAAAGGTTCGCCAGAATGACCAGAAATTTTCGTCAAGAATGGCATATTGAATGGAGCAATCAAACCCATGACAATTAGGGCAAGCGGAAACTACTACCATTTCTTTATGCGAATCTACATCGTCTGTCAAAAAATCTTCGGAAATTTCTGTGTCTGGCTCTAATTCCGCATTTCCTTCCTCTGTCAAGGTGAAAGTTATGATTCTAGTTGTTTTATGAATGATACTTTCGTTTTGAATCCTGCCAATCCATCCTTTTCCAGTCTTTGTCTCAACTCTTTCAGCCAATTCTCTGTAAGTCATTTTCCCCTCCTCTATTTAGTGCTACTTCGGACTGCCTCATTGATGGAATGATCGATCAAACTTTCCATACTGGTTCTTAAACCAATGATCGCTCTAGTTTTGTCGGAGTCATTTAGGGGTCCCATAATATATTTCTGAAGCTCAATCATTTTCAAAGGAAAGTTGATCATCGCAGTGATGTCACAGGTGGTGCCGGTGTCGTTGTTCCAAACAACAACCCTGTTAATCATAATTTCTTCTCTGAGTCTCATTAGAGACATTTCTTCCAGATAAGATGCGACCTTGGCTATTCTTGCGTTATCTGTAATAGCAACGCAGATGTATTTTGCCGGGGCTTCGTGCCAATACAACCACTCTTTTTCATCTTTCATACGATTGAATAGATATTTTTCTTTGAAATCTGTGATATTCTGTAATTTACTCGTGTTCCAAAGATATAAATTTTCCGCAACTTTTCCAATATTTTCCTGATCGAGAATTTTTAATATGTTCAATGCTCTGCGTGTTTTTTCATCTTTTGTCATTTTAGTCTTCTTTCATAGCAAGATTTGAGAAGTAATTTTTCCCAGCCAAAGCAAGTTTTCGTCGATGCTCGATGTCAACGAACCCCAATTCAAGCAGATATGGTTCGATATCATTGATGATATTTTCCTCTGTTTCTCTCAAACATGACGCCAGAGACTTTACAGATCTGTCAGTAATTCTCAATGCTTCTAAATATCTGCGGTCAATTTGTCGCAATCCCAACAAGTCGATGTCGGCCAGCTCCATTGCCTTTTCAACAACTGAAATTGAAATTGCCCTCGTCTGAATTTGTCTCGCGTCCAAATGATAGATGCATCTATTGATTAGCTTTTTTAGCACTCGGGGAACATTGCGACACCGAGCGACCAAGGCATCCAGAGCTTCTGGCTCAATTTTCAATCTTCGTTGGCAAACATAGTTATTCCCAATTTTTCGCATTGTTTCTTCTGAATATGGGGACAAGTAGAAATCAATGAACCGCTGCACGAATGGTGAGTCAATTCCTCCAATTTTTCCAACATCAGTAGTGGCAATAACAATCGTGACATACTGCTTATTCGCTTTGAAATTTTTCAAAACCTTTTTGCCAGATTTATCGTCCCAAACTTCACAGATGTGCCCAGAAATCAAGTGATCTTGAAGAAATGGCAACATTGCATCGCGAACCGATGATTTGATCGTATGAGCCTCATCAATGAGCACAAATGATCCTCTTTTCTGCTGGACAACTAGATCAAGGAATGTTTCGTATTTTGGCAACTGTTTGCCTGTGGTTTCAACCAGGTCAGAACCAGCTTCTCTGGCAAGAAGTTTGCAAAGTGTGGTTTTTCCCGACCCGCCAGGTCCGAACAAAGCAAAATGCGGGACCATTGCTCCGCGGAGCAATGGTCCGTGAATGGTGTCTTTTAGTGCTTCTACCAAGGACTCTTGTCCCTGGAATTCTTCCAGAGTTCTGGGTCCAACGTTATCCATTTGTTTCTCCTAGATGTTTCTTCCAAGCGGGGATATTTTCAGGAGGGTGGTCAGGCGATAGCAATAACAAAAGTATTTTCATTTGCAGCCAAAGTTTTATAGTATTCAGTAGTCTCCTGAAATAAGAACTCTTCTGTTTCGGCAATTTCATTGCACAAGAATTGTTTGAAATCTTCAAAAGAGTCAAACTTAAATTCTTTTTCAAGTGGCGTAACTGCTATTTTCACTTGCTCATCAAGCAGTAAAGAAGACACGATCAGCAAATTTCGTGAATGTCCCAGACTCCATTCAGTCAAATTATCAATTTTGCGACGATGAACTATAGTCCTGATTTGTCCATTGCTTTTGAGGATCAGAATTCCTTGAAATTTAGCCAAAATTTGCTCAATTTTCAAACCTCTGCGAAACGGTTCGCTGTTCCAACAATTCTTCACTGGATAAACTCACTTCGTTTGAGATATTCTACCAACCAGATTTGGAGATTCATTCTAACAACCCGAAGGAGAGATTTGATGTGATGCAATTCACGAAGCCATTGTTCGGGCTTATCTGCCACAGAAACTCTTGACAATATTTTGTTCAACATTGCCATTTGTCCCAAGATGTCGAAAAATAATCCTTCGCTGGAAAAAACTTCTTTTGATTCTGGTAAAGTAAGAATTGAGGAATGCTTCAAATAATTTGGATCAGATAAGAAATAATCAACAGAGAAATTCAGAAGATCCTGTTTGGATCTTATATAGAAAACATTTTGGCATTCAAGTTTGTTGACCAGACAGACATACTTGTAATTATTCAAATGAAGAGAATTCAAGATGACATATTTTTTGTCAACACTTTCTGGAAAATACTCAAAATAATTAGTTTGACGATCTGCAAATGTTTTTGCCAATATGTCATTCATTGTTCAGTTGCTCTTCTTTCTATATCTGTCAAAAACTTCATAAACTTTTGTTCTATTTCTACAATTCTTTGATCGATGTCGAAGATTGTTCGAAATACTTCTTCTTTTTCGACCAATTCAGAATTCTTCAATCTTATCAAGTATTCTTCTATCGCGAATATTCTAAAACAAACCTCAAAAAACAAGTCATAATCTTTTTTTTCTGATTGATGATTTTTCAAAGCGTATCTGATCAAAGCTTGTTCTTTGACCAATTCCGTCATCATTCGTCGATTCATATTAACGTCAAGTTTCCAATTGTTCATTTTGTTCCTTTCAATGAGCAACTTGAAAAGAGCATGCAACCACTACCATCCTAAATTCCATTCAAGATTATTCTCTTGATAGAATTCCTTGACAATCTCAGAAAATCCTTTTGTTTTCATTTTTTCTGTGTGTTGCGGACAAAAAGTCTTGACCCAACTGGTTTCAGTCTGAGTGGCATCTTTGCCGCAGATTTCGCAAGCCCCCTGCGAGCGAATTTCTGCCCGACCTATGGCGTCATACGCTTGCTTGCGAATTTCCGGATCCATCAATTCTGCTTGATCAATGTAGCACCGCAGAACACCAAACTTTTCCTTGATCTGCAATGCACGATAGTCAGGAACTACTTTTCCAAGATCACTATTGAGATCAATCAGAATGTCTGCCCAACCAAGGGCACATATCAAGAACTCTGATCCGTGCTTTTCGGCAATTTCTTCAAGCTTGTCTTGTTTGTCTTTCCATGTCATATCATCCCCCTCTGCCGTCTCTTCATAAGTTTTCATAGTTTATCGATCCAATTTATCTTTGGCTGCCTGATAAAGAATGTTGTAGATAGTCTCATAGCACATGACGTGAAAAACTCTATGGTCTGCTGGTATTATATGGTTTTGACGTGTATATCGCTCGATGGAGCGCAACTTTTCGACATATTCAATCGCGCTTCTTGAAATTATAAAAGAATCATCTTGATCATCTGGATGCCATGTCCTATCATCCCGTCTTCTTTGAAAAATTATAGTTTTGTAGCCTGTGATACCCATTTTTCGTAAAGACCATTGATTGGTATGTATCTCACATTGTCCACTTTTTAGGAAATGTAGAACCATCATGTGAACATCCGATGGAATTTCTTTATCGAATCGATTTTCGTTCAAAGTGTCTGCTAGATCTAATTTTTTGACCCAGTAATCTACTATATCCTTGTAAGTATTCATTTTTCGATAACCTTGACTGACAGCGACAATGGTTTCAAATAGTCAAAATCATCTGCCCACAGATCAAAAATGCTGAAATAGCAGCTTCCTGGATGTTTCTGCATATCTTTCTGAATGTCATTTGTTATTTTTTCTACTTCTTCGACAGAATCACAGAACAGATATTCTTCATCGTAGTCATCATATCTACCATTATATAAATATTCTACAACTAAATATTGGCAAGAAATATAATCATCAATCGATTTTCGCCTTGCAAATGTGTCGATATAGTCTTCGAGCCTTGATTCTAAATCTGTGATTGATTTTTTATCTCTGACAGATAAAAATCTCAATAATCTCATTTTAAAATTTCCATCTTCAAGTTGTTTTCTTATTCCATTTTTTATTTTTTCAAAGTTCAGCACTTTTTCATGACTTTCTGCTTTGTAGTGTTTATCAAATTCCATTCCATCTTCGGTTATATATTTGGCACTCTCAATTGACAAAGTGCAATCGTCAATTCTTTTCTCTGGCGGACATTCTTGCAAAATGATTTTTGTTTCGCGACGAACGGCTTCCGATTTGTCGTCAAACTTTGCTCCATCCGTAGTTTTGAATCCTGGCACTTCTTTCGTGAATATGATCGTTTTCATCAGGCTTCTCCTCTGATATTGTTTCTCAAAGTAGGGAACAAGATCACATCTCGGATGTTGTCCTTTTCAAGAAGCAATTGACACAATCTATCAACTCCGATGCCAAAACCGCAAGCACATGGCATCCCATATTCCAACGCTTCAATGTAGTCTTCATCAATTGGCATTGCTTCCTGGTCTCCAGCCATTGAGTTTTTCGCCTGTTCTTCAAATGCTTTCCGTTGCAAAAAAGGATCATTCTGCTCTGAATATCCATTCACCAATTCCATGCGCTTCCAGACAAATTGAAAACGCTCAACCAGAAGTGGATCATCAGTCTTTTGTTTAGCTAATGGAGAAGTCTCTGCCGGATAGTCAAAAAAGAATGTTGGCTCATCGGTTTTCCGCACCACCAACTTTTTGAAAATTTGATCCAACACTTGTGCGTAATGACATCCGTCAACATCTAATCCATGCCGCTTGGCAAATTGTTTGGATTCTTCTGGCAAAGCATCCGGCGGCAAACCAATTCCTGTCAAGGCATCAAAGAACTTGATTCGCTTGAATGGCTTCTCTGGATCAAAGGCGTTATCGCTACTTTGTGATGATACATAGCAAAGTAGAGATTCAACCAAAAGCATCCCTTGTTGATAGTCCATTCCGATAGAATAGCCCTCAAGCATTGTGAATTCAGGATTGTGAGTTGTGTCTATGCCTTCGTTGCGGAAGTTTTTCCCGATTTCATAGACCCGATTGAAACCAGCAACCAGCAATCGCTTCAAATAAAGCTCTGGTGCAATCCGAAGAAACATATCTTGTTCAAGGGCATTGTGATGAGTAGCAAAAGGTTTGGCAATTGCTCCTCCACGAAGAGGCTGGAGGACAGGTGTTTCAACTTCGAGGAAATCTTCTTGTTCCATAAAGGTTCGCAAAGCACGAATAATCACAGATCTTGCTCTGAATGTTTCCATTTCTTCTGGATTGACCATCAAATGAAGATGACGCTTTCTCTGCTGTTCTTCGACATCTTCTAGGCTGGAGAAATGTTCGTCATCCTTGATTTTGCCGAAAGGAATTGGCAACAGGCATTTAGAAATCACACGACACTGGTTTGCCTTGATTGTCAATTCGCCTGCGGCAGTGCGGAAAGGGCTTCCTGACACCCAAATAACGTCGCCGGTGTCCACAACTTTTTTCAATGTATCGTAATCATTAAGAGAATTCTTTTCCAGGAATACTTGAATTTTTGAGCCATCTTGATAGACATCCAAGAAAAGAATTCTTCCAGAACCTCGCTTGGCATGAATTCGTCCGATAAAATCCAAATTTTCATTGGAGTCTAAATTTTCTACTTCAGAGCAATGAGCAACTATATCTTCAACAGATGTGTTTGTTTCGTTCGCATCCTCTGACCAGGAAAGCTGATCGAGCAGATCAAGTTTGTCAATTCTGACTTGCTTCAAATCTGGCATAAGATTATAACTCCATTTTTCTCGCGGCTTCCGCACACACTAAATTCCAAAATTCCTGCTGAAACCTTTTCTGGTGAGAAATTTCTTTTTTCGCAATAGTCTCAATTCTTCCAATACCATTCCAATATTCTTCGCAGATCGGAGAAACAACAAAACTATCATTTGCAGAGTGAGTATGCCAAAGACCGCAGTTTGGACATCTTCTGTGGAAAATAATCCAGCTATGTCCACTCGCCCACATAGAACTTGGCATGGGTGGCATCACAGAAAATTGGTGAATACTGACTAATGGATGCTCATTTATTCGTATGATTATAATTTTATTTTGTTCATGGATTTCTTGTTTATGTGAAGAATCTACTTCTTTGCCCAAATGGAGTCTCACTAGCCAGGAATCGGCAAGTTCATAATAGGTCATTTATCACCCTCCTCGATAGGAATGTAGCAGGTTTCGCCTCGTCGGTTTTTGGTTTGCTTGGCTTCGGCAAAAAGAACATCATAGGTGTCATTCTCATCATCGAAATTGACAAAGTCCTTTAGCTTGAAATATCTGCCAGTGTCCATTTCAACCAAGGTGAGAATCCAATGTCCTGTCCAATGATAATCATCCTGAGCGACCTCAAAACGATTGCAGTCTCCTGTTTTGGAATCTGTGAGGCGATACACTTCATCGATTGAAATAATTACTTCCTCTGGAATCAGCAATCTCCTATTCCTGCAGAATCTGTTCTCTGCGATTTTCGATGTCAAATGACCCTCGAACAAAATCAGACCATGAGTCTTCATCGCAATGGACATGTCCTCCATTTTGATTTACATAATCTCGGCGCCGACGAGGCAATAATCCATCTCCTGCGTCTGGAACATACATCTTCATCCTATCTCCAAATTCATCTCGTGAAAAATAGAAATAGAAGTAGTATGGGTCGTATGGATATTCTGGATATTCTAGATCCAACTCTTCGATTTCCTTTCCGCACCAGAATTCGCACATTTTGCGGAAAATATCCACTTGATCATAGTTCGCCTCAAAAAAATCAATCAAGTTGTTTTTTGAGATTCTTGCCGACAAGTTGAAGCTATCTGCCTCATAGTCGTCCCAGATACAGGGTTTTTCATCATCGCAGATTTCTTCCACATTCCCTGACTCGTTGGCATAAAACATCTGACCGGGAGAGTCACTCCATAATTCGACAATGCTGCATTCGGTACAAGCAAACAATGAAACTACTTGCAAGTCTGGGAACGCAAGCAACAAGGATTTGAGGTGTGATGTGATCAAACATTCCAACGCCTTGAATCGCTCTAGAAGCACAGCTTGTTTGATTTCTTCTGCCTGCTGCAAAACGACTTCTCCACATTTTTTGGATCTGTCGCAGAATTCAATTGCTTTTCAATTTCAGGATTCATCGGTTTCCTCATCTTCTTCTGTTTCTGGTAAGATATCTTCCCAATAACCGTTCCAATTCCAATCTCCTCCAACAAACACTCCATCATCATTCAGAATCAGATCTTGTAGCGGGCGGTCAATACAAGAAAAAATCCTGAGATTACGATGCAGATTTTCTCTGTCGATGAAGATGGCTATTCCATCTTCTCCGGACTCCTCTGAATTGTTGATTACTGCTCTTTGGACCCACCGACATAACACCACCCATTGTTCCGGAAATGTTTCCTGGGATTTTTGAATTTCAATGAGGAAATCAGCCGCACAATCAAGAACGTTCTTCATTTCATCTGCGGAAAATCCACGGGGATATTCATTTTCCACATCTGCTTCATTGATGAGCAAACAATCCTCCGCCAAGCTGTACGACCAACGCTCTTGAATTGTTTGCAGATCAAGGCGCCCACAATCAACTTCGCCAAGATAGAATCCAACAATTCTGACTTTTGGACATCTTTCAAGAACCGGAAGCAAATGAGCAACAATGAACAATTTCATTGCTTCCATGACTTGCTTATCTACTTGTTCTTGATATTGTTTGAATTCTTGCAGATGTCTCGAAGCTGTGGCAATATAATTCATTGAAATCTCCTACATCAAGTTTCATAATCATCGGTTTTATCTTCAAGATACTGGACATACGTTAGATTCTTGGCATATCGCTCACATAGCAGTACGGGATCATCCAAGGCTTTTTTGTCGTCAGCAGTAATCGCACCTTGGAAAGCGGTGGCATAAATCCATCGTTCCACCCGTTCCATTTGTTTGCGGATTTTCTTGGATTCTACATGATTCCGCCGCGCTCCTTTGAAATCAGGACGTGTTGAAATCAATGCTTCGTATCCCTCTGCTTCATAGAACTTAGCAGCAAACAAAGATTCTGCTACAAATTCCAAAGCTGTCTGGTCGCTGTCAATCGCCATTTTTTTTCTCCTTTTCATAGAGGTCGTACAATTCGTGTTCCCATGTTGCAATTTGATTTTCAGATGTATATTTTTTGAGGGCTGCTAGATCCAAGAAGATTTTTCCGTCGTGATCTCCTTCGCATTTCAATTTTACGAAGATTCGCTCTTTTCTTTTCATTCAAAACACCAATTCCTTTCAAAGCATTCAGTAGGGGTCGATTGTGTCTAAAATCAAGTGCCCCTAATTTCATCAAACCAACTGATCATGCACCCACTGTGGGAAAGTTGCATTAGGATCGATGAATGCTTTGTCTGGAATTGAATCACCCTTGAATACGATCCAAAGTCTCTGTCCTTCGGAGTCTTTCCTGGGTCTTCCAGCCTTCGGCTCTAACGAAGTGAACAACCACCATTCATCCGGACAAGGATTGTTTTCTAATGACCGCCATCTGGTTGATTTTGCTGATACATCAGTTCTTACTGATGTCTTAGTTGCACTGCAAAGTTCTACAACTTTAGCGATCAGCACTGACTGCAAACATCCAGCCGCCCCGGCGGCAGCTAGTTCGCTGAACATCAAATGCGACCTAGAATCGACATCTGGAAAGTATTTAATCGCCCGTGGATCGGACGTATAGTCTTTCAATTTATTCTCCTTTTCTTTTTCTTTTTCAAGATTATTCAATCTTTGCTCAATTTTTGATGGGACTTTCTTCACTCTTGTTTTCATTCTGGACGTAGATTCCTGGCATCCATTCGAGCAAATACCATCGATCAAAATACCAATGCCGCCGTAGTTTGTTTCTAAACACGGGCGGCAAAAATTGGCAGATTTACCTTTGATCGTCGCAACATCTTCTGACAATGGAACCCATTCAATTTCAAAGACAGACCCGTCCGGTCGTTTGCCTTGGTAGATTGGCATCAATTTCTCCTCAATCCATTTCAATTTGGCGACGACGAATAGCATTTACAACTTTACGAGGATCGATTTTGACAAAATTCTTGATCTTTTTCTGTCTTTGAATCGGGAGTTGTTTGATCCATTTCCAAACACGATTGAATAGCCAACCAATAATTGTAGCGGCAATCAGTGCCGCTAAAATAATCACAGCGGGAAGTCCAAGGTGCGGAAGTGCCGAAATAATGGATGACAACCAAGTATATATCCCAAACAGAATTCCAGCAATCCCTACTGAAACAATTATCACCAGCAATGCAGTCAATGCGATTGCCAGTGCTTTGGCTAGTGGACTGATATTAGTTGACAATGCAGAATTGAACACTCCTGTTATTTTTTGAATAATCGAAGGTTCTGTTTGTTCCTGGGAAATTTCTTCAGCAATTTCTTCATCGTTGACGACGATATCGTCGCATCCTTTAACATCAAGCAATAGTTCCATTAGTCTCCCTTAATTTTCGCCGCAGGAGTCAGATGGATTGTACCATCAAACTCCATTTCACATTGCCACTCGTAGGATTCAAGATCAAAAACTTGAATCATTGGCAGTGTGATACTACATTTCATTTCCAAAATTGCCTTCAACATTGCCTCTATTTCTTCCAATGTATTGAAAAACAAGATTTGCATCTCATTCGTGAAAAACACTTTGAATTTGAAATGAGGCTGCATTCTAGGCATAACCATCAAAAATCTTTCGATGTTGTCAAGTCCTGACATCCCTTCTTCATCAATAATTCCGTGTCTGAATGAGGCGTTTCCATCCTTTATTCGGATAAGAATATCTTTTGCTCTGGAATACATTTCTACATCAGTCATTGAAATTCCTTTTTGATGAATCCCCGAGCCCTGAGTCGAGCAGGAATCTTTCGCTTATCGGGCGAACGCACGAAACCCTTGTGCTACACGGGGAGGAGGAGAAACAACCTCTCCTCGAAACAAATCACTCTTCGTTTTCGTCTTCTTCGTCATCGTTGATGTTGACATCAACGCCTTCTTCTTCAAGGTCGTCTTCTTCAACTACTTCTTCAACTGGTGATGGCTTTGGCTTGACAACTTTCTTCTTTGCCTTCTTGACGTCTTCTTTTGCCTTTGCAGCTTTTCGCTCTGCCGCTTCTTTCAGTTGTTCCTTGTATTTCTTGCCAAACTTGGCAGCACCGGCGACCATCACGGCACCAAGAAGTTTGTAACCTGCTGACTTACCTTTTCCCATTTTGTTTCTCCTTTTCGATTTGTGATTGCGGATTCTTCAATTCAAACTTCTAATCAGATACTCGAACTTTTGAGAACATGTTGTCCGAAATCAGACATCTTTCTTCTCCCCCTCATCGACTTTCGTGAATAGCGACTGCATCTGTGCTCCACTCAACATGTCAACTACATCACGGAGAAGTTCGTGTCGCATTCTGACGTGATCCTGGACCATCGACACGAATTTCGGAACATCGTTGACGTTGCGCATCCCACTATCAGTGGGACGGCTGAGCAATTCAGTCTCGCGATGATATTGATCTTTCAATTGATTGGTGCGATTCACAATATCATTCACTTTTGATAGATATTCCTCTTGAGTCATTCTTCCTCTCCTCTGTCCATCTGACTTCTATTTCGAAATTTCCTCTTCAATTGGAAGGGACTCCAGCATTTCTTTGAGCAGGTCTGCTGCATCGACAAACAAATCGCCAAGTTCTTGGACTTTCAAGTTGATCATTGAGATCAATTTCACGGGATCATTCGTGGTACATTTCCCACGTCTGTCCCTCTTGTTAAACATTTCCCAATCGTGGGAATACATATCACTTGCCTCTTTGTATCGGTCAATGAGGGCATTGACCTTTTCCACACCTTGTTTGTTTGTCATCACACTTCCTTTCGTCCAACGACAAAATCTCCAGACCGACTCGAACGGATCTTATCTACTTTTGCAGAGTAGCGCCTCTAACCCTTTGGCTTTGGAGACAAACTTTTATGCTGACTCTTTCCCATCCCTTTTGAATAGAAGAAAAAGTTCGACGGAAAAGAGCATCTGCGACCATTTTTTGCATGATCGCAACAGCTAAGAATACCAGAAAAATATCGTTGCCCATCGTCTTTCCTTTCTGTTCTAGCCTCTGGATGGAAATTCAGGGGATGCTGGTTGATGGAATCGAACCATCGTCTGCTTCTTATGGGAAAGCGATTCTCACCATTGAAATAAACCAGCAAGTTTTGAAATGCCCCGGCCAGAATTCGAATCTGGACTGTCGATATCCTGAATATCGCGTCTCCTGCCATTTGGACTACCGGGGCGGAATCTACCAATCACTTGAAAACCTCATTCCTTGACTCCACAGATGAACTGACATCAGATTCCACTTGCGGAGATCATTCTCTGAATATCTGTCAGTTGGCTCAGGTGAGCGAATCACCTTTCTGTCAGCGAGCCACATCCAATGCTTCATTCTCGCCATCAGCAATTTGAAAGGATCGCCTTGGTCTTCGACTGGAAGAAGAAACTTGGCACTGGTGTTGTCATCGTGAAATCTGCGATCCAGGGGATTGTGAAGATTGGTGACATATCCAAGTTTTCCTGTGCCTGTTGTCTCCCAAGCCGCAGTGTTCAACAACATCACTTTCCAGCATAATTCGGCGAACTGATCATATATCGTCTCGATTTGTTCGAGAGAAAGCGAATCTAGTTGTTGAAATTGTTTTGGCATTTTATTTGTTTGGGATCCAATCCTTCGTGCTTGACCCATTTCCTGATCGCATTGTCAGAAACTCCGTATATTTTTCCAGTGCCTACAAAGCCTAATTCTCGAATCTGTTTTGTCAAAACCTCTATTTCAGGTCGATCAACTTTGCGCTTGGCTGGTCTGGTGGCTGGTCTGGAACTTTTTTTACGATCTGATACTTTCCAGCCAAATTCTTTTGATGTTCTTTTTTCTGCTTCATCTGTCAAGTCTGAAAAATCCTCAAACCAATAGAATGGCGTCGGTGAGTGACATTCTTCACATCTGATTGTGCATCCGGCGAACTTAATTGAAGGATAGGATATTCTGTCTATTTGTGGCAGATAAAGTGCGTAGTAATCAAAATCTTTTTCTGAATATTTTTTACTATGACTTCCATTTTTATCTGCCCATTGAGTTTTAGCCTCTAAAAACCCAGATGCTCTATGTTTGACTTGAATTCGATATATTTCTCCTGATTTGTGCGCAATCAAGTCAATTGGTAGATGCTCACTCAACGGCAAAAAGATGTCATATCCCTTCTCTGTCAAGTCTGCGATTGTTTTCGCGACAGCCAAATCTCCCTTGTTTTTTGTGTGATGTTCCATATTTCTCGAACCTCCTGAATAAAGTATACTCAGGATTACGAGAAAAGTTCAATGTTTTCTAGGTTTTTTTGAACCTATTATACCCATGCCCAGAATTGAACTGGGAAAAATCAATTTAGAAGATTGATCGCCGATCCGTCGGCACACGGGCGCAAAATTATTCCAGTTTTACAAATAAGATGTTTTCAGGACAACTGGTAAACCTTGAAAACAAATGCACTCTATCTACATTCCAGTTTTTACAATCATCCAACTCCAAGAACTGGCAAACTTGGAAGATTTTTAGATTCGACACTATGTTTCTGTAAAACAGAAAAACCAGTAGCTTCCCCGGAATTCGAATCCGGAACACCAGAATTTTGCGAGTTGCCGATGTTTGCACATCACCTTTCGGTTCGCAACCTGGACTTTCTCTTCATCTTCGACATCACTCGCTAAGATGGTTCCTGTTAAGTCTCTACACCTTCCTCATTTCTGGGGCTTGGCTCGGGATTGCCATTCTGCAAATGCGGAAGAAGGTTTCCCCGAATTTAGGAACTGCTCACGCAATATTTCTACTGCGCGGACCCTGCGAAATTTTCCGTGCTTCATCGAAGTTTAGGAATTTCTCCCGAGTCCTGTGCCTCTACCGATTGGGCTAGGAAGCCATATTCATCCTTTGTTTTCATAGAACAAAGAAACCAATTTTATTAGAATGTTTCACACAATTTCATTCGTTCTGCTTTCTTCAAATTATCAAGAAAAAGTTGATTTTCCTTTGTAGGATCTATTTTTGCTGATCCTTTGATTACAAAACTCTTGTTCTTTTTCAACCCCTCAATAACCAAAGGTCCTGCCAATAGTGATATAATGAGCATGTTATTACTCCTTGAAATCTATTTTCACAAAAACAAAGAAACCAATACCTCGGGAAAGATTTGAACTTTCACTTGATAGTTCCTTGGACTATTGACTCTGCCGTTGGTCTACCGAGGCAAATCTACTTTTCAACTCTCCATTCAAAACACTCACTTAACTGATCAGCCAGTCTATCTTCGAGTTCCGAATGAGCAAAGTGTCCGTTGATCATCGTCCAACTCATCTTTTCTGCCTCAGTCATTCAAATTCCTGCTTTGATCAAACAGGATTGCATTTGAAGCAACGATGGTCGCACTTCCTCACTTTGCCAAAGATCGATCTTCATTGTTTGTCTTGCCAACAATTCGATTGCGAGCATCCGTCAACTGCTGATTTCGGGCATTCTTTTTGATTTCTCTCATCCGAGATTTCCATTTTGAAATAATTTCAAACAGATATTCAGGATTCATGTTTCCTGCCATCTCGCCTCTCCTATTTTGCTCAACTTGGGTCAGATTTTCAAGAGGGCGAAGGAGAATTTTCACTCCTCCGGATGGTTATTATCCGACGGGAAAAAGGCTTCCATGATTTTCCTCACCATCCATGCCTCCCCTTCTTCTGATTTGAAATAATCATGGCGTGTAATGTCATTTTCTATTGACACCACATCAATAACCAATGGGGTGATGTCGGCGATACATTGGAGCCGCTCAAAAATAGATACGACTTCTTTCCAATTGGTAGACAGAATTGCCAACGCCATTTCCTCATCAACGTCAGAATTATAGTGACTCCGATACTCCTCCCAGATTTGTTCAGGAAGTCGATCAGCAATCAAACAAGCGATGTCTGCAACTGCTTCTCTATGTTTTTCAATGGCTTCGACCGCTGTTCGAGCGCCTTTTCGCTGCCAATTCTTTCGCTTGTCACTTTCCCCAAGGGTGTCATCGACAAAGAATTGCCTCAGCTTGTCGTTCATTTCTTCCTTGTCCATTTTCTGTCCTTTCGCAGTGTCTAGCAGTTTTCTCAAACAATCATGCTTCCGGATGATCCTTCTTGAAGCGAATGATCTCCTGCTTGAGTTCTTCCAATTCCACCAAAGCTTCTTTCAATCCTAGATGAAAAGCGAATGCCAAGTCAATTTCCATCCACTGCAATACAAGATATAGTCCTACCATCTTGTCGATACTCTCGACACTATTCACTCGATCGACAACAGCATCGATCGCGTTCTTATCGCGAGTCAGAATTGCCAATGCCATTTCATTGTCAAGATCGGCATTGTAGCGCAGCCGGTATTCTTTCTGGAATTTCTCAGGAATGCCATCGGAAATCAAACAAGCAATGTCTGCAACTGCTGATTGATGCTTTTCAATGGCTTTGACCGCAGTTTGGGAATCTGTATCATTTTCTTCAGGAGTGTCGTCGCCAAAGAACTGATTCAGCTTGTCATTCATTTCTTCCTCGGTCATTTCATTCTCCTTTCGCAGTGTCTAGCAGTTTTCTCAAACAATCACGCTTCTGGATGATCCTTCCTGAAAGCAATCAGATCAGCTTTGAACTGTTCCAATTCCTCAATCATTCCGGTCCATTCTTCCTGATGAGTGCGGAGGGCGTTGACCCCCATCTCCATCACAAACAATTCAACGAACAAAGCCTGCGCTTTGTCAAAGAAACGAACCTTCTCGAAGAGTTCATCTTGCTGTGCTTTGTTTCCGATCAATGCTACTTTCACCATTTCGGAAGAAAGATCGGCATTGCAGATTTGGCGGAATTCCTTGCGAAGTTCATCAGAGATTCGGAGAGAAGCCAAAGACCGCAAAGTCTTCCAGGAATCCTGATGCTGTCGCAACGCTTGAATCATCGTTGTCTCGTCAATCCGAAACTGATTCTCTGCTGCTTGCCTTTCTTCGGGAGTATAGTCAGCATAGTGCAGTTCAATGGAAGCAGCGAGTCGCTCTTTGTCCTCTTTCTCAACCTTTCTGATTTCTTCCATCTTGGCAATTCTCTCTTCACTGGTCATTTAATTCTCCTTTTATGGTTTTGGTGAGTCACAAAGGACCCATACTGGATTTGTCCTGTAGGGTGGTTTTTTGCCAGTGAGGAAAACTTTGATCTTTCCATTTGGCAGCATTGAATATTTGCCTGATTGAATTCCAACGAGAAGATTGAACATTTCCTTTGCCGGAAAGCAAAGATCATGAGTCATTCCATCAGATTCAAACATGCTGCTTCCATAATAGCATCTGATTGGCAGGATTTCTTCCTCAAAAATATGAGAACCGATGTTTTCCGGTGTAGTTCCAGCAAGAATATTGACAGATCTATTTGCTTCGTAGCATTTGAACCGACATGGCGCAAGAGAAAAATCTTCCGTTCCATCTTCCCAACGATGATGCCAAACATCTACTCCTTTCGGATTCGGTGCAACCGGCTTCATTCTTCGCTCCTTCTATGATTCTTCTCTTCTGCGGGTCGGATTTCAGGGGCGAATCAACGAGGATCGTCCACGATCATCCATTCAGCACAGCCATAACATTTTTTGGCAATCATGTAAACTTTCAGCCATCCATTTGAATTTGGAATGATGTCACAGGAGCAAACTTTTCGGAAAATATCAACTGCAACGCCAGCGCGAAGATCAATAGTTTTTTCTTCGCTAGTGATCGGATCCTTCACTTCAAAAGTGATCCAAGAATTCCACGATTTCAAGGGGCGAATCTCCACTTCAAAAACGTGTTGTCCTATTTCAATTTGCCGAACAGGCGTTTCACTTTTCTGATATGAGATATATTTCTTGTAATTTTTTTCTGTGGTCAGGCTTTCATCGCCGTCAGCCCAAAAACAATGCCAAAGACAAGCACTCTTTTTTGAAGGAGCTATAGGTTTCATTTCGTTTCTCCAATCACGGATGATCTACAATAATCCAACATCCTCTATATTTTGTTTTCTTACCAGTCAAACAAACTTTCAGCCATCCATCCTGATCTGCTTGAATTTCACCTTTAGATGTCCTCTTGAACAGATTGAGAAATGCTTTTCTGTCTAACTCCAGTCGAAGTGTCGAAGAGAGACCTTTGACCTCAAATTTGAACATTGAATAGTACGCCCTGTCAAATCTGATCTCCGCCTCAAAAATTTGATGTCCATAGGGAATTTGAGAAAGAGGCATGATTGTTTTTTGAGGTTGTCCATAGGTCACCCATTCATATCTCGTTGGATTCTTCGCAAACACAAATTCATCTTCTGGGCGTGTGTATCTGGCACTGCTTTTTGGCCATACACACAAAAAAACTTCTGTGCCATTGGGGTTGTGAGCAACAGGAATCATATCAATATCCTCCAATCAATCTGCAACATTCAAGGATCCACTTGGTTCCTCCAAAAACTGAAAAGGCGCCACAAAACAACAATGCGCCAAACCAGAAACCATTCCAATCGCAATAGATCGTGATTTCACTTTTTTTGTCATCATTCATTTGATTCCTCCCGGTGGATCACATCACCACAGCGAGTGCAAACAGAATGAACATAGGTTTTTTGTTTGCTCTTGTAGGCATCAAACAGCTTTACGAAATTACTTACTTCAATCCTCATCCTGAACACTTCTGGTGGCATTTGACTCTCTTCGTCATAACATTGAACATAGTGGTGCCCAAACCATTTTCCAAACAATCCACAACACTCTTTCATTTGATTCTCCCTCACGGCTTGTCGCAGAATTTCCAGCCAAAAATTCCCCGTGGTTTTTTAGCTGTGAAACGAACTTTCAACCATCCATCAGCAGTTCTCTCGATTATTCCATCTGCAATTCTTTGAATCAGATCTTGAATGTCATCGTTATGAAAACTCAATAGAACTTTTGGCATCCCCTTGACCTTAAAAACCCATTCAGAGCAATTTCTTGCTGTTATCTTGATTTCTGCTTCAATGATGCAGTGTCCAAAGTCAATTTGAGATGCTGGTGGTTCGTATTTTTTAGTTTTTAAGTTATATATTTCCGGGTTTTCTTCGAAAATGAAATATTCATTTGGATTTTGACTATTCAATCGGCAAAGCCATGCGAAGTGCCCCTTTGGATTTGGAGCAACAGGTTTCATTTTCGAATTGCTTTCTTCGGGAAGTTAGGATATCCAAAATCTCGTGGTTCGGTGACGCCCGTGGTTTCCCCGCACACACCGCACTGACCGAGATGATAAGTGGCAATTCTGCGCCTTGTTTTCTCTCTCGCTGAGCAAAACTGCAAACCGCAGTCTGTGCAAATCCAAACCGGATAGTCAGGATGCCTGCTGTTCATTGTTGAATCCTTTCATCAGGTTGGTAGTTTGATCACATGCTCGTTTTGACAACTTAGTTCTCAAACTGCAATATTTTTCTTGATCACTGCGTCAAGCATATTGTAGAATTTCGTGCGAATTTCATCTGCCCGACCAGTTGGTTCAATGTCGACTGCTTCTCCTTCTCCAAGTCCGGCAATGAATTCAATGTCCCACAAACCTTCTCTCAACGTCCACAATCTTCGTTCAAATTCACAGATTGCAGTCGGAACAACATAGCATTGTGAAGAAGTGGTGGTATCAAGTGTATGAATGGCGTTGCATCCATCACATTGTCGCTGAAACACCATGCACCGAACCGGATCCTCATCTGTGTCAATGTTCAATTCAGAGTTCCACATCATCTCGCAGTCGATGTCTGAAACTGCTTCTTCGATTGTTTGAGATTGATTGTATTCCTTAATTAACACCTCGCCAGAACTGCAAAAAGCCAGAACAATCAACTTGGTTTCGTGGTTGACGTCATCATCATGTAGATTAGAGTAATTCGTGTATGGATTTCCAGTTTTCTTAGCCCAACTTTGGATCAAGTCACGATAAGTCATTTCATCCTCCATTTCATTTCAGCAACCATTCAAGAAACATTCTGTTGGATTCCATCGCTTTTTCGGAATCATTTGGCATGATAAGCAAAAATATCTTCTCGTAGGTTTGATCGACCGGCACTTCGCCAAATATCTCCGCGCATTTTGCCACCTGCTCGAATACTTCAGACGCAGTCATTCCTTTGAACCGTTGTCTCATAAGATCTATGAACGGAGTGTCCTCATTTCCCTTTAGAAATCCAGATTCTTCTGCGACAAACTCAACGTCTGTGTCTTTTTCGCAAACTTTGTAATGCCATCCGCTATCCCAAACTGCTTCAGCCACGACACAAAATTGATCGATGTCTCCGTCGGTCAAAATGACTTCGTCTCCAACTTTGAATTTGGGTGCTTGACGATCCATGACAAACTCCTTTCAGTGCGTAGTCGCCGACAATGTGCCGACTAGCAACGAGCAATAGTGAGTTGCTTTGCAGTGAGGACAGACAACCTGTGCTTCAACATTGCCTGTTTGCAGAGAAACAAAGTTTCGATCACCGCCCTTGACGATGAAAAACTTGCCAGTTGTTTTGCATCGAAAGGTGATTGATATTTTGACAACTTCTGCATTTCTGTCGAATGGAATTGAATTTCTCCTTGGAGTGTTTTTCAGCTTGGGTGAGCAGATTTCAGGGGATGCCGGGCAACTGAATCGAACAGCATAGTCAACTGACTCTCAATCAATATTTAATGTGCGTTTTGTATAACAATTGGTTTTATCCATGAAAAATTCTTTGTTCTTTCCATAATAAAATTTTTCATGCATCTCGTCTGCTGAATATTTGGTGCCTATTGTGTATTGTTTTAGCATCTCTTCTTCAATTACTCCAGATTGAGCTTTTCGATGGCAATTAGGACATAACAATATTAAATTATTTGTATTTTCGTTCCCACCATCTTTTCGTGGTTTAATGTGATGAATTTCATAACAAAAATCAAATTGACAGAAAGGACACCGCCAATCTGGGAATGCTCTTTTGATAATTTTTTGGAATGTTCTATATGAAAGTTTATCTTTAATTTTTTTATTAGTGACCAATATTCTACATTCGTTGGAGCAATATTTACGACTTTTACGATCAGCTTCAAATTCTGATTGGCAGAATTGACATAGTGTTTTAACTTTTGGTTTCTTGTCGTGAAATTTTTTTAATGATTCTGAAATTTTACTTTTAGTATTTTCTGAATGTTTGCCACGATGAGAATTTGCATATTTAGCAGCGCAAGAATGATTGCAGAACTTTCTATATTTAGAATTCCTATCAGTAATCTTTACTAAACTTCCACAGGTAAGACATTCTCTGTCTATCCATAGAGATGGTTTTTTCTGAGCATCGTCGGCACATTTACGGCTGCAAAATTTGCGTCTCTGGTCTTTTGTTTCAAATGGTAATGAGCATTGGGGACAAATAATATCAATCATCTATTATCCTTTCGGTTGAAGATGATTTCGAACTATTCGTATAATATTCCTGCCTTTCTTGAAAATTATTTTAGTTCAATTATCTCGTCAAATGGGAAATGCCCGAATCGAACAGATTCCTGCGAACCACCACACATTTTATAACGCAGAACGGAGCTACAATCCGCCGTGTGGATCATCTCCCTGGATTTTCACATCACGATTTCATGTCTCTCTCCGCATCGAGGACACTTGCTGACAGAGAAACAAATTTCATTGATCACATAGCCATCGTCTTCATCAAATGTTTTGACATGTGGTCGAACATCAACAGATGGTTGTCCATTTCTGTTTGGGCACTCATAAGTCAGCATCAGAGACACAACTTTGATTGGTTTGCCTTCTTTCACGATGCCACCAGGAACTTGCCAGTAGATTCTTTGCAAGAAGTGGTTCGATGAAAACCATCAATCAAACGATAATGCCTACCATTACCAACCGCGACAACAATACCAAGGATATCCGTTCCAACATCACGTTTATCGATGTCAATCTTGGATTTATATTCCTGATTCATTTGGACAACTTGACGATTGATTTCTTCAATATGCCAGCTTCTGTCCTTCAACTCGTCAAGCAAATACCCATACTCATTGGCTAGAATGAACTCAACTTTTTCTGCTTCAGACTTCATTTCTAGCATCTGGGTAATTTTCTGCCCAAGTAATTCTGTATCACCTTCGAAGAAAACTCCTCTAATTTCTTCCCCGTAATATCCGGGACCAATGTCTGGTTCCCAATAATCTGGATCAACGAAATGGCTGTGATTCAAAATTCTGTTGATCGCATATTTCTCGATTTCCGTGGCATCCTTCCATTGGGAATCAATGATGCGCCTGATGTTAATAGACTTGGCGCGCCAATCAATGATTTTCGAACAGCGACAAATACTATCACAGCCGTATTCCTCACAAGAATATTCATGATCGCATTCGTCGCCGACACAATTTTCATGATTCATCAACAATATTGCTCTGTTGTCTGTAGCATCGTAAGGGATGCAGTGACGGCAATACATTTCTGCTCCGATTTTGACTCCACCGCCGAACAGCTTGCATCTGTTGCATTTTTTCATTTCATTTCTCCACGGAAGGCAGACTATTCGAAAGTCATCCTTTTGAGGGGACCAATTCGGTAGCAACGAATGGAGGTATCGCCCGTCCTCTTTACCTTCCTTGTCAACGCCATCAAACTTCCTACGATCGCTGGACCGCAGAAAAGTGTGAATACCAGAGTGTCAAACAATGTTTCGAATTGCATTTGTTTGATTTCCTTCATTACTTGAACTCTCCCACTTGGTAACGATCCAAGTCCTTTTGGTTAACAGCCAAATATGCGGCCTCTACACCTTGGGAGATTATTTACAATTGTATCATTCTATTTTCAATGTCATCCGCAATTGCCAGCCCTGCGGAATCTATAATCTTCTCTCCTGGCATGTCATCACCACTAGGATGGTCGCGGAACGTCGGACTCATCTCCGCCCAGGTGTCGGGCTTTTTTCGTGTTCGCGAACGGATTCACATTCCTTGCTTTGCCAAAACGCCGGCAATTGCAACGGCAGCGGCGGCGACCAGCCAAAGGAATCCTACCACAATTGTTTCAGTTCCCATCGTCTTCTCCTTTTCGAAAATTTCTGACAGCGTCAAAACAACTGACGCTGCCGAAACGGACCTGCACACATGGCACAGCCGTAATTGAGACTACTCGACCTTTGCAGATTTTTCAAGAGCAGCTTTCTGCCGTTATTCTGAAATTTTCACACCTCTAGGAAAACAGCATTTCCAAGGGCATCGTGCCAAAGATAGGTTTCTTTGCCAAAAAGATATTTATAGGTTTCTTGCCATTCGTCAGGAACCCATTCAACATCTTCAACAAATGCCGGAAGAAACCCGATCTCATCGACGATTTGGAGATGACGAGATATCCATTTACTCATCTTCGCTTTGAAATCTTCCACATCTCGCTCGATTTCAATCGGGATTTGAGCGCCGAAGGTGCCCCAATATTCAAACAGCAAATCAAATCTTTTGCTATCCTTGTTTTTCCATTGATAGGAAACTTCGGTTCCATATCCAAAGCGCGTCAATGTGGCAATGATTTCATCCTCATAGTCGCCAATCCTGAATGGAATGATGACAATTCGTGTTTTTTGAAGGGCATTCCACGTTTCCGTGATTTCAACAATCCGTTGTTCAATATCATTTCGCGGAGAATTCTTTGCGTTGTGAATCACATTGATTCTCCTTCTACGACGTTTTGCCACAGATGCCGCACACATATCCTCCACTTGACAAAAACCAAGAATGCGAGCAGCTATTTTGCTGCTCTTTTTTACGGAGGATATTGATCTCATTTCCGAGATTGTCAATTCTAGCAAGCAGCATCAGATCAGAAACGCTTACTCTGAATAATCGTTTGTTTTTCATCTTTGGCTTGATGCGCATTTCACTCCTCTCCTGTTTTCACCAGTTCAGCAGTGATAGTGATTTTGAATTCCAGTGGTTCCTTCCAGTTATCCGCGTCAAGGTCGAACCATCCAGTCATTGCATCCTCGAAGTAGGCAGATTCTTTCGCTAGGTTGATGATTTCCTCAACAGAGTTGCACCGAATTTCGTTGTATTTCTCATAGAATCTTTGCGGCTTCACAAAATTTGAGTACCCGCATTCGTCATAGATGACATCCTGGATATCTTCCTCGTTTTCATCATCAAAGCCGAGAGAAAAAACCACCAGCCGTCTCATTCTTTGCTGTTCAATTGGACTGAGACTCTCATAAACTTTTCGCCCTTTGTCCAATTCATCTTGGTGCTTCGTGGCATCTTCCTCGTTAGTGAATTTGCAACCATCGGTGGTCGTCCAAATAACTCCTGGCTCTTGAGTCAATTTGCTCATTTTATTCTCCTTCAAGCAGCCTTGAACGTTTGATCGAATTCGCACATGAACAGTGGAGCATCATGCTTCGCCCGAGTAGATTCAACTGCTTCAGGCATCCTGCACTGATATTGATGTAGGACTTTCATTCCGGACATCAACATCTCCAAAGCCAATTCGGGTGAGGATGTCGACGTTTGACGAACTCTGTCTATCAGAGACTGGATTGGCGCTCCGTATAATAGTTCCCGTGGACGACCCAACAAGTCTTCAACCTTGTCAGTCATTTCACCTTGGAAAAACTTGGCAATGATTGCCCTTCGCTCACACTTGTCCATTCTGTTCTCCTTGTTGTCTGTTCTTTCGCCAACGCAGCGATTCAGGGGTCTGCCGGCTCAAAAAATGACAGGGTCATCATCTTCATGATCCCTTGACAATGACCACCCTCTGCTGATCTGGGTTGTCTTCAAAAAATTTGGCGGCCTCTTTGACATCCTGAAAATGGCAGACCAGAACGCAGAAATCTTTCTTCTGTCCGATCAGGATTCTGTTCACTGGCAAGGCACACTCGCCCCACAAATACAGTTCTGAATCTGGATCAACTTTTTGCAGTTCTTCGATGGATTTTGAGACTTTCATTGTTCATCCCTTCATTGACATGCAATGATTGCAGCGATCATATATCCAAATGTGTCCTTCGTCTGGCGAATCAAAGGCAAGGATGAATTCTTGACATTCGCGCTCAACATGGGCACACCTTGGATTCACTGATTCAACAAATTTTCGAAGCTGACCCAGGTCCTCAATTTGAACGGAATACGTCCCATCTGCTGATTTTTTGATGTCAAATTCATCAGAGATTGGCGGCTGTCCAGAAATAGTGATCAGCTTGAATTTCATGATCGCAGTCCTTCTTTGTTGCACCTGTGGCTCATCGACGAGAGGAATGACAAAACCGAAAATATCTTTGTCTGGAGGTTGAGCGTCGGCAAGGATCCAAACCTTGGAATTTGGATATTGAAAGAGAAACCTTTGTTTTTGATCTATTCTGAAGAGATCATTTGCTGCGTCATCCCCATCAAGCATCGAAGGAAATTTCCGATAGACAATCAGTCCTTTCTTCTCCAAAGGCAGTGAATCTTCTGTGAATTGTCCAATTGCAGTTTCAGTCAAGTCAGGATATGACACAAGAATTGCGGTGGCTGCCGAGGTAGCACTTTTTTTGCCGGGTCCCCCATCGGCTTTCAGAACAAATTTCGGCTGAGCTAGATGACGCTCATAAACTGACCATTTTTCATCCATTTTGATTTTCCTTACGCCATTCCGCCCCCCGGGGGACTCCGATTGTAATTGTCCCCTCGGCATCCATGCCATTCGGACTTTTGAATGAAACAGACAAGTCGTCCTTCATTTCAAGTGCCAGTTTCTTCAATTGCTCCATTGACTCAACTTCAATCACTCGACGTGCTTTGCCGTGATTATCCAAAACCGAGTGATAAACGATTCGAAATGAGCAAACAATAGGAGTCCTCGGATGTCCCATGTAATCATCACCGAAGTCAGAATATCGTTCGATCACAAACTTCATTTCATTCTCCTTCGCACCAGAAATTGCAAGGCTGCCTGCAATTCTCGTCAGGCTGGTTCGCCCCGCTCAAATCCGAGCAACATTGATTTGGCGCTCCTGTGGCGCTACAGCGCCCTTCTGCGCTCTGCTTTGTCGTTCAGGGCGACAAAAAGCCGTCAAATATCCTCCGCTCGTTCTTGCTGCACTTTTTCGAATTTCCGCAAGCACACCTCATCATCGCAGCAATAGAGATGATGAATCTCGCCATAGACATCGTTGGCATAAGGTTCAACATCTGAAAGCGCCTCAGATTTTTTCAACTTCTTGCCACACGAATCACAAAACACGACATCATCCTTCTTTTTCTTCATTTTCATTTCTCCTTGTGGCAGTCATTTCTTCAAAGGACTCACTTCGTTTTCAAGCCCATCAGCAACACTCTTCAGTCTGGCTTTTGTCAAAGCGCCAAGATAGGGCCTGCCCTGTTGCTTCTCTTCCAATGCTTCCTTTTCTTCCGTCCATTCGATTGTTCTCAATGCCCACCTGCCGCGACCAAAATTGATCAGACATCTGAATTCTGATCCGTGATTGCCACCGGACTTTGGGCAATCCTTCACGTAGATTCTCTCACCTTCGCTCAATGCTTCCTTGCACTGCTTGATCAATTCTCTGTCGTTGCGAAAGGAGACACATTTGAAAAAACGAGATCCCCATCCATTGGCAAAAACATCAACTCCTTCTGTCAAAATCATTTCATTTCTCCAGGCAAAGAGTCAATCCGGCGTGAGAGGCAAACAAACTGACCAGCACACCGAGCAATTGCTGCTGCATCAGACCCATGTTGACGATTCTGTCTCCATCAAAAATTCCGCTTGCTTCTGTTGCAATGCTGATGTCCATTTGCAGAAACAGCGCCAAAGCAATGATGCCAGCGCCCAAAAGCGATCCACCGATAATCCTTTTCACTGAAATTGGATCTGCTGCCTTTTTCGGCGCAGTTTTTTGCTTGTCCTTTTTGAGACTCTTGCGTTCTTTGAGTTTGCTCACGCAGCAGGTTGGGCAGATCCCCTCAAAGGTGGTTTCTGGATCTGTTTGCTGATGGCAACTGCGGCAGAACACTGGTTCAAAATCGTTCATTTTGGTTTTCCATTCAAGCGGCAGTCAATGCAGTTTGCGGGCTGACAAAAAACATGATATCTTTGATGTCTATTCCATTGTTGTCGTGGCTGAATTCAGCGACATCTATTTTGTCTTTGAACGGATGCTGAAGCAACAATATATTTCTCCTCGGCAACTAATCTTTCGACAAACTTTTTCTGTTGAATTTGCTCCAATAGTCCCAAAGTATCATCCCGCAACACACATTTACATTCAGGCACTTAATTGCACCTTGTTGTTCAATAAACACCATATCATTACACTTTTCTGCAATTTCTGATGGAATCCCACCTTTTTCCTGTCCAAAACAAAGCAGGACATGTTGATCAAAATTCCATTCATATTCCAAAAGAGATTTGGCTCCTTCAACATTGTCAATGCCGACAACGTAGAATTGATCCCAGTTTAGGTCGTTTGCTTCTTTGACGAAGAAAAGCCTCTCCCGGTGGTAGGCGACGGCTCCTACGGCAGCTCTTTTGTTCCATTGTCTGCGTCCGTAGAAATAAAAAGATTGTCCAGGTAGGCTATCAAAAGTTCGCATCAGCCCACAGGTATTGATATCCAATTCAATGTTTGTCGCCAGCAGTGAATAATTCAATCGGCGTGAGTCAACATCTGCCACAATGTCCTCGTGCTCCCAGTTGGCATATTTTGGCAGAATGTTGCGACCGAGGGCATCTTCCATCACTTTGGCTCCTTCATTGCTTCTCCAAGGGTGTTTGCAATTTCAGTCTTTCCTTCAGATTTTGCCCACCTCAAAGCAGCATTTTCTCCCCATTTAGGATCTGCCCCAGCATTCAACAATTCCTTGACAATTTCAGGATCACCAATCATCACTGCCTTGATCAATGACTCTGAAATCTGCCCGTGAGTATCAGCAAGTACAGAAAACATTACTTCTTGGTTCGCGATAGGTTGAACAAATCGTCAGTTTCAAATAATTGTCAGGCGTGATGATGACGTGTCCAGCTTCAATTGCTTTCATCAATTCCGTGGCAGTGCTTGGACTGAAACAAACATCTGCTCCGCCGC
>Ga0209518_1000601_pt1 | contig 45187 bp, 55 predicted proteins | sample RifGroB1_FD_183993 | JGI IMG/M metagenome (GOLD analysis project Ga0209518, IMG submission 183993) | Groundwater microbial communities from Rifle, Colorado, USA - Groundwater B1 (SPAdes) (version 2) | ecosystem: Environmental > Aquatic > Deep subsurface > Groundwater | place: Rifle, Colorado...
ATACCAAGTATTTTTATTAACCATTACCTTGCCTTGATAAGTCCATGTTTTAAGTCCTATCTCCTGAAATTCATTCCAGAACATACCATACTTCTCCTCATCCAGTAAACGTAGCATTTTATAGTAAGCTTTAGTCATAAACCAGCAACTACCTTGACTACTCATAAGCTCGTCTATTTTAGGTAAAGTATCGGTTATCTGATTCTTTTCTCTCCACTCAACACCATGAAGTTCGCTATCAAGATACATATAGTCTATCGGGTACTTGGGGTTGGGTATGATTTCCCACTTAACTGGATCAAGAGCATATCTACGAGGTACTACCACCCAGTAAGGCTGATGGTCGGCAACAAGTTGCGTATCAAACCCTTCAGCAAACATAACATGAGCATCACACTTTAAAATATATTCTCCCTTTGCAACCTCAACACCCATATTTATAGCATTCCGCATTCCCTTTGGTGTTGAATAGTGGATATATCGCACTCGTTTATCATTAACTATAAGTTCAGCTTTTTCCCAGTACCCATCAAGGATAATAATAATCTCGATATCTCCTTTTGCTTTTTTGAGTATATCTAATGTGGTTTTATGAAGATAGGGTTCGCTACGGGAGGGAATTATAATTGAAAGCATGTGTATATATTATACCCACTTGATATTAAATGTCAATCTTAAAATGGAAAGGACGGACTTGGTGAGTCAGACGCACTGACTGAGGCAGAAGGACTGAGCGAGGCGCTTGGAGAAAGCGAAGGCGATAATGATGGTGAAGGGCTTGGCGACGGACTTGCGCTCGGTGACAGGGAAGGACTTAAACTGGCTGACAAAGAAGGACTAAGTGAAGCTGACAAACTGGCCGAAGTTGACGGAGAAAGGGAAGGAGATAGTGACGGACTGACTGAGCCAGATGGAGAAGGTGAAATACTGTGTGATGGCGACTGACTGGCTGATGGACTTAAACTCGAAGATAATGATGCTGATAAACTTGCCGATAGTGATTCTGATAAACTCGGTGACAAACTTGAACTTAGTGATGGGCTTAAACTTACTGATAAACTTGAAGATAAACTCGGTGAAAGAGATGCGCTTAATGACGGTGATAAACTGGCTGACAAACTTGAACTTAGTGAAGGACTTAAACTTGGTGATGCACTCGCTGTTACTGATGGCGATAAGCTTGGAGAAAGTGATGCACTCGCTGTTACTGATGGCGATAGCGATTGTGACAAACTTGCTGATAAACTTGCCGATAGTGATGGTGATAAACTGGCTGACAAACTTGGCGATAGTGATGGTGACAAACTCTTTGATAAACTCGGTGAGGTCGAAGCTGATGGACTTAAAGATGAAGAAAGAGAAGCTGATAAGCTTGGTGACAATGATGGTGATAGAGAAGGCGATTGTGATAATGATGGGCTTAAACTCGCTGATAAACTGGCTGACAAACTTGGCGAAAGGCTTGGTGAGAGTGAAGCACTTGTTGTTGCTGATGGACTGAGTGACGGACTTGCAGATGGAGTACCACTTTCTGTACTCGACGGGCTAAGAGACGGACTTAAACTTTCCGACTGACTTGGTGTAGTTGACGGACTTAAAGATGACGAAAGGCTAGGTGATAAAGAAGGTGACAGACTCTCTGACAAACTAGGACTCAAAGATGACGAAAGTGAAGGACTCACCGAAGCTGACGAAGAAAGAGACGGTGAAAGACTTGGTGATAAAGATTCACTAAGTGATGGAGAGGCTGACGGAACTTGAAATCCTACAAGCGACCATACTGCTGAATCTTCAGTTCCAGTATTAAGATACAAATTATTTCCAGTTTTATCTAAGTCTCGGAAGAACGCACCTACCTTAAATCCAGCATATCCGGTAGGTAAAGAATTTCCTTCCGCTTCTAAGATCAAACCGCTTTCATCATCAAGATCAGTTTTTTCCCCATAACGCACAACTTCATTAGTTTGATAAGGTAATCTTGCTGTTAAAAAGTTGGTTTCCTGAGATGTTCTTTTACTACTATCAATAGCTAAAATCCTTAAAATTTCATCTCTATCTGATTTTGGAAGTTGTCCAATAAGTTCAAAAGTTGACATAGTTCGTTTTTGGTGGGGGACTAGTTTTTTAGTCTAATCCCCCTACCAACTTCTAACCTAAAGTTCTTAAGCAAACGTCGCAAACAATTCGGTAGCAAAGTGTCGTCTAGGATCGGTAACTTTCGCACCGTAGACAAACAAATCTTTATAAGCTGCTCCGAAATCCCCAATGAGATCCTCTTCAATTCTTGCCTCTAATACCTTTTCAGCATAGGTCATCCAATTTGGATGTCCAGCTATAATGTGGTATCCATCGGTATTATCACCTGATAATCTATTTGATCTAAATACTTTAAATCCTAATAGTTCGGTAATAAACCCTTTCTTAACAAGTTCTGAATAGACATCCGGCACATGAAGTGCTACTCCAGACGCTCTTACTAAGTTATACTCAAACTCAGGAGGAACAATCAGGAATCTGTCCGTATCAGGAACACTGTTATAACCATTACCTTCTGCTAAATCTAATTTCTTTTTCAACTGACCAACATATTGAAGCAAGTTAGAAACTGTGATATTTACAACTGTTGCCGCTTCAATAGTATAAGTTGAAGAACCTACAATCACTCCACCGGTATAAGCTGATGTAACATCATCCTTATCATCTTCAATCGTTATTTGAGTTGGAGATGTATAAGTTTTAACTCTATACCAAGTTGTATGACCATCGGCTTGAAACCCTTTACCAACCATAGCGGCTGTAAAGTTCGTACCTGAACCTGTTACAACTCCGGTTGTAGCCGCAATTGAAACTGTCCCATCCGCATGATCAGTCCCAACTCTATTTCCAGCTCCAATATCACCATAAAGACCAAAAAGATATGTATCTTTATTTTTGTTTCTCTCATTAGCCACTTGGGAAACGATTGTTGGATGAGGATTTTTAACATAAGAAAGCCAATTTGCTAAGGTCTTTTCCTTCCAGTAAAAGGCTTTATACTGATCAATTACTAACTGAGCATTATTCTCTGTTAGAGAATCTGCTGACATAGCCGAATCAGCGTAAGTTTTTTCACTTACCCTGTCGAAGTTTAAAATGTTGAGTTTCGATCCAACACCATTGATCTCACCTTCATAATCAGTATTGGTGATTATTCCGGATAGATCTTTGTCGTACATCTCAAGCATCAACTTCTGAGAAAAACCTTGTGCTAAGGTTGTTGCTCTAGCTGCCATATTGAATTTTATGAAATAATAATATGAAGTATTTTTCCGTCTCTAAGAAAGAGGTTAGGAGACCTTCTATATAAATGATAGAAGTGTTAGGTAAATCTTGTCAAGCGATTATTATTCTATTGTTGAGTCTATTTTCCCGCTAAGCAAAAGTTCCTTATATTTTTTATAATCGGTTTTCATCAGTTTGGCCGCCTCATCAAGCGAAATCTTATCGCCTTTTGTCTTTAACTTCTCATTCGGGCCACCGCTACCGACTTCCATCATCTTACCTTTATTTTTTACTTTCTTTGTGCTTATATCGTGTAAAAACGCTGATACTAATATCTTAAAAGGAATAGCATGATTTGATATCTCGTTGGCAAATACCTTAAATTCTTCAATCTTACCTTCAAGTTCAGGATTATCGACTAAAGTCTTAGAATCCTCAACAAAAGTATCAACATCATCGCCCCATTTCTCAATCTTCTTAGCTTCCTCGGTTGCCTGTGTAACTACCGCAAATCTTTTATCATTTATAAAGTTCTTTCTGGCAAGTTTCTTTTCGGTATCGCTCATTACATCCCAGTCAGGATACTCTTCAATCATTTCTTCCTCAGTTGCTTCGTTTATTTCACTGGCTTTAGATAAGCCTTCATTAAGTTTTCTATTCTTAGCGTGTATCTTCTGAGCTTCTCGGGATGACTCGCTAAACTTTTCTTTGTAGTCGGGTTCTTTTTCCTCTTCTTTCTCCTCAACTTTTTCTTCAGGAATTTTCTTGACTGGATCTTCTTTTACTTCTTCAATCTCTTCTTCTTCTTTAGATTTTTCCATTTCCTCAACCTTTTTCTTTACTTCCTCGACTTTCTTTCCTTCTTCCTTCTCAATAATTTCTAACTCGTCCTCTGTTTTTCTCAAGCTTATTTCAAGATCTTCTTGAGTAGGTTTTTTATGTACCATATTATTTAACTGTCTCCTTCATCGGAAGATTTAGAATAATTTATAATTTATTTTTTTACATTTGATAACGATTGCTCTAAAGCTTTCTTAGCCTTCTCAGGCGATAATAAGAATGCCTCAAACAACATATAGTTCTTTAGTCTCGCCTTAAGAAAGAAGTCCTGCTTTGTATTAGTCTCTGTCTTAACTAATTCTTGTTCAACCGAATACTTCATATTAACAATAAAATCTTTTATCTTTTCTATTGTAAGTTGTTTTTGTTCAATAGCATCTAACATTGTATGAAAGGTAGTCCGTTCATCAGGAGTAAGCTCTTCATATTTTAAACCATACTTCTTAAGAAGTTCGTCAATCATAATAAAAGTATAAACCTAAACTTTTAATTTGTCAAATTTAAGCAATAATCTCTTCCTTTAAGTTATAGTTTTGGTAATCGTCCCACCGAACTTTGTTGAACAAGACTAAACGTTCCATCATCCCGTGCCTTCCAAGTAGGAGTTACGATAATTTGAAACCCATGTTTTTCGCAAAGCTCCGAATAAACCTTGATAAAATCATTGACTAATTCTTGTTCAGTCTTTGGCTTAATTTGTGGCTTATTCATATTAGATACCTCCATTTACTAATTTATAAACTATTGATATGATACTAAATAATTCATTTTAATTCACCTCCTTTATACAAGTGTATAAATTGGTAAATAGTAACTTTGGTCAGTCAATTGATTCCCATCATCTTGCACATAAATTTTAAGGTATCCTGCAATAGTAGCGGTAGTTACATCTGCCGCCTCTACAATAGATTGATTTAAAACGGCATTAGCGGATGTACCGATAAATCTAACAAACTCCTCTGAAATATCGGCTTGGTCAACGGTTAAAACAGGAACTGCTCCAGTAGTAGAAGATTGGTCTACGTGAAGTTTTGCTAGGGGTCCCGTCGTCCCGATGCCGACGTTGCCTGCTGAATTGATTCTTATCCTTTCGGTCAATACTCCCGCAACACCTGTAGGTGTAGTCCAAAAAGTTAAATATCCGGGGTTAATATCCGTAGTGATAGTATTTGAGGCGTAAGCCCTTATCGCCGCCGGGGTGAAATTTGTAGTAGTTGAGGTGTCGGCGGCATAAAACATTATCTGACCAATCAAGTCATCAGCCGTAACAGAAGTATCTACCCTCCTCAAGGTCATGCTCCCGCCCGTGGTGTTATTTATATCCAATAAATCAACCGGGGTGGCATTATTGCCTATCCCTATCATGTCCACCGAAGCGTCTAAGAAAAACAAATTAGCTTTAGTGTCGCCCTCCATTCGCACATCGGTTGCCGAGTCACCGCCTTCATTAAAAACAATGCTGCCAGCATTGGTAACGATAGCGTAGTTGTTGGCTGACGCTCCAGATATATTATTAAGATAAAGCCCGTATTTTGACGTTCCCCAAGCCCCAGTATCCGCCGCCATAGAAAATCCGTAAGTAGTTGTAATCGTTCCGCCCCCAGGATTGGTGGGAGCGTTGATCGTATAACCCTTCCAAGTAGTAACAATCCCTGTTGTGGTGTTATTTACTCCAGTCGTATATCCGTAAGCATTCGTTATCGTTCCAGTGCTGGTATTGCTTACATACGAAGAAAATCCCGTACCATTAGTTATGATCCCAGTTGAGCTATTGGTAACATTAACATTTGAGCCAATCATTCCAGTAACATTTCCAGTGGAGTCATTAGAAACAAAGAAAGACATACCCTGAATAGCAGTAGCGGTAGCCGTATTTTGGTTTTGTACCTGCCCGAACATTCCCCTCACATTGCCAGTCAGGTTAGAACTCCCTGTAGGTCTGGCATACATTTTCGCACCCGAAACGTTGGCAGCCGAATCAGATGTCGGACCAAAATAGGCATGAACAGCAAAAGTGTTAATCGCACCGGAAACATCCACCGTATTGGTAAAAGTCTTAGATAGAATCAACCTTCTATAGGCATCTGTAGCAGCACCAATCCCCACGCTGTTATTTATCGTATCTATAGTAAAAACATTATTTTCGTCTTGGTCGTTGACAACAAAGGCGGTGAGGGTGTCGGTGGCGGGTTGGATAGTAAGACCGCCAGTCATGGTATCACCAGTTATATTGACATATCTTGCATCTAAAAATGGAGTAAATTCTAATTCCATTTCTTTCTTATCAATCAACAATACTTCTCCTGTAAGCAAATTACAAATTAACATAGTTATGCCCAATTACTAATTGTGTCAATATAATTATTTATATCACGTGTTATCGTTTTTGTATAGGTAGTTGCACCAATAAGACAAGCTATTGACGTAATATAACCTGAGTCGTTACGGGTTAAAACATAAGAAGCGTTGGATTTTGTTTCATCTGTTGGGATGGTTTCTTTGATTTTAGATACTTGTGAACCATCGATCTGATTAGCAGAGGTAGCCGCTCCTGTCGGCAATGAAAAGCCACCAGCTATTGCCGATGTTATTCCTCCCATAGCACGATAAAACTTCTCTCCATCTGATAATCTAACTGGAATAGCATCTCTTGCCCTTGTCGGAAGCTTAAATACCTGAAACACCAACTTACTCTTAATCTCATCAAGCTTTTTAACAATAGGAGTAAATATCTCATATAACCATAAAGGCTTGTTAATCCTTATGCTGTCTGGGTACTTAATTTCAGTCTTGGGAACTGATATATAGGGTACTTTAACATTGATGGGAGGCAGTTTTATCTCAGGAACAATTACCTTAACTTGTGGTGTTGGTACATTGACAATGGGAGTCTCTATTTTAAGTTCCTTTAATGCCGAGATTATGCTTGTAGCCGACTGAATAGAGACTATTTTGTTTTCAAGCGAAGACTTTACCAATAACTTGATTTTTGAGATTAGTTCATCATTAAAGTTCTCCTTCTTGTTCTTTTCCTGACTTGACAATTCATCTTGTATCTCATCAATCAATTCCATTAACTCATCGGAAGGAACTTCATCTGAGTCCTTCAATACATTGATTATCTGGTTTATCTCTTTACGAATTGACTTATCTACCATAGGGTTATTTCAACTTGCTACGGATAATCTTAAGCTTGTCGACTGTCTCTTTATTGGCACTGGGCTTTTTAGAGGCAACTTTTGGAGTCGGTGCGGCTAGTCGTGATGGAATATTAATTGGTGCTTGTAGCGGTACTGTTCCCATCTGAGTCATTAACTCCTGTTTCTGTTTCTCAACTTCCATTATAGTATTGATTTCCTCAGGTGTCAATCCGGCAAATTCAAGAAGTTTCCGTTGATAAACCTCAATCAGCTTAGGATTACCGGGAATATTGATGACAGCCGCATTTAACTTTTCAAGTGCCTGAGAGTCATTTGTCGCTTTCTCGTCCTGCGACCATACCTTAGTCGTATAACCTAACTCAGTCATCCAATCTTTAGGTGCTATCTCTCTTGTGAATATGTTGTCTGTGTTTCTGCCTTTTTTATGTATTTTGACTGCGTCCAATTTATCAGAGGCCGCCTCAATTAGTTTAAGAAATTTAGTCCCTCTTTCCTTCCACGCCGGAGTATAGAACTTGCTCATTCCCTTAATTCGCTCCTTTGCTTCACCAAGTGCTAACTCTACCTCGCCTAATGTAATTTGTTTTTCCTGTACCGAACCCTGTTGAGTAGTTGTTGCTCCTGTCGCCTTCTCAATCATACCCGTTACATAGGTCATCTCGTCCAGACTCTCGGATAAATCGGCTACAGGAAGTTGTTTGAATACATCATCAATCCTGCCACCTGGCGGGACTGGTACTCCATACATTCCCCAAGCCTTAGCGTCCCAAGTCTGCGGGACAAAACCTTCAATGCTGGAGTCATATAAATTCATGTTAAAGTTTCGGAGTGTTCTATTTTCTATAAGTTGCGAGAACCAAGCGTTAAGAACCTTATTTGGAGTTCTCACAATATCAGCTATCCCATCTGACCAGAAGTCTTGCTTGTCTATGTCATCAGCCCAAGTATTATATGGAAAGTGGTTCTGCCAATAATCGTCTTTCGTCTTGCCTATCACCTCATCAAGCGGTTTATTCATTAAAATATTGTAGTCATCCGCTTCAACAACAAGATGTAATACTTCTTTTTGATAGATAAAGTGCATGGAAAGTTCAATATATGTTTCGCCTAACACTGGACTATCAACATCAGAAAGTCCCAGATCAGCCATCTTTTCGTTCTTTTTATTTAACATTTCTTCATTACTTTTAGATTTCAGAAGTCCTTGATCTGAAGCATGCCATAATTTAAGGTCGGCAACTTTACTTTGATCATAATCTTTGTTTAGCTCAAGACTTGATAATGGAACGAAGATATGGGTATGAATTAAAAAACGTGAGCTATCAATGTCCGACGGATCCATATATCTATCAACTAAAATATCTTCCGGATCAATAATAGTCCATCTGATCATCCCATCAACTATCTGCCACTGATCGAATGACCGGCCATATAAAAATACCTGACGTTTATCCATTATGTCTTTAAGTTCTGCTTTGTTTAATTCAAGCACTTTCTTCCAGTATTCATTTTGAAACACCTCAGCTTGTTTGTCGTTATCTAGGTTTTCAAAATAAAGCACCGGCATATCATCTACGTCTTTAAGCAGTGTTCTTATTGTCTGTTTCATTAAAGGAAGATTGACCGAATGTCGTTGAGTAAGTCTATTGATAGTTACTTTATCACGATAAAGAGTGTAATTCTCAGTCCAGTCGTCTTGTCTACGTTTACGATAATTAAAGCCTGACTCTTTGTTTAGTCTTAATAGATCCAATAATGGATCAGTAGGTGTTAAATCTAACATAAATAAAGTTTAAATAAAATTAGTATTTTAATACAAGTGATTATAAAATCCCCTCCATATACGTTTTTATCCCTCCAAAATCAGTTTGAGGTCTACTGTAAATCTTTCTATTAAAACTATCCAACCCATAACGTATGGCATCCATAGAATTTGACCATTCATGGATTGTGTCATCGGGATCGTTAATTATTTTGCCGTCCTTATCGGTGATAAATATATAATTTCTGTAAGCCTTGATAGTCTTGATGCTTCGTTCAGTAATACTTATCTTTTGATTTTGAACATATTGAATACCTTGATAAACACTTCCCGATCCCTTTGTTGCCCCTATTATATTAACTCCATATCCTTTTATCTCATCAATCGACTTTGGTTCAGCACTATCACCTATCGCCAATGCTCTCGGTTGGTTAAGAAGTATGTCGGCAATCGTTTTATTAGATAGTCCTTTTTGATATGTAACTTCGTCCAAAATAAACCCATCGTTATAACGGTAAATAGCAACAATAACTGTGGGATCATTGGTATATCCAAAGTCTATCCCAAACCTCTCTAATCGGGCTTCGTGAGGAATATCTTTAACTATCTGCCAATTAGTGTATATCCTTCCTTCCAATACTCCAAGTTGTCCAAGCCCATATACTTGCCACCAGGCTTTGTTATTCCGATGGCTCTCAATCTCATCAACCGTTATCTTATCTAGTGCTTCATTATCAAGATATGTTAGGGTGATAAAGTCTAAGTCTTTTTGTCGAGTTAACATCATATCCTCGTAAAACCAAAATGAATTTGTTGGATTCCAGTCCAACCAAATAACCTCTTTAGTTCTGGTTATCAGCTGATCAACTATGTTATAGGCAAGAGCATTACATTCATTAACAAATAAAACATTCCGTCTCGGGCCGTGAGCTTTTGAGTAAGTATCAACTGACATAAACTGCAAGATATTACCAGTTTCAAATGTATATATTCCCGTTTTGTTCCATAAAGCATCATTCCAGTACTCCCTGTCTTTCATAATCACCTCAAAATCCCTCATCGTCCCATTTCTCAAATGAGGATAACTTTCGGAAACTACCGTTGCCAACTTATTTCTATTCTTTGGAGATTGACAGTAATCAATAAGCCAGATAATAATTGAGACAGTTTTAGATGCAGCAGTTCCACCGGCTACTGCCCTTATTCTTTTGGTAAGAGAGAATATCCTTTTAGTGGCTTGGGTATCTTTTATGTGAAATTCATGTTGTTGATTTTCCATTATATATCGGACTTGGTAAAGGTTTGTCTCCAGATGTTTGATCAGTTCTTTCTTTCATTCCATGATTATTTTGGAGAAGTAATTTAACAATCGTTGCATTAACTTCTTTACCACCATATATGCCATCATTAATAAGTTGAACCGCTTGTGTTTGCATTAGCTTTTTCAAAGCACCGAAAAACTCTGGCCGAATTAAATTACCTTTTTCATCTTTCTTATTGGCCCAATTGTCTAAAGTATCATCGTCAACTTCAATAAATAATGCAAATCCTTGTTTTGTTGGTAAACTTGTTTGTTCTTTTCCTGTAGTTTCCAAATATTCTCTAACTTTATCTACAAAAATTGGATCATATTTTGTAGGTCTACCTCCAGCATGTTTAGTTTGTTCCATATATTTTTACCGTCTTTAATTTATAAAGGTTTGGTTTATATATTACGAAAATTAAATGCTCTTTCTACTTTCCAACCATATGTAATTATTCTTGATTGTAAAGTAGTATATTTTATCCCTAATTCTTCACTCCATTGTTTTAAATTTTTAGTTTTATTTTTATATTTAATTAAATGATTAGTTCTTTTATTATTTAAATTTTCTTTTTTTGTAATCCATCTACAATTATTTGGTTCATAATTCCCATTATTATTAATTCTATCTATCTCAAGATTTTCCTTATATCCCTCCCCCATATCTTTAAAGAAAAATTTAAAATTAGTCCATTTTTCATAAATCTTAATTCCACGACCTCCATAATTTTTATATCCCGTACCTTTTAAATTATTACATCTTTGAATCATTGACGCCCAAACTCTATATATTTTTGTTCTCCTAAGTCCATGTTTATAAATTAATTTATGAAATTTCTCTTTTCTTAAACAGCCACAACTTTTTGTATGACCTTTCTTTAATAATGTTATCGGTCTTTCAACAAAATTTCCGCAATCACATTTACATTTCCAAATTATATTCTTCCATTTGTCTCTGCCTACTATAGAAATTGGTATTAACCTACCAAATCGTATATTTTTTGCTATTAAAGTCATACCTCCTATTATACATTAAATATTTCGGATTAAAACATAAAACGTCCGGTTCTTTATCTCATTATACGCCTTCCTTATGTATTCTTTCTTCAATAAATAACTTAAAGCGTTAAGCGTGTTATAACTTTGCTCCCCGCACCCTTCCAAAAAATAGATAATTGCTTTTTGTGGTATAGTTGTTTTTTTGTTATCAGCCCACCTCTTCATAAATAGAAAAACAAAATGCTGGAGAGGGCTTAAATCATCCATTGAGTAAAAATATACACCTAAAATTTAAAAAAATCAATTGCTCTTGACAAATAAAAAAATAGTGCTAATAATTATAATAGCTCTTAATAACTCTTGGCTATCAACAATCATCAAGGTTGATAATCAAGCCATTGTGTAATTCTTTGGAGGGGTCAAAGAAAGCCTTTGTGGTGTAGGATAATTTACGCTTTTACATGATAATGAAGATTCACCGGCCATAGAGACTTTCTTTTTAGAAAATAGATATTACTATTGACTTATGAAAAAATAGCAAGTATATTTTAATTAGGGTAACGGCGAATAGTAGCTATAAATTTCTGCTTGAGTGAAGTCATTAACGGAGCTGGAGCAGAAGTTTGTAGAACGATAGTGTATAATTATTTATACAACGTCCTCCGAGGAGGAGGCAGACCTACGCCAAGAGGTCTAAAAATTAGATATAGAATTCGATAAGCAAAAGTCGTGAATTGTGTCTTGCCAAGTGTTAGCTTGGCGAAAGCTTATCGAAGCTTGGCAGGACATAGGACACGACTTTTTTTATGGATAAACCACTTTTCATATCAGAGGCAGATAAACAAAGAATACTTCATGTTCGAGAGCTACTTAAAAAGAACGCACCTATCGTATATCAGTTGTATAAAAGTTATAAGTTAAATAAAGAACATGAACGACTTGAAGTCCGAGAACAACAATCAATTAAGTGAGGAGTGGTATAAAGAGTTAGTGGAGGAGTGTAAAGCTATTATTGTTGAGAAAAACTATAATGCTAATTGTGAGTTTGTAGAGGCTAAATGGTTAATTGGACAAAGAATTACTACCGATCCAAACTTTATAAAGATACAAGGACAACATAATAAAAAATCTTTTTTACAACGTATATTCCTTGATCTTAGAATAGGTAAATCAGATGGATATTATTGTGTTCAATTTTACGAAAAACACCCGGAGGAAGACTTTTCCAACGTGTTGGAAAAGCTAAAAATAGGCAAAAACCTAAGTTGGCGAAAAATAATAGCCCTTTTACCGGAACATATTGAAGATCCAATAATAATATCAGATGAGTTAAAAGCTAATTTTAAGGATAAGGTTATACAAGGTGATTGTTTGATTGAGTTAAAAAGGATACCGGATAAGAGTATTGATATGATCTATGTTGATCCACCTTACAATATGGATAAAGGTGATTGGGACAAATTTGATCCAGTTGACTTCCTACATTTCACAGATTCTTGGATAAAAGAGTGTATAAGAGTATTAAAACCACAATCACACTTTTTTATAAATTTTTGTTCGGATAAAGTATCATGGTTGGAAGACTTAATCATGACTAATTTTAACGGAATGCTTCCTTATTCACGACTTATATGGCATTATCGTAACGCCGGAGGAAAATCAAGCGGTAAACAAATGTTTAGCAAAACTTATGAGCCTATCCTCCACTACAATTTTGGTAATAAAGAGCTTAATTTTGGTCTTGATTGGAATGACGAGAGGTTTGATGTATGGACAATAGCAATACCGCAATCAAATTTTGAGGAAGGACACGACCACCCAACACAAAAACCGATTGAGTTAATGGATAGATTAATAAGATTTGGCTCATTTGAGGGTGAGAAAGTGCTTGATCCAATGGCCGGATCAGGGACGACTGGTATTGCCGCCTTAAAAAATAATCGTGATTTTATGTTAATAGAAAAAGATACTAATTATATTAATCTTATTCATAAACGATTAAATGACATACGATAATCAACAAAAACAAACAGCAACCGATTTTATTAAATATGTTGAGCCAATATTAAAAGATAAATTTAATATGCGAGGTGAATATTTAATAGTTGAAGGAACAATATCTAATAAATTAGCAAGTTATTTAGATATGCTTTGTGGAATAGATGTTTGGTACATAAATGAGACTAAAAATGGTATTAGAGGTATAGCAAGTAGGATACAACATAATTTTAATTATAGGACATTTACAATTAGAGCCAAAACCGAATATATTAAAAGAGCTTATGCTATTGATAAAAACTATATATATCCTTATTACACTTTACAGGCTTACATAAAAAATGACAAATTATTACTTATGGCACTTGCTAAAACAGAGGATATCATTAATATGTGCTTCAATAAATGGTGTGATTTTAACTTCAATAGTATTGATGGAAATCCTTTTTATATAGTTAATTGGGACGATATGCTTAAACATGATAAAAACGTTGTTATTTATACAGCCGACCAAAGCGACAGCCCCTGACGGCAGTGGAGACGAACCACTATAAAAAAGGTATCAGGGAGTAGGGACTCAAAACTCATGCGATGGGAAATAGAGAATAAGCGGTGTAGTTAATTAGTCTTAACGCTTACCCGACCGGACACGTAGGTTAAATCACAACCAGGTCCGAGAGATAGACTAAGAGGTTTACCGGCAATCGGATAAATAAATCTTACGAAACATATTGATCCAAATATGGATCTAAAATCTATGCTCCGGAAATCAAAGACATACAAATGCTTAAATACACTCCAAACTACTTAAAAACAAAATACCCCTTGACAAACAGTTTATAACACTTTATAGTTAATTTATTATCAATTAATTAAATAAAAACGTGAAAAACAAAGAAGAATTGAGAAAGGATATAGAGGCTATGGCTAATAGTTTCAAGTTGATAGTTATGGAGGACTGGCAGATAGAGTCAATGTTAAAAGACTTTGCGCTTACGGTTCAACTTTATCAGTTACTTGTTAAAAATTCTAACAAATAATATGAACATAACTAAAATAAAATGTTTTTATTGTAAAGATATTTTGACCGACGGGGAATTAAGAACACATGAATTTAAGTCCGAATTTCAAAGAAGAAAATATACTTGCTATCAATGTACTATCAAACTTATAAATGAAGCAAGGCAAAAATATAACGAAAGTTTAAAGAAAAAAACGGTTGAGGAAAGAATGGACGAGATTGAAGATCAAAAGTTTAGTTGGGGCGCACCAAGAGGTTTTTAATTATAAATTTTAATTTTTTACCTATGAGCGATTTTTTGCCAAAGGATTACAAAGAAGATGTTGGAGGGTATGTAAAGCTTGAGGAGGGCGAGAATAAGTTTAGAATACTTAGTTCCGCCGTAGTCGGTTATGAATATTGGAACGAAGATAAGGAAGGCAACCGCCGACCTATCAGAAAACACTTAGACGAGGATTTGATATTGTCTGAAATCCAAGAGCCTGAGAAAGTTAAAAAGTTTTGGGCTTTTGTAGTTTGGAATTACAAATTAGAAGCGATCCAAATACTTGAACTAACTCAAAAAGGCTTGAAGAGAGATATTATGGCTCTTATCAATAATGCTAAATGGGGTAGTCCTGTTGATAGTTACGACTTGACTATAAATCGTGAAGGCAAGGATAAGACTACCAAATATTCTGTAGTCCCCGATCCAAAAGAACCAACAAGTAAAGAAGTAAAAGACGCTTTTAAGAAAAAGTATGTTGATCTTGAGGCATTATTTAGAGGTGATGATCCGTTTCTAAAGATGACCGGCAAGATGGATGAGAAAGTAAACCCTGACGATGTACCTTTGTAGTTTTTAACCTGAGCCGTTCGGATAAGCGGACGGCGAGGGGTTACAAATTATCAAAATTATGAAAAACGACGACAAAAACATAGCCCAGATAGATATAAAAGTCTACTGGAAGGATGGGTATGGAGAAAGTTGGATATTTACTAACTCTGGATCAAAACGGAAAGTGTGGAAAGCTATTAAAAAGTTTTTTGAAAGAGAGGACGGTGAAAATATATGAAAATATTTAAAAACATTGTAATTATAACCGGAGCGATAACTGTTGCTTTAGCAATATTCTATTTAATTACATTGTCCGGTATGGAATTTAATTTTGCTAACGAAGGCAAGATAATATGTGTGACGAAGCGTGATTTTGGGATGTTTGGCAATAGAGACTTGACGTGTTTTAACATAACCGCTGTTGGAAAAGAGGAAAACAAAGAAATACAAAGATTTAATTGTAAGACTATTAATGGCGAAATTGTAGTATCTACTAAATAGTTTAATGCCACCTCTATTTGAGGAGAGGTAGCACAAAATTATTATTAATTTTAAATAGTGTTGACAAAACACTTTATAATAGTTTATATTTTAATTATATGACAAAAACAACTGAATGGGTAACAATTAAGGAAGCCTCGGAGATAACAAAATTACACCCGCATAGCATTAGAAAGTACATAAAGATGGGTATCTTCGAGGTCAACAAGCCTTTCATAAAAATGGGATCAAAGATAATGGTATCAAAAGATAGCTTGGTGCGGAAATATAGTCTACCGGCGTATGCGAGACAAGTGCCTAAGAAAAGTGTTACCAAGTTAAAGATATTAAAATGAAAGAAGAAAAACAAATAAGAGTAAAAGTAACTCAAGAGATTATAGATAAAATGAAAGATAAATTAAGTCTTTTTGCTTATTATTGTGAAGACCCAGAATGTTGTTATGGCCAAGTAGTAAGCTCAATGAATGAGTTAATAGAAGAATTAGAAAAAGAATTATGACCGAAGCACTAACCATTCTCATAACCATATGAAAGAAATATCAGGACTTGACCATTTAAGAGAAAGCGGTTCATCACAAGTAATATGTGGGATATGCCATAATCATTTAGAAGTAGTTGCTAATGGTTGGTTTCATGGAGAATTATTTTACTGTCCAAAAGATAAAAAGATTTTTTCTATCTATTTAAGGGATATTACTTTTAAGTCAGGAAAAGAATTTTTAATTCAATGTGAAAAATATATAAGGTTAAAAGAAATAAAAAGTGAAGTAACACGAGAAAATATGGAAGAAGTTAAGAAAGCTATTGAAGATTTGAAAATATGACAGAATTAACTGTAATTATCATAACCATTGGACTGATAGTTTTTATAAGTTCGTGGAAGTCAAAAGCATAATATGTTGCCAATATTATTAGGTTATGTAGTATGTTTTTTATTAGGATTTGTATTAGGTCAAGAATTAAAAATTAAATAACCATTATTAGTTATAGAAAATATGAAGAATAAAAAGAAATTTAGACATATAGAAGGTTGGTGTTGGTGTGGAAAAGCTCATGCTTCTAAACAAGATTTGCCTGATTTTGTTAAATCCCCAAAACCTAAAGAAAAGAAAGTAAGGATAGAAGAGATAAATTATAATTATTTTTCACAAAATTGTATAGAGATTAACGATAAATTAAATCCAGTTATTGTAAGTGATTCTGATAAAGAAGAATTTATTTATAATAAAATCAATGAAATTATAAAAGTTATAAATTCTAAATAATTATGGATAGCTTTGACAAAAAGATTTTTGCTCTTTGGTTTGTTGGTATATTGGTTTCGTTAGTTCCTTTAGTTTTTATAGGTTGGGTTATTATTAAATTATTACAGTTTTTTAAGGTTATATAATTATGAAAACATTAAAGAGTAAAATAATTGAAATATTACATAATGGAGTTTTTAAGGGTAAATTGTTTGAAGGACAATGTGGGTTTTGGGCTGATGCTATCCTTTCCCTCTTTAAGCAACAGATGAAGGGGTTAGTGGGAGAACAAGAAAGTGAAAGGTGGGGAGCAAAAGGCTCTATTATTAAAACAGAAAGTATAGCAAGGAATATTTTACGAGAAAAACTATTAAAAAATATTGAGAGTTTATAAATATGAGAGAAATAAAATTCAGAGCTTGGCATAGAGATTATAAAGTGATGGTTAAGTGGGAAGTTATAAAAGACCTTTTTGAAGAGCTAAAAATAGCGGTTGGTAAAAAAATAACAGTAGATTTTGAAATTGGACAACTTACGACAAAGTTAGATGTTAAATACTATAGAAATATAAATATCTTTTGGCACTCTGATTTTATACCTTTACAATACACAGGTCTAAAAGATAAAAATAATGTTGAGATTTACGAGGGAGATATTATAAAATCTGAAGGTGAATTTATAGGTGAGATTAAATATAGAGGACAACAATTTTATTTATCTGGTGATAATTATTCAAACCCTCAAACAGTTATAAGTCAAAATAGACAATATGAACAAGAGGTTGTCGGGAATATTTATGAAAATCCTGAATTATTACAAATTAAATAACCCAATACTTATATGAAAAAGATAGAATTAAGTGAAGCGGATATTCTTTTTCTAAAAGCTCTACGAGAAATTTGTATTGAGGATGATTTATTAGATTTAGAAAGTTATGACAGCATACAAAGAAGTGAAAAAATAAGTGATGCTTGGAAAGCCCTGACAGTTATTGAAAAAATTATAAAACAAATAACCCTCCCACAAGGGTAGGGAAGAACTTTGAAAATTAGAGGATTGAAAGCTGGGGCGGAGTTTAGCTAAACGATCACGAGACACATTTTCTCGTCCCCAGCTTTTAGCCCTTTAATTAGTTAGGGTAGGGAATTAGAAGTTAAATAAAATATTATGAAAAAACTAACACTTGGTAGTTTCAAAAGAGAGGGTAGTCAAGGAAGTTTTGGACATAGATTTTTTACTAAACTTGATGATGGGCGTGAAGTTGATTTAGAAAGTTGTTTGAATGGTTATTGTGTAGCTATTTATGATAAAGAATTAAATTTAATTGGAGAAAAGGTTTGCACTAATTTAGAGGGAATGATGGAAAGTCAGATAATGACTGGTTTTTCAATAATGACAGGGGAAGCATTAGATAAAGCAATAAAAATTGCTAATAAATTGTTATTTTCCCCCCAAACATAAAAATATGAAAAAGATAGAGAAAAAAAAGATAGAGAAAAAAAAGATAGAATTACCAAGAAAATATATTGAAGCTATCCGTTTTTTGAAATCGCTTGAAGGAATGAGTTTTGAAGAAGGAGCTTTGGAACTTATTAAAAAATATGAAAAAATATGATAGATAATATTAAAATATTGTTTGCTTTTTTATTAGTTTTAGGTTGGGGTATCATAATTGGAATGAAAATTAAAACTAAATAACCCCCCCCTCACAAGGGTAGGGAATTGGAGGATTAAAAGCAGGGGAAAAAGTCACAGGGATACTATAAGAGGATGTTCATAGTGACGAACGCATTTTAAAAAGTCTTATAGGTTTGAATCCCCCCTTGCTTTTAATCTTTTAATTATTAGTTAGGGTAGGGAATTAGAAGTATGAAATGTAAAAGGTGTGGAAGTAGACATATTGGAGATAGTTCGAGCGGACATTATTGTATTGAATGTGGAAGTAAAGATATTGAAAATGGTTAAAAATTAGGGTAGGGAATAAAATATGAAAAAACAAATAGATAAAAGAGTTAAATGTTTTGCCTGTAAAAAACCTATCCATATTGACGAGCTTGGAGGAGTACTAAAAATGAAAGATAGGGAGGCTTGGATACACGATAAGCCAGAGTGTTTAATAGTTTTGAGCGGGAGTTACCCAACACCAAAATGAATAAACCAATAGGGAAAGAGAAGATACATAATTTTATTAAATACAAAGATTTTTCTTATAAAATTTGTAGTTATTGCGGGATTGTCCAAAGACGGGATAAAAAACAAAGTGAATGTATAGGAAAAGTCAAAATTTCATTAAGATAACCTATGAACCAACCACAAAGAGAGGCGGAGAAGATAGATTTAATAAAAAGATTAAAAAAACAAGCATATATGATGGGCGGTAAAGGTTATCATTATGCGGTGGTTGATATTAGGGAACTTTTAGCCTTAATAAGGGAGGAGAGAAGGGATATAATTCAAAAAGAAATAATGAAACCGTTCAAAGCTATTGGCGACAAATATCCTATCTCAACTTTTACAGGCGAGACAAAGAGAGAGCTGGAGGAGTTTGTTGAGTTGTATTACGAGAAGGGTTGGTATGAGGCTATTAAGCAAAAGAATTTAATTATTGGGATTTTGATGAAAGATTTAACGAAAGAGAAAGAAAAGATTATAAAAATCCTAAAAAAACAATCGATTAAGTGTTCAGGAAGTTGCGGGGCGGGGTGTGAATATTTAGTTGAAAAGCTTATTAAAGAATTGGAAAAATAATATGCACACAACACATTTCTGTTGCGATAAGATATTTAAAAAGCGTGGTGGAATGGCGAGTTGTTGTAAATGTTTGGGACACAATTGTCTAAAACCTAAAGTCATGCAAAAAGACAAAACCTCTGTAAAAGTACATAAGATTTTAGATAAATTAGATAAAGATTTTCATAAAGAATTTGATAGCGTGATAAATGATGGCGGGGAATTACAAACTCATTACCTCGATGTGATTGAATGGTTTAAGGATGAAGTTAAAAAAATATGCTAACACTTGAAGAGAAAATAAAATATATTATCTATGGAAGTTTGTTTATATTATTAGGGATTATTATCGGATACTTATTTTAATATGTCATCAAACGATATTATTTACTTAGATTTACATAGCTTTACTGTAAAACACACGGATATTGAAATGGATGATGATCTTTCTTATAGGGAGATAAAATGTAAAGACTTAAAAACTGCTCTTAAAACAGCTAAAAAAATACAAGATAAAAATAATCCTGAGTATGGTGTCTGGTTATTAAATAATCCAAAATGATTTATGATTCAGATGTGTTGCGAAAATTGTAAGTTCCCGATAAGTTTAGATACTATCCAATGTCCCAACTGTGGTAAGATTTTATACCAGTATCCCGATAGAAATAAAAAACAAAAGAAAGGTGAGGAATATAAAAATAAACCAAACTAATATGGACGAAGTTTTAACTAAAACATTTACTTTTATGAAGTTCCCCAAACCTCCCAAGAGAGTTAAGAAGTCTATGATTGATTACGCAAGGGCTAAAAACAAGCGTACAGCGGTCAAGAAGGCCAGTAAAAAGAAAAATCGGGTACATCTACCTTCCATAAGCAAACTTAAAGAAAAAGCCAATAAATTATTCGGGGACTTCATTAAAAGGCGGGACAAATGGACATGTGTTCTTTGTGGTAAAACTAAAGAAAATGCCGTCATTACCAATGGCCATCTCATCAAGCGGGGAAAGAAGATACATCTATTTTCAGAGTTAAACTGTCACGCCTTGTGTAGCGGTTGCAACAAACTTGATAATTACGATCATGATATTTATGTTAATTGGTTTATAAAGGTATATGGACTTAAACGCTATCAGACTTTATTTAACTCAAGAAACAAACTCTTTCAGATAAAGAGGGGGTATTTGATGTACATTATAAATCGTTACAGTGTTAAATAAAAATATGGAAAGATTAAATTATTTTCAACATAAAGATAGGATTAAAAAAGGCCCGTTATCAAAACCGTTAACTGGAGAGCAAAAGGATAAAAGGCCCAAGATTAGAGGAAGTGTATATAAACGGCAACCACCTTTACCAAAAAGATAAATATGCTAATAAGACCACCTTTTAAGTTCAAAAACAAATGCCTCTTATGTCAAAAATCTTGCCATAATAAATACTGTAATAGAATATGTCGTGAGATAGCTTTTATTAAGCGAAGATTTGATATCTTAGATAAATATAGAAGGCGACTTGAGATCATTATGAAATTCCATTCTACTTAGATTTTATCTTCGGTGGTTTTGGTTGCCCAAACCAGCGAAATAAACCGTTAATCCAAAGCCCATGAGCCAGTCTTACGTTATGTTCACGCCGTTTGTCCCTCTCACTTTTAGCAATCTGGGAATGGGCTTGTCTGACAGCTTTTTCCACTATTGATTAGAAGATGAAAATTTTCTTAACCAGTCCAGTACTACACCAAGTCCCCAAGTATATAAAGCTCCACTGGCCTGCCTTATCGTCATTCCGCTTTGAAGCGAAACAAGGAAGACAATTATAGCTGGGGCAAGAAAAATAAGGGTATTCCTGCTCCACTTCTGAAAGTCAAGACTGTTAAACTGCCAGCGACCCGACCGCATAAGATTTGGTTCCATAATTATTTTTTAGAATTTTTAATAACAATACTAAGCTCTTTCAAATTAACCGCTACTTTATTAAGAGCCTTACTATTATCTTTGATTATTTTACCTGAGTGTTGAAGATGATTATTTATGACTTTATCAAATCCCGCATCTCTTTTACTTAAATAAAACAAGAAAAGAAGTACAGTAGTGACGGTTCCGCCTAATTGAACTACCTCTTTAATTTCATTTATCATATTAACTCCAAATTTTAATAGTTGCTTTTAACTTTCCCCAAAAATCTAACCGATCACCTAATGTTTCAAGCCGTTCATGGGTTATTTCTTCCTTAACCTGCTTTTTTATTCTTTCAGTTTTATCTTTATTTACTTTTTTTATTTCTTGGTAAATGTTTTCAAAAATTGTTGACATAGGTTATTATTTTTTGCTTAATATCTTTTATTTTCAATAAGTTTTCTTCTTTAAGTCTTATCTCGGTGGCTTGAAGATCGGCTATTTTCTGAAGTAAAGACGTAATATCCCCATTTGCCGGTAAAGATTTCTTGTATCTAAGCCATCCTAACACTCTGGGATTATCGTAATTATGAATTACTATTTTACATTCTGATCCGGTTGGATAATTCTGATCAAAACTTTGAAAAGTAGTTAAATTTCCAATTCCATTTGAAACTGAAGTATGTCCAACTGATCCATTAAAAACCACAATATCTCCCACCTGTGGAATAGCTGTTGGAGTGTTTTCAATAAAGTTAAAATTATCTCTCATTACTTGAGTCGGAGCGAGGTATAGATTTTTGGCATAAAGTATTCCATTGAAAATTGTATCGGGCAGTCCCAACATTTTAGCCCAACCAGTGACAAGATCGAAGCACTGATCACGATTAGTAACATCCTTTACATCCCACCTCGTAGTGTTGATAAGATTGAAAAAAGTTCTGAATAGATTATCCATAAATTTAAGTATAAATGACTAAGGTAATTTAAGGCAACTACTGATACTTTTTTATAATAAAATCACCATAAGCTTTTCTTTTTTTAGTATCCATAATATTTTTAAATTGTTTTATTTGTCTTTGTGCCTCAACTTTATTTATCTTCTTGTCCTTCAATGCTTTGCCTAGTGCGTTTTCCACCTTTGTATAACTACTCCAATCGGAAGTTGATATTAATTTAAGATTTGAAGTATTGTTTGATCCGCCTAACTGAAGCGGAATAATATGATCTAATTTAACTTGTATAGTATCTTTTCCATATTTCTTTTTATATGCTTGTGACTCCGAAAAAGGCATCCTTTCAACAATTATCGCACCATTAGTAACTCTAAGCACTTTCTGACCGGTGAAAAAACGGTTGAAAGCAGTTTCAGGATCAGTTGACCATGCTTTAGCTTGAAGTTTTAAAATATCTATAATATCTGAACTTTTTTGAGGTTTACCTGTTGGAATTACATTACTTTTAATATTTGGTTCAGTATAAGTATTTAATCCACCACCTAATAAACCACCTAAGGCAAACCCAAATTTTCCTTCAGTATCACTTTTCAATAATTCAACTAATGAACTAATAAATATTGGTTTAAATCTATCAATAACTGACTCTAAAGGAGTTTTCTTTTCTCCAATAGCATTTTCTCTAATTATTATATCTACTAACAAAGAAGCGTTAGGTGAAAGTTTATATCTTATAAATTTACCAATTAAACTTTCACCTGAAATTCCTCCAACCTTATTATTTAATTCTTTTGAAATTCCAGTAGAACCTTTTATCCTACCTATAACAAGTCTCGCTAAAATATTAACATAAGTAGCATTTCCACCGCTTACATCAAGTCTTGTTTCGCCTGATTTAATCTTCCCAAACTCCGAACTTGTCGGATCGGCTTCCTGTTTCTTTCCTGTAAGCAAACTATATAAGGCAATAACCGCCATTGACAAAGCCAAACTACCGACCATGTTTCTAGCTCTTTCTTGTCTTGCGGTTTTACTTATTTTTGGATTGACATAATTAACCGGATTAAGCATATTAACCGTTGAGGTTATTTTTCTAGGCGAAAAGAAAGTCGCATTTAGAAGCGGAACTGCTCCCTCGATTTTACCGACTCTGGCTCCTCCGGTGAAGTCATTAACCATACTTGCTAAATCTTTTGTTGCCTGAGAACCTAAACTTACATCCTCACCGGCAAGTTCAGCCTTATCAACAAAATCATTGAAAGAATCTAACCTAAGTTTATTCAAAAACGCAGTATAAGCTCTTTGAGAACCTGAGATACCGGGTACTTTATCAAGTAAAGTACTCATAAACTGTTCTTCACGCATTTCTAACTTATCTCCCAAGTCAGTCAATCTAAGTCCGGCTTTCTTGGCTAAATCATATTTTGGGTGAGTAATGATTTCAGCTTGTAAATCTCTGAAGGCATTTTTATTAACGGCAGATTTTAACATTGTTCCTAAAGACGTATAGAATCGTTTTCTGCTAATCATTCCCCATCCCTGGTTAAGAGGCGCTGACAAATCAAACGATGCCATTAAAGATCGAGGAACTCCTGCTATATTTGTTAGCAGATCAGCCTTTTTACCGCTAAGAGAATTAACATAATCCGTTAAATCGAGTTTCGCCCTGCCAAGTGGAATATTAGATTTAGTTTTATCTGTCTTGCTTTCCATATCTGAAATCTTTTTGGATAAATTACTTACAGTCTTTGCTTCTTCCTGTGTTACTTCAACTCCAAGTCTGGTATTAGCTAAATCCTGTAAAAAGACTTTTTCATCTTTAGGATCTAATACTTCAGTCATACGTTCAATCTTGGAGATTATATCCATTTTAGTTTGGGGAGTAATCCCTGTTATCTTTTTAGCCCAACTTATATATCCTGCTTTCTGATTCTTAAGTAGAAGTTTGCTTTCAAACAAAGCGTTGACGTGTTGAGCATTTTCTTTACCCACATATTTTTCCAAGAAAGATCGTCTATCTATACTCGATAATCCGGCTAATTTAATAGGGTCAATCTCCCTATCTTTAAGAGCTTTTTTAAAACTGTCTTTAGTTTGTTTTGTCAAACAAAATGCCATATTAACAAGTGTCAATCGAATTTATAAAATTGTTCCAGTCCCACTTATCAGGAACTTTAACTTTTTCTTTAATTGATTTTACTACTTTTTCTGTAGCGTTTTTACCAAACCGTTTCTCAACGGCTTTGGCTCTTACTTTATATACTTCATTTAACAACCTTACAGGATTGTCTTTGTTGATTTCTGATAAAATACTTATCCGTTGTCCTAGGGCGGTAGCTGAAAGAGAGGAAAGTTTTGTAGCAAGTGTTATATCGTCTTTAGCCAACTCGGTCATAGCAATATATATACTTTCAGGGATTATCCCTTTTGGCGGTTCCACCTTACCCCGCAGGACATCAAGAGCTTCCTGTTGATTATTAACTACATAAGTAGACGCTTTTGTTATTTGTTCGGCTTTGTTCATAGTCTGATAAGTAGAAAGTCCAAGATTATCTATTTGTTCTTGGGTGGCATTACCAATAACACCTTTCATCCGAGCTTCCAATTTACTTACTTTTAATTTACCTTCGCCTACTGGTAATTGTTCTTTTGGAACACCTACTTCTTTTGGTGTAATATGAGTTTTTAATACTTCTATTTGCTTTAATTGTTCATTGGTATTAGCGTTAATTATTTTATCTGGTAAATCTTCTTGAATAAATCTTAAGGCTTCATCTGTTGAGTCAGTTCCAATAGCCGCCATAACGTCTGCTATATGATCTACAAAAGATTTTGTTTCACTTACAGTTATTGGGTCTAGTCCTTTTTCGACTCTTATTGCAATAGAGTTTTTTATCGCTCTCATAGCTTTTATTTGTTTACCGTTAAATTGGTCGAGAATTGATTTTTTGACTTCATTTTCTTGTCGTCTTTGAGTAATATCTTCTTGAAGTTTATCTATTTGTTCTCGGACTGCTTTAGTATGAGCAGTATCCTGAGACTCTACTTGTTTAGCTTGTTCGCTTGTTAATAAAGATTTATTAGCATCCTCATCAGGGGATTGTATTTGAGGCTTAACAACGCCCTTTTCTACCTCTCCCCCACCGTTGATATTTTCAGCAGGGGATACGTCTTTAATCTTTATTGATCCAGAAGGCTCTAAGGGCTTCGTCAAAGGCGTAGTGGTGTTTTTGGCAAAAGGTAACTGTCCATTTATGTTTCCCCCCTGCAAAGAGAGGTTTGACGTGGGCAAGTTGGAGGTTTTTTGTTGTGCCACATTTAAGGCACGTTGTATCTCGGCGTTTTGAAGGATTTGAGGATGGGCAGTGACCGCCATTTTTAGCTCTTCTCCACTCACGATTATAGGCATTGACTTTGTCCTTATTTCGCTTTTTCCATTGGCTTTTAAGATAGAGTTTAGAGCATCTATTTGAGCAGTATTTAGTTTCCGCCCGTCTATTGATAATTGGTTGTCCGCATTTAATACATTTGATAGTAGTTTGTCTCCTTTTACTCCCATTGTAACACTTCCCCCTGAAGATGTCAATGGGGGAGTGGTCTTTCCCCCCTCTTTTACTCCTCTCTGTACTACACTTGGGGATTTAACTTGGTTAAAATCTATAATATCTCCATTTTTCATAGGAAGAAATCTGGCATTAACTGTTCCTTTCCCCTTATTATAAAGATATCTATGATATCCATCCAATAATTGTTTTTCTCCAGTATTTATATCAACTCCTACTGTAATTTGTTCTTTTGATATTTTAAAAAGAGGTTGATTTTTAAAAGTTTCTTTTGCTGTTTCTAATCCATAAGGTAAAACCTTTAAATCCTCAAAATTCACTTTACCAGATGTGTGTTTACGAACACCTCCCATATCAAAAACACTTTCTGTTATTTTTCCTTTTAGTTCTTTTGCTACTCCTCCCTGTACTGGGGGTCTCATATCTTTATATCCCAAAGCTAATCCATGTTCTCTCTCAACTTCTGGATTCCAATTCTCTATAAATCCAAATCCAGCTCCAGCATTTCCACTTTTAATTACTCTATCTAATGCTTGTTGTGTTTTAGCTCCATACAACCTACTAAATTTATCATATCCTATTAAAAGTCCTTTTTTTTTCATATACTTTAAATTATCTTTAGCATCTTTCATACTTGCATAATCTTCAGCATAAGCAGGTTTTTTTCCTTTGACAACTAAATTGATTTGTTCTTTAGAAGACATTTCTAATTCTTTTTCAGATATATAAGTTCCTGCCTCTTTAAAATAACTACCTTCCTTAGGAATAATCGGCTTCGTCTTGGCAACCACTATATTTTGTCCTGTCTTTTGTGCCTCAAGCGCCGCCTTTATAAGTGCCTTGCCTTCGGGTGTTTTTTCAAGATTGTTCTTTATTACCGTTCCAATTACTTCCTGCGGGGTGTGTTCACCATCTCCAAGTAATCCGGTAATATTTTGTTTATCTCCAGTTTTTGCCACATCATAGAAGGTATCTTTTACTATCTTATAAGCATTATTTATTTTCGTCATTATTTCTGCGTTTCCACCTTTCATATCAGGGTGATACTTTTTAGCCAAATTAAAATAAGATTTTTTAAGAGCTTCGGGTTTTGAAAATACTTCTTCCTTTACCCCTAAATCCTTGAGAAAATCCCTTGATTTAATATATTCCGCTTTAGAAATATTTGGTTGTTTTTTAAGAAATTCAAAAGGATTTGCAACTCCAACAATTCCTATCATGTGACCAAATATTATATTATCAATACTCGGTTTTATAGCTTCTAAAACACTTCTTTTCTTTGGTTCTTGTGCCGCAAATTTAAGAACGGAATTAATTCCATATCCCCCAATAAATCCTCTTATATAACTAGCAAGATTTTTTGCTCCTTTTAATTCTGTTACTACTCCACTCATAGGAATAAGTGCAGGCATTACTTTTGTCGCTTCATTCAATTTAGACCATGGATCAAGTTTATTATATTCTTTATAAGTTTCTGGAAGAATACTCGCTCCAGATAAAATAGCTCCCAACTCACTTAAATTTCCTCCTAATGTTCCTAATTTAATCCCGAATACCGATTGTTCTGCACTAGCAATCTTATTAACCACTTTCCCAACAACTGTTTGTAGTTGTATGTCGGTTAATTTCTTTTGTGTAGGTGTTACTTGAACAGGTTTTGCGGGATTAACAGCAGGAGTTTGTTTAAAAACTGAAGAAGGAAGCGGTTTTGAAACCGCTGGAGCTTTGAAGCTCAAAGTTATTCCTTTTACGATATTTTCAAAAGTATTACTTATCTTTTGTCCTAAATTTAATTTAGTTTGGGTTTTTTGAACTGGAGTTGGTGTAGGAGTAACTGTTGGTTTTTGGTTATAATTTGAAGTAGTAATAGGATTGGCAAATATACTGCCACTACTACTTCCTTGTGAAGTATTTATTGGATTAGCAAATATGCTTCCCATATTATTGTTGACCTGTAATTTTTCTTATTTCAGCAGGTTTTGGAATTGAAGATATTTGGCCGGGAAATTGCTGAGACATATATTTATAGAAATCTTCAGGAGACATTAATTGTTGAACCGGCCCTGTTCTTCCATTAATTGTTACAGTTTTATTGGATAAATAATCAGAGTAACTACTTCCTATATCTATTTTTGTATCAGCACTTGTCGGTTTGCTTTCCGCTACTGTTTGTTTACTAATAATATCACCTGTATCAGAATTTATTATCGCAAATCCCTGATTAGTACCATCGTCAAATTTAATTGTTTCTGTTTTAACATTCTTGGCCTTACTGGTGTTTATGGCACTTTGTATCATTGAAGAGGAAAGTCCGGTTGTCCTTGTTATTGCCGCTATCTCATCTCCTCCAGCATTATTTAGCGAACCCATATCAAGAAGTGTGTTAAATTGTGACAGGGCGTCTTTCGCCTGTTGGCTTTCAATATCAAACTGCTTACTCTTTAGGTTAAGTTGTGTTTCAATATCGGCTTTCTTAATTGTGACATCATTTTGAAGAGATTTAATACTATTTTGATAGTCGGTAGTTAACTTTTGTTGTCTACCAACCCGGGACGCCTCAGACAAGAAGGGATTATCGTTAATTTTGGATACGGCGTCATTATATTGTTTTTCTTTAACTGATAAGTCAGCCTGTATTCCCTCAATTCCTGAATCTTTTGTTAGACTTTTATAAAGATCAGGCAAATTGATTGATGGAGTTACTGGCATAGTCCCCCCACCACTTGTTGCTACTCCGCCTCCCCCAGAAGGCGCTGGAGTTGTAGTTGTTGGTGTTAATGCTCTCTGCTTTGCCAAATAGCTTTCAAGTTGAGCTGGTGATACACCTTGTTGACCGGCCGATTGGGCGTTGACTTCGGGAGATACCATTTGTCCCGCTCCCGGTTGGTTGGATTGAACATTTATCTGTCCCGGCTCACTAAATGTTCCATTCCAGTATTGCTTCCCTTCATACCACCCACCTTGTTGATAACCGCCCGGAGGGGCTTTTGGGTTTGCCATATTAAATATCAAATTTCCCTATCAAATTTTTACTACTACTTGTACCAAATAGGTCTGGAACTTCAAACATAGGCATAGTTTTTTCATACTTAGCATTTTCCTGTCTAATTTTATTCCAAGTTATTGTTAATATCTGTTTAGCTTCAGCACTTCTAAACTGACCTTTCTGCTCATCTTCTCCTTTTCCCTTAAGTATAGCAACTGCTTCAAGAACTACCGCCTCATTACATTCAGGAAGCGAATAGGAAAATATTGTAACATCGGCATCTGCGGATAATGCTGTTATATTCTTAACACCCCAAATTGAGATGTTGTTGTTTCCGTTAGTTGTTGGAGTAGGATAGATAAAGAAACGTCTCCATTGATTAGCCCATAAATAATCAGCACCTGAGGGGATATCGTTTTCCTTCTCGTATAGATAGTCTTTAAAAAGTAACGGATCAAAGTAATCCTCATCATCAACGACCAACTTCCACATGGAGTCAGGTCGCCAAGTGTCGGGATAGTCGTAATACTCATGAGAGGTGACTGTTGAAGTCTTTTTGGAGTCTTCCAATTCCGGCCAACGATAAAGACCACCTGCTTTCCTATACGATCTATTTATTGCTAATTTAATTGCTGTTAAAGGAAAAAGGGTAGAATTGCTGTCTACATTAAGATCCGACTGAACTGTGGTTTGTAATTCGCTGAAGATATCCATAATATAAAGAATATATAAATTAAGTATATTAAGGCAAGGACTGTTTAAGAATTAGTTTCTTTTTGTTATTTTCTTTCCTCATTTTATTTGCAAAGTCTATTTGATGTTTAAAAAGTTGTTTAGGATTTTGTTTTTTATGATTTGAAATATACGGTGTTCTTTTATCAGTCTTTTCAAAGCGTCTGCTTTTTTCACTAAACCCTTTCCTCTTCCCCCATACTTGATATGTTCCATCATCACACTTTATAAATTTATAAGGAGGAACAGTAACTTCAAGAAAAGTAGAATGGATTTTATCCTTAGTTTCACAGAAATCCATGAACCAGTTATCTGGCGATTCGTTTGCATAAAGTAATACTTTACCGGTCTTAGTATTTGCAACAGAACTTTTAAAACCTCCAACTATCAAATCACCGACAATTGAAACATTACCACCAAACCCAACAAGTGGAGCGTTCATATCTATAATATGTCCTGTACCAACTGCAATTTCTACGTCATTATTAAGTGTTCCGATAATTATTTTTTGTTCTGCCATAAACCAACCATTATTACTTGAAAAAAGAGTTAAAGATTTCCCATTTCCTGATGCGAGTTGAAGTTCATTCGCTGATGAAACATAACCCATATATCCATAAAGTGTCCCACCAGCAACATTGCTAAAAGTAACCGTTTGTCCATCATCTCCATAGATATCAAGACCATTTTGTGATGCAAGCCTCACTTTTTCAACTGCAGAAGTATTATAAGCATGATAACCATCTTTGTCTGCTTGCAAAATTATATTTCCTGATGCATCTTTTACTATTAAAATGCCATTTCCATTTCCTAATCCTCCAAGAGTAATTATGCCGCTTATAAGACTTCCCGCCGCTACATTTCCTAAAAACGAGGCATCTCCTGTATCTCCATCAAGTACAAAAGTAATAGTCCCATCCTTATTTTTAGCAACAATCCCTGTGGGAGATATTTTTATCTCACCTGATACTCCAACTTCAAGAGTGCCTACCTGTATAGCTCCGTACTTAGTAAACTGAAACACACCTAATATTTTTCTTGACTTAGTATTTAGGGATGCACTTAATAACTCATTGGCAGTTTTTTTAATAGGAAATGGAGTTTCTTTTATCTCACTTGGTGTGTAAACATCTTTTGTTGATTGTGAACTACCACCTTCGGCAACGCCTTCCGTTGGAAATGGAGCGTCTTTTATAACTTCATTTGTAAATACTTTGTTTTCATCTGTCATTTTTATTGAAAATATGTACGGGAACGATAAATTTCCGGACTACTATTTACTGTTGGAGTAAGTACGATTTTCTGTTCGTATATCTCACCTTCTGCCCCTATGTTAAATACTGCTTTCTTACCACTGGCTACTGAATAGGTAGTTGTTCCATTGGCAAGTGTTGCCTGAATCCAACTGCCTGTTTTGTTCATTTTGTAATAAAAAGCAACTGACGCACCGCTTGGCAAGGGTGACATAAATAGTTCTACCTGTTTCCAAGTTGTAATGTTGGCAGAATTTTTAACTGGAGCTTTGAAATCCAAACTAATATAAGTTCCTGTAGCTTTAAGAGTTGAGTCAACCGCCTTCACTCCATAAGTTACCCCATCCTGATAACTAAAGATTATCGTCCCGTCAACAACCGTTATCGCTCCCAATTCATCATAATCTGAAGTCAAGTATTCAAGATTTAAAATGAAAGGGTGGTTCTTATTCTTCCTCCCATAGGAGTATATGCCATTATATCCCGAAGTCGCATCGTAGACGGCAAAGAGGGCCATATTTCCTATACTCTGCTTGTCTATCCACGATAGAGCTGTTTCTTCCCATTCAAAGAAATAAGTATCTTCAATTAAGGTAGTTGCTCCACCCGGATTAACCTTTCCGCCACCGGGAAATCTTTTAGCGGACATTGAGTTATTCATATTGGCAAAATATATCTCCCCATCATCTCCAACTTGAGCTAATGGAAATTCACTATCTACTGCCGCATTTATTCCCTTATTTGGATCTCCTGTTTTGTAAGTTCCGATTATTGCCCTTCCATTTCGTTCAACTATTGTTTTTGAAATGTTGCCGGGAATTAAATCAAGCGCTTCATTAATGTAGGAATCATCATATCCTACTAAACCTAATTTATCTAAGTTAGCAATCTTCAATGCTCCACCTATTTGTTTCATTGTGTGCCAAGTTGCCGAATATAAATTACTTGCCACAGTTGAAACATCAGTCCAGTTTGCCAAGCCGGGTATTTCTTTTCTTTTTAATTTAGTATTTGTCGCCCAGTAAAGATAAGTTGTAGTTGATGACGGCTTTTCACAAGCTCCTTTAATTGCTCCGTCGGGATCAGTATAAACGACAGTGAATGTTCCAGCAGAAATCCTTTTATAGATTTTACCTAAGTTACCAAAACCATAGGTATTGCCATCTGAACACTTAACCCAAGTATGAACTAAATCCACTATTACTCCTGCTCCTTCAGCTTTTAAAGCTTGTCCACAAGAAAGAGAATCGATTTGTTTTCGTGGATCAATATTGGAGGCAAATTTATAAGCCCCTTTTATACCTTTATCATCATCATCAGCGATACCACCTCGAAATGATGTTATTTCAAATATCATATTTAAAGGATAACTAATAGAAGTAGTTTAAGGCAAATCCTAATAAGCGTCAGGCGTGACCACTTTACTATGCGACCTTTCCTCAAGAGGAGGATATTTACGGATATATTTAGCATCTGCTATTTCCGGTTCAAGTATAATCTTTCCTCCATCTTCAAGAAGGAGATAACCTCCATCTTCAAGAAGGAGATAGCTTTCAGAAGACTCATAATTATATTTATCAACATAAGTAGTTGATAGGTCTGAATACTTATCAGCATAAGTTATTGTCTCCAGTATCTCAAAATAATCAGTAGTTAGTTCTTTTTCCGAGCTACCTCCATTCAATTGGTAAACCCTTACACTTATTACATTACTTGCGTCTTTATAGTCGGTTGTATCAAGTATTTTTTTTGATAATTCAAGATTTATATTTTCTTGCCATGTACTATTGCTGTCCATTGTTTCCCATGCATTTGTACTGGTGTTGTACACCTGCAAGTAAACAGTTGAAGCAACAGGAGATAAAGTAGTCTTTCCTTCCCATTCTATCTCGCATACGGTCTTACTTCCTAAAAAGTTCTTAAATTGATGGGCCATGAATTGACTTGTACCAGTCTGCCCTACTCCGCTTTGATTTCGTGTTGAAACAAGAACCTCCTGTGCCTCGGTATAGTTTGTTTCAAGGTCATTGTTATTAGTTGGTAAAGTGGCATAATCACCTTTTGTATAAAGACCATATCCTTCACTTGGCGAAAGGGATGGACTAAGTGACGGACTGAGACTTTTTGACAATGAGGGTGACAGAGAAGGAGAAAGAGATATCGACAAACTCGGAGATAAACTTGGCGATAAACTTGGACTCAAAGATGAACTAAGCGAAGGCGACAATGACGGGCTTAAACTAGGACTTAATGAAGGTGATATTGAAGATGATGGTGATAAACTCGGTGACAAACTGGCCGATAATGAAAATGATAGCGACTGACTTAAACTTGGTGACAGACTTTCGCTTAGTGATGGACTCAATGACGATGATAATGATGGACTGACTGAGGCACTTGGACTTAATGATAATGATAAAGAAGGAGACAAACTTGAAGATAGTGAGGGACTTACACTGGCTGACGGAGATAAAGAGCTAGATAAGCTCGGACTAAGACTCGGACTAAGAGAAGCCGATGTCGCTTCCTCTAACATTTCTATTTCATAAAGAGAAATAGTTCCTTGTGCGTCCCAACCTGACTCAAAAAAAGTTATTCTATAATAAAGATATGCCGTAGTATTAACAAAAGTAAAATCATGCCAACCTGCTAAATCAGGAACTTCCCCTGTATAAATATCTGTATAATCACTATCATTATTTGAACCTGCAAAAATAAAACCTTTTGCTTGACGAGCAAACTGTATAATTCTTAATTTAACAATCGTTTTTGCAAATGCTCCTAAATAATATTTTAACCAATGGGGAGCTGCTGTGACTGTGGTACTCCATCGGGTATTTATATCATCATCATCCATCGCTTTCCACGCAGCAAAACTTGAACTATATTCAGCATCAGCACTGGCTACTCCTGAAGGAGTAGTATTTGAAGTCATTGTTGGAATAACATCAGGGCCGTATGCCATATTAAATAATCAACCTAATTTTTAATGAAGATCTATTTTTTGGAGAGGTAAAATTTGCCATACATATTATTGTTTATCTTTAATCATTGTTGGTGTTACTGAATAAGTAACGATTATTGACTGAAATGGCTCAAGATTGATAGTACAAGGAGAAGTAGTTGCTATTTGAGTTCCTCCCTTTGTTATACTCGATACCGTTCCGCCTGTGATATAAATTGTTTCTGGTATAGCATGAGCAGTATAGGTATAAGGAGAAGAACCTACTGAAATCGCTGATAATCCAACTGGATTAAGACCAGTATTACCTCTTATTTCGTAATCAAGTAAATTAGCATGCGTATAAAAATCTGGGTTAATTGGCCCAGTAACATGACCTTCAAAAGTATTATTAATAATCTTATTATCATGTCCAGTTGCGTCATAAGAGTTATAATCTATTCCATATTTTTGAGTTGCAACTGTTTGGTCATCATAAAAGTGATTAAGAGCAATAATACTATTTATCCAATATCCACTTGTGTACATTCCTACATTGTAAGAACCACCAACAGTTCCATTATTGGCAATAACATTCCCTATCACCTTGCTATTTCTAGTATTAAAAAGTGCTAATCCATAATCAGCATTATTAGTAAAATGAGAATTGCTTATTATTGTTTTTTCAACAGAAGATACAAGTCCATAGCTTGTACTTTTTGTAGCTAAACAATTTTGTACAAAAATCTCCATTTTATTCTCTGCTGAAAAAGCATAATTAAAAAGGAAACCTGCTGTATTACCAATCGCTCTGCATCCAATATAATGAGTTGATGAAGGAATGGTAGGGTCATGAGTTGCTCCATTTAGGTTTACATTAAAACCTACCGAATTGTTATATGTCCAACATCCCTGATAAACACAGTTTGCCCCCTGAAAACCATCAGACACATTATCATGTGAAAAACAATTTGAGATAAAAATAACATTTTCCATTCTATTAGTTGGCATTCCTCCTTGAGGAATAATACCCGCTTCTTCACAATTATATGCCTCAAGGTCATATAAAAAACCCATATAGTTAGCATGAAAATAAAGACCTTCATTTGCACCAGTTTGAGTTCCATCTTTACTTCCGTCCATACTAAAATGGGCCATTGTTACATTAGATACAGGAGTATCCTGCGAACCAGTATTAGGGTCAAATATTGTTCCTAAATTTGCTCCCGCTTTACATTTAAAAATAGTTATTCCCCGACCAGCTCCCATTAAAAAAGTATTTGAATTATAATTTAATTTGGTTCCAACAATATAAGTTCCTGGCGGAAAGTAAATATTCCCACCTAAATCTAAAAGTGCTTGCATCGCCGCAGAATCATCAGTTACCCCATCACCAACCACTCCATACATCTTTGCGTTTTTTACTCCGCCTAATAAATTAAGAAGTGTTGAATATCTATTTAACGGAATTCCTAATGGATCAGCGATAAGAGGAAGGATAGCGTTATATTGAGGTAATAGAAGTTCAGTAAGTTCGGTTATTTTTTTATCAGCCATGAATAAAGTTTATAGGGAGGAACTATATTGATGCAAGTATATTTTTCATATTTCCCTTAATCAATCCCCATCCTTTTACACTATCAGAAGTCATCCAGTTAGGACAACTTCTTATCCCATTTCTGAAGTCTTCGGGTTTCCAACGACTTCTGGTGAGATTTTTTCCATGCCGTAGGTCAAGGCTGGGAAATTCAGCAACATATTTTTCCCAAGTGTAAATATCAATCTTATCAATTCTTTTTTGAGTTCCTGGTTCAAATCCAAGTCGGGTAGTCCAACCATTCTTTTTAACAAAATCCCTTCGTTTAGTGTAGTCGTCTATCATTGTTTCCCTCCACGCACAAAGCATATTTGATTGATTTGCATCATAATGAATTGCATAACCATCGTCTAACCTAACTCTCCAAACATTCCAATCGTAGTAGAACACGCCCTTTTTAGGAGGAATAAACTTAAAGTGAGATGGATGATAAAGGCAATCATCATCACACAAATAAACTATATCGGTTTTTAACTCCTGTAATCCTCTGACTATTTTTTCAAAAAGAGATAGCATAGTCCGTTCTAAAGGCATGACAATATTTTTTCCTAGATTAACAGGGAGTCGGGTAACGCTGACTATTGGTAGTCCTTCCACCGCTTTTACTAATTGTTTTCGGCAAGGAGCAAGGATTGACTCATCTGTTGAACAGTCGGAGAAGGTGAGAATACCTACTGATGGTTTTTGTAATTTTCCAAGAGTATTTAATTGTCTTTCTGATAATCGAGCTGTAATTTTAGGATGTCTTTCATAAAATTCTATTCCTTTTTTATTGACATAATCCAACATCTTTTTACCCTCCGTGTCATGCCAGTCGGGAACTCCATTTTTCGCACCATTATTTAATGGTCTAAACTTCTCAATCAACCAACTAAGCGGATATATTTGTTTACTCCAAGTATTCTCTATGAATAATTTGCGGCTATACTTACGGGCATTTTCAACCTGTCTGCCTGACTGGGGATAAGGAAAGCCAAATGATCCGCCTTGGGTACGAAACATATGGCTATACCAACATTTCCTATTAGTTACTACCCGTCCTCCTGAAAGCCAAGCAGAACAAGCCACCTGACTGCCTTGATTTCCCCATGAACCATAATTTTCATCACCTAAATTCCATTCCCAATATTTTTCTCTACTTACCACAAAACAACTACCTTGAATTGACATTGTTTCAGGATAAATTTCATCATTGGACACCTTTTTCTTCCTTATACCATTGTACTGAAAATGCAAAGTCGTATCAAAACGATAAAATTCACTTTTTCGATTAAATCTTGGTTTCCAAATCATCTCTCTTGTCATTGTCGTTCCACATTTTTCACAATTAATAGGTTCAGGCCCTTGATATATTCTATGTTTACATTTAGGACAAACTCTATCAAAAGCATGAAGATTATAAAGAACAGGAACTTGAACAACATCTTTCCCTAATTTTTCAAAACCTTTTAATAACTCAATATCAAATCCTTCACTTACTATTGAATGAGCATCTAATTTCATTATCAATCTAGCCTTTGTTAAACTAACACATCTATTACCCATTGCTCTTTGACCTATTGATTCAGAATAATGAATTATTGTTAAGTCAGGGTGATCTTCTAAGGGAGGATTTGCCCAAGTTTCATCAAGCCCCGCTATAACTTCAGTGTTTCCTCGTTTAGCTTTTAAAACACCTTCAACAGTTTTAGATATAAATTCTTCATTTCTTCCGGGAATGATAACTGCGAGATCATATTGCATGGTATATTTCCTCACCTTTTTTACGAGCTAATAATGCATTTTCAATATCAATATAACGACCTAAACTAATTTTTATTCCATTAATTTTTATTTCAGATCTCCATTTTTTATTAAATTTATCCCAATATATACCTCTATATCCTGAAGTATTATTTTTATTTCTATCCCTATTAATAGAATTAATACTTTTATTTGCAGTTCTTAGGTTATTTTTCTGATTATTAAGTTTATCTCTATCTATATGATCGGTAAACAAATTATCAGGAGTTTTATTAATTAGACGATGCATCCTGATTGTTTTAGATTTATATTTATTTAAACTAATTCTTATATGTTGTTTTCTTATTGCATATCCATTCCAAGAAAGAAACCACTTCCATTGATTTAACCACTCAAAATCTTCATCATCAACTAAAGCAAATTTATTTTGAGTTAATTTAATTTTTTTCATCTGTTTTTAACTTCCCAATCATATTCATAATAATCATCATCGTCACTATTCATAAAAAGTCTGTTGGATATTTAACTCCTGTAACTTTTGACCATTCAATCGTAGTGTTAGGTTTGACATCAGGACGGCTTTTTTTAGCCAACTCAAACAAGGTCTTCCTGCCAGTTCCAACATAAATGGTTTTACTTTCCCTATTCCATCTTTTTATCGCTTTTGCTATCAATTTTGCTATAACTACTACGTCATCCCCTTGCGTCATTTGGTCGGTAAATGCCCGTTCAAAGGGATAGGGATAAGGCTTGAATAGTGTCCTTATGATGAGGTATTTTTTTGCCATTGCCTTGACTACTGTTTCACCAGCTAATTTTGTCTCACTATAATAGTTAACAGGGTTTTTAGCATACTCCGTGGATATATAAACGAAAGGAATATCTGAATAATGCCTTAACAGACTATAAGTTCCAAACACATTGACAAAAAAACACTTAAATTTATCCGTTTCGGCAAGTGTAGTATTGGTATATCCTGCCGAGTGGATAATTAGATCGTAGTCTTTCTTTTCAAACGGTTTGTTGATGTCTAATGTATCGTGTGAAGGAGCGTCACATTTAATATGTTTTTGGAGTTCAGTTCCAAGTAAACCAGAACCACCGGTAAGTAAAATTTTATTCGCCATATAATTCATATTCGTTACTTCTCGTAACTAATGCTCTCGTTAATACAGGTTTATATCCTACGTTCTCGGCAAAGGCACACCACGCTGGGACATCCTTTTTGAGACATTTGGAATTATTAAAACCACGCTTGTCGGGATAGACGAAAGTAAACCATAAATTGAAACGGGGATCATCAGAATAAACTGCTTGTATAGTTTCATAATAATCAACTTCATGTCCTAATGCTTTGGCTTTTTCTATTACATCATAGGCTTCTTGACACTGCATCATTTTGAAGGCAATAGCACGATTTTCCATAAGTTTAATTACTTCTGCTTGATAATTAGATACTTGACGAATTTTTATATTAGCGTTATATACTGATTGATACAGATCTATTACTTTTTCTCTATTATTAGGACTTCCTCCAATAATTAAAAATGGTCTTGCTTTTTCATCAAGTAAGGGATGAGCAATAGTCTCTCCAACATACTCAGGGACTACACAAATATTTTTCTGATATTTTATTTCTAATCTATCGGCAGTTCCGGGATTTAAAGTAGAACGAATAATTATAAGAGAAGAATTACATTTTTTAACAATATCCTCTATTATTGAAGTATCTAAATCGTATCCATTAAAGTTAGTCGGAACACAAACAAAAACAGCGTTACAAGAGTCTATTTCTGATTGTTTAGCATCCCTACCAAAAACTAAAGCATTGGGAAATAACTTTTGCATCGCTTTACCAACAAAACCATTTCCTCCAATTATTCCTATTTTATTCATAAGAATAGTGATGAACTTTTTTTAATAAAATATATAAACTTTCTCTTAATTCATTATCTTCTTTTGACACAGGTTTGCTCTTATTTTTCAATTTATTCTTACCAAGAGCTAAAACGAGTTCTGCATCTAATCTTTTTATTTTTAGATAAGGTAAAATCATTTTTAAAAATATTCTTGCCTTATTTTCACTAACTTCCCAATTCCAAAATCCTCTTTCATTTAGTTTAGATGGCTTTTTATAATGGATATTTCCAATAACAAGATCGTTAAATGCTTTAATAGATAATTCATTTATTCCACCAATAGAAACTCTTTCTGAATAAGATGGACTAAATTTTTCTGAACCTTTATCTTTTCTGATATATTTTTTTATACCTATATATCCTTCACCGTCTACGAAACCAGCATAATAAGATAAAATTACATCCATTTCTGTTTTAGTTGATCCAATTATGGTAACAGTCATAGTTAATTCGCCTTATTTTCCTCAATTACTTTCCAATCATTTTGCAACATGTCCCCGTCACTAATCATCCATTGATGGAATTTTCCCTTAGTATGAATTTGTAATAGCGCATCCTTACGGATACCATATGCATTTTCATCATTCCATTCTAAACGTGTAACTTTATAACCTGCTATGATTTTAGCCATAGCTTCAGGAAAAGTCATAAATGGAGCAACCTTTTTTATTACTGGACTTATACCCATATTATTTAGATGGTGATCTGCTTACATTAAGCAAGTCAATTTTTAATTTTGTAATATACTCATCAATTGCTCGTCTCACGTGTTCTGAGACGTTACCTTCTAATTTGCGAAGAAATCTGAATTGGTCATTGGTTAACCAGAAGTTCTTTCTAATCATGATATTAAATTTCGGAAATTTTTTCCTGATATTCTTCTTTTAATTCATTCATTTTTTTTATAAATATTTCATAAGCAATATTACTTACTACATTTTCTACAATATTTTTTAAGAGTTCTTGTAATATTTCGGGTTTAAGACATTTAATTATTTCTTTATTTACAATTTCTTTTGCAAGTTCATTAAGATCAGGTGTATACCTTTTTTGTTTTAATATTGCTTTATTTAAAAATTGTTTTATATTTTCCTCTAATTCAAAAAATTTAATAACTTCATCAATATTCTTCTCCATTTTTAGATTAGAAGCTTTAATTTGCTTATTTTTTCTAATCATTTCTTTCGACATTAAATCTTTCATATAAGTAAAATATACACCTCATTTATTTATTTGTCAACACTATTTTACAAACCACCAATTCGGAGCGGCTTGACTAAGCCTCCGACTCTTCTCACCCGGTATTACATTAAGTTTATAATTGTGAGACTTAGTATAGACATCAACCGCATCCTTAACTCCAAAATCCCGTATATTCCAATAGTCATGGCCAGAAACAATACCGCCCAACCTAACCTTTCGACTCCAACCGATAATATCCATAATCGCATAATCAAACTTATGATTAGCGTCAATATAGACAAAATCAAGGCTATTATCATAAACTTGATCCAAAGCATCAATACTTAAATTATAAAGGAAAGTCACATCAAACTTATGAAGCCTTCCCCAAGCTAAATCCCTACATTTATCCTGCTGTACTTGGTTTCCATCCTGAGAGTTTTCATCATAAGCAATATATGGATCGACACAATAAAGTTTTAATCCGGGAATATTTTGACAAAGCACTTCTGAATACCTTCCATCAGCAACTCCTACTTCAGCCCCTACTTTTAATCCTAACTTAGCAAAATATTGAGCCAGTTCTATTCTGTTTTTCATTTTTGTAACCATAGCCATAGGCCATAACTTTTAACTTTTTCTTTTTTCATTAGTTTAAACCCCTGATCAATAGCTATATTTTCATCACAATCAACACCACCCCACCAAGTACCAATATCAACTTTATCAGCTCTTACTAAAATTTTAAATACTCCCCCTTTTCTCAAAACTCGATAAACTTCCTTAAAATTAGCTTCTATCATCTCCTTAGTTTTGAAATGTTGGAATACCAAGTAAGAAAAAGCAAAGTCTATAGAATTTGAAAGTAGAGGAATTGTTTCTCCATCAGTTTCAATAAATTCTGCTCCCCTTAATCGTTCTTTAGCCTGTTGTATCATTTTACCTGAAATATCAATCCCTATTACTTTATTGAAATCATATCTCATAAATTGAGTCATTCTTCCAATTCCACAACCAACTTCTAAAATAATACCGTTCTTTTCTATAAGTTCATCATTCAAAATTAAATTTTTATAATCTTCTCTCCCACTTTCTATAAAATCCTCCTTGGTTATTCCTTTTCCTTTATAAGAAGCCACATAATACTTTGAATTATCTTTAGCTAATTTATTCCAAAGTTCTTTTTGTTTATTCATATTTTTCAATAAAATCATCAATATAAATAAAATCTTTTATCCTTTCTTTTATTGTGTTAAACGGCCAATCCCACCATTTAATTTTCAAAAGAGATCTTATTTGATCATAAGAAAATCTATATCTGATTATCCTGGCCGGATTACTAACTACTATTGAATAAGGTTCTACATTCTTAGCAACTACCGAACCAGCTCCTATTATCGCTCCGTCTGTTATTACTAATTCGCCAACTAAAGTGACATTCTCTCCAATCCATACATCATTACCTATATAAACTTTCCCTCCAATCCTACACTTAGGATAATCCCATCCTTTTTTTTCAGCAAAAGGATAATTTGAAACAGTATCATCTGTTAAAGACGGGTGAGAGGCTGTAATAACTTTTAGACCGTTAGCAATACTGGTATATTTACCAATAGTTATTTTGGCATGATACGGATTTTCTACCGTTCCGATATAACTTTCAGGCGGTATTTGGATCATAATAAAGTTTCAAAATATCCTCAGCTCTATTCCATACTGGAATATCATAGGCTTTTGGATTACCTAATTTTTTACGGTTACTGTGATTAAGATAACCAAACGCTGACTCATGAGTAAAGACAATCGAAGGAACTGATGAAAAGAAGTGTTTGACTTCCCGCACCTTAACTCCTAAATACTTTTCATAACGGCCGGGATCTCCCCAATACTTAATTATATCTGCCTCACTTTTAGTTTTCTTCAATTCCTCAACCCTCGCAAACCTTTCCTCCAACGCCTCAACTAAATAGTCTCTTGGAGCGATAAGTTGGTTAACTACTAATCTATCCCGATATGTATATTGCGGAGGTTTAGTCCAAGTGAATATCGACCATTTATTCATATCGTAAAGAAAATAATCACCTCTTGGTAACTCTTGATGAAAATGCTCATAAGAATAGAAAATATCATCCTCGGCACACGCTATATACTTAGTTTTAGAGGCTTTTGCTCCTATAAGGATTTGTTTATAAAGGTTAAGATGAGACCTACCTATATCTCCAAGACAAATATTAGTTCCCAAGTCAATCGGTTTATGTGATACTGACACGATAGGGAAGTCTGCCACTGCTTTTAGCAGTTGTTTCTTGGTATTGCTAAGAAAATATGGGTTGTCTTTTTCAAGTTGATTACTCGTATAATATACGATTGTAATGTCGTTCTTAGTTACTTTCATATAGTTTATAAATTTCTGACACCTTTCCCCAATAGGGAATATCAAAAGCCCTCATCGGATTAATCTTCTTCCTCTTACCTAAAAAATCAAAACCTAATGCTTCCTCATGGATAAATGAAATAGTCGGAGTTGTTACAAACCAACGAGTCTTATAAACTCCCAATCCATACTCGGCATCATGTTTTCCCGGCTCACTCCATAATTTACTTTGTCCTTTATCTATTTTAAGTCTTTTCTCAATTAACTCTATTAGTAATTTTCTCGGAGCTATCAGGTTTGAATTACAAAGTCTTTGAGTAATTACATAAACAGGCGGTTTAATCCAAGTAGGGATAGACCACCGGCTGAAATTGTAGGCAAAAGTATCAAGTGGCGGTAAATAGTGTTCATCAAAGTGGATTGCCGGGTATAGAGTATCATCTTCCGCCATTCCTACATAATCGGTCTTTGCCGCCTTACAACCGACAAGCATCTGCTTGTAAACATTGGCAACTGACCTTCCTATGTCTCCTACGCAGATATTTTGCCCAAATTTGAGGGGTTTTTGTGAAACGCTGATAAGAGGAGTATTACCTATCGTTTTAAGTAAGTGTTGACGAATATTCTCGGCAAATGTTTCGTCTTTATAATTTGGCGTGTAGTAAACAATACTTAGTCGCTTTATCATAAATTTAAGTATAACTTAGAAATATTCTCAATATGATATTCTTCGGCTTTTTTAAATATGTTTTTAGACCATGAGTTATAAATCTCTTCATTATCCTTAAACCATTGAATTCCAAAAAGTAATTTATCAATAGTAGTAGCCGGTATAAAATAATCACCTAACTCTTCAACAAAGTCCGTTTCAGGATAAGCAACTGTTGGTATTCCGTAGGACATAGCATTAACTAATTTAAGAGGATTACGGAGAACTCCATCACTATTGGGTCTCCATACAACTTGAATATCTATTCGTTTATAAAAATCTACTACTTCTTCACGATATTTGAATTTCTTTTTTATAAATGTTAGTAATTTCAATCCTATTAAATTCAAACTCGCCTCAAACTCACCTAATGGAAACTGAAATACTGCTTCATTTCCTATAATTCCAACTGTATCTATTTTCTTTCTTGACCTAACCTCTCTTTCAAAATTACAATGGTGTTGAGGTATCAAGATAATTTTATTAGGTAGTTCTTTACTTAGATGATTATAGATTGATTTGGATGAGGCGATAATACCTACCTCAGGATGAGTCTTTACCCACCGCAACCCCATAGAGTCCTCCAATACATCTATATAAGTTTTCTTTGGGTAGTTTGGAGGCGGAACACATTTAACATAAATACATACATCATTTTCATACCCTTGCTTCGGACTTAACTTTGCTTTTAGATAAGTAGCAATCTGCCTTCCTCTTATTTCTCCCGATCCACCACCGTTATTAAAGAATGAAATCATTTGTGTAATTTAGAAACTATAACATTATGACTTAATGCCAGTTCCTTATGTTCCCATTCCCCGAACTCCGATAACCAAAACTGTTCCTCTCTACTATAAAAAGAACAATCTAATCCTAAACCATTTTCGGCTAGTTCAATATTCCACTGGTGCATTCCGGTATACCCCATCATCTTGGCCACCTTCTCAAAATGCCACAAATACACATAGCCACCCTTTTTACACACTCTAACCATCTCGGAAACCGACTTGTAAGCGTCAAAAGAATGATCTATGGCATTACGGCAATGAACTATATCAAAAGTCTTATCTTTATAGGTAAGAGCCGTCATGTCTTGATATTCGGGAATTACTGGCGGGTAAAGTTTATGGAATTCATATAGCTTTTTGTACTCCTCAGCTAAAAGGTCAGAAGGTACATAATTGATCTTAACCCCCTCGCAGGTATATCCTATCATTGATACAGGGCCACTTCCTATATCGGCAATATTAACCTCTTTCTTATCACCAATCATCTCAACTATTTCTTTATTTAGTGGTCTAAGTCTTGCATGACGTTTCCCTCTATCCCCAGCTAACCATTTCTTCCAAAACATAACCTCTTCATCAATTATAGATTTATCCGCATAGCTTTTATCCCAAGTGGGAACAGGCCAAAATCTATTAATAAGCCACGATAAAGGGTGTCTTTGCTGTTCTAACCATGCCATGTTAGTTTTCCACTTCTCAACCTGCGCAATAGCCTTCTCATGGTCGGCTCTATCTAACGAATACCCTCTTGTCTCGGTCTTATGCCAATGGGAATAAAAAGTATTCTTATTAACCATTACCTTGCCTTGATAAGTCCATGTTTTAAGTCCTATCTCCTGAAATTCATTCCAGAACATACCATACTTCTCCTCATCCAGTAAACGTAGCATTTTATAGTAAGCTTTAGTCATA
>Ga0209518_1000607_pt1 | contig 45116 bp, 68 predicted proteins | sample RifGroB1_FD_183993 | JGI IMG/M metagenome (GOLD analysis project Ga0209518, IMG submission 183993) | Groundwater microbial communities from Rifle, Colorado, USA - Groundwater B1 (SPAdes) (version 2) | ecosystem: Environmental > Aquatic > Deep subsurface > Groundwater | place: Rifle, Colorado...
GTTGGACGCTAAACAATACTTACGTATATGCCAATATATGTAACTAATGCCTGAAAAACCATGAAAACACAAAATGCGCTTACCCCAGTTCGACAAGTTGATCTCGCCGCGATCGATCGCGCCGACTTACAGCCGAGAACCAAATATAAGTACAAGCGCGAGATCACGAACCTCGTCCAGGCCGGCGTCAATCCGTTCGATATGGAGGCGCTGGCCGATTATGCCGACCGGCTGAAATCATCGAGGAAGTCCTTTTTGAAATCTGCGCTGAGGATCCTCTCGGCCGGTGAGGAGATGCGACTCAAAGGGAGAGCCACGCCCGAGAATATCGCCCAAGTGCAGGCGGGTATCTATCGCATCGAGGCCATGCGCGCGGCCGTTCACGCGGGAAAGCAGAAGGGCACAAAGGCGCATACGTGGCTTTCCCCGGCTCAGGTGAAACGGATCACGTCCCTGTGCAATGACGATATCGAAGGCCGACGTGACTGGATACTACTGGCCGTGCTATTGGGTGCTGGCCTGCGACGCGAGGAACTGGCAAGCCTGACATTCGAGGCATTGAAGCAAATGCCGCTTCGAGGCGGACGGACTCGTGATGTGATCGAGGTGAAAGGCAAGGGAGCGAAGAGCCGCGTCATCCCGATCAGTGCGGCGCTTGCAAAACGTCTGCGCGAATGGAAGGTGATCACCGGCGGCGGGCGCGTGGCGCGGTCGCTGGGACGAAAGAAGCAATTGCGCGAGAGTCTGTCGGCGGTGGCCATCTTCAAGATCGTGAGACGGTATGGCGTGTTGATCGGGAAACCCGAGCTGGCCCCGCACGATTGCCGCCGCACGTTTGCCCAATTGGCCTACGAGGCAGGAATCCCGATCACGCAGATCAGCCGATTACTCGGCCATGAGAATGTCGCTACGACGCAACGCTACCTGGACCTGGAACTCAACCTCGAAACAACGGCCAGCGATTTCATTCCGCTTTCAGTATAATAATCTTTATGAACACGCCTCCCAACCTTGAATTGACGCCGCGGCAAAAGCAAGTTTTGCAGTTGTTGGTAGATGGGAATACGTTCGATCAAATCGCGGTTCATCTGGGAATCTGTAAATCCACGATCGTCAAGCACACTATCGCCATGCGTCGGAAGTATGGCGTAGCCACTCGTTACGAGATGATTGCCCATGCGGTGGCGCTGGGCGATGCGCATGTTTTCATGGGGAAACAATCGTAGAAAATCAGGGTATTGGTTTTCGTACCTTGTTCTGAATTTAGCCTGCTCCTATGATGGGGATAAGGAGACTCCTATGAAACTCACAACCTCTCGTTTTCTTGTCCTCGTTACCATCGTAACGCTCATGCTGGCGACATCCATGTTTCCCGTGCTCGCGCAGGGAGCGACCGCCCAGGGTCCCGGCCCGGAGCCGACGGATATTGATTTCCTCGTTCAGCTGCTATTTGGGCTGGCGGTCACGGTGCCGGGCTTTACCGCCCTGGGCGTCATGCTCGTGAACCTGCTCAAAATCCCCGGCTGGGTCACGGACGGGAACGCACAAATTGCGCTGAATATTTTCAACATACTCTCGGCGGTTGTGATCGGTTTGGTGACTTTATTCCTTCCCAACGTGGACGTAACCGGCTTCGACCTGACGTTTGGAAAATTGGCCGGTGCGCTGACCGTTCTTCTGCCGACGTTTGTGTTGCTCTATAAATGGCTGGCTCCCTACTTCTATCAGGCCATCCGCGGCGTCCCGGTTGTCGGCTATTCCCATACCTTGATGGATAAAGCCGGAGCATCCAAAAATTTAATCCAATGAATTGCAGGCAGGGATATTGCAAATCCCTGCCTGATTGGATTTAGGATGCCCAATATTCCCGCTGAAGCAGTCGCTCTTGGGTGCGGTCTGGCCGCCCTGGCTTGGATATTTTTTGCGCGTTCACAGAGGGGACGAATGCAGAGCAAAGCGCTGATTTGGTTGAGTGTTCCCTTCATGGCTATGTCAGCGTTGTATTTATGGTTTTCGATCTGCGATGTGCCGATTGAATCGCGCGGCCTTCCTGCGCGCATCGGCATTCTTGCCGTCTCCGTTTCGCAGGCCATCATCCTATCATTGTTATCCTACCTGCAAAGGGGGACGCATGGACGCAACCAGTAACGATCTCACCCTCTCTGCCATTGTATCCATCATCAGCGCCATTGTGACAGTGATCGGCGCGTCCCTAGCGCTTTATAAAGCCAAGCCCGAGCGCAGAAAACTGGATGCCGACAGCAATGCGTCCATGGCGGAAGCGGCAGAGAGCCTCGCCAGCGGGACGAAGCTCATCAATGATCCATTAATGAATCGTATTATGGATTTGGAGAAGCGCGAGAAGAAACGAGATGAAAGCGAACGCGCCTGGAAACTGGCCTGGAATGCAGAGATGACCGACTTGAAACAAAAGTTCGAGGAAATGCGCCTGGAATTGGACGCCTATAAGGATTGGGCGCTGAGGCTGGACAGCCAACGACGTAAGGCCGGGCTCGACCCGGTGCCATTCAAACCGAAAGAAACTGGAACGGCAAAACTCATTTAAGTTGCTTTAAGGAGTTGCTTTTGAAGTCATACAAGAAAAACCCACGCACAATCAACGACCGCCAATTGCAGGACCTGGCGGAGTGGTTGCGCGAGTTGGGGGATCTGAGTGGCGTGGTGCATGACCTGAATTCAGATCAAGTCATTGGCGGCAACCAGCGTTCGAAGGTATTCGACATCAATAACTGCGAGATCGTGGTCGATCACAAAATGCGCCGGCCAGACTCTCAGGGAACGGTAGGGCTTGGATATGTGATCTGGGAAGGCAAGCGATATTCCTACCGCCAGGTGCGCTGGACGCCGAGGCAGTGTGAGAAGACGAACATCATTGCCAACAAAGCCGGCGGAGACTGGGATAACGATCTGCTCGGCAAGTACTTTAAAGCGGATGATCTTGCAAGCTGGGGATTCACGGAGGATGAATTAGGCGATCTCTTCGATGAGCCGGAACACAAGAAAGTGGATGCGCCGGCACGTTTCGACGAGGCCGACAAGTTGTTTTGGGGCGTGAAGCGCGGCGATCTCTGGGCGATCGAGGAACACCGTTTGATCTGCGGAGATAGTTCACAGGAAGAAACCATCGCGCGGTTGGTCATTAGCCAGAACGAGAAACAAGGAGATGGACAGCCTGGTCATCTCTTCTCGACGGATGCGCCTTACATGGTGGATTACGACGGCACAGCCAGGCCGGGCGGCGGCAAGGACTGGAGCGCCAAATATAAAGAGTCCACCATCAAGGATAAACAGAAGTTCCTGACGGATGTTTTCCGCATTTGGCATGGATATTTGAAGCCCAATGCCGCCTGGTTCATCTGGCATGCGAGCGCGACACGCTTCCTATTCGAGCAGGCAATGATCGATTGCGGAATCTTGATACATCAGGAAATCATTTGGGTGAAGCCGGTCTTCGTAATCGGGTTCGCCACCTACTACTTCCAGCATGAGCCGTGTCTTTTTGGCTGGCCGCGCGGCAAGAAGCCATATCTGCGAAAACGTTTTTTTGACGGCAAGGAGTCCACGGTCTGGAACGAAGCGGATTGGAGTGAGAAGCAGGCGGATATCCTCGCCGAGATTCACCAGAACTCATCCGTCTGGTTTCTCGATTGGCAGGGGAAGAAGCGCCAGTCAAAAGGTCTTCATCCCACCGAAAAGCCGGTCGAGATATTTGCGCGCCCGATGCGGAATCACACCCGATCAGGCGAGATCTGCCTCGAACCGTTCTGCGGTTCCGGGAGCCAGATTCTGGCCGGCCAGCAGGAAGGCCGACGCGTCTATGCGGCAGAGATCGAGCCGGCATTCGTGGCCGTAGCCTTGCAGAGGTTCGAGGATGCAACAGGCATCGAGCCGAAAAGACTGGAGCGCGCGTAATGACCACCACTAAGAAAGGCGCAACTCAGAAAGAGAAAAAGAAATCAATCAAGCAGAATCGACATCCGCTGCCGTCTGAGGTATCCAGCGCGCGCAAATATAAGGCGTGGGAAATGCGCGTGATGAATCCCCACATGACATTTGCTGAGATCACGAAAAAACTCAATGAACTGTTTCCCAATTATCCACTGAGGTCCCACCACCAGGCCGTTGAGAAGATGATTAAGGAGGCGGAGAAGGAATATATTGCGGCGCATAAGGTGGAGGTGGACACGATCAAGGCTGAGGCCGGCATCGCAATGGATTGGGTGCGACACGAAGCGGCTGAAGCCTGGGAAAGAAGCAAGGAATTGGTGCGTGTTGTAAAAAAACGCGAAGAGCATCCTATCGAGCAAATCCTGAAAGGATCGGCGGGTGAACCACAATTTTTGAAGCGCATTACCGAATCCGTCGAGGTGAAGGCCAAGGTTTTCGGCGCGTTGGCTCCGAAGAAGCATGAAGTGACCGGAAGAGATGGAGCGCCTCTTCTGCATCAGCCATACGATTTGAAGGTATTAGGAAAATACCTAAGCAATGACGATCTTGACAAAATCCAGGAAGCGGTACAAATCCTCGAGCGCACCAAACTCGATCACGATACTGCCATCCATCAAGGAGATTGAAGCAGAGAAGTGCAATCGTAGTCTGCACTTCTATGTGCAGTCTGCATGGCCGATTGTGGAGCAGGCGGCGGAGTTCATTGACAATTGGCACATCGGATTTATCTGCGAATATCTGGAGGCGCTTTATTCCCTCCAGATCCAGAACCTTATCATCAATATACCCCCGGGACATGCAAAAAGCATGATCTGCTCCGTGTTCTTCCCCACGTGGGTGTGGATCAAGACGCCGGCGGCGCGCTTCCTCGGCGGCAGTCATGCCCACGACCTGGCCGTGCGCGACGCGGTGCGAAGCCGACGCTTGATCCAATCCAGTTGGTATCAAGATTGCTTTTCCGATCTCTTCCAGATGACTGGCGACCAGAACGTGAAGAGCCGCTATGAGAACGAAAAGACCGGGCATCGCGTCAGCATTTCAGTGGACAGCGGTTGGACCGGCCACCGCGGCAATTACATCGTCTGGGATGATCCGCTGGACAAGAACAAGAAGGATTCGGACGCGGCGCGGGAATTGTCCAACGAGGCGGTCAAGTCCACGTTTGGCACGCGCGGTGACAACCCCAAGGAAATGCGGAGGCTGTTGATCATGCAGAGACTGCATGATAACGATCCAACGGGACACCTGCTCGAGGAGATGAAAAATAATCCGAAGTTCCCACGCTTCGAGCACCTGGTCTTGCCGGCACGTTATGAACCGAAGCGATTCTTCTCGTCCATCGGGCTGAGCGATCCACGTACCACGCCGGGCGAATTGCTCTTTCCCCAACTCTTCGATGAAAAGGTTGTTTCGGACACGGAGACGCTGTTGGGGGACGGGGCGGCCGGCGAACTGCAACAACGACCAGCGCCCAAAGGTGGAGCGATCTACCTGCGGGAATGGTTCGATGGAAAGAACCGATACGACGCGACGGATAAAAAATTCTTTAATCGAATCGTGGCGCGGTGGCTTTCGTTCGATACAGCTTTTGTGGACACCAACGCCGCCGACACAACGGGTATGAATGTACTCGAATTGACACCCGATTATCACCTGGCATTGCGCCTGGCTGAGTGGAAGAAACTGCAATACCCGGCGCTCGTGAGCGAGGTAAGCGACCAGGCGAAGCGATGGAACTATGACGGCAAACTGCGCGGGATCATCATCGAGAATAAAGGCTCTGGCATCTCGCTCATCCAGACCTTGCGGCAGACCGATGAAACCGCCCCGCTGATCCTGTCATTCAATCCAGGCAGTGACAATAAGCCGGCACGGGCACGGCAGGCTAGCACGTGGTGTGCCAGGGATTGCATCCTCCTACCAATGCCGAGCGAGCATGTCCCGTGGTTGTTTGATTTCGAGGAGTTGTTGTTCAAGTTTCCGAACGCGAAGATTGACGATCCCATTGACGCATTCTCGCAGGCAATCCTGCATCTGGTCAACCTGATTGCGGAAGGCTGGCAGTTCAGGACAGGAAAAACGAAGAGGTAAATATGGCTACTGTTTTTGGCGATACTGCTCAATCCTATTGGCAGAAGGTGACATTGATGATGTCGCTGGCCAACGCTTCGAGTTTCAATTCCTGGGACTTCGAGGATATGCTGGATGCGTATTACTTGAACAACGGGCTTTATGACACTGTTCAACAGGCACTTTATGAAGGCGCAATCTGGACGGAGGGCATGAAGCCGTTACGCAACCCAGCCCACCGCGCGGTGGAATTCCACGTCTCGCATCTGTGGCCAGGTAAACTCGAAACTGCCCTGCCGATCGTGGTAGACGATGCCAACAAGAAGATCGTGCCGGCCATCCAGCAGGTATGGACCTGGTCAAACTGGGGGGCGAAGAAGCAGCTTGCAACGCGTTGGCTGGCGAATAAAGGCACGATGTACGTCAAGGTCGTGACCCGCAAGGATAACGCTGGCGCGGTGAACCGCGTCCGCTTCCAGTTGCTCAGGTCGCAGAGCGTGAGCGAACTGGTCAGTGATGATAGCGATTTCCTAATCTATATTCGTCTCGATACGACCGTAACGGGCGAGGACGGGACGGCGAAGACACGCACCGAGATCTGGGACAAGTCGTCTGGAGATTGCAAGGTCTATGAGCATGGACATGGGCGGACCGCCGACGTGGACAGGATGGGAAATCCCATCAAGGTGTTGACGTTCGAGGAGATGAAGATTGATTTCATTCCCATCGCTCATGCGAAGTTCCAGGACATCGGCGAGGAGCGCGGGCTGGGCGTCTTCGTCCACGCGCTGGATAAGATTGACGAGGCGGCGCGTATGGCCACCCGCCTGCATCAAATCCTATTCAGGTACAACAAGCCGACCAAGGCGATTTCGGCGAATGGTTTGGATGCGCAGGGGAAACCGCTTCCTCCGCCGCGCCTGACAGACACGGATGGGAATCTTGTCGAGAGCGGCCAGACGGCGGAATCTACCGACGAGGATATCGTGACCCTGCCTGGCATGGCGCAGATGCAATACCTGATTCCAAACATCAATTACGCCGCGGCGCTCAGCATCCTACAGGATCAGATGGCGGAGCTGGAGGAAGACCTGCCAGAGATCGCCTATTATCGCCTGAAGGCGGATGCGAACGTTTCGGGGAAGGCCTTGCGGACGAAGATTGCCGGTGCCATTGACCGCTGTCTCGATGCGCGTGGGAATGCGGAGGCGGCTTTGGTGCGCGCCGACCAGATGGCGCTGACGATCGGCAAGGTTCACAATCTTGAAAGATTCAGCGAATTGGGCAAGTATGAGAATGGCGATTTCAATCATTCGTTTGCCGAGCGGGACGTGATTCCCATGGACAAATCCGAGAAGGCGGAGATATTCCGCTCGTTCACTTCAGGAGGTATGCCGAAGGGGAGCGCAGGGAAGCAGGCAGGATTATCTCAGGCAGAGATTGATGAGATGATGGTCGAGGAGGATGCCGAGCACAAGAAACAACAGGCATCCCTGGGACAGACATTATTGGAAATGCAGAGGCAAAGGGATCAGGGTAAGCAGTAATGCCGACGGCTTCGCTTCCTCTCGTCGTTCTCGAAGGTCTTGAATTCAAAGCCAATCTGCTGGCGCGGGAAGACGCGCAGACAGAAAAATTGACCAGACGCTGGCTGGCCATGGAACGCCGGCTCTTGCCGCGCTTCGAAGCCCTTGCACTGGAAGCCGCCAATTGGCAGGCGGCAGGCGGAATTGTGACACGCTCGACATTGACATCCACGCCGGGCTATCAAATATTCCTGGCACAGACGACGGACGAATTAAACCAATACACCGCCGAGACCGACGAGACGATCACGGATGAGCAGAAAATCCTGATTGCGCTTGGAATTCTGTATGCCATTCTCCTCATCCGCACGTATTACGAAACGTTTGGATTGCCTATCCTCCCCTTCCCTGCCCTGACGCCAGCCGTGTTGGAATATTTGGCCGGGCTGGCTGGGAACGGGTCGGCCTTGCGAATCCTTCTGGCTGAAGCGTTCCCTGAAGCGGTGGATGCGATGATCGAGATGTTGGTGCAGGGGATCGCCCTGGGAAAGCCGCCGGCGCAGATCGCCAAGGAGATGGCTGAAGCCTTTGGAATCGGACTGACGCGCGCCCTCAACATCGCGCGCACGGAGCAGTTGCGAGTCTATCGGGAAGCGAGCCTGGCGCAGTACCGCGAGAGCGGCGTTGTGGCAGGCTATATGCGTCTGTCTGCGAGAGACAACCGCGTTTGCCCGGCCTGTCTCTTCCTGGATGATGGGAAAACCGTTTACCCATTGAATGTTCCTTTCGAGGAGCATCCGCAGGGACGGTGCATCCCGATCCCGGTTTTGATCGGCGTGCCAGTTGTGCAGTGGCAAAATGGCATGGACTGGTATCTCGCACAAAATGAGCAGATGCAGAAGAGCATCCTCGGCAAAGGCCGCTGGGAGGCCTGGCAGGCCGGCGAATTTGAACTGGCCGACGTGATCAAACATGTGGATGATGAAACATGGGGCGGATCATTTGTTCCGAAAGCCTTGCGCGACCTGATAGGGAAAATCGAATGAACGATCAGCCACGTCCCCCCATCTTCGATGAACGCAACCGCTTTTTCTGGGAGGCGGCGCGCCGTTTTATGATCTTTATCCTACACGAGTTGGATAAATGGTATGGATGGGAGACATTCAAGCGGTAGGGTATTGGTTTTCGTACCTTGCCCTTCCCCCTGCCTGCTCCTATGATCGCATTGAATAACAAGGGTCTCCTGCCAACCGGCAGCGCACCCGCCCTGCGAAGGCTACGCAGAAATGCCCGCCTTTCAGTGGCGGGTTTTGTTTTGACCCAATCCCTACGCCAACGTGCGGCGGAAAAAACACGGAGGAACACATGCTTGACTCCTTGAGAACGCGTCCGCTTTTCCTGTTCGATCAGACCGATGGAGGCGGGTCCGCAACGGATACCGATGCCGGGGCAGATGACGAAGCCAAAGCGAAAGCCGAGGCGGATGTCAAAGCTAAAAAGACCGGGGATGATGCGAAAGATGAAAAGAAGGCGGTCAAGTGGACGCCTGAACAGCAAGAGGAAATCAATCGCCTCGTCGGTGAGACCCGCAAGGAAGAACGCAAGAAAGCCAAATCGGAATTCGAGAAGGAGACCGAGAAGGCCAAAAAGGACGCGGACGACAAAGCACTTGTAGGGAAGCAGGAGTTCAAAACGTTAGCCGAAAATCGGCTGACTGAGATTGAACAACTGAAGTCCCAGGTTGCCGAACTGACCCCGGTCAAAGAGCAAGGCGAGAAGTACAAAGCCGCGCTCGAAGCGCACCTCAAGATGCAAATCGAGAAGTTGTCGAAGCCCTACCAGGCTTTGATTTCCAAACTCGACCCGCTCGAGCAGATCAAGTTCCTGACCGACCACGCCAAGGAATTGGGCGTCACGAACGCGGCCGGCATTGATGAAACGCCCGAGGGCGATCCTGCCAAACTCTCGAAAGAACAACAGGAGAGAGGTCAGAAGCAGACCGCCCTTCACATTCACAAAACCTTTTAGGAGGCACTATGACCGATCTAACATTGGTCACTGCTGGCAAGATCGAAATCGTCCAGAGCCTGCAACAGATGACTCTGGGCTTTGCCGAGTCCATGACCCCCGGCCAGGCTGCACGCCTGGATACCAGCGTCGGGAAGTGGACGAAATCCAACGCCACCAGCGAGGCAGAAGCCCGCATGTGGGGCGTGTTGGCAAGCAAAGACGGCGCAGGAGCGGCAGGCACCGTGGTACACCGCGGTTTGCTGGATGGCTACGATCTGTCCGGGCTGGATTATGACGCCGACGTATGGCTCAGCGGCACAGACGGCGGACTCTCGGACACCAAGCCGGGTGCGAACGAGATCCAGACCGTCACCATCGGCGGCTCGCCCACCGGTGGCACGTTTGACTTGATCTTCGACGGTCAAACAGCGGCCGGCATCGCGTATAACGCGACTGCGGCGGCTGTGGAAGCGGCGCTCGAACTGCTCTCGACCATCGGCCAGGGCAACGTCCAGGTGACTGGCTCCGCAGGCGGACCGTACACCGTTGAATTTGTCGGCGCGTTGGCTGGGAAGAACCAGCCCGCCATGACCATTGACATCACCGACCTGACCGGCGGAACCCCGACCGGAACGATTGCGACCGCGACCGCCGGCGTTTCCGCTGTGCGAGTCGGACGCGTTGTCCCCGGCACGGCCGTCAATCTCGGCACCGCCTACGACAAGCTCCTGTCGGTGGAACTGTAAGGCGAGGATGAACACATGGCTAACCAATTGCTTTACGGTTTCATGACCCTGGCTGATGTGGCGGACCGCCGCGTCACCGAAGTTGGCACATCCGTCGTGTGGGATGCGATCAATCGCACCGTGGCAGAACACAACCGCCAGATCGAGGCGTTGATGGGACTCTTCGTCTCCAAGACGACCGAGTTCAAGCAGACCTTCGCCACCCCGACGATTGCCCGTCTCCAGCCGTTGGACGACAACGGCCGCGCCCTGCCGATCAAGCCGAGCGGCAAGTATGACGTTGCCTTTCCGCTCCAGGCGGGCGGAACGGCCTGGGGTGCGAACTATCGCATGAGCAAGAAGATGACCGTGCAGGAAGCCAACGACCTGACGGCGGCTTTGATCAGCGCCGACATCCGCTGGATGCGCGATCACATCCTGGCCGCTCTGTACGCGAACGCGTCCTGGGCGTTTACCGATGAGCTTCACGGCGCGCTGACCATTCAAGGCCTCGCCAACAGCGACGCGGTGAAATACCTGCTCCTGAGCGGGGCGGACGCCGGCGCGACGGACACGCACTACCTGGCGCAGGCAGCGGCCATCGCCGACGCGACCAACCCGTTCCCGACCATCCACGATGAGCTGCTGGAACATCCCGAAAACGACGGCGACGTGGTAGCGCTCATCCCCACCGCGCTCAAGGCGACCACCCAGGCGCTGGCCGAGTTCCACCCGATTGCGGATGCCAACATCCGCCAGGGTTCCGGCTCGGACGTGCTGGTTGGCGCGCTCGGCGTGGCGACACCCGGCGAGCTGTTCGGTTATACCGACAGCAAGGTCTGGCTGGCGGAGTGGCGCTCCCTGCCGTCTACCCATATCGTCGGCGTGACCACCGGCGGCGAACGCCCGCTGAAGATGCGTGAGGAACCTGAGGCAGACCTCCAAGGCTTCAACCTGGTGGCCCGCCGCGACGACCATCCGTTCTACGAGAGTCAGTGGCTGCGCTACGCCGGCTTCGGCGCGTACAACCGCGTCGGCGCGGTTGTGTATCGCATCGGCGACGCGGCCTACGCTGTGCCGACCAACTACGGCGTCCCGATGCCGTAGGGATCACCTACCTCACTTCCTACCCCTCTCCCGGTCTCGATACACGGGAGAGGGGTCTTCCGAGGAAATCCCATGCACCCTACTCTTTTAGTTGTCAAACGATCCCAGGCCATCGAGCGCATCGAGCGCGCGGCGCGTCTCCTGGCGGAGCGTGCGCAGATTGACCCGTCCCGCGTGGATGCGTTGACCAGCGTCGGCAATCATCCCCAGGTCCGCGAGTTGCGGAAATTGGAATGCATCGCCGATGTTCTGGATATGGCGCTGGCCGAGGCGGGCGTTACGGCCGTCACGGAGACGCCCGTCCCTGCACAAAATGTGCAGACCGACGCGCAGAATGAAGAAGCTGTACTAGCCAACACCTTTCCGCCAGCCGGCATGATATTCACTGAATCGTCCACGGAAGCGGTCGTGCCCGCCGCCGAACTGCCTCTGCCCAGCCTGTCGGACGATCCGGCTGCGAAGCCCAAAACGAAGCGGAGCCGCAAATAGATGGCCGCCCCCACTTCCTACACTGAAGAGACGCTGGCTACGTTCATGCACACGAAGCTCGGAAAAATTGCGAGCGCGCTGGGCTATGCCGCCGCGTCGAGTTACAGCGAGGAAGTGTCCGATACGTTGCTGGCCTATGGCACGGACGATATCAGCACGATCAGCGGGCCAGCCAACATCATCAAACTGCGAACGCTGGCCGAGATGTACGCCTGGCGCAAGGCCGTGGGCGACCTGAGCACGAAGTACAAGTTCAGCGCCGATGGCGGCACCTACGACCGTCAGCAAATGTTCGAGAACGCCCAGAAAGCACTGGCGACGCTCGAATTGACGGTGACCATAACCTACGACACGGCGTATGCCGTGCAGACCACGAAGGGACGAAGCAAGCACGATCCTTATGCCTACATCCCGGAAGATGAGGCGGGCCTGTAATGGCGCTCTTTGCATTTTTGCAGGAAGAACTCGACTCGATGCGTATTGACCAGGAAGGTCACATGATGGATACATGCGCGATCATCACGGTCGAGGAAGGCGCGCTGAACGAGTTTAACGAAGCCGATTCGCCCAACCCGACCGAACAGGAAGCCATTGATTGCGGGCTGGATATGCGGCCTTCGGATCGGTCTTCGGATGAACGTCACACCGGCCAGATGACCATCGTCCAATATGACGCGACGATCCGCCTGCCGATCACTACCGTGGTGAAGGAAACCAACCAGGTCAAGATACTGACGCGGTTCGGCGAAACGGTGGATAACCTGGTGTACGAGATCGTGTCGCCGATTCAGCGCGGTCCCAGCGGGATCCGCTTGCGATTGCGAAAGGTGGTCATATGAGCGGCAGAACCTACACCATCCCGCAATTTGCGCAGGCACTGAAGAAGATGGGCAAGGATATGCGCGGCAAGACGATCAATCGTGCGGCCGATGCCGGCGCATTCGTGATCCAGTCATACGCGCGCATCAATGTCCGCGATAAGTTGAACCGGGATAGTGTTGGCACATTGGCCAACAGCATCCAAGTGGAAATCGTGGAAGCGACGGACGTGCGTGTGGAAAAGGCCGTCGGTCCCCTTGTGATCTACGGACGAATCCACGAACTGGGCGGCGTGATCAAAGCCAAGAACAAGCCCTACCTGCACTGGGTGGACCGGGAAGGCCATCATCACCAGGCCAAGCAAGTGACCATTCCCGCCCGGCCATACCTGCGCCCTACCATTGACGAGCACGGAGACGAGATTATTGATGCGGTGACGATCACGCTTGGGCGTGAGATCGAGGCGGCGCTATGAGCGATATCCTGGCTTCGATGGCGACCTACCTCCTGACATCGAGCGAACTGACGGACTTGATCGGGACGCGGTTACGTCCCATGCGCCTGCCGGCAGGATCCACATCCAACCCGACCGTCATGCCTTATGTGACGTATCAGTTGGTGGATGAGCCGGTGCATTCCACCCACGACAAAAAGACCACATTCAAGGCGAGAGTGCAGGTGGATGTTTGGTCGGATTCGTATAAGAGCGCTCATGCGGTCGGCGATGTACTGTTTTGGTTGTTGCACGGGTTTAGCGGCGCGTGGGACCCATTCACGATTGGTTTCGTGTTCCGTGGATTGAAGCAGGATGATAACGGCGCGTCGGACGTTGGCCTGGAGCATTTGATCCAGGATTTCACGATCGGTTATGCGGAGGCAGGATGACAAAGAAAAAGAATGATCCGCAAGAAGAACAACCCCGGGAAGATTTGCGAAAGGAATATACCCGGGATTATCAAAATGCAACGCCACCCGCGCCGGATGCAGAAATAGAAACATTCTATGAAACGGCCACCTGGAAGGGTGTGAAGACAGTATTCAAATGCACAAAATGCGGGACGTTTCGGGATACGCGCGATGAAATGATCGAGCATGTCTTACTCCACGTCCCGAAGGCCGAGCAAGAAGAAGTTTTGAATCTACTTTTGAAGGAGAAATGAAATGGCACAAACAGCATTGACCGTTCAAGATGTCAAAGCGCCGTTTGCGGCAGTCGCGGCGAATGGGCTGGACATCACATTCGCCGCGGCCGACGTGACAAATGGTAACTCGTTCCAGTGTACGGGCAGGGAACTCCTGATCGCCCAAAACAGCGATCCGACCAACCCCTACACCTTTGGCGTGACCAGCGTGGACGATGAGAAGGGCCGCGCGGAGGATATCGCCACGTATTCCCTGGCGGCCGGCGAATATGCCGCCGTAGGTGTGGGCCTAACCAACGCCAAAGGCTGGAAACAGACCAGCGGCTTGATCCACCTGGTGGCGAGCAACGCGGCGATCAAATTCGCAGTGTTGCGATTGCCGGCCGGATATCCGTAAACGGAGGATGATATGGCATCAAACGCATTTTGGGCATATGGCTCAATACTCCAATTAGGCGATGGAGCCACCAGTGAAGTATTTACCGCGATCGCGGAGCTTACTGAATTGACTCCACCGCAGATGAGCCGGGATGACATTGACGTAACCTCCCACCAGTCTCCCGATGGTCACCGAGAATTCATTCCCGGTATGCGGGATGGCGGTGAAGTTTCCGCCAAAGCCAATTGGCTGCCGACCAACGCCACACACGATGAAACAACCGGGTTGCTTTCCAGTTTCAACAACGATGATGTGCACAATTGGCGGCTTTATATCCCGGTAATCGGTAAGACTCTTCCATTCCGTGGATTCCTGACCGCTTTCGAACCTGACCTGCCGATAGAAGAACAGGCTCAATTGAGCTTCACGATCAAGGTGTCTGGGAAACCGGGCGCGTTGTTCTAGCCATGCAATCCGTCGTTCAGTTCAAAGCCGGCGAAGCCGCGAAGAATCTCACGGTCACTGTGCACCTGAAAGGTTTTCGCGGCTTGAAACTGCGCCTGTGGGTCGGACAGATCGTTATGCGGATTGCGATCTGGATCGTTGGATGCAACATCAAATTTGACACGGAGACATAGCCATGGAAGAACAAACAATCCTTTCGCGTGACGACTTTTTTGCAGTTGACGATTCGCTTGTTGTTAAAGAAGTCACCGTTCCAGACACCATCCCAGTGTGGGCGGGAAAGAAGTTTTTCATTCGTTGCCTTTCCCGTGGCGAGCAGGATGAATACTCGAAGCGTCAGATGGGCGATTCACGCATCCGCATGGGACGGAAGAGCGAGGGCGGAGAAATGGCGATCTCTTCGATGTTTGGGCATGACGCGTACCTGGTGGTCTGCGGTGTGTGCGATCCAAATGGAAAACGTCTCTTCCAATTGAAGGACACGTCTAAAATTGACGAGAAGCTTGGTGAGCTGGTCGGCTGGCTGGCCAAGGAAATTGCGATCTTCTCTGGAATGGGAGAGGATGAGCGCGTTGCCAAAGGCGAAATCACCGAAGAAGAGGCGCTCCAGGAAGAAATAAAAAATTAAGTGCCAACTCCAACGGGATATTCGATCATCGTTTGGGGTTGGCGCTTCATAAGGATCTCGCCGAAGTACGGGCGATGCCATATCGCGATTGGTATGCCTGGCGACTGTATGACCTGCTCGAGCCGATCGGCTGGCCGAATGAAGAATTTCACTTTGCCACCCTGTTGGCTATGATCTTTAACGCCAATCGCGGGAAGGGCAAGGCGAAAGATGCAAAAGATTTCATGCGCGACACATTGAAAAGTGTGATTGAAGCGTTGAAGAAACAGCCCGATATTTCCGAGATGACGAAAGAGCAAATCATCGTACTGGTGAAAAAGGATTTTGGCCTAGTTTAGATATCCATCCCTGCCTATTCCCCCTCCCCATTTGGGAAGGGGGTGAAAATTAGAAGGTCTTTTGATGACGACAGCCGCCACGATCACAGCGAATCTGGTTTTAAACAGCAAAGATTTCCAGAGCAACGTCAAAAAAGCCGAGAATACATTCTCGACGTTCTCGAAACGTGTTGGAAGCCAAATTAAATATTTGAGGGAAGAGTTTAGGGAATTAAATCTTCGGGTAATGATGAGCAGTCTGAATTTCAACAAGATGGGGAATACATTTATAGCGGCAGGAAATAGAATGACAATGTTTATCTCTGTTCCAATCATCGGCTTTTTTGCCTTGCTTATTAAAAAAGCAATGGATGCCGACACGGCTATTTCAAAATTAGCAAAAGAGTCTGTAGACAAGTTGAACACGTCACTGGCACAATTGGGAGAGAAGTTCCTGCCGCTGTTCATCAAATTCATTGACTACATCATAAAACTGGTGGATGGCTTCCTGGCGCTTCCACCAGGGACACAGGCATTTATTACAAAGTTGGTTCTTCTGGCAGCTATGGCTGGTCCGTTGACCTCATTTGCCGGCGTATTGATGAAGATTTTCTTTTTCTTTAGTGCCGCGGGCGTAGGCGGAAAGGCTGTTGATTTTATTATCGGCGTGCTGATACCTTCATTGAAAATAATCGGAAGCACGATATGGACTTCACTGGTGCCTTCGATCGGCGCGGCCGGCACTGCAATTTGGGGAGCGTTGCTTCCATTGTTGCCTGTTCTGGCATTGATTGCCGCGTCGGTTTTACTCGTATACCTGTTATGGAAAAACTGGGGTCAGTTGAGCGTAATCGTCTCGCAGCTGTGGGCCATTATCAAATGGGAATTTAGTCAGGGTTGGGCCGACATCAAGCAAAAAACAAAGCAAGGATTGGACTGGTTCAATGCGGAATGGAAGAAATCCAACAAGACCTGGGAGAACAACCAAAAGCAATGGAATCAGATCCAGACAAAACTATTTCAACTGGCCATGGATGCCATGCACAAGGCAGTGATGGATGTGGTGGCAAAAATGAGTGCGAAGTTTATGGAATTTCGCAACCGGGCAATCAATACCTGGAATTCCATTTCCAGCGCGTTCAGGTCCGTATTTTCCGGAATCGCCAATTATGCTACTAGTGTTTTCAAATCCATCATCTCCGGGATCGGGTCGGTGATTGATGCGGTAGATGCGTTGATCACCTCGCTGGGCAATATCGTTTTTCCGGATGAATTGACGCCAGGCTCACCGACGCCGTTCGAGATGGGCCTGCGCGGGATCACGAAGGCGATGGATATTCTGTCGAAGCAGAGTATCCCTGAATTGAATCATTCATTTGCCACTCCGAGCGGTGTGTCCACGGTGGGGACTGGCAAGACGATCAACATCACAGACAATCGCCGCTTCGCCGGCGGGCTGGATGCGAAAACTTTGCGGACGGCGCTGGACGAGAGATTCCTCGGCCTGGCAGAAGCGTTAGAGGCGGCGGCATAATGGCTGAAATTACTTTTCTAATTGCGGCGCTGGCGACCGGAAGCAACCCCGATAACTGGTCAATAGTGGAAACTCTGCTTTCCTCGGTTTCGGCTGATATTACGTTGCGGACGCTGGATTGGGGTTATCAGTCATATTCTTCTTATGACGAATTGGGAAACGGGGCGAGGTTAGGAAAGGGTTATCCGCGAGCGCGCTGGACGTTTCGCGGGACGCGCCCAGAGCAGAGGGAAAATTTGAAGGATTTTTGCCCCAGTCTTTCCGCACAAGTCTATATCCGCACGCCAACCAACGAGACGGCGGCAGGAGTCCGGATATGGGGTGACTTCCTATGCTGGATGCACTGGACGGTAGGCGAGGAATTGGTGGGATTGGAAGTGGTTGAAATGGTAGAGCTCACGTTCACGCATTTGGAGGCGATCTAACAATGGGCATCAGCGCCCCCAATTTAGCGTTGTTACGCGCTCCCGGCCGGCGGAGTAAATTGTATTTGGCGATCCGAAAGCCGAACACGATCTACACGGCTGTGCTGGCGGCGGTGCCAACTTCGACAGACATGGTGAGCGAGGTCACGTATAACACCGGCTCGGGGACGCTGGCAAACGTGAAAACGGGCATGACTCTTTATGTGGGCACGTCCGCGGGGGCGCATGATGTGGGGATGGTGCGCATCCGCAAGGACCCGGACGCCACGAATTTCTATTTTTGCGCGACGAGCGAGATTGACTGGTCCGCGGCGGCGACGATTTATCTCACGATCGTGGACGATTTTCAGTTGCGAGTCAAACCGCCGAAGGTCACGGGCGGGGCGCTGCTGATGGATACGGACGTGGCGTACAGCGATCAGCATACTGTTTTTGACCCCATGCCTGTTTTGGGTCTCCATGCGGTGCTATGGTTGACGGGTGCGACGGTGAACGCGCTGTTCGACGCGTCGGCCTCGTGGGTGTTCGGCTCGACGATTTCGGGATACGCGTGGACCGCGCCGGGCGCGTCTGCATCGAGCGGGATGACGACGGCCACGCCCACGATCACGTACAACGCGGCAGGACAGTATTGCGTGTATTGCACGGTCACAGCCGCCAATGGTAAAACGTTCATGGGGGTGCGCTATGTGTTTGTGTACAGCGCCGCGTCCATGCCCGTCACAGCATTCGCGCTTAAGGAAAATCCACGCGGAGATAACGAGAGCGGCGGGTGGAATTTTGGCGTGACGATGTTTGCGGAGGCGGACAAGGCGGACGTGCAGGAGGGGGCGCTGGTAATCCTGTTCTCGGAGGATTGGTATGGGGGGACGAAGCAATCCATTGGTCCGGTGGCTAACCGGGAAAACATCGTTGCGTGGGGCTGGATCGCAGGCGAGTCCATCGTTTGGGATCCGGAAGCAGGATCCGTTGATTTCTCCGTGCAAGGCGCGGCGGCCTGGATGCAGAAGTTGGCGAGCGATCCGCTGGATTTGAAATTTTCCATTGCGACTACAACGTGGAACAAAATTCCGCAAATGACAGTGGACAAGGCGCTATTCCATCTTCTGCACTGGCGCACGTCTGTGACACAGATCATGGACGTGGCGCTGACATCGGATACGCGGTTGCTGCCAGAGGCGGCCACGACCGGCGATTCGCCGTGGGAGCAATTGACGGAGATCGGCAAGAAAATATTTGCGCGGCCTGGCGTTGATCCCTATGGACGGCTGTTCATCGAGATTGATCCGCAGATGGTGCCAGAAGCGGACCGGACGTGGGATACGGTGATGACGATCACGAAACAGGACTGGAAGGATCAGATCGTTTGGCGCAAGCAAAAGCCATCCCCAGCCTCATCGCTGGCCACCAGCGCTATCAATCTATTGGCGAGTGGTGGGCACAATATGTTTTACAGCCTGGCGATGGGTCACATCCAGGCGCGGCACGGCAAATCGGATACGCTCGACATGCTGTTATGCTCATCGCAGGCGCAGGCCAATACGCAGGCCGGGTTGCTGCTTGGATGGAAGATCAATGAGTGGCCGGATATTCCAATTGTCCTGGCGCAGAATAATAGATTCATCACATTGTGGCCGCGCCAGAAACTGGCGATCTCGATGGTGGCAGGGGATACGCCGCGTGGGGATGCTTATTCGGGCAACCCGGTGCCGCGTGCGTGCGAGTTGGTTTGGGATCCGGAGGCGGGCTGTTTCTCGACGAGCGTGATCTGCGAGGCCGAGACGTTCCCGACGCTTGTCATAGATGGAGATATTCCGGCTGACCCCGAAGATCCCGACGATCCGATAGATCCGCCAGATGATCCAGATCCGCCAGATCCGCCAGATCCACCAATTGGTGCGCCAACCGATGTGTTGATCGCGGGCTACAACTCGCAGACGACCGATAAACACGCCGGGTTGTATTACACGCAGAATTTTGACGACGATTCTCCTGAATGGTTTGAAATGAACGAGGGATTGACGGAGGCGGAATACACTAATGTGCAACGCATTAAGCTTTGTCCAAGCGGATTAATCGTTATCCTGGTCGGTGTAACCGACAGTTTTTCCGCAGTTTTTTGTGCCAACATGTTGGGATCTGTATGGACAAAACTGATAGATGGAACTGAAATAGGCGGGCATATTACTGCAATTGGTGTGAACCCAAATACCAGTGAGGAGATTATGGTGGCGGGAGGAGAGAATAGTCCTACAAGGTGGATAAAATTAATGAAGGGTTCTCGTGGTGGATTGACAGAATTGTCTCCCCACATTGACAATGGCAGGCCCAGATATTGGGGAGACATTTCTTATGGCATGGGGTCCTGGATTTTGACCTCTTCAAGAGATAATGTTTTCGAGGCCGAACATTGGTGGAAAATTTCTCCGACGGGGGCAGTAATCTCAGAAGGCGATCTGCCTAATGCCACTAATGCACGCCATCATTGGCACATTCGTGGGGGTGGGGGCATAGTATATACGTGGCAGAATGGAAATAAAACGCTTGACAAATCCATAGATAATGGCGATACATTCGTTGGTTTGACCGCTCCACCATCAGATACAACGAAAGCATGCGCATTGGCATGTTCTCCCTCCGGCGCAAATTTAATCGCGGGAGGCGCAGGAACCAGCGCAGAATACTCATCACCGGATTACGGCGAAAGTTGGGAAGTGTTGGGCAATGGACTTCCAGTCGGTTTTAGCGTTTGGGACAACTGCAATACGGAGGAAGGTTTTATTGGTTCGGGTGGACAGAACATTTTCTATACACCGGATCTTGGTGCGTCCTGGCAGGCGAAAAATGGAATGCTGGCCAGCGTCAATGGTTTTCTAATTATCACGCATATGAAATATATAGCAGGATAACATGCAGACCAACCGCGATATTGTCCGCGCCGTGAAAGCGGCCATCAAAAAAGCTACCACCATCAAACGGGTTCCAGCGACGATTGTCAGCGCGGGAAGTTTGGCGGGGATGACAACTATCCGTTATACAAATGGGCAGACTGCGGACGTGCTGAATTACCGGATGGGCAGCGTCCCCAACTTGCGGGTGTACATTGGGCGTGATCCGATATTCCCGGAAATTTTGCAAGTGCTTGGGCCCAGATTTAGCTATAAAAATATGGGGGCACTTTTCAAATATTTCATTTTGGACCATCATGCAAACCACGAGTGGCCAGGACATGATACGGTTTGGGTGCAAGCACAGCAGATTCTCCCATTACTTGTGCTGCCAGAAACATTATTTACGGTAAAAATTCTTGAAGGATGGTTTCCGACCCCAACTACTTATGTGCATGTATTGGAACAATTAGTTGATTTATCGGCCAGCCAGCCAACAGCAGGCGCATTGTATGCGTTATTGCAAATAGATGATACCGGAATCGCAACTGCTAAAATCGGAACGCAGGTGGATGCGAAAGAATTGCTCATGGGTGGGGACATTCCAATGGCGGACGAGGAAAAATACCCATTGGCGGCAGTGCGCTTGTATGATGGACAAACAAAAATCACGGCAGATTTGCGTTCGACGCTAAATGATATTGTTGATCTGCGTTTTGGCGGTTATTCGCTGGCGGGAGGCGCGGGAGGCTTGAAACCTGTCAACCCATCCATAACTGGAAATTTTGTTTCTTTTGCAGATACCGTAGGAGTGTTGGCCGATAGCGGATTTTCAGAAGCGAGTTTTGTTCACGTTGAAACCCTGCCAACCATCAGCCACGATCATGTTTTATTTCGCTGGTCAGGCGCAGTGAGTCAAACAACGTTTGATTTGCTGGATTATGTAGATACGATTGAGAGCCTGGAAATCAATGGACTTGTGGAAGATCCAACGGTTTATTCGCTTTCATCGGATGGCGGGCAGATTGTGCTGGACAATGCACTGACCACTGCCGCGCTGATAACAGCTCATTGTTTATCGGCGACTATATGATAAAGAGGACAAATGAACACAGCGCTTAATAGAACAATCTCGTCATTTTTGCAGAATAAATCCGGCGTTGCAGTTGCACAGGGAGATGTGGTTATCATCTCATCAGGAACTGCGAGTGCATTTACCATTACCGGAACATCCGGCTATGTCAATGGTCAAATCGGGGTGGTGCTCGAGCCAAACGGGATCGCAGACAACGCTTATGGCATGGTTGCGTTTTGTGGGTATGTTCCAAAAATATCTTTGTCTGCGTCTGCGACGTTGGGAGATTTATTCAAAACGCACACAACTGCCAAGCAGGCCATTCCGCACGCCGCCCCGGCGGTTGAAGGTGATTTTGGAGTTGTGTTGGCTACTGGAACAAGTCCCGCTGCTCTGCTATATGGCTCTGCACGGGACGGGGTAGGGGTTGCGTATGACATGCTGTCCACGCTGACAGGCGAAGAAATTGTGATAAATGTATCTGGCGAAGCAACGTTGAACCGAATGCATCTCATCAGTTCGGGGCAATCTGGCATGACATTGGCGTTTCCCGCAGCGGCAGGAAATGCCGGAAAATTTATAGGAGTCCGAGTAACTGGTTTTTATACGACGTTAACGGTTAATGGAGAAAGTTTCTATCATGACCAAAGCGCAATATATTTGTGCGACGGCTCCACGTGGTACGCCGTCTCCAAAAAACAGGCGCCTTTGTATGTAAAACTATTTGTGGATGATATGAAATCCAGCGGCGCTCTTTCAATGACCTTCGACGCCGCACAGAAATTCGGATATTACATCAGACAAACATCCCCTGCCGACGGGACGACGCTGTATCAAAATAAAATTTTCTTGAACGCCGGAGGCTACCTTGTTCGTGTGGTCGGTCTCCTGAGAACGACAAACGGGCGCATTGATTGGTCGTTTGATGGTGTAATGCAAACGGAGGGTCAGGATTGGTACTCGGCATCCGAAAGCCACAATATAGAAAAAACTTTTTCGCTTGCGTGTACCTTTACAGGCTATCATGATTTGTTGGGAACAATTAATGGAACCAGCGGCGCTGGATATGATTTTTCGTTGAATACCATTTGGATTGGTGAAGCATGAGCGCAAATAAAATTCACGGCGGCGAACAAATTCAGCCAGGGACGGTGACTCCTGCAATGCTTGCACCCGCATCGGCGCAATACAAATTTCTCGTAGCAGGCGCGACGCCGTTTGCGTATGGCGAATCCGTAGGCGGGATGAATATCGCGGTGGGCAAAATATTGACGGTATCCGAGAGTGTGACGATAACGGCGCCCGGGGCGGGTTATGTACTGATCGTGCCTGAATCGCTCACAGCCGCGGGGCGGGATGTAGTGAATGAGTTTTCGGCGGGGCAGAAAATCAATGTCAACTCGACCACCGCATTACTCGTAGAGCAGAATGGGGTAAAAAATAATGTGTTGATAGTGAACACGACAAGTGGGGCAGTGGGAGTTAATCGCGTTCCAATAACGTCTAATTTAGAAGTGGATGGAAATTTAAATTCGTATGGGACAGATAAATATAATGGCGTGAACGCGCGAACTTTTTCCAACACGACGTCTGCCTATTTTTTATTACAGCGTGCCGGAGGAACCGAGGCCCTGCCAACAAAATCATTGAGCGGGTTTTCTTTTGGATCGTTTGCCTTTCGCGGGCATGACGGGAGCAATTTTTTTACATTAGATTCTGCGCGTATCTCTGCATTTGCGGAGGAGAATGGCGATGTTGGCAATGGCGCGAGACTTGTAATTTTAGTTGCGCCACTCGGCGGATCGCCCGTGGAGAGAATAAGATTTTGCAGTACGGGTAGCGTACTTGTCGGTACAACGACAGATGGGATGACCGCTGCCGGGTCGCTGGCAATCGCGAAGGATTTGGCGCATCGGGGAACGCTGGCCGGATTTTTCAATGTCGCGCCTTCCACCAGACCGTCAGCGTTTACGCAAACATATGCAACTGCGAGCAAAACCATCGCGGTATTGACGTATGCCGCGCCTTCGGGCGGTGCAGTAGTGGACACAGAATGCCGTGCGTCGTTGGCGCAGTTGGCGGCAGACGTGTTGGCGATGAAGCAGAACGATAATGCCATCATTGATGATGGACAGATTTTAGGATTGCTACAATAGGAGAATTATTATGGACGAAAACATCATTCCCGAATCCAAAGATGCATTATCTGCGGCGCAAGCGCAGGCGATTGTCGAAGGAGATCGCCGGCGGCGCATCCAGCATACGCTGGCGGAGATGAATAAATTGTTTGACGCCGACCAAACCGAGATCACGATTGTGATGATTTTGCGACCTGGTCAGTATCCCACAGCGGAGATTCAGGTGGTGGCGAAATGATTTGGATCATCGCCTACCTGCTCTTCCTGTTTTTCGCCTATTGCCTGGCGCGGGCGGCTGGGCGTGAGTGTCCGAAGCCGTTGGAGAGAAAACGATGATAATTGGAAGTGACCATTCGCGTTGGGACTGGCAGAACGATGACCAGGGCTACTGCCCGATAGACTGGGCAAGAAGTCAATCTGTTTTTGTATTCCTGAAAGCCTTTGACGGCCCCAATGCCGCTTTGTATTATCTCGATGAAATCATAGCCGCAAGAATGGCGGGTAAACTAGCCGCACCCTATGTCTGGTGTCATGGTCGGAATTGGTACGACCCGCGTCGCCAGGCAGAGGCGTGGTATGCGCGGTTGAAAGATGAGCCGCTGATTGCGGTTGATTTTGAGAGTTATTCAACGTCTATTCCGGATTATGACGATCTCTACAATGCAGTCAATCGCCTTCGGGAACTTGGCTATACTGGCAAATTGTTGCTGTACACAAATTGGGGATATTGGTTGTCATATGGCACGTCCGCCGCGCTATGGTTGCGATTGTTTGATGGCGGCATCTGGTTGTCCGACCCTGACGATGATCCGCCCGTTGCGCCGTTCTGGGCATCGGCGGACGAGAAACTTCGCAAAGCACCGACACCCTTTCCCGACTTGGACCCCCATCAGTACGGTTTTAGCGGGAATCCGAATGATTACGGGATAACCAATGGGAAAAGCGCCGTTGACGAAAATAAATTTATGGGCACACAAGCAGAACTCGAAGAACTCTTCGGTGGAACGGTTGTCGTCCCGCCAGAACCACAAAATAAAATCGTTATCAAAATAAGGAGCAACCTATGAACGGAACAGTTTTGGCATACAGTCTCTATATTCGCGACAATCCCAATCCAAACGCAAACGCGCTTGGCGGTCTCAGTAGAGACGACAAAGTAACCGCCGATTTCAAGACCAACGGATGGTGGCATCTGACCAGCATCATGCGGGCTGGCGTGTCAATTCCATTGCCCGGCGCGGAGAACTATTCCTACGAAGGCGCAACCAATGGATTCATCCATCTGGACCCTGAGGGTGGTAGCGGCGGCAAGAAGACTGTCGAAATTTGGGTAGATGACGTGCTTGTGCAGTCCGCCGAAGTTGACGTCCTCACCGCCAACGGCCTACTCGCAGGCACACAGACAATTAATTATCAATACCCATGATTAAAATCATTGTAAAAAACACATCGCAGTATCGGCGTGTCTTGCATGATTATGAGCGCGCATCCGGCTTGCCGCGCTCTCTAGATCCGGCGTATGACCTGGATGATTACCAGGGATTCCCTGAGATGTGTCCGTGTAAAGATTACTGGTTTATGCCGATGACAGATGCGTGGCAAGAGTATCAGTTTGCCCTGTTGACCGAGTACTCTCCCGCGAGTATGACCATCGCGGAGAGAAAAAAGGCGTGGCGCAATTTTTATGATACCGGCAAGGCGATTTGCAACAATCACGGATTCTCTGCCAAGCCTAAAAGCGACCATCGGGATTACATCAACGGGACTGGCGACGACAAAGGGCTGCCCGCCTTGCAATCTATTACGATGGGGGGCAACGTGGTTAAGGTGATTGGGGACATTACGGGCGATTGGGTGCAAGTCGAGACACTGGATGGCAACAAGCCCCCGCCAGCATTTGCGGATTGCAATCGTGAGACGCATCCCTGGTTGATTCACATTGCTACAAACTCCACTCCGTTTGGCTATGACGGTTTGTGGACGAAGACGGGACCATGGCGCGTGGATCCGTTTCCCCATAACAAAGGCAGACACTGCTGTTTTCCGTTCGTTTCTCGCGGTCCGCAATTTATTTGGGCTGACAGGCTGGGAGCAGTGGTGTTGCCGCATCATCCATATAATCCATAAATAAAGCGACATCCCCCGCCCTGCCGAGGGGGATGTCTGGTATGCAGTGTGGTTGCGCTGGGCTTCGCGGGCTGTGGTCAACCAGGAACTGCTGACGGGTCGCATGCGGGCGGCGGAGGGCTTGCCGCTGTACGAGATTATTATAATCCAAAATTCAGTGGTTGAATTTTGGATTGATAGAAGTGTTCCATGGAGCGTTACGCTGGTAACGCTCCTTGTCTATAGCCTCCAATTATCCACAGGGGAGGCGCGGCGATGGGCGTTGTCGAGATCCACCTGAGCCAGGGCAAGATATTCTTTCACCATGTCAAGCGAGGAATGGCCGAGCAGTCGCTGTAATGTGTAGGGGTCGCCGCCGTTCCGCAAATATTGGATCGCAAACGTATGACGGAAACGATGAGGATGCACATCCGTGACGCCGGCACGTTGGCCAATGCCCTCGACCAGGTTGAGGAGCTGGCCGCGGTCGAGGGGACGATTGAGCGCAGTCACGAACACCGGGTCGGAGGGAAGCGCGTTTGGCCGGCGAGCCAGATATCGCCAGAGCGCCTGTCCTGTGCGCGGGGAGAATGGGATCGAGCGTTCGACCGCACCTTTCCCCAGGACCTGAACGCGCGAATTGCGCTGGTCAACCTGGTGGAGCATCAGTCTGCAGAGTTCCGAGGCGCGCAGGCCTGTATCCACGAGGAGCAGAAGGATCGCACGATTGCGGTCTGCATTGGGGACGGCATGGTCGCTCCTGCGTTTGCCGGGGCGGTCGTAAGCCTTCGAGCGCGCAACCACCGACAACATAACTTTGACCTCGGACTCGGTGAATGGAATGATCTCGCGCTTTTCGGGCTTGGGGGGATGCACCGCTCTCACTACATGAGTCTCGGCGAGTTTCTCGCTTAGGGCCCACGTCCACAGGGCGGCCAGGCCGGTGTGATAGTTGAGCAGGGTTTTATTGGTCAGTCCCTGTTTGCTGGCGAGGAATGCCTCGATATGTTTATTCGTGATGTCGCTGAAAATGGTATCCTGCCCGGCGTGCGCGGCGAACATTTTGAATGTATTGGCGTAGTCGGCCAATGTGTTCGGGCTCAGGTGGCGCGCATTCGCAGCCAGTGTATACCCATGGACAACTTGCTGAAACGTGAATTTTGGAAGGGTGGATTTCATCTGTGTGGCTCCTGGTTACAAAAAAAGTCTTTCGATTCATGCGAAAAGTCTTTCGATTCGCAGTGGACAGAGTTTTTTTTATTCCAGAAAGCCTCGAGATATGAAGTTGTTGACAGAGGATGAATCCCCTTTTTCGCCTGCCTCCCATAGCATGGATGAATAGATTTCCATATCCATGCTATGGGAGGTTCCGTTTTGTCGGGGCGAAAGGATTTGAACCTTCGACCTCACGGTCCCGAACTAAGAAGGCTTTCTGGCAGACCACACCCGCATAGTGGCTGTTTTACGCTATCCTTGCTATGGCGGGTTGGCTTATCTGTGGGTGTACGGGTTATGTTTCCAGAGCGGGATCACTCGCTCGTATCCAGTGGTATTGGGGACGCGGAAAAGTAGACGACCATACGATCAGGCCGACGATCGTAAAGGTGCCGGCGGCAAAGAAATACAGGCCCCGCCCTGCCCCACCAAACTGCATGGAGACCAGGAGTAGCACAATTTGTGCGAGTGTGGCTGGAATGAGCAGGCGCCGCGGGTGTGTGCGTTGCATGACCGTGTAGACGCGCCCGGCCAGCACAAAGGCAGACAGGATCACGCCGACGGCGACGCGACGCCAGTGGGAACGGATGTAGCCAAGATTCTTCGTGACTTTTTCCATGATGTCAGCGATCAATTTACGGCAATAATTCACAGGCAGAGCCGTCGTTATCGTTGTCGAGCTTATGGATATCACCGCGGCCTTGTGCGATGCAATAATTGAAACAGGCCTGCGCCTGGGCATGCACAGAAAAGTCGGGACAATTATAGTGATCGTCGCTACAGGAACATATTACATCTCCGGCAGCCGGCTGAGTCAGAAGAATGGGAGGGGCGAGAGTGGAAGCGGGTTCCTGCGCAACAGGCGTAGACGTGGAGATGGAATTAATATCGGGAAGAAGCGCGCCGAGAATGCAGATCAAAAGAATGCAAACGATAAACCCACCCACGCCGACGATCAGGTAATTTTGGATCGGATTATTGGATTTGGCTGTTTTGCCCTTTGCGGTTTGTTTGGCGTATGGTACCGGAGACGGAGGTTGTTGCAAAATCGGAGTAGAAACAGGCAATGGTGCGGCGGCCGCCGGCGGGTGCATGAAACGGTTGATCAACTTTTTGGCATCGGAGTTATTCGGGTTGATGCGAAGTACCTGTTGGAGGCAAAACAAGCGCTGGTCATCGTTCTCAGCGACGTTGAACATCCAGCCCCAAGCACGTTCGTTATCTGGGTTCTCCTGGATGGCGCGGCTCAAGAGTTGACGAGCCAATACCAGATCACCTTTTTTGTAAGCGACAATGCCTTGTTGAACGATGTCCGAGGGATCTGTCATTTCCTCTCACGGGTATAATGGAGATGGACTGAGGGGAAAGAGCCGGCTGCGGACCCACCACTTAAGGCAGTTCCCAAAGTCATACTCTTTCCCTTCAGTTCACCTCTGACCGCCCCTCATCCGGGCGGTCTTCGTTTTTTAATTTACGCTCATCTTCTCTATCGAGAAGCCACATGGCTAAAGCGCCCAAAAGTATTAAGGGAATCCAGGCGACGGAAATAACGTTGTTGTTCATGATTTTACCGGGCTGGCTTTTGGCTCACGCCTGGCGGGCCGTGAGACTTTGGTTTCTTCTTCCACAAAACCAGCGATGACGCGGCCGGCCGTTGGCCGAAGTTCGGGAGGAATTTGGCTGATCTTATATTTCATCTCTTCAACCCATTCATCCGATTCCGTTTTAGTTGGCAAACCCGCCGCGGCACGAAATACAACTTCGGGAGGAATTTTCAATACATTGGCAATACCTTCGAGAACTTCGATACTGGTTCCTCGATCACCTGAAATAATCCTAGATATTTGAGGAGGTTGAAGACCTATTTTCAGCGCCAAATCAGTTTGATTAATTCGCGCTTTTATTAGTTCATCTTTTAGCCAAGAACCGAATTTTATTTTCATGGGCAGATAGATATTATCAAAAGCGATTTTCCTAAGGGGTAATAGACAATTTCCTACTTGACATTATTATATAAATGAGTATAATGTTCCTGTACGGAATAACTTATTTCCCGTTTGGAAACAGGAGTTAGCGACGATGACAGATGAACCCAAACCCCTACAAGTAAATGTGAACTTCGATAAGGACCCGGAGCTGTTGAAGGATTTGGATCGTATGGTGAAGGACGACGACACCGACCGCTCGAAGTTTATTCGCCGACTGATCCGCCAGGAAGCGGCTAGCCGGCAACAACTGCCGCTCTTCCCGGTAGCGAAGAACCAGAAGAGCCGCGCGGTAGCGGCATAGCGAGGAGTCTGACATGGGACGCCAGATGATTTCTGATTTGGATATGATCTTCTCGATTGTAGAGACAGGAGCGGGAAAGGTTTCGCCCTGGAAGCAGAACGTGAGGCCGTGCAAGTGCGCGGCCTGCGCCAAAGCATTGGAACCCGGTCGGGGAAAAAGATTTACGAAAGCCCGCCATAGCGACGAGGAATATGGATACAGCGGTTATCTGTGCGACGCATGCGTTGCGACTATGCTGCAACGCGTCGAGCGTTGGCATTGGAACCGCTTTTTTTTCATCCTGCAACCCTCCGAATACTATATTGGCACATTGAACGGCACGGTGCTGGCCGCGGCCTGGAAGCGCGGCGGATTGCCCCGATTGGCTCAGTGTCTGCAAAGGTCGGTCTGACATGAAAACCATCCTTTCCATCGAGCAATGCAAGGTTCTGATGAACCACATGAAGAATGCCGACCAGGCGCTATTCCTCTCGCTTCTATTGTGCGGCGCGGAGGCGCGGACATGGACGTGGGAAGCGGCGCTGGAGAAGGTTCTGGACCTGCCGACGGCGGTCTACGAGGCATTGCGGGCGCTGGCCATGGAACGCCAGTTGGCGCTCTTCCCATCCAGCTTTGCGGGGTTTACCCAGGCGCATTGGGTTCGGCAAGAGACGAAATTGCAGACGCCCATCTTCAAGGCGTCCCTGCCCCTGTCTTCGAGCAGGACCTCCTCGCCGCAAGTGCGGAACGCCCTGCGCAGCCAGGCATTGACGACCCAGGAAGTGACACGGCGGATGAAACGCTACGCCCGGCTGGCGGGCTTGGAAGAGAACCAGATGAACCTGCGGACTGCGCTGAATACTCATCGGTGGCTGTTGAAATCCTACGGGAGCGCGGAGTCGGCCTCGGATGCGATCGGGCCTGTGACGCGGGACCCGGCCAAACGTCCAACGCGGGTGGCGACGATCACCGTCTCGTGGAAACCGATCTCTACTTCGACAGCAGGCCTGCCTTCATCGCGCGATTTACGTCTGCATGGGATCGGTCGGCGGAATCGCCGCGCGTCCATACCAGCGTAGCACGGAGAAAACAGAGATGCAATCAATGGATTTCTTTTGGACGCTTTTAGGCAGGGTTTTGGCTGTGGAGTTTATTTTCGGAATTTTATATGCCGCCCTGGTGCGCTGGTTCTCGAAGAAGGAAGTCGAAGGGCAGACGGCCTATCTGGTTGCCCTGGGCGTGTTGGTGACTGTGGTGATCTCCATGCCTGTGCTCGGTTTGCCGGCCTTGCTGATCCTGCTGGTTTGTTTCGGAGCCAGTGGAGCGCCGATGATCATTGAGTACGTGGCGCGGGTACATCAGGAACGGCGCGAGGACAAGGAGGGTGCGCAGGCGGTAGTGAAGGAACTATTGAAGTGACCTCGCCTCCCGCCGTCGGCAAGACCATTTATCACCAGGCGCTGACGAGAGGACGGAACGGAGCGAACGCAATACGGACTGCGCTCCATAGATTGGCAGACGATCAGCCTGGGCCGCAGACGACGACGCTCCTGGTTGCAAAGATGGCGCTGGCATTGATCGAGATCGAGCGGGCGCTGAACGAACTGGACGAGATCGGCCGCAAGGCAAAGAACTTTGACAAATCCAACGATTGAACGTGCGATTGCGTCGGCGAACGGAATCGCACTTCATGGCCGAGGCGATTTATTGGTTGCAAAACGCCGCGGCCGGGGTCCGGGAAGAGTTCCACTCCCTGCTCACCCGGACCCCCACCCCAACGCCGGTGTAGCTCAATGGCAGAGCGATCACTTCGTAAGCGATAGGTTAGTGGTTCGAGTCCACTCACTGGCTTTTGCCGCCTAGCTCAGGCCGCATTCTCTTCCTCCACCCCTCCCCATTTCAAAAACAGAAATGGGGAGGGAGAGGAAGAAGGAAAGCCCAAGAAAAGGTCAATTACATGGACCAAAACGAAAAAAACAAGAATGAGATACCGACGGTCCTGGATGCAATCATTTCCCTGTCTTTTATGGTGGTCGGCGCGTGCATCGTATTGGCGCTTGTCGAGTTGTTCCGATGAACATGAAACAGGTTATAGCGGTCGGCAAACTTTACCGCGGCGTGCTGATCAACGAGGATGAGAACGGATTCGCGATCTTCGGCGAAGCCGGCCAGCGGTTCGAGTTCGGTTCATGGAAGGAGGCGTGCGGGTTCGTGGATGCCTGGTACGTGATGCAATACGCAGAACAGGAAATGATTTTCACCCTGTAGAAAGCGACAGCCGACCTCGTGGAAGGTCGGCCATCAAAAAGGCGCTGATGTTGGGACGCCAGCTTGATTATTGTAACACAAGGATAAACAACGTGTCTGCTTATATCAAACTTAGCCAAGGAAAAGAATCAATTATTGATGAAGATATGTTTGATTATCTCAATCAATGGAAATGGCATGTCAGAAATGGCTATGCCGCTCGAACAATGGAAGGTTCGCGAAATCAAGGATTGATTTTCATGCACAGATTGATTGCGGGAACCAAGAAAGGCATGGAAACAGATCATATCAACAGAAACACACTTGACAATCGTCGATCCAATCTTCGCAATTGCACAAAATCGCAGAATCAGGCAAACAGCAAATTACGTTCGGACAATAGTAGCTGTTTCAGGGGTGTGCACTGGGATAAAGTAAATCGAAAATATCGTTCCTCGATTCGTTTTTCTGGAAAGCGAATCTGTCTCGGATGTTTTGATGATCCTGGGGACGCGGCGCGTGCTTATGATGATGCCGCTAAAAAATATTTCGGAGAGTTTGCAAATTTGAATTTCAAATAATCTAAATTGGCGACTGACAGGGACGCCAGCCGCCTTCCAAAACTAAACTGGAGGACGTATGTTAACGAATGAAAAGAAGAATGAGATCGTGCGCTCGCCGATCCTGGCGAAGGCAATCCTGAAACGTGAAAATGGAAATTGCGAGGCGCTGGTGGTATTTGCTGGCTCGACCCGATACGAGTTCTACTGGACCTTCCGCCTGCGCTCGCCCCGCTCGCCGCGGCGCTCATGGAAACCGACGAATTGCCAGATGAGACCGACGACGAACATCGTCGCACGCCCGGACTTTCAGGAACACGTGGCTAACCAGGCGTTACTCAGCAAGGCGGAAGTGATCTCGTTGCGAATACCGCACGCGAAGCGGCTGAAGGCGCTGATGACGATGGGCGATATCGAATTCGACCGGATGATCGCCGGCCCGATGAAGGAAGTCCAGCCGTGGGAGCAGGATATGGTGCGCCGCAAGATACAGAGCCAGATGCGCGGCAGAACCTCCCAGCCGGCATGGAATTGGAGGACACGATGATCATGCAGATGGCTTTTGCCAAAGTTTCGTCCGTTGGTGCCTGTTCGAAGTGCCATCGTCCCCTGAGCAATCCGATCAGCGTTCAACTTGGAATTGGACCGGTTTGTCGTGGTCATCACGACAGAAATGGATCAAACGACATGGATATTTGCAAGAACGATGAATTTGCGGATGAGACAGACTTTTCCATAAACCTGCGCGAGGGGCTTGTTCTGCGGCGGAAATTGGAATTCCAAAACAAGGACAGAGTCGGCGGTGTTGTCACGAATATTCCGCACCTGGTCACGCATCATTCGCCATCGGGCTTTGAATGGGGTTATGGAGGCTCAGGACCTGCCGACCTGTTGCTCAACACCTGCCAACTCTATCTCAATATCACCGGCTACAGCGGGCGGAAAACGAAATGCTTCGACGGCTCCTGTTGGGAACTGGCATGGTATTTGCATCAGGATTTCAAGCGCGATTTCATCGCCGGCGTGCCGAGGGCATCGTCCATCGTCATTCCCTTCGAGACGATTGATAACTGGTTCCAAATGCGCATGACGGATGCTCTGCTGGCTCAATGCCGGGAGTGGGTGGAAGCGGAGGATCAATGACATATTATTTCAAGAAGGGACCTAATCAGACGGTCATCATTGCGGATGAGAAGCGCGAAACGGCGTATGACGAAGCGAACTTAAAGAAGGAAATCCTGTACACGCGATTAAATCAAGAGTTATTCGTCAAAGAGGAATTCTATCAAAATACGCTTTCGATGTACGAGTCCGCCCTGAAATTTCTACTGGAGGAGCAAGCATGAACATCTATCGAGTCCGATATTGGCCTATGTCAGATGGCCAGGCGAAGGAAGTGGAAGTGCCGGCAGAGGACCTCATCCAGGCGCGGAAAATCGTGCAGGACGATTTCGACAAGTATCTCTGCGCTCAAATCATGTCCGTTGTTTTCGTGAGAGAAGAGGAAACGCAGGCATGACTAATGCTCCCGCATTGATCGCTTTCTTCGTGGAAGGCGAGCCGAGGCCGAAACAGTCGTTCCGCGTGGCCGGGCACGGCAGGGGATTTACGCCGGCGCGCGTGAAGGCCTGGCAGACGGACGTGGCGTGCGAGGCTCAGCGAGCCATGCGAGAGATCGGCCGTTTCAATGAGCCGTTCGACATGAGACTGCTGGTCGTGCGTCTGATCTTCTTCCTCGGCGATCACCGCCGCGTGGACCTGGATAACCTGAGCAAGGCCGTGCTCGATGGCCTGAACGGGATCTGCTACGACGATGACCGTCAGATCGTGGAACTGAAGTTGAAGAAGACCGTCGTGAGCGACAAAAATCAAAGGCTGGGCGTGAACGTTTTCGTCCATGCCTATCAGGAGAAAGAAGGATAACCATGAAAGCAACCGCTACCCCTGTTACCGCCGTAACACAAAACATTGTCTTCATCCCGCTGGAGAAGACGATTGACAACCTCGACCAGGCCGGCGTAATTGACAACGATAAGGTTTTGGAGATCGCCGAGAGTCTGCAACGAAACCGCGACAATGGCACGAAGGGTCTGCTTCAAGTGCCGGTCGCACGTTCCACCGCAGATGGCAATTACGAGCTGGCCTTTGGCCGCCACCGCCGCGCGGCGTTTTTCTATTTGATGGCGCAGGGGGACAAGTTCTTCGAGTCCATGCCGTTGATCGTGCGCGAGATGGACGACCTGGCCATGTTCGAGGCGCTGGCAACGGAAAATTTCAAGCGGCGTGACATCAACGCTCTCGAAGCGGCGGAGATTCTCCATGCCTACATGACCAAATACCACAAGACCAGCGTGGAAGCGGCAGCGTTCTTCGGGAAGACGGAAGAATACATCCGCAGTACGGTGCGCTTCCTGAACCTGGCGGCGCCGGCCAAGGAAATGCTTCGAAGCGGAGAGATGAACATCTCCACGGCGCGCCTGATCCTGAGCGTGCAGAAGATCATCCCCGCGGATGATCTGGAAGGCGTCCTCGAAGATATCAAGTCCAACATCTACGATTCTCCGCATGATTGTATCGAGAATGCAGCCACGGTCAACGCGCAACAACTGAGTAATCAAAACGCACCCTGGCTTAATAGCACGAAATTCCCGGTGAAGTTTTTGGCCCCGGTGCAGGGAAAAGATATCGCCGAGCTGCTGGACGTGGAAAAGGCCGACAAGGCGCGCAAAGAATTGCTCAATGAGATCATGAAGTTGATCGCCAGCGGGATGGAGATCACGGACGACCAGTTCCCGGCCTTTACGCACGATCAACTGGAAGATGTCCGCATCCTGGTCAACCCGCCGGAGTGCGCGGCATGCGCGCGCTTTGTCCAGCTGGACGGCTCGAAATATTGCGGCTTCAAACGATGCTTCGAGCGCAAGACCCAGGCATGGAAACGCGCCGAGATGGCCAAGGTCTCGAAGGAAACGGGAATCCCGCTCTATGCCAACGAGGCGCAGGATGGAAAGGCAGTGCCGCTCGCCCATTACAGCGAGACGGACGAGAAACTGTTCGAGGCGCGGCATGCCGACCTGAGATTGATGCCGACCCGCGGCAACGAGACGATGTACCGCAATTTCAAGGGACTGCCAGGCAACCTGAAACTGGTGGCTGTGGGAAAAACTGCGGAAAAGCGCCTGAAAGGGGATGCGGAGAAGTCGGCAGGCAAACAGGCCGGCTCTACCGATCTCAAGCGCGCCGAGGAGCAGGCTCACATGCAGATGCTCGTCCGCGAGCTGAAGGACGACTTCCTAAACCGCTTTACCTACCACGTGATCGCGCCGGCCTTCGAAGCGCTCTTCGAGGGACTGACTAACCTTCCATTTGCCGTCTACCTATTCGATGAGATTTTCGACAATATGGGTGAGCCGGATATCCCGCAGGGAGTGGACGATCTCCGTGATCAAATGGCCCAAATCCGCGCCATGATCGGCACGAAGCTAAAAGCGGGCGGCTTGAAACAACTGCATCACGTGTGCGCGTTTCAGGTTATGGATTGGCGGATCAAGGATTTTAGCAGTCGTTTCTACAAGGCCAAAAAACCGTTGATCGAAATAGCCAAGGCGGCGCAGAAGATCGCCGAGGAATGGTCCGTGAAACTGCCAAAGAACTTCATGGATCAGGCTGAAACCTACCAGGCCGACTTCGAGAAGGAAGTCAAAGCGCTGGGGAAGGCATAACCATAGGTCCGCCATGAAAAGCATCTCCGAAAAATACCAGGAACGAATCCGCGTGCCGTGATGAATATAATTACCCTGGCAAGCATCAAGGAACTGATTAGGAAATGTACGGCCTGGCATGAATGCCACTGGTCGAAAGCCAGCACGGACGCGGGCGCGGAGAAATATTTCCAGGGCCGCGGCTTGAAGACCGCAGGCATTACGGTCTACCGCCTGCCGTTCGGGTATTGCTACCCGGTCAATGTGGAGGCGTGATATGAAACTACCTATTTCGGCGATTCAAAATCCATCTGTAAAAATGGCCTGGTATATCCAGGATGCCGACGGACAGAGTCTTGCCGTCGGCGCAGAGAACGAAATCAAAGAGATTTGTACTTTGATCAATTGCTTTGGTGATGCGAAATTCTTGTGGGAATTTATTTCAGAGGGAGGCGACCCCGAAGGTGTGGACTTTGTGGCTGCACGCATTCTTGCAATTGATGGAGATAAACCATGAGCGCCATCCTCGAGATTCCCGTCACGAAGATCCGCACCGGGCGCAACCCGCGCAAGACGTTCAACGAGGAGACCCTGAAGGAACTGGCGGGGAGCATCCGCGAGCACGGCGTGATCGAGCCGATCCTTGTGGAGCCTGACGGCAAAGGTTATCTCCTGGTAGCGGGGGAACGCCGCTTGCGGGCGACGCAACTGGCCGGCCTGGCGACGATCCGCGCCATCGTGCAGGCTTCGAGCAACCACGATGGCCGGGAGCGCTTCCTCATCTCCATTGTGGAGAACGACCAGCGCGAGAACATGAACGCCATGGACCGGGCCGAGGCGTACCAGGCATTGCATGACGAGTTCGGCATGTCGGTACGCGAAATCAGCATAAAGGTCGGGAAGGCCAAGATCGTTGTCCGCAACTTCATGCTGTTGAACAAGCTGGATGACCCGATCAAGGAGATGGTCCGCAAGGGCTGGTGGAAGGATGCGCGCCTGGCAAACGCACTGCTGGCCATCCCGGACACTGAAACACGCATCGGCCTGGCGAAAAGACTGCATACGAACAAGGTCAGCCTTTACGGGTGCCTGAAAGCGTGTGCGCGTACCCTCGAACAACTGGCAATCTCGAAGCGCACAACGGGCCGCCCTTCGATGGGGAAAACTCCGTCGCTTTCGCTGGCTGCCCGCCAGTCCGGGGTGGAGGCGGACGAGTCCACTGCGCCGCCGCGCTGGAACATGCTGAAGCAGATCGGCGCGGTACCGGCATGGAGCGAGGTGATCCTCAGCGCCGCTGAGACGTGTTCGGCCTGTGTATTGAGGGATATCGCATCCCCGGCCAATTGCGGAGATTGCGGGGCCGTGACCCTGCTGCAATTGCTCATGGAGCGCGCAAAATGACCCAATCAACCGACGCCTTCATGGATCATTTGGTACGCCAGGCGGTTGCGGAAGATGCGGCCAACAACGGACGGCGCACTTGGACGCCGGCGGACGATCAATTCGTCCGTGATCACCTGGGCTGGCTGACCGATGAGGAGATGGCCGAGGCGCTGGGGCGGACGCCGATCGCAGTCCATTTGCACTGGGATCGGGACCTGCAACTGCCCGGGCCATCCAAAGCCCCGGACGTGATCACGGCGAATAAGGCCGCCGACCTGCTCGCCATCGACACGCATAAGGTCGCGCATTGGGTTGACGTGGGTCTCATCCCCGGGCGGCTGATGGCCGGGGGACGGAAGATCAGGTTGATCCAGCGCGAGACGCTGAGGCGCTGGGTGCTGAACCCGATGAACTGGGTGTACTTCGATATTGACCTGGTGCGCGACCCCGAACTGAGACGGATGCTATGGAAGCGTGCGAAACGCTGGAACGATGAATGGTGGCCGACCGAGAAGGTGGCGCAATACAACGGCGTCGAGACGAGCGACGTAAAACGCTATATTAAAGCGCATCAGATCCGGGCGTTCCAGCCGCAGGTTTCCCTGGGGGGCCGGCATCCCCTGCGCGGGTGGGCGCGCTGGTTCGTGCTGAAATCGGAGGCGACCCGCGCCGACCTGCATTTCGTCCATAACGGCGACGATCGCACCGGCCTGACGCCACGCGGTAAAGCCTGGCTGAAAAAGGCGCTCCGCATGGGATGGAACGCCACATGGATCGGGCGCTCGATGAAGCGCAATCCGCAAACGATCCTGAATTGGATTCAGAGATATGACCTGGCTTACGATCCGGTGAAAGGGCGACCATTTTCCAGGAAGGCGGCGAAGAGATGACGACCCTGCTCACACGCGACCAGGTGGATACCCTGCGATCCATCGGCGACAGTGCGCTGGTACTGATGGCGCTCTGGATGATTGACTGCAATTATCCGGGCCGCGCTTCGAAGGCGCAGGAAATCGCCATGTGCATCCGCAAGGATGTTCGAACGGTGGAGAAACAATTGAACGAGTTATGCGCCTGTAACCGAGCGGCGAACACATCGGCCGGCTATATCCTGCTGGAAGGCGGGCGGGCGCTGATCCTTGGAATGAACCATCAAGAAGCCCTGGCACTAAGCCCTGTCTCTGGACAGGCACATGCTACAGAAGCCCAGGCACAGACCCCCCTGTTGGCGATTACGCCGACATCCCCCCATTTGGAAGAGCACAAAATGGAGGGAGAGATTTACGCACACAATGCGCGCGACTCTAGGAGTCTAGGAGGAGGAGGAAGTGATCTTAACTTAATTAAAGTTAAAGAGAGTCTTCCTCCTACTTCTGAGTCTTCCGCACAAAATGTGCGAACCGTGCAGGCGCTGACGACCCTGCAAATTCTCGAAGCAAGCGCGATCCTGTTCGGCGAAGGTCATGAGGTGGTGGCGCATCGGTTGTGCCTGGAATTGCTGGACAAGGATTCCAAGTACGTCCTGGCGTGCCTGGCGCATTGCTATGACAACCGCCTGACACTGGATAATCCTCGCGGCCTGCATACGCCGGCGGGAGTGGCGTATCGCATGTTACAGGCATTCCCGGTGGATCCAAAATCGAATGAGAAATCGAAAAAACCGCGGCGGGAATACCTGCTGGACCCGTGGGCATACCTTCCCGATGAGTTCAAGGAGGTCTTTGGGCTGGTCGCTTATGAATGCGATATCTGCGAGATGAATTTCGACCGCAAGGCCGACCACGTGGCGCACATGAAGGCGGAGCATCCGATCACGATTAGTTGCGATGATTGCGGAAAGAGATTTATCAGCACGCAATTACTCGATGCGCACACCGAGAAAGAGCATCCTGAGCCAGAGACGCCCGAGCCACTGCGAGCGACCGATGACGAGGAAACCGTCCATGCTTGGCATACAGTACTGGGGCTACTTCAGGCAGAAATGCCGAAGGTTTCCTTCGAGACCTGGGTGCGGGACACAGTTGCGGTCCGTTACGACGGTCACACGCTGACCGTGGGCGTGTGGAATGAGTATTGCCGCGATTGGATGGAGAGCCGGCTGGCGGGGACGGTCGAGCGGATGCTGCTCGGCGTCCTGAATGCGGACGTGAGAATTGAATTCGTGGTGATGAACGCATGAAGGATGACATGGTAGCGAAAGCAAAGGCAAAAGCGCAGAAACTTCCACCGCCGACCCCGGGGTTATCGCTTCGAGGATTATCGCTGGAAGTGTTGCACGAATATCTGCAACTGCACGGGTTGGAGGTGGATCACTGGTACGGTGGGCAGGTGGTTGTTCGCAAGGTACAGAGTGATTCGCTGGTCGAGATGGCTGAGAGTCTGGCGAAAATAGGAAATTAAGGAGCAGAAGAATGAATCGAAAACTTTGCATCGTGGTTGTTTGTGGTCGTCTGGTTTCGCCCAAATTCGGCGCGGAGTGCAGGAAGTGCAGACGGAAGCGCATCCATGCCGGCTTGAAGCGCTTGTTGCGTGTGAAGCGCGGGACCGTGCCTGGCGGCGTTCGAGAAAAACGGCATTAGAAAACTTGGAGATTGCAACATGGATGATGATACAAAAAGTTTAGCAGTTTTTATCATAATCTTCCTGGTGTTGATCGCGGCAGGAATCGGTCTCGCAAACCAGAACCAGATCATGCCGATTGTTGCGGAGGCGGAAGCCGGGGCGGCGATCGGAACAGGATCGGTGATCGCTTTGGAAAAAGGCGTGGCTTTGTTGTTGAAATTGTTGTTAGGCGCAACGGTCGCCGGTGTGGCCGCGGCGGTGTTCGCCGAAACAAAGAAAGCATATCGCGCCTGGAAGAAAAGCGCGCAGGCAGGACGCTGGCAGGCGGGACCGGGAGCGAAGTGGCAGACGAAGCAAACTGTCGAACCGAAGTTGACGCGCCAGGACTTGATGCTGTTAGCGCTTTCTGGTAAGTATCCCGTCGATAAATTGGCGGGCAGGCCGAGGGTAAGTCGGATGCGATCCGAGTCCAATGATGACGAGCTGAACATATCCATGTAGGAGGCCGCGTGAAAAAAATCATCATCACCTTTCTTATTTTGGCTGGGTCTTTGACCGCTTGCGGGGTGTATGACCAGGTGGAAGCGGAGGCAGTGGCTACGTTTGCGGCGATGGGAACTGCACCGCCGCCCAAATATCAGACCGCGGCGGCGATCTATCTGGGATTGACATTGACGCCAACACCGACGCCCTATAGCGGTACACCCACGACGAGCATGGAACAATATTCCCTGACGTTGATCGCTCAACAGCAGGCCAATGGACTGACTCAATCTGCCCAGGAGTTGGAGCTGGAACGGGAGAAGATCGCCGCAGAGCAGAAGGCGGAGGCTGGCAAGGCAACCGCGGCCGCGGCGGAACGGACATCGGCGGCGATTGACGCGATACGCACCGCACAAGCGCAGGAAACGCGGCAGATGGCTACGGCGCAACAAAATGCGACGGCCACTCAGGACGCGCTGATCTACATCCAGCAGACGCAGGCGGCGCATGGGGTGGAGACACAGCAATCAGGACAACAGACGGCGGCGGTGGAACCGACTCATGCGATGTGGACGATGACGGCGGTTTCGATCCAACAACGCATTTCAGAGGGACAGGCGCGGGATATGGAGCTGGCGGTGCGGCGTCAGGAAATGAAAAACGTATTCGATGCCTACGGGCCGTGGTTGATGGTGATCTTTGTTGCCGTTGTTTCATCGGAAGGATTTCGGAAGTGGCTGAAGACGCGCGTGTTCAAACGGGACGAGCATGGCAAACTGCCGGTTGTTTCCACGGAAACCGAGAATGGAAAGAAGGTATTCGCAAAACTGGATCAACTTCCCCTACCGATCTTTACAGTGGATAAAGATGGACAGGTGGAACAGCCGAAGCCACCCGACCCCGCCGAACAATCGGATGTGACGCGCAGGACGCAAGCTATCGAGGCGATCTCATTCCTGCCGACACCGTATGCACAGCAAGGCACGAAGATCATGAACGCTGAGTTTGGCAGGCAAGCAAGCACGCCGAACATTTTCACTCGAAACAACCCGGCCATGAATCCCATCCTGGACGAGGCCGAGGCGCAGTTCCTGGAGGAAGCATGACTGACCTGCAGAGACTCTATCCGATTGTCGTCAAAGTGGCGGAAGTTCTGGAATACATGATGGTGGAAGAAATGGGACTGATGCCCCCCGAAACCTACGAGGTAGGCGAGCGGGACGATCGTGTTTATATCGTCGCGTCTTTCAACCCGATGGCATTGGGAAGAAGTTTGAAGGCTTACGAAAATGAGGATGTGGCGCGGCGCTTGAAGATGGCGCTGGGCGGGTTGCCCATTACGATCACGCGCAAGACGGGAACTCATTACGTGGTTCTGTTGACCGGATCGCTGAGCCTGCCGCGCTCGATCCCCTTTCCTGGTTTCGGCGAGCGTGACACATTTCGCCTGGGCATGGGACTGCGGAGCGAAGTGAAATTGCACGCCAACCAGTTGAAGAACGTGATTATCGGCGCGGGGCAGGGAGCGGGCAAGAGCAACGTGCAGGCCTTGCTGATTCACCAGGCACGCGCTTTCGGCTGGAAACTTTTCCTGGCCGACCCGGACGGGCACACGTTCAACCCGGATATCTGGAATAGCCTGGCGGCGGCACCTGTGGCCAGTTCCCCTTCCGACGTTTTTCAGGTTCTGGACCGTATTGCGGCGGAACTGGCTGACCGTGTCGCGCTCTTTCGTGCGGCGGCTGATCGTGGGATCCCGCCCGCGGACATTGACGCGTACAACCTAATGGTGGCTGATGCCACGTTGCCGCGTCTGGCATTTGCAGTAGACGAGGCGAATTCGTACCTGGGTGAAAAAAAGATTTTTGCCCAGATGGCTGATCTCCTGCGCCGCGGTCGGAAGTGGGGATTGCATATCTTCCTATCGGGCCACGAATGGCATAAGGACACTGTACCCGCCGAAGTCAATGACATGCTTCAGACACGCATCGGGATGACGGTGGCCGCCGAGCAAACGAGCGCGGTGGTGTTGCGTTCCTCACACTGGGGGCGCTGGGTGATCGGGAAGCCTGCCGGCCGTGGTGTGTTGCGGACAAACCATTATCAGCCGATGCAGTTCTTTCTGGTGACGGAAGAGATGGAGCGTGAATGGCTGGGACAGACGGTGGTGGTGCCGGCGCCATTACCAGAATGGGAAGCAGTGCTGGTAAGACGATCTATACAGGAAGCCGACGGCAGGATGACCATTGCAATGCTGATGGGATGGGGCGTGGACGCATGGAAGGCGCGCACTATGCTGGAACGATATGAGGTGTGTGGCTGGTTGACTAAGGATGGAACTCAGAAGAATGCACGTTGCATAACCCCAAAATTGGCTGGTTTGGTCTCAAACGCTCAAACTGCTCAAACTGCATCAAACACCCACCCGTTGGCTCAAACTGGTCTCAAACTGTCTCAAACACAAAATATGGGATTGGCTGCCGATTGATGAGTAGTCAGTCACAAGGATTCTTTGGAATGCAAAAACCAGCCACTGGTACGCCACCTACCACACCGCCACAGACGAGCGCACGGTGCAGGGATATGATTACCATCCGGCGGGCGCAGAAGCGCCTTTTACGGACTTATCGCCGGCTCGGGAAATCCAGGTCATGGCGCGCGGTTGCGAAGAGTTTGGGCATCAATCATGGCGACATTAGCGCATTCATCAATCACGGACACGTCCCGCGCAGTGAGCATCTTCGCCTGGCGCTTGGTCTGCCGCGTATCATGCCGTCGGAACGGAAACCCGTCCAGCATAAGTTCATCCCATTGATCGGGACGGAGGGGTGGGAGATGGCATTTTTCAAATTGCTCCGACCGAGGAAATGGAAGATCGAATGAATGAATTCATCGAGTGGTATTTGAACGAACGTCATCATCTCTGGCCGCGCAACGTGTGGTGCGGAATTTCGGTTACATCGCAAGCCACGACGCCGCGTATCGCTGCGTTGTGGTCAATTCGACAGATGATCAAGCTGCGCCTGGCGTCCACCATGCCGACATTCTTCGTGAGTTATGGTCCCGCGCTGGAATCGGTCAACTTCAATTCGTATGAAGACGCGTTCGACTGGATGATCATCGAGGGGGAATCGGGGCGCGGCGATACGGCTATGCTGGAAACGGAAACAGTTCTGAACACCCTGGCGTGGTGCAGGATGAATGGTATCGCTCCATTCGTAAAGCAAATGGGGACGCGCTGGGCGCAACAGACAGAGGCGGATAGTTTCCACTTCAAAGGCGGGGACGTGAATGCCTGGCCTGAACAGATCCGCGTGCGGGAGATGCCGAAAGGGTAACCAATGGCTGAGAAAAAATTACTCGATCAGTTGGCGGATACGCTCCGAATGAAACACTATTGGAGAGTCTTATTCGTCGGTAGATGGATAAGGATAGTTAGAAGGCTATCATGCGAACAGTCACGGTTGAGAATAATAAAATTGTTGTTGAAGCTGATGGCGCAAAAGTCCGCTATGATCTGCGTATTGTGCGAAAGAGAATCGCAAGCCTTTTGCAAGATCTTGAAGAATGGCGCAAATATGAAAGCCTTCTAACACAACGGCACTGGACTTTGAAGCAAGCCTGTCCCGCTTATGTTCACGATTTTTTGCGAGACAAGGCTGGACACGCGTATTGTTTTCATTGCGGCGAACGGCTTCAAAGCCAGTAATGCAAACTTTCGACGCTAAATAATAGACGTTATCACACTTTAAATTGCGAAGATAGAAAAAGAGGGGTATCCTTCCGAAGTTGCATCACCAGACTTAAGAAGGATCCCCTCTATGAACTATTATGCCAGATTTTCCCGGAACGGGACACAGTTTCTCGCATTGACTGGATACACACGGGAAGAATTCCAGGCACTGTTGCCCGCCTTTCGCACCTGCTTTTTGAAGCGGATGGAGCGCTACACGCTGAAAAAGAAGAAGCGTGGTAAACGTCGTTACGCGGATTATTGCAACAGTCCTCTGCCGACGATGGAAGACAAACTTGTGTTTATCCTGATGTATCTGCGCAAAGCGACCACCCAGGATATTTTTGGAGAAGTTTTCAGAATGTCGCAACCGGTAGCCAATAAGTGGATCCATATTCTACATCCTTGCTTGAACCGAGCACTGGCAGAGTTGGGCGAAAAACCGGCCCGCAATGTCACGGAGTTGCATCTGGCGTCTAAAAAAGGGCAGATTTTCTTCCAGGATGGCACAGAACGACCCATCGAGAGGCCCAAAAACCAGAAAATCCAAGGCTTTTTCTATAGCGGCAAGAAAAAACGGCATTGCGTCAAGAACAATGTGCTGATCAATCAACAGGCCAAGATCCTCTTGCTGACCCCGACCTGCGAAGGCAAGAAGCACGACAAGAAAATAGCAGATGAAACCGACCTGGTCTTGCCGAAGGGGAGCCGCCTATGTCAGGACACCGGCTTTCAAGGTTTTGCTTTGCCAGGCGTGACCATCATCCAACCTATGAAGAAACCGCGCGGCAAAGAACTCGCTCCTGAGCAAAAAGAGAGCAATCGCCAGATATCCCGCTTGCACATCCGCGTCGAACATGCCATCGGAGGAGTGAAACGCTATCGGATTGTCAAAGATCAAGTGCGAGCCCGGAAAGATAACTTCCGAGATCGGGCCATGGAAACCTGTTGCGGCTTGCACAATTTCCGCTTGAACTTCAGACCATGGCGCTACAAGTCCGATTCTGTTAAAGTGTTATAACGTCTAATACTTACGTATATGCCAATATATGTAACTAATGCCTGAAAAACCATGAAAACACAAAATGCGCTTACCCCAGTTCGACAAGTTGATCTCGCCGCGATCGATCGCGCCGACTTACAGCCGAGAAC
>Ga0209518_1000608_pt1 | contig 45059 bp, 66 predicted proteins | sample RifGroB1_FD_183993 | JGI IMG/M metagenome (GOLD analysis project Ga0209518, IMG submission 183993) | Groundwater microbial communities from Rifle, Colorado, USA - Groundwater B1 (SPAdes) (version 2) | ecosystem: Environmental > Aquatic > Deep subsurface > Groundwater | place: Rifle, Colorado...
GATTGAATTCTTCAAGGACTACTCCGAGCAGCCCATTTTCGTCACTATCCTCCGGCCCTACTCGGACCTTGAGACGCTAACTGACCCGACCGATACCACAGCCTGCGACCTTGAGCGCTTCATCCCGAGGGCGAAGCACCTGGCGGCGAAGCGCTGGAAGCAGTTCGCGGAGTACAGGCGGGACGCGCTGGACGAAGAGGCGGCAATCGAGCACGAGAGCGCTACGGCAGCGCCGGGGCGGTTTGAGGTGCGTGGCGGATTCAGTAGGCGCAGCTAGGTGATGGATGCGACGACGGGGAAGAGAAACATCGTCAGGTTGGCGCTCACCGCGAAGGCGAACCTGCTCCAGAAAGTCGAGAACATGATCATGACCAAAAGATGGCTTGAGTGAGCCATGCGGCACAAAACAGGGTTGCATTGCCCGCGAAGAAGCCGATGGCCATCCATCGGATCCAATGGAGCCAGAAAATAATCAAGTCCATATCGATGAGGCAAGCATAGCATGGCGATTACGATTGGTGAGATCAATCCGGTCTTGTTCGAGCCGGGCTTTGAACAAGATCTGGCCATAATACTTGCCATCATCCAGGGTGAAGAGGCTCGCGCCGAGGCAGCGCAGGGACCATCCGCCGCCGGCGCGCAGGTTACGGGCGCGTTTGCAGACCTGTCAGCAGTCCCAAAGTTCAACGTCACGGACACCGGGCTGGCGGACACGGAGTTTGCCGTGGTGCATAACCTCGGCGCGATTCCCACTTTTGTGATCCCGCTGCCGCACGAAGGTCAGACGGTCGCAGGCGCTCCCTACGCTTCAGGGACGGCATGGACGTCCACTACCGTTTACCTGAAGTTCCCTTCCGCGAACGCGAACATCTGGATTGGATTGGCTGTCTGATGGTCGGCCACGTCAGCCTGAACGCAATCGAGTATCCGATTAAGAGCGTCACCCGCACAATCTTCTCCGAGTTCGCCAGCGCGATTCGTGAGGGCCAGGTCAGGCGCGTAGACCGTGCGTTCGCCGACTTCCGCGAGGAGGGCACGGGCTATCCGAAGGGGTTGGGCTACAAGCGCGGCCGCCAGGTGGATGTAGAAGGCGGCGCCTGGAAGTGCGAACTCCGCATCGAGATACCGGGGCAGATCACGTTGCCGCTGGAGATGGAGAGCCAGACCATTGCCGCCGGAGACCTCTCAGGCGAAGTGGCGGCTGCAGGTCGGATGTGCTCGGTCAACAGCGATCTCGGGAGCAGCACCGGCAAGAAACGCACCTACGTCACGGTAGGCACGAAGCTGCTACGCACCGTGAGCGATACGGACTTCACGCTCGAGGACTCGGACTGGACGATCCCCACGGGGTCGGCGCGAATCTACTGCATGTGGGAAGGCTGGTTCACAGCTTCGGCAACAGGCATTTTGACCCGCGCCCTGTTCCTGGGTATCGAGGACCCGACCACTGGTACGGCTTCAGGATTGCTCTACACCACCGACCCGACAGCTTCCCCGCCGGTATTCACGGACGTAGAGGTGGATAACGCTGCCAGCACAGACGGCCGTCCCAACAACGTCTATTTCGGTGTGTCTATGGACATACAACGCAAGACCTTCATTTGCTGGGATAATCCTGCGGGCACCACTGAATGGGAGGCCAATTCTAGCACCGCGGGCGTCTCGTTCGGCTACCTCAATTACTCCAACGACGTAGACGACGCGCCGACGATGCTCAACACCGAGCTTGGGGACGAGAACGGCAACGTCTTGCACAAAGGCTGCCAGCTCGCGGGCGTAATCGGCTTCAAGCTTTGGATAATCGACCCGCTTCAGGACGCACAGGCGAACCCGAATGTCACTCGGATCCTTCGGACAATCGACACCGCCGCCAACTTCAAGATCGAGGACATCCCCACGCGCACTCGCAATGTTACCTGGGCCTGCCGCTACGACCTGCCGTCAGGTGGCCGCGGCATCGCTTACGGCGACGGTCAGTCGGCCTATTGGACGAACGGCACGACTCACGTCTCGCTCAACGTCTTGCGCCACCAAGGCCGAGACGTGGCCGCGACGATCAAGGGTCCGAACCCCACGGGTGACCGGCTCTCGCTGCTCTGGCAAGCGGATACTAACCTCCTGGCCTGGTGGGAGGATTACCTGCCGGAACGCAACGCCTGGTATCCGTTCTCCAAACGCTTCGTGACCGCCGCGGCCGTCGTCCTGCCCGGCGGCACGATTCGCGGCACAACCTTCCCCTGGGGCGCTGAGGGCCTGCGCCGCTACTTCTGTGACCCCGCCGCCGTCAACAGCACTTTCGTGCGCCAGAAGCATTACGGCGCAGTCGACCGCTCCAACCCGATCACGACCTCGGTAGGGACAGACGACTTTGAGGACGGCGTGTTATCGGCGGAGTTCCCAATGTATGACGCCTGGGGCGGGCCGGAGGAAAACGGCCAGCTCCTCCAGGGCTATTTCGAGGGAGACGCGAACGTCAGTGCCGACGAAACCGTGCTCTGGGAGTACACGGTAGACCAGAGCACCTACCCCGATTACGCCACCTACACAGCCGTTGACCAGACGACCACCCTCGCGAGTGGCGGGGCTGCTGCCCGGCGCTTTGGCTCGCGCTGCACCCTGAACCGCGGCTCCACCGCGACCAAGACGCCGAACGGCGCCACGTTCGTACACCGCGGCCTCAAAGAGCCGGCCACACGTCAGCGTCACGATTACGTGCTCGATATCAGCGATGATATGAGCCAGGAAGCGAAAGAGGACTTGCGGTCCGAGTTCAACACGGCCCGCGATGCCCTCTCGGTCTTGCTTGAGGACGAGACGATCAGCACCTATGTCTACGTCCTGGGTTTTGCGATTAAGACAGTCCCGACAGGAGAAGTCGGCGGGCGCGAAGAAGTGATCGGCGCTGAGTTCTCGGTCTTGGAGCTGCTGTGATGCCCGCAAAGCTAGAAGCCAAACAGGTGCGGCTCAGGCGCCATGACGGCGCGGAGATGCTACAACCTGTCCGCTTCCTGACCTGCGACAACGGGCATCGCTCGCTTTTGCCGGCGCATGACAAATATTCGGTGTTCCGGTGTCCCTATTGTTTCACGATCTACGAACGCCGGGGTCAAGGCTTGGCACTGGTGCGCAACGACGACTACCTCGGCGCCTTCAAGTACGGCGACAGGCTGGAGGCAGTGCCGGAAAGATATCGTAAAGGACATGACGAATGACCGAAGAGCCGCGCGCCCGCTCGCTCAATGCCGTCATGCAACTGGTAATCGACCGCATCGATAGCGGGCTGAAGCATGTCAACGACCGCCTAAACGAGATGCGCGGCGAGGAATCGGAGTTTCACGGCAAAGTCCTCCTGAACCAGGAAACGACACAGGACGCGGTTAGAGAGGTAGCCTTGCACGTGAGAGAGCAAAACGGCAATTTCGCCAACCTCCTGAAGCGCGTGAACCGGCTCGAAGAAGAGCGAGCGCTGAGCGACAAGGAGACCGCCGCTCACTTCCAAGTCTTTGACGACGACAAGGATGCCAACGCGATCCGCAAGGGCGTGTACGCCTCGCAGTGGAAGATGCTCAGCGGCGGCGTGGGCATCGGCGCATCCGCAATCGCCGCGCTGCTGTACCTGATGGGAATGCTCTAGGAGGCTTGAAATGATCACCCCGCGCACAGCCCTCGCAGGCGGCGGCGGCCTGCTCGCCGCGGCCATGTTCGTACTCGGCGGCGCCGTGGGCGACAGCACCGACTTCGTGAGCCCGCCGGCCGCGCCGATAGTGGTGGTCGCGCCCGCTTCCCCCGGCCTCACCAGCGCCGAGGTGATCTGCGCACGCGGCTTCCCGCAGAGGCGGAATGACGGCGGCTACCTGCTTGTGTTCGGCCAGGACGTGATCGAAGCGTCACCGGAGTTGGCGCAGAGCTTCCCGCTAATCCTCGTCAACGGCGAGCCGGTCACGGTGTCGGAGGAAGTGCGGGAGTGCATTCTGAGGCGGTTCCGGTGAAACCGCCTCCCTTGTGGACCATCCTAATGCTCTGGCTTGGTGGTGTCCTTCTCGGGTTCTCTCTGGGTGTCTGCACTGCCAAAGAGGCAGAGGCCCACCACCAAGGGCCGATCTTCCCGATCCCCCGCTCTCTCTTCACGCAAGAACTTGAGTTCGAGGCGACGGGCGAATGGTGGTGGTACTACCGCCAGGACTGCTCGGGCGGCAACATCTACAACGACATTCAGGGTGCGTTCCTGGACACGATGTGGCGCTACAACATCCTCATGCCCGAAGGAGATCCCAGCGATGGGCGCATCAGTCAGGCCAACATCTCGACCTGCGCTGCGGCCTTCGCGGCCGCCTGCGGCTCTGAGGCCGTGGCGTGCGTGGGCTCCGATTATCCCGGCTACCCACGCAATTGTGACGCCAAATACAACGGGCCTTACATGGCGACCTTCTACTCCTTCGACTCGAGGAAGTCCGTACCGAAGCATGAGCTCCAGCACTGCATGACTCGCCGGGCCGAAGATTACGACGACGACCGGACGGACGGCACGGACTACCTGCGCTGCATCCCGTCAGGCTCGATTATGGGCTGCGGCCCGAACGCGCCGAAGGACTATACGGCCTTCGATGATGCGGTGTTCTACGCCGAGCACTTCCCGCAGTCGTTCACGGGCGGCGTGCTGGTCGACGAAAACGTCTTTTATGGCTCCTCAGACACTCGAACAACACGCCTCGCGGTCTACATTCGTATCTACAGCGGGTACACTTTTTGGTCTGGGCAGGTGGTCGACGACGTGTGCGGCAATCCCGGCGTCTGCGGCGCCTTCGCGCTCAGCCTGCCGTTAGGGCCGTGTACGGACGTGCTGCTGGGCTCTGAGAACGGGCTGCCGGGGAGTTGGGGCCGTGGGTTGCAGAGAGTAGGGGGCACCTCATGCTAGCGGCGGCGATTGTTTCTCTGTTCCACCGCTGTCGCCCAGCGACAATTGCCCAGTTCATAACCGCGCTCATTGTCGATGCGGTCAATGCTCTTGCCCTCTGGCCGCTCACCCATGTCCGCAAGGAAGTTCGCGAAGCCCTCGCTCCCTTGCCAGCGGTCGCATACCCTGATACCGCGTCCGCCGTAATACTTCCAACCGATGTATTTAGGGTTGGCGCAACGCTGAATCATCATCCGCCAGGAATTGCGGGTGGGAGTCTGGTTTTTCGCCCTCCACTCGCGCGCGTAAATGCGCCCAGATGCACGTTTGGCCTCTCTGTTGTGCGTCCGGTATTCGCGATCGTAGATAACCAGAGATTCCCGGTTGCGTTCCCGATAGACCCGTTTATAACAGGGCCGACACAAGCCATTGCCATGATGGGGAAGATGGCCGCAGGTGGTGGACTTGCTAGTATAAATTCGCATCGGGAAACCTCATTTCCGGGTGTCAGGCGGGCGGACGTTAGTGCGTCGCGCCCGCTCAATTTTACCATATTTGAGGCCAGTCGCGGCGGCGGGACGGCGTGTGAGTGATGTGTTGCAAAAGTCTCGTGCTGCCCATCCCTGACGAATGGCCGGCCATCCTTACAATCGCCGGCTTTACGCCCGACGATGGCAGGTGGCGACGGGAGGTTGGAGGCAGCCAAATCTACTGCTCCGATAACACCGGCGTCAGCTTGGCATTTTCACTGTCCCCGACTATCGGCTCCCATTCTCTCGGGGAACATCAAGTCAACGCGGCGGCCGCCGCAGTGCTGTTCAAGACGCTCATGACGCTGGCCGAACGAGTAGATGGCGAGATCATCCAATCATCTCTTGTTGGCGACTGCGCGACCGAGAACGGGACCAGCTCGCGCATACTGGCCCAGTATCCACGGACGCCGCTTCGGTTCGAGAACCTGTGCCTCGGCTTCAGGACGGTGCTTCTAAAAGGGGTAGGGCAGTGATCGCCGTCTTCCTCTGCGAATGCCGCATCCCGTGGCGTGACGAGGAAGGACGCTGCCGGACGTGCGGGAAGGCGCTGGTGTTGCCGGACGTGCTCGATAAACCGCCGAGGCGGGACACGGCGGGCGCCGCGAAGGAGTACAGCGGGGCGCATCGGAGTCGGAAGAGGATCAAGAGCAAAGGAGTAGGACAATGACGTATGACGAGATGGTGAATCAGCTAACAGATTGGCTTTTGCCGTACACAGACCGGCATGGTCACGCAGGCGCTTCGGTGCCTTCGAAGCTGCGCTTCGAGCGTAGGGGGGATGAGGAGGCGGGGCGGGTTGTGCTTGCCACGACAGGGCACGGCTACTCAATCAGCTTCGCGGAAGGCCGGTATCTCGGCTGCACAGCGGGATCGCGTATCGCTCGGCCCGGCGAGAATTGGCTTCGTGGGAACGACTTGCCAGACGGGCCATTCTCACGAGAGACCTTTGACAAGATCATCATGGCAATCGTGGGCTACGAACTCGTGATCCTCGAGCCGGTCCACGTCCCTGTGGCTGTGGGGATCAGCGATTCGGAAGGGCCTTCGCTGTGACACGACTACTAACGCCCCAGGTCCGGGCCGCGATTATCGCCCTGGCAGTCGCGATCATGGGGGCGCTGGTGGAAGCGCTGACGGGTGCGCTCGCGGCGGCTGGCGGGGCTGTACCGACGCCGTAGGGGGCGAGTGGGGCTATCAGAAGTAATGAGACATGCTCACCTTGTGCTGAAACTCGTCAAGAATTACTTCGGCAGCTACGCGAGCAGGAACATTGCTGATGTAGTCTAATCCGAAGGTGCAACCCATTTGCACGTCTTTGTTTAATAGGCGAAAGTACACACCATCACAAGCCTCATCTGGAAAGGAGCGTTCCAGGAGTCTCACTTGATGGTGTATAAGCATTTGCTCGAACTGGTAGCACCAGCGGTCTAAATCGTCTTTCACCATCGTCCCCTTCTGTGACCCCCCCTTCCGGCCTAGCGAGCAGGGCGATCAGCCCTTGAGTCGCCCTAGGGTGCCTTGAGCCGCAGCAGGAGGGCGCGGGCTTCGTCCCTGGCCGGCGTAGGCCAGCCATCGCTTCGCTGGTCTCGGTCCACTTCCTCTAGCAGCGCCTCCAGGGCAGTGACGAGCTCGGGGGTACGCTCTCGCAGGAAGTCCCGGCATTCTCGGTCAGGGTGTGTCCACTCGATCTCCTCTGGAAAGCCCTCAACCCTTCCGTCGAGCCGAAAGCCGCAGACGTTGCAGATGATCGCCGTCTTCGTCGCCATGCTCATCTCCTCTCAGTCATGTCGGTGTGGGGGTCAGGGGCTTGAATATCCAGACTCCCTTACGTTGGTAATCTCGCCGGGTGCTGGTTCCCCAGTCACTAGCACGGCGGGCGAGACGGTTCTGCAAATCCTCTATGAAGACCCCATCTTCAAGAGGTACGAATAACGCTTCGCCAGGCTTCAGCGATGCGCAGGCTTTGGTTAGTGGCGTTTTAGGCCCTTTGCGTCCATCCGGCGGAAGGTCTGTAAAGTCGGCAGACTCGAATCTCAGTGCCACCTTCACCCCTTCTCTCTGATTGCCCGCACCTGCCGAAATTAGGCGCCGGGGGCTATTGCATTTCCCTGTTCGTCATGTTACCGTACCCCTGACATGAATGCAACCGTACCTGAAGTGGCTTGTCCAAAGTGCCGCGAGACATGGGTCCTCAGAACAGCGTATCCTGCTCGATGCCCCCGCTGCGGCCTCCGTTGGCCGTTCGGGCGAAAGCCGCAAGTTAACCATAACGAAGAGCGAAAGGGGGTTACGGTAAGTCCCTCGTCATAGCCTGAATCTGGGGGTTGAGCGGCAACTTCGTGTTGCAAACATTATTGTCCCCTGGCTCCCCTCGTTTTCCCATTGTTATGGCGAGTCGGCTGCCGTGAATAGACTTGAACGTCTACGCCGACCGCTTCTGGTCAAAGGTCAACAAGGCCGGCCCCCTCAAGGAACCCAAACTCGGCCCATGCTGGGAGTGGACTAGCTGGCGTAACGACATTGGCTACCCGCGGTTCTGGTACAACGGCAGCCCCGGCTACGCCCACCGTTTTGCGTGGGAAATCACCTTCGGGCCGATCCCCGAAGGCTTGACGATCAATCACCTCTGCTATTTCAAGCCCTGCGTCAACCCGTTCCATTTCGAGCTGGTCACTCGCGCCGGGAACCTTGAGCACTACCACGCCCGCCGGCGCCGCCTTGCGAACCGGCGCAAGAAGGCGGTCGCCTGATGCCACGCATCGTTTATATCGACAAGAAGTTCAACGCCGATACGCTGACCGTAATCGACCGCGCCAACGTGATCATTGAGGACTACCAGGCACAGGGCTTTGATCTGACCGTGCGACAACTTCATTACCAGTTTGTCGCACGGGGTCTAGCTCCTAATCTCACCTCGGAATACAAGCGCTTGGGCTCGATCATCAATGATGCCCGTCTTGCCGGGTTGGTCGATTGGAGCGCCATACACGACGGGACACGCTGGCTACGCTCGTTGGCCCATTGGCAGAATCCGCGCCACGCCCTAAATGAACTCACAGAGCAATACCGCCGAGATACCTGGGCGGGGCAACCCTACCGACCCGAAGTCTGGATTGAGAAAGACGCGCTGGTCGGAGTCATTGAGGATGTCTGCAATGAATTGGAAATCCCCTACTTCTCATGTCGGGGTTACGACTCTCAGTCGGCCATGTGGTTGGCAGCTCAGCGCCTGGAAGGTTTTGCTGATCTAGGCCAAGAACCGATCATCTTTCACCTGGGCGACCATGACCCCAGCGGCCTTGACATGAGCCGCGACATACAGGCTCGCCTCGATCTGTTCATGGGCGGCGTCGAGTTCAAGCGATTGGCCTTGAATATGGACCAAGTGCGGTTATACGCACCGCCACCGAATTTCGCAAAACTCACAGATTCTCGGGCGGCTGCTTACATTCGAATCCACGGTAACGAGTCATGGGAACTAGATGCACTTGAGCCTACTGTCATGGCCGGCCTAATCCGAGACGCCGTTGAGGGTATTCGCAACAACCGGCTCTGGGAAGCCGACAAAGCCACCATCGACCGCGAAAAAGCAACGCTCGCTAAAGCTGCCCTCCGGTGGGTGGAAGTTGAGACGTTTCTGAATAACGGCCGCGAAGGGACAGCCTGATGCCCTTCACCTGGGACGGTAACCCTAAGCAACCGCTTAGTCAGCGATTCGTGACAGTCGAACGAGCCATTCTCCCGCCGAGAAACGGGGGGAGAAATGAAAGACGACCTGGCCCAGAGAATGGCGGACGAAGTAGGGCTCGACATGACGGCGTGTCCGTACAAGAGCCCGTTTTGGCGATGGATGTGGGTCAAGGGCGAGTTAGAGGAATGGCAGCGGATCGCGAAGCCAATGAGCGGGGACGTGATCTGTCCTGCGTGTCACGCATCCTTTCGGATGAGCCTGACGATGGAAGCAGCCGGGTAGCGCAAGGGGCGCGCTCGTGATGGCCCGCTTCCTGGCGATGGTGCGGGCGGGCTTGCCGTGTCCGCGCTGTGGCGGGCAAATCCTGCCCCTGCACCCGGCGATCCCGGCCAAGTTCTGCCTTCAATGCGGCTGCTCGGGCCGAGTGCCGCGGCTGGCGCCGAAAGACGACGATCTCGAAGGGATTACCGAATCTCTCTGGACGCTGACCCTGACCCAACTCCTGGAGGAACAGGTCGCTTGGCGGAAGTGGCGCGGCTGCGAAAGCAAGGTTTCGTTCACCACCTTCGAGGAAGCCGCGGACATCGCGCGAAAGACCGATAGCTCGCTGTACGGTCCGAGCCTGCGCCCCTACGTCTGCGACTTCGGTGAGCACTGGCACAACGGCCACAGCCTGGCGGTGGCGTCGTGACCGGCCCCCTCATGGACGCCGTGATGACGTATCTGGAGGGCGCACCAGGAGCGACCTGCTCGCAGATTGCCGCCGCACTCCAGCATGACCCGACACATATTCGAGGATCGCTTAATCGCCTCTACGCACGCAAACGTGTAGGGCGCCAGCCGGGTTTCTTTGAGGAAAGACAGTGGCGCTATTTCAGCGCCCAGACCACAGCCCGTCCGCCGACGGCGTCTCCCGTCATCGGCGCATCTGTACGAACCCGCACGGGCGAATAGCACGACGCCCTCGGCGCTTCGAGGCAGACCGAGGGCGTCGTAAAGGAGCAAGGCAAGCATGGAACAGACACAGCAAGAGGTCAAGCACACGGACACCTGCCGTGAATGCGGCAAGGAACTTGAAAGCCAGGTCGTCGGTTCCTACAACGACCTGTATGGCGGTTATCGAGTTGATTTAATGAAGCTCGGCGCCGAGATCGAACGCAGCATCACCGCACTCGCTGATAATCGTCTGCGCTATCCCACCATCTACGCTGGCGCGGCTATCTCGGTTCAGGATGTCGTTGCCGATGCAATAGCGGGTTGGCTTGGACACGACATGGAAGCACTCCACGCCGCCGCGAGTCACCGCCTGGCCGAGGCGCAGCCGTGAGCGCCCGCCCGAAGTGCCCCGAGTGCGGGCTGGTCATGGTGGCCGGCGGGGTCTCGGCGCCGCCGCACTGTAACCACTGCAAGAAGCACCACGTCGCGAGCTACCTCTGCCCTCGTCAACTCTCGCAGACGCGGTGCGCCTGGTGCGGCGTGCGGATCGGGTTCACGACTTCGCGCCGGGTGGATAAGGACGGCGAGATCAGAGTCTACCACCAGGCTACGAGCGCCGGCGGGCGGCAATGCTTCTCGGAACTGGTCGAGGATCGCCTCATTACAGAGACACACGAACCGAGCCTTCGCGGTGGACTGCTGAGGCAAGGCCGATGACCACCGAACCCCGCATGGGGCTGTGCCCCCACCAGCGGGTCCGTGCCCTCTGCCCGACGTGCGCGCCGCGGTGGATGCGCCGATACCGCGACGACTTCGACCGCATCGAGATCGAGTACGAGCGCATCGAAGACCAGATGGCGCCGCGCATCGAGCCGGGTGTGCAATTGTCGCGAGGATTCGACCCGCTGTTCGACGTGGACGGCGAGCACGCGCCCTCGATGCAGGTGCGACGGTACGAGCAAGAGCACATGGAGGATTGGCGATGACAACGCCAAATGCCAGCGAATTTACCCTACACCGTTGGTTTGTTGGTGGAGGTCTTTTCCCGGTCTATCGCGTTACGTGGGAGAACGCTTGGGCTGAAGAGGATGACGACGGGGAGTTTGACAACGAAGAACAGGAGCGCGATTTCCCCGATCTGGACGCGGCCCTTGCTTTCGGCAAACTCCTAATCGAAACAGAGGTCGAAGAACCAGATGAGGTGCCCTTGTGATCGCCCCAGAGGTCATCGGGCTGATTGCCCTAGCGCTGGTCGTCGGTTGCGCCGCGGTGCTGTGGTGGGCGTGATGACCGACCGCCTGCGCCTTGTGCCGGTAGAGGGCTGCGACGACGACCTGTATGAAGTGGTGGTGCCGTTTCCGTTTACCTGGCGGTTGCGGGCGGCTTCGTATCAGGAGGCTATCGAGAAGGCGAAGCTCGGACCGCCTGAAGTCGAGTACAGCATCGGTTTTCCCCTGCCTGACTCGATCACGGCCAAACGAGTGACACCAGTAGAGGAGGTGTGACATTAAAGCCAATGTGTTCGCGCAGCATCCAGCAGGATTTCGCATCCATGTTGAGTTAGACGACTCCCGGATCTCGCCCGAGATGGGATCGCCCGAGGTGATCCAGACCCTTCTAAAGAATCTTGGCATCCTGACTCACTGGTTTGCCGAAGGAGGCTACACAGGCGAATACGCGGCCCAGGCACCTAACGGTAGCTCAGCGGCCCCTAGCGAAGGCACAGCACAAGTTGTAGGGCCGCCCTGCGGACAGTGTGGCGGGCCAACTGAGTTTAAGACGGGCAAGAGCAAGACGGGGGGGATATGGAAAGCATGGGCCTGTCTCAAAACAAAGGACGCGCCCAAGAACGCGAAGCATCCATTCATGTGGATTGACGATTAGGCTGCACGTCACCGAAGGAGGAGAAACCCATGGTAGAGAAGACCGAGATTGACACCGCAAATCACCAAATGGTTGGAGTTCGTGGCGAGAAGATCGTAATTCTCAGGCCACCAGTAGAGATGTCCCGTGAAGAGGCTCTTGTTTTCGCGGCGCACATCGTCGCCATTGCTGAAGGCTTCGGCGCGGCCTACAGCTTCAAGGAGGCATATAAGGCCGTCTGTACCGCGTAGGCATCACTGCTGGGCTTCTTCTCTCCGGTGAAACAAGAAAGGAATACCCAAATGACAACAGAGCCACAGATTCAGTTGGGACAAAAGGTGCGGGATACGATCACGGGCCTCGAAGGCATCGCCATCGGGATCACTGAATGGATGTTCGGCTGTCGACGGATCATCATTCAGCCTCAAGAACTCAAGGATGGTAAGCCCGTTGAGGCTTACACAGCAGATGAACCGGCGTGTGTACTCCTCGCCGAGCGGCAAGCGCCGCCAGCGCCAACGCCTCGACGCGCAGGGCCGCGCGAGGACGCTGTTCGGGCTGACGGCAATAGCCGGCGCTGACATTAGGTTGATCGTCCGGTGCAGGGCTTTCGCCTCCCTGCGTACCTGTACCGGCGGCGCCGCCTGCTTCTCGCGGTGTTCACGGCGCAAGGAGTGGGCGGCGGTGGGGGCGGATTCGGGAAGGAGCCCACCGTCGGGTTTGACGGCCCGTAATTCTCCTTCCCGGTCCCTCGGACAACTACACGAAAGGACTCGCAATATGCCAACTCTGAAGCAGGGAACGATCACAACTACCGTCGTAATCACGGCGATGCAATGTCCGACCTGTGGGGTGCATTACGGCCTGGATGAGGACTTTCGTCAGAGAGCCCTGGAAGACAACAAACGCAGCTGGTACTGCACGAACGGTCATCCGTGGATATTCGCCGAATCCGAGGCCGACCGCGAACGGAAGGCCCGTGAGGAAGCTGAACGACGACTCGAAGCCGAACGCGGCTGGTCGCAGCAGTTGTCCGATAGACTCGCCACTTCCGAACGCACCCTCTCCGCAACCAAAGGCCAACTCACAAAGCTGCGCAACCGCGCCAAGAATGGCGTCTGCGCCTTTTGCCATCGTCACTTTGAGAATGTGGAACGGCACATGAAGTCGAAACACGCTGCGGAGACGGTGGACCCGCCTGCCATGAAGTGCGACTAGAAAGGAAACTGCAATGATGAACGGTAAAGCCTATCCCGTCCCCTCATTCCTGAGCGACTTCGAACATGCTGATGACTTGGAGCGAATCGCCAACCGGCTGATCGATGCCAAGAAAGTCACGCTCGACTGGACCGTGGACTACTTCTGGAAACGGAAGGGCGGTCAGCGGTCCGGTAAGGGCATCCAGGGCAAGTGCCAGAAGCCGAGCGGGCTCCTGAAACACTACAGCGAACGCGACTTCATCATCTGGCTCGCCGCGGATTACTGCCGCGATTCCGAGTACACAGCGGACCAGATCGAAGCTCTGCTCTTTCACGAGCTTCAGCACATCGGCACCGACGAGGACGAAGAAACCGGCGGGACGAAGCCGGTGTTGGTGGCTCATGACTTCGAAGGCTTTATCGAAGAGGTGCGGCAGTACGGTGCTTGGGATGTAGACGCGAAGGCTATCGCCGCGGCGTTCCAGGCGCCATTGCTCTAGCGAAAGGACACCCGAATGACGCCGGCTCCCGCCGCTGGCACCTCATGGAACTCGACGCTCAGGCGCACCGCCTGGGGCGCCAAGAAGCGCACTACCCGCCAGACAGAGAAGGCGTACAGCGTCACAGTCGAAGAGCTTTTCGGCCTGCACCGTCTCGATTACTGGCACTGTACGGTCGCTCAAGCTTCGCAGCCCGGTTGGCCCGACTACGTGATTTTCGGCACCGGCTGGCTGGCCTTCATGGAGCTCAAGGCGCGCAACCCGATCACGAAACGGGCGGGCAGGGTAGATGACTTCCAGAGACGCTACAGGGACTCGATAGAGGCCGCTGGGGGCGAGTGGCGGACCTTCCTGCTCATGGACGACTGGGACGCCTTGTGCGACTGGCTGACGGCCAAGACGGGCATTGAGGCGCGGAGTGTGACGCGATGACCGAGTATCCGTTGCCCTGGCGATGGGAGGAGGCGTGGACTGGTACGCGCATTGTCGCGGCCAACAACCGGCCTGTCGTAATGATCACGAAGGGTAAGGCGGGCGGGCGGATCGACGAAGAACGCATCCTGGCGGAGCAGATTGTGGCCGCTGTCAATGCGACGGTGAAGGCGACATGAACTGTCCTGGCCGGTGGCGTGACGAAATGGCCGGTGAATCCTGGAACGTGGCTTGTCAGCGCATCCGCTGGCATTCCGGCCTGTGCTGGCACTTCAAGGACCGCCGGCTCTTCGTCTGGTGGTGGCCAACATGACCGCTAGGGAGATTAGACGTGCAAAAGACTGACATAGAGTGGTGCGATTACTCTTCGAACCCTATCCGTGCCGAAAACCCGGCAACCGGGCATCGCGGCCACTACTGCGAGAAGGTTTCGCCGGGCTGTCACTGCTGTTACGCCTCGACGCAGAACGAGGCGGGCCACTATCCGATGTCCAGCACGGGCGTTGCCTACCCGGCGTACCCGCTCGGCACGAAGCTGCCGAGGCCCGCAGCCCGCGGACGGCTTGAGCACTACCTGAACACGAACGAGCTTCGGACGTGGCTGAACCCCAACCTCAAGGGCAAGACCATCTTCCCGTGCGACATGACGGACATCGCTGGCGCATGGGTGTCGGACGAATGGCTAGACATCATCTTCGCGTACATGGCGCTTTCGCCCGCGACCTTCCTGGTGCTGACGAAGCGCCCGGAGCGGATGCGGGAGTACCTGACGCGCCCGTACAGCGAGGACATGGTCTACCAGACGGCGTGGGAGATGCGCCCCGGAGGCGTCGGGGCGCGCAGCAACCCGCGGACGCATCCTTACGATTGGCAGTGGCCCCTGCGCAACGTCATCCTCATGGTCTCGGTGGAAAACCAGCGGTGGGCTGACATACGCATCCCGCAGCTGCTCGCCACGCCGGCCGCCGCCTACGGCCTCTCCTGCGAGCCGCTGCTCGGGCCGCTGAACCTTGGCTTTTGCCCGCACATCTCATTGACGGGCACCGGGCGGCTTGCGCCGGCGCCAAACCGTGGCGTGTGGGAATGCGACGACTGCGGTGCGTTCATAGAGGACGATGCGCCGATGCGGCACACCGGGCAGCCACGGCGCTTGATGACACAGGGCCCGCGGCCTGCCGTCTCGTGGGTCATCGCCGGCGGCGAGAGCGCCGGCCCGGCGAAGCGGGCGCTGGTCGAGCGATGGCAGGAGGGCATCGGCCCCGACGCTGGATGGGAGTGGGTGCCAAAGGCCCAGAGCTTGCTGTGGATTCAGAACATCCGCGACCAGTGTGTCGCCGCCGGGGTGCCGTTCTTCTTCAAGCAGTGGCCGATTCCCCCACATAAGCCGGGTGGCCCAGCACTTGTCGATGGGCGGGAGTGGCGTCAATTTCCAGGTGATGCACGCGGCGATTCCGCGGACGATTCAGGCGCGTCACAGCGGCCCAAAGGCGCTGGCGCTCAGCCATCTCTTGGAGGCTTCTAGGATGACCGCCCTTAGTTGCCTTAATTCGCTCAGCCAGTTCGATACAAAGCCGGGCCTGTTCGCCCTTCATTCGCAAGTGGGGCAACAGTGCTTGGAGGATCGGAATAACGCTCTGGTTTGTCACGCTCCAAATGTGCCAGGGCAAATGCGCCGGATTCTTTGGAGTATGGTGGCCCCGATAGCCCCCGAACGTTTGATGAAGAAGATCAGCGATTCGGGTATCGACCTGAGAAAGCCCGAGCTTGACCCCGTAATACGTGTTTATAGAACCGTCCGCTCTACCTGGCTTCGGTGTACTCCGATAGATGGTGATGTAGCCATCGGAATCAATGGCACCGGCAAGGTAGGCGTATGTAGTTTCCATAGCTTCTATTTTACCACAAACAAGAAGCAATGGGGCGGCCCGAGGCCGAAGTCCGGCGGCAGGCTCCTCGACGGGCGCACGTGGGATCAGTTTCCCGAGGCCCCGGCATGACCCGCTGTCCTTACTGTAGGCGCGGGCCACGGCACATGATCGCGCGGCGCGGCGTCGAAGGTGGCCTCCCGACGCCCCTGGGACGCAGGCTGTATCGGCAGGGCTTACGGCGGAAGGCCCCGGCATGATGCGCTGGCCATCAAGGCACGAAAGGACAACGTAATGGACGCCAAAGACGCGAGGATTATCGAGGCCGTGGCGAGAGCTTGGAGCAAGCGAGGCTACGGGATTCCCTACTACGAGATCGCGCCGCTCGCGGGACTTGAATCTAGGAGTGCGGTCCATCGCCGTGTAACCGGCAAAGGGTATAGCAGCGACCGTACTGGTGGGGGTCTGATCGAGCACGGATGGCTGGTTGCCGCCGAAGGCTGTCGGGGCCGCACCCTGCGCCCGGGCCCGCGTTTTGCCGGCATCGACCACGGTTGGCCGCTGGAAGTGATCGATTGAACGTCCCGCTACGCGCCATCCCTTGTCGGCAGTGCGGTTCTGAGTTCCTTCTAGGAATAGACGGCCCCTTATGCGAGCGGGGCACGAATTGCGAGCTGTTCGCGTTCGTGGTCTCTGTACTCGATCAACCCCTTAACGAACGCTCCCCCCTTTGGGGCAATTCTGAGGAACCTAGGCCGGCATCCCCGCCGCCGGCGCCGAGGCCACAGGCTAAAGCCAACCCGAAGAAGGGAGGTAAGGTGCGCGGTCTTGCTCTTTGACGCGAGAGCCGCGCCCTTCCCTGCGGGCCGAAGCAGGGCGGTACATCGTGGAATGGGATCATCTGGTCGCAGAGTTCACCCACATTCGACAACTCGAAGGTGGGCAATACGGCGGGCTCAATGCCGAGGTCCGCTGGAGCACGACGCTGCCCGGTGTCGCTCCTCATCTCCATGAAGCCCGCATGAACCTATCGTCTAGTAGCGCCCGTGAGTCGCTGGCGCGAATGCTGACCCGGCGAGTCGAGTCGGAGACGATAGCGGACTTCGTGGAATACGCCTGCGTGCTGGTGATTCGCCGGCACCGCGAAGGCCGGCCCCTTGTCAATCTCGCAGACATCACGCCCGTAGAGCCGCGATACGCCATCGGCCAACTGTTTCCTCTGGGCAAACGCTGCCAGATTTACGCGCCTGCCGAGAACCTGAAGACGACGCTGGTCCTGGCCTTCCTTATGGATGTTGCCCTAGCAGTGCCGTCGCTTGGTTTCGACGTTGAGCCCGGCGTCGCGGGCCTTCTTGATTGGGAGACGGACGAAGATGATGCGACCAGCATCTGGCATCGTCTCGCGCTTGGCCGCGACCTCGACACCGTGCCCGACCTGTTCTACCAGCGCTGCCACCGGCCCATCTGGGAAGAAGCCGAAGCGCTGGCGCCGCAACTCAAGGCCGCGAACGTCAACATCGTGGCACTCGACTCCGTGTTCTGGATCTCAGGTGGCAACCCAAACGATCAAGAGAAGGTCGGCTTGGCCTTCCAGGGCATCGACGCATTGGGGCCGCTGACCAGCATCCTGATCAACCACACCGGGGCCGACCAGGCCGACAAAACGCGCCGCCGGCATTACGGTCTTGAGCATTGGCGCAACGCCTGCCGGGCGAGCTGGGAGGTACGCAAGGCCGACGTACCGGGCTCGGACTGGACCGGGCTCGGCCTCTACCGCGACAAACTCAACATGCGCCGCGCCGAAGGACCGTTCGGCTTTCGCATCCGCTTCGAAGGGGACGCAGGCCCGATCTACGTCGAGCGCTCTGACAGCGCCATCGATGAGACGCCAGAGTTGGAGGAATCGAGGCCCGCGACTCAACGGGTACGGACTTACTTGATCCACCACGCATGGACACGCCCGAAGGAGTTGGCCGAGGCGTTGGCACTGGACACGGGTGCTGTACACCTCGCGATTCATCGGCTTGGAAGCCAGGTAATCAAGCAGGGCATAGGAAAGGACGTGGCTTACGCCATCGCTACGAAGCAGGAGGAAGCATGACTTTCACGCTTTCATATGAAAGTTTCAGCCGAAAGCGAAGCGAATGCAGGCTTCTCTTTCGGTACTTCAACAGATTCAAAGATCAATGGCTTTCAACTTTCATTTCCTTATAGGGGCGAAAGTTGAAAGCCATCGGAGGCGATGACATGAGCGAACGCGAGCGATTAGAAGCCGAACGGCTCTTCAGTATTTTGGACGACATCGATACGGCTGACGATCTAGCGCGAAACGATGACCGGGCTTACCGCCTGATCGTCGGCAAATTGCAGGCCAAGCGCTGGAAGGGGCCGATTAGGACAGACGGCTACTCCTTGACTTGGTTGCCCGAAACTAGCACTGCGAGGCCCGCATAGAGTTTCGAGGCCGGTGGCGCGCAGTCCCCGCGATCGTGCTGCTGGTCCTCGTTGGAATATCAGGAGGTGACGGACACGAAAACAGTCAAATATCGTTGTTCAACTTGCAAGCGGGCTCTCGACCCGAAGGACTTTGCGACGTACCCACTCACGCCGGCCCAGGTCGCCGAGTGGTGGACGCTCTGTTGCCGTGCCAGGGCGGAAGTAGCGGCGTAGATGCCGTGGCTCCCGCTGGCTCTAGGGATGTTTCTCGGCGCGCTGGTGTTCTTCTTGGTGCCACGGCTCGATTGGTGGCTGCACGACTTCAGGATCAGGCGCGAGTTGCGCCGCAGGATGAGGGGGTAACAGGTGGACGAATACGAGAGACTGGTACGCCTTTCGGTTCGGCTGAAAGACCAAATGGCGAAGATGACTGGGTTGTTGGTACACGACCCGCTCCGGGAGGCCAAAAACAAGGTGGAGATCCAAATCTCGGAGCTGCTCCTAGCGGAGGCTGCGACCGCGCCTGCGGAGACGCCGCCTTCCTCGCTGGCTACCGAGAGTATGGAGGCCCCGTCGAGTACGTACGACATCTCCTCGAGGACGTTCTTCCTTGTGAGGGAGGGCCTGACTGGTTCACGGCGGACTATGGCAATGGTTACGTTAGTCGAGCGCAATTCCATCCTGAGTCTTGGCGAACTGCGGGGGTTCTTGCAGGACGGCAATTGGAGCCTACATCCCCTTACGACGTGGGAATTGCCGTCGCAGTCTGGCTCAACGCCATCAGTGAGCCAGGAGGAACCGGGGGCTGGCCCGTCTGCTGGTGGGTCGGTGACTCTTGACTTTGATAACGAATGCAGTTGTGCTGGTGGTTGGCCACTCCCGCACGGCGAGCGGGATCATGCGAACGCGCCGCACGCTGACCAAGATGCGGACGTGTAAGAGATGACCGTCTGTACATGCGCCGCCGAGGGCATCGAGGACTTGGGTCCGGGCATCCCGCCGAGTGCGTACCCGGCGCTGGAGCTGCAATGCAGGCGTCATGGGGCGCTGGCCTACGAGCGCGACGGCGTGCGGCTGTTCACCGGCCATGTGCTGGATGTACTGGCGAGCCTGCCTGCGGACTCCGTGGACTGCTGCGTAACGAGCCCGCCGTACTGGAGCCTGCGCAGGTACGAGGGGCCGACAGACACGGTCTGGGGCGGCGATCCGAAGTGTAGCCACGAGTGGGGCGGTTCGTCTGCTAAATCCCAGGAGTCCTATTCAGGCCGTGGCCGATGGCAACATGACGGAGTTAGTCGAGCTGAAACGCCGGAAGCTTGGGGTCAACTTGAGCCGTTTTCGGGAGAGGGCAAAGCAGAAACCCCTCCTGTAGAGCAATTCTCCGAGCCGCCGACTATCTCCGACGCTGAGGTAGACCTCGGCCGCGCCCTTGCGGGGCCTGTGGTGCGGCATGAACCCGTAGGCCCGCAGGACAGCAATCAAGCCGTCAACAAAGTCAGGACTGGCCGAACTCCAACTAATGCGGCGGGCCTTGTCGATGTGTCCATCACCATCAAGGATACCGCGAAGGAAATCCCACAAGAGGCGTGCCGGGATGATGGGCCACTTGAGGGTCTTACTTTTGCGAGGGATCAAGCCCAAGTCGATCAGGCGGTCGACGGTAGAACGCGACCAGAGATGAACCTTGAAAACGTGGGTCCCTTTGGGGGTCAAGGACTCGCCGACGGAGGCACGTGGGCCAAGACTGCTGGCCACAAACCGGCTCAAATCCTCGTCAACGCTGGTGAAGCTAATGGCTCCCGTGTCGCCGATGTGCCCATCAGAGGCGAGCAGGCCGAAGATGTAGGCCGAGCGGCGGGTCCATCTATCGAAGAGGGGGATGCGCTCCTTGCTACGGAGTTTGGCGAGACATTCGGTAGAACAGGTGACGGCCCGCCCATCCTGCATCCACCTGGGCCGATAGATACCAACGCCACAGATCACGCAAGCGAGATCAGTTCCGGTTCGGCGGTAGGGACGCGGCGCGGCCCAGTGATGACTCACGACTCTAGTATATGCCATAAGTGTGGTGCATTCAAGGGCCAGTTGGGCTTGGAGCCGACGGTAGAGCTGTTCATCGAGCACCTCATGGAGGTCATGGCGGCGATCCACCGCGTGCTCAAGCCTACCGGCGTCTGCTGGATCAACCTCGGAGACTCGTATGCGTCCACTCCGAAGGGCAACCCAGGAGCGTTATCAAATGGCCTTACAAACAGAGGGCGCGCACAAGCTGCCGCGTCCATGCATCGCACGACGTCCACCGTTTCTCCTGGCCTCAAGCCGAAGGACCTGGTGCTGGTGCCGGAGCGCTTCGCCCTGGCGGCGCAGGCTCAGGGCTGGTGGGTCAGGTCGCGGATCGCGTGGACGAAGCCCAACCCCATGCCTGAGTCCGCGCGCGATCGGCCTACGGACGCCTGGGAGACGATCTGGATGCTCACGAAGTCTGGTAAAACGCTCTATTGGACTCACTCAGACGGGCGCATTCAGGGTAAAGAGCAAGGCCGGCCTAAGCCTGATTATTATTGGACGCACTACAAGACGGACAGGGAGGCCGGGCGGGAGCCGCCAAATTGGCGAACACTAAAGGACTCGGACGGCCTCAAGATTTGGCAGCGGCATAACCGATGGGAAGGGCACGACTACTGGTACGACGCCGAAGCGGTGCGGGAGCCACAGACGGGGAATGCGCATAGTCGAGGCTCCGAGAATGGCGCTGCAGCGTACCAAGAGGCGCGGGGGAGTTACAAAGACTTTCGTTCGCCCGCCGTTGACCTTCCCGGTGGCCGCAACATGCGCAACGTTTGGCAGTTCCCGACAAGCCCTACGCCCTTCAGGCATTTCGCTACCTTTCCGCCTGCGCTGCCCGCCAGGTGCATCGCGGCATCCTGCCCCGCCGAAGTCTGTAGCGCCTGCGGCAAGGCCCGCGAGCGGGTGATGAAGAAGGCAGGAGAACGGCAGAACCACTCGGGTAGCAGAAAGCCATCGGCGTTGATGTTGGAGCGCCGAGGCGCGAAGTCGCTGGAGACGAGTGTGTTTGCCGATGGTCTGACAGCGATCTACGAAACTACCGGCTGGACCGACTGCGGCTGTGGCGCACCGTTCGCGCCCGGTGTGGTGCTAGACCCGTTCGCCGGCAGCGCGACCACGCTGATCGAGGCCCGCAAGCTGGGCCGCCAGGCCATCGGCATCGAGATTTCACCCGAGTACGCTGAGATGGCGCGGAAGCGTCTGGACTACGGCGTACGTGGCGTGCAGGCCATCGAGGCGGGCCAAGCGGCGCTGCTATGACCGCCCCGGAGGGCGACGGCGTGAGCAGGATCACGCGCCGTCAAGCTGCGGCTATTGTTCGAGGAGGAGGAGTGAGATGAGTGAGACGACGACGGAACGAGAATGGCACGAAATCTCAGTTGGTGATTACGTCGTTGCTTGGCGGCGGTCGCTAGGCGATTCCTCTATAGCTCAGGTGTTGATCGGTGACGACCCGCCGGACGAATGGTGGCCGGTCGCTCTATTAGAGGCCTTGTCCACCATCCAGGCCCGCGCCCAGGCTGCGACGGGGCTGTATGAGGCGCTGCGGGAGATTGTCGCGAAAGTAGCTCTGAAGCTGCCAATGTACGCGATAGAGTATGACAAGGCCTGCAAGGCCATAGCCGACTACGAGAAGGTGATGGGATGATTAATTTCTGGGGGTATTTCAACATGGTCGTGTACTTCTTCGCGCTGCCTCTTTTAAGCATTCTGCTTGGCACAGCGTGGCCGATGCTAGGCATGATTGCCCTAATCTGGACGCTAGATTGGGCAAAGTCATGAGCGACAAGCGGCAGATCGTGGGGCCAGTCCTGCGCAAGCCTGAAGCCCCGCCCAGCCGTGAGGGGCATGAGCATGAGTGGCGCGTCCGACTGCCCAACGGCGAGGTTGTTGCAGACTTCGAGCTAGGCTGTGCTTCTTGCATCGAGGAGCCACTAGCCGACCTAGCCCGTGAGCGTGACGACTACAAGCAACTGTTAGACAGCCTGGCCCGCCAGCTGGCCCGTGAGCGCGAGGCCCATGCAGCCACCGGCTTAAGCGAGCGGCTATATCAGGAGTCTCTTGCGAAAGCGCAGGGGGAGTTGCGGACTGCCGAAGCAGCCCTTGCTGCCCTCCATGCCAGGTATGACGCCCTGGTGCGCGAAGCTCGCTGGTTTGTCTCGTGGATTGCCCACGCCATGATCACGCCGCGAGAAGCAGCGATGGATCAGCAAGCACAGCGCTGGGTGGCCGCGCATCCTGCCCCGCAAACGGAAGCGCCCGGTGGGGTCCCGGACGCTTGAGTGATGTTGACGGGGGGCTCAGGCGGCGTGTTGGGTGCAGACCATACCGATTCCGTCAGGCAGCACGATCCTCGCCGTCCGTCGGCATTGCTTTCCGCGTAACGTGAGAGCCTGGCATTTCATCGTCCTGTCTCCTTCGTTTGGATGATCCGCCCGCTGCGAGCATCCCGCTCGAAGATGCGGTCATCGTTGTCATGCTCTGGCTGGTAGGTATCCCAGACGGCGCCATTCAGGTGCATAGGCTCGTTAACTCGGACGCATTTCGTCCCCTGGATAACCAGCTTGGCGGGTCCACGACTTGTTGGGCTGCTCATCATCCTGACTCCTTCCGCTCTTTCGCCCGTGCTCGTTTGGCTGCTTGCCAGCGCCTCGAGCTGTGATACCGGGTCCGGTGCGCCGTGTCGCAAAACAGGCGGCCGCGCCTGCCCTTCGTGGCCCTGCCGCAGTGCAGGCATACGACCCACACTTGCGGCTTTGGGATGTACCGGCGGGGCATCAGCGAGTCTGCTTCCAGGCGAAGTCCACCATGCGTCGGAAGGTGCCAACGCTGTGAGCCGTCATGGCCGCGAAGGAGACCTTGTTCTTGGCGTCCAGCGCGTCGTGGACTAGCACGAGGACGTTAGCGGTTTGGGCGTCGATAGCCGTGGATTTGCCGCCGACCTGAATCTTGGCGTGCTGGTGGCGCTTTGGAATCTCACGCATGATCGTGATGTTGCTGCCGCCCTGGTAAATGTCCTTCGCTGTGAGTTCTATCGTCGTCATCGTCGTCTCCTCTTGCTCTGCCTCTTAGGCGATGCGCTCGAAGGTATGGATGCGGGCGGCCCACACGATGCACCGAGCCCGCTCCCTCTCCTCATCTGAGGGCGTCCACTTGCGTGCCTGCTCGTGCCGTAGGGCCGCTAACGCTTGCATGGCTTCTATCGTCGTCATCTTCGTCTCCTCTTGCTGCTGGGCCGCTCCTGTTGCGGCTCTATTACGGATTATGCTCCTGCTATTACGCTTTGTCAACCCCCCTATGGACATTTATTTTCAGACGCCCTCCGCCTAGCACGTCTGTGCTCCCGCCGGCGCCGAAGTGGTAGAATGCGGCAATGATGCCAACAGGTATTTCGCTCGGTGAGTACGCGACCACTCCCGAGGCCGCCCAGGCCCGCCACGATCAGATGCAGCACAAGGCCAACGTGGAGCTTCAGGGCCGTCAGGGTGCCGACTCGTGGGAGGACTGCGATGTGTGGGCCTGCCGCGAAGCTCAGGCCAACATGGGCCGCGAAGAAGTGTGTCCGAACTGCCACGGCTCAGGCCGGGTGAAGACACGCCCATGATGAGGCGCCACGATGGCTAACGAGCCTGCGATTATTGGGCGAACCTGAATAATGGGTAACGCAAACTCAGGCAACAAGCCTAAGCGCGTCAAGTACGCGGCGATCTACAAAGCGACCGAGAAGGCGCTGCACGCCATCCTGCCCAAGGTTCCCGAGGCCATCGAGGACCTTGTACTCGGCGTCCAGTGTGTCGAGCAGACCAAAGAGGGCCAGCGTGTTTATTGGCGCCCGCCGAACATCGAGGCGATCAAGGTGTTGTTCGCGCGCACGCTTGGTCCTGAAACTAAGCATGTGGAGGTCAGCGGCGATCTCGGCGTCCAAGTGCGGTACGTGGTCGGCGGTGAGCCCGAGTGAGACGTACGTGACCACTGCCGCCGCCATCCCCGAAGGCGCTGCGGTCATCAAACTGCGCGGCGGGAACGCTGACGCCTACAATGCCCGCGAGCGCGAGATATGCGTTGAAGGCCCGCGAGGCACGGGCAAGACGCGGACCATCCTCGAAAAGCTGCACAACCTCTGTCACGAGCACCCAGGGCTCCATGCCCTGATCGTCCGTAAGTATCAGCGCACCCTGGCCGCGACCTGTCTGACGACCCTCAACGAGCAGGTCTTGCGCAATGGCGAGGGCGTGAGCTTCTACGGCGGCTCGGACTCAGAGCCCGCGGCCTACCGCTACCGCAACGGCTCCCGCATTCTTGTTGGCGGCATGGACAACGCCGACAAGGTTAAGTCGTCCGAGTACGACATCATCTACCCCAACGAGGTTACGGAGCTGACCGAGGATGACTTCGAGTCGCTCCTGCCCCTGCTGCGGCACCAAGTCAACGGTGAGCGGGTCATCGAGGCGCAGCGCATCATCAGCGACTGCAATCCGGCCAACTCGGGCCACTGGGTCAACCAGCGCTGCGAACGCGGCAAGATGCGCAGGATCAAGACGACGCTCCGCGACAACCCCGCGTATTACGACGACGCGGGCAACGTGACGCCGGCCGGCGAAGCCTATCTCGCCACACTGACCAGCCTGACCGGGCCGAGGCGTGAGCGCTGGCTCCTGGGGCTGTGGACGGGCGTCGAGAATGCCTGCTATCCGATGTTCGACCGCTCGGTACACGTCAGGCCGCTGGAGCCTGGCCTGTACTTCAAGGCTACGATCATCTGGGTGGACTACGGCGCTTCTCACAAATGCTCTGTAGGCGCGCTGAGCATCGACCAGTACAATCGCCGGTGGATGCGCGAGTGTTGGGGCCAGCCGGACACCGATCAGGGCAAGAGCCTCAACCTGACCGTGGCGCAGTTTAAGGAGCGTTACCACACCTCGCGAGGCCGGGTAGACCCGAACCAGGCTTATCTCGCTGGCCAGTATGGCTTTAGCGTCGCCAAGGGCGGCAACGGCGGCGCAACAGGGCCGCCACGGCTGCACCGCATCGACCTCGCGGAGCCGCTGTTCTACTCCTACCCCGGTGGACGTGTGCCGAGCTTCCGGGAAGAGCGTGGCCTGTTTGTGCCACGTGGGCCGTTCGCCGAGCCAGACTCGCCGGGCTTCTTCATCGTTGAGGGCTGTCCTGGTGGGGAGGAGTTTGCCGACCAGATCGAGGGCTATCACTACGTCTACACCGACACACCGAAGGGCAAGACGAAGGACGTGTACCGGGATAATGAGGACCACGTAGCCGGCTTCGAGTACGCTAACGAGGAGTGGGAGGAGGGAGAGAGCGCCGACTTCAGCGCCTTCCCGTCGTCGTACAAGCCCGAGGCCCGCGTTGTAGGATTGAGGCGATGACGTACCGCATCGGCTCCGACGCCAAGGACACCATCGAGGAGCTTTACAACAGCTTTGCCGGCCTGCGTAAAGAGGATCAGTTCAACACAGCTGTCCTGTACGGCCGTCACGCCTCTTACCTCGCGAAAGACCTTGAGGCCGCCGGCTTCAAGACGATAGTGCCCGTGGCTTCCTCGGCCATCGACCACCACGCACACGACGCCGAGGCCGAGTTGCTAGAGGACGCGAGGCGGTTCTACATCCAGGACCGTACCGGGCGCCGGAAGGCCCGTACGGAGCTGCTGGAGATAGCGGCGGCCTGGAACTGGAACCAGCTCGACGTAGGTGGGCGGCTATCTCAAGCCGTGCTGCGGGCGATGGTCGTCCGCCCCGCCGCGGACGTGTGGCTTTGCTGGCGTCCCTTCAGCGTCAAGGGTAAGGACGATGATGAGGCCGAGACCTATCGCTCTACCTACTACCCCTTCTATGCCGAGGTTGGGAACGGCAGGTCAAGCGCTTGGCTGGAGGACAACGGCCTCGTGACGCTTGCCGTACGCAAGGTCGTCAAGCCGGCGATGCGGGTGTTTCGCGACTTCGACAAGCGGCCCGACAAAGACCGCACGCCGGCGCAGATATTCGCTGAGGACTACCCGAACCTCCGTGTCGGCTTCGGGGTGGCCGAGGACGATGAGCGCTTCTTCACCTCGGAGCTGACGCTATGGGAGCTTGACGACGGCTCGCACCGCTGCACCTACGTCGAGATGCCTCACGCTGACCCAGGAGACCGTTATCAGTCGATCTCCGAGACGGAGGGCAACGAGCCGCTACCGAACCCGTTCGGCCGTCCGTCCATGCTCTACGCCTGCGGTTTCTGGAACCCGGACGCGGACAAGATCGAGGACCGCTATCAGGGGTTCATCCGACCCCTCACCCTCCAGCGTTACAAGATGGACCAGATCGAGAGCTTCTGGGAAAGCCTGTACGCTACGCTGCCGCAAAATGTCCTTCAGGCGCCCGTCGAGGTCTTGCAGACGCTGGCGGGTATGTCGAGCAACAAGGAGCGCGAGGAGTTCCTGAACAACGTCATGGCGCGTGAGCACGCGGGCATCCTTCAGGTCATCGGCGAGTTCAAGCAGGCCGAGACGCCCGTGCCGGCCCTGCTCGACAAGCACTATGCGGAGGCGAAAGAGGAGTACATCCGGCTCTTGCCGCAGCCTTCGCCCGCTGAGCAAACCATTAAGGATGCTGCTGTCTCGAACCTCGTGATGTGGACACAAGGACGGAAGCGCCGTTACGCCTCGCCGAACCGCGGCTTTAACTCACTGATGCACGACCTGACATCCATGTGCTTCGACTATTGGCGCGTCCAGGACGATTCACCCGTCTACAACACCAAGGGAGTAGAGACGTACGAAAGCCAGCACTTCATGACCAATGGCAACGAGGGCGTGCGGGGCAAGCAGATCAAGAACGGCATGAAGGGTTCGGTTGGACCAGAGGAGCTGGGCGATGACGATTCGTGGTACGACCTATTTGTCGTAAACGTAGACCTGAGCCCGTCAGCCAAGGCGGCGAAGCGGCAGGAGGCGGTCGAACGCAAGGCCAGCGGGTCCATTACGCACGAGGACTACTTCGAGCTGCTCGACGTAGTGAACATACCCGACTACATGAAGAAGCTCGACGTGCAAGAGTTGATGGCGACGTGGAAGTCCCCGAAGGCCGCCATCGAGTTCGCCCGCGCTGTGCGATATCAGGCGCTGCTTACGGGGATGAACGAGGAGCAGTATCTGGCGACCATTCAGGGTGGCCCCGTGATGAGCGAGCAGGGGCAGGCGCTGACGCCGAGCGGGCCGATGCGAGTTGGCGCGCCGCAGATGGACACAGTGGGGCAAACGGTATCGTCGTGAACCATAAGCAGGCTGCCAAATTCTGGATTCACCTCTTTGCTACGTTGCCTGCACGGATTCTTGCAAGGGGGCCGAAGCCCAAGAAGGTAGAGATCGAGCCCGAAGCCCTGGAACTAGCACGACAAAACGTCATATCTGATGCGCGTATTCTAGAGATATGGAACCGAGTCCAGACAGAGAAAGCCATCGAGGAGCTGGCAAAGACTGACCTGCGAGACTATTACGAGGTCGACAGATGAACCGCGACCTCATGCCTCGGCAGCGTCAGTCCTTCGAGGACGCCCAGGAAGTCTCGGCTGACTTCGCGAAGGAGCTGAAGGATTACAGCGAGCTGGCGTTCGATTACTTCGCTCGCCAGGTGGCATGGTCGATGGGCCTGAAGTTCTGGGACGACCTGGAGCCCGCCGACAAGAAGCACGCCTACGCGCAGTTTCCGCCGGTCCTGCTCGACGGCTCCGTACCGCCGTGGCAGGGTGTCGGACCTAACTGGCCCGCGATTCAGGCCGAGATGCCGGACAGGTGGGAGATGCACGTCGAGGAGTATGCCAGGCTCGCTCAAGCGGAAATGAAGGCGAACGGGGCGCTTGCTAATGCCTAACGTCATCCTCGAGGAATCGGGCTCGCCCGCGCCGTTCGGCACGCCGTACCCCGGCGCAACTGCCGGCGCAGCCGTGGCTGCGAACATCGCAAACTCGATGGCGAACGCCAAAAAGGCTGTTGCCGAGGCCAAGATGCGTCAGGCGCTGGCCGAAGCCGTGGGGCGTGGTGAGTTGGTCGAGGAGAACGGCCAGCTGTACGAGACAGGCAAGCAGCCCAGCGCCCAGCGCCAGACCGCACCACCGGCTGCCCAGGCGCCGCTAGCTGGCGTGCCGATGCCTTCGCTCGATTGGCGCTCCGGCTTCCCCCAGGGCCAGAACACCGCAGACGTGGCCATGAGGGGACTGGAGGAGGCCGCGAACATCAGGGGGATGACGGTCGGCGAGCTGGTGCGTGACCAGCGGCGCCAGGCGCAACTGGAGAAGCAGGCGCAGGACGCCGCGCAGGCCACGCGAGACCGCTTTACGGGCGGGCCGAGCCTCGACCTGCCGGGGCTGATACGGAAGGGGCTCGATGTCGACGTGCCAGGCGGGACGGTAGGCGAATACCTCGGCGTAACGGGGCGCGGCGCGGAATCCACCCTCGGCGCCCTCGGGGCCAACCTCGCCGCTCCGGCCTACGAAGACATCTTCGGCAAGCCGCTGCCTGATACCCTTCTTGGCGACATTGCGCGAAACCTCACAAGCCCGTGGACGCTCATGGGGCTATCGAACCTTGGCCGCGCTGGTATCGGCAATGTGCTTGGCCGGGGTCCATTGACGACGACGCAGGCTATCGGCGGGGAAGCGGCTGCCGCGGTTGCGCAGCCGCTGGCGTCACGCGGGGCTGAAGCTGTAGGGGCGCCGCCTATCGCTGGTCTGGCCGCGGCGCTGCCGGCGTATCTTCTAGGCGCTGCCGCCGCTCCAGGTGTCGCCCGTGGCCTGGAGCGTGGCGCCATCAAGGCCGCAGGCGCCTATGAAGAGAGCGCCAGGGCAGGCATCATGACTGCAGGCGTGGGGCCGAGGCCGAAGGGGAAGGCTGGGGCGGCGAAGGAGGCGGCGGGGGTTGTGACGCCTGAGCGGCTTGCTTCCGCCAAACGACAACTGCAATTCCTCAAAGAGAATCCGCTTGATGATCGTCTAAGCGAATATGGAACCCGCTACGCGAAGGTTATGAATGTTGAGGATGCTGCTCAAGAATTGGCAGCGAGACCCAATTTCCAGCCTGGCAATCACCATTTGGTAACTGAATTTATGACCGAGAAGGGAGCAGAAGTATTCGGCCCCGCCACGGCGCCTGTGCCCGCTAAGGGTGCAGGGGAGGCGATACCAAGCCCGCCTCCAGCCGTGGCGGCGCCGTCACAGGCGGAACTCGCGCGGCAGTTTGCCAAAGAGGTAGCGGGGCGCGGTCCACCAGGCAAGGCAACGCAACGACTCCTTGATCGAATGCATCCACCTCCAGGCGTGGCGGCACCTCGAGGGGCAAAGGCGGCAGCACCACCATCCGGCGCTCCGCCCGTTGCTGCCGCCCCTCCCCCTCGTAAGCCGCCTACAGGCGCTGAGCCGCCGGGGCCGCCGAAGCCGCCTACGGGTACGGGGGGTACGGGAACTCCCACGCCCCTGCCTGATCCTGTGGCAAAGCTCACGAAGATCGTTAACAGTGCCAAGCAGCTCCCCGGCGAAACGGAGGAGTTACGTCACGCCGTGCGCTCACAACGGACAGCCGCTGCTTACGACGTGCTTCAAGGCAAGGGTACAGCGACCCAACGGCTGGAAAAGATGCGCCCTGTTCTGCTACAGAAGGGCGAGTTGCCCCGTGCTCCCTTTGAAGCACCGGAGATTAGCTTCACGCCTGCTGAACGTGAAATACTGAACAAACGGCTAGTCGATAGCGGACTTCAGCCCTACGAGATGGGAAACGCCAAGACGGCTATTGATAACGTGATGGCAGGCCGCCTCAATGAGATCAGGCCCTTTGAGTTCGCGCTGATTGATCGGGTATATGGGGCAGAACTTGCCGCCGCGATCGCTCGCAGGCAACCTATCGATTGGTGGGAAGAGGCTGCTGGCCTCATCTCTCTGCCGCAAACCCTTGCAGCTTCTTCGGACCTGTCGGCACCCTTCCGGCAGGGTTTAGTGTTGGGTGCTGCCCACCCGAAAGAATGGTTCGCGGCCTGGGAGCCAATGATCCGTGCCGGCCTTTCGGAGGCGGATGCCCGCTCACTCGATGATGTGCTTCGTAAGACGGACTGGGTGGCGGGACATGTGAATCCCGACAAGGCCAAACTGGCATTCTCCGAAGTCGGCGGACATCTAGCGAATCTGTCGAAGTACGGCGGAGAGGCCGAACGGGAAGCCGGGCGGGCCTTTATGGGCCGGTCGCGTATCTCCCAAGCGGCGCGCGCCATACCCACCGTCAGGGGCTCTGAGCGCGCCTACACAACGAATCTGAATTACCTTCGTGGCAAGGTCTATGCGACCGAAGCCGAAAGGCTGTGGAATGCCGGCGTTCGCGATGTAAAGCAGTTTGAGGCAATGGCTAAGGTGATCAATCACCAGTCCGGCTGGTCAGAGATTAGCTTCGGGCAGGTTCGGGCAGGAAAGACCGGGGTCAATGCCTTCTTTGCGCCTCGCCTCTGGGCCTCGCGCATTCAAGTGGCACTTGACCCGCTGGTGCAACCTGGCAACCTCTTCAAGCCTTCAGCGCGGCAGCTTGCAGCCAAGGGATTCATTGCAGCGGCGACGGTGCCCGCCACCTTGATCACTGGGCTCGCAGCGGCAACTGGCGCGGCCCTGACCTGGGACCCGCTCGATACAGACTTCGGCAAGTTGGTTTACGGTAACACCCGCATCGACCTTCTTGGTGGTTTCTCGCCAATGGTGCGGTTCGTCGCCCGCATGGGGGCGGGCCGTGGTATTTCCTCAAGTGGCGATGAGTACGATGTGGGTTCACCGGCACAACGCCTGAAGCTGGCGACCGACTTCGTGCGCACCAAAGAATCGCCTGTTGCCAGTCTGGTAACGGACATCTTCACGGGCGAAACCTATATCGGCGAGAAGGTCAAAGCCACTCCGAAGTTTGCTGGCAACCGTGCGCTGGAGATGTTCGTGCCGTTCTTGGCTCAGGATGTGTACTCCGCGATCAAGCAGGAAGGGCCAAAGGGTGCCTTGCTTGCGGCGCCCGGTGCTGTCGGTGGCACGGTTCTCAGCTATCCTCCGACGCCAAGCGCCGCATTCGAGCAGGAGTTCAAGAAGGCAACTGGCGGGCTTGACCCCGACAACCTGCTCTCGAATGAGATTGAAGCCGAGATGCAGAAGCACCCGGAGTTGCGTGAGTCTTATCAGAAGTGGCAAGAGAGCAAGAAGGGTGAATCAGCGCGGATTACGAGCGATAAGTTGGCTGGCCTTCAGGAGATCGCGCCCCTCGCAAAGACCAACCCTTACGAATATCGCCAGCAGGCGGGCGATATTGTTGGCAACGCCGCAGCTGCGTATGCCGCTGGAGAAGCGAGCGGGGCGATTCCGCAATACAAAGACAAGCAGGGTTCCGCCCAGGCGGCCTTGTCGGGTTACTATGAGGCGGTCGATAAGGCCCGCAATGCCAAGACGAATCAGGTGGACTACGACCTCCAAGACCAACTTGGAGAAGCCTACCTTGCGAAACTCGATCCTGCCATGCGTGCTCGCGTCGAGGCTGAACTGGGATTCGCCAAAGACCCGACCTACCGCGAGTACAAGCAGGACAAGGCCGCGATTGAAGCGCAAGGATACTTCAGTGTGAGAGACGAAGCATGGAAGCAGGTTCAAGAGTCGGAGCCGTCGATAGCGCGGTTCAAGACGTTTGATGATTTCTATACTTACGTCGTCAACGGCTTCCGCAACGAGGGAATGGGTGTCAACGAAGCGCAGACCGCAGCCGACAAGTTCACCCGGGCCTATGGAGATTTCATCTCAGGGCAAGTCAAGGCATTCTTTACTGAGAGTGAGCAGAACTTCGCGGTTCTAAAGCTCTTGGACAAATGGGGTTACTGGGTTCCCGCCGCCTACCGTGAATATGCCCGCCCCGTGGGGGCAAGATAGGAGAGTGGGATGAGCATTGACCGCAAGGGGTTGGCCCTGTTCCTGATCGCGATTGCCTTCTGGGTTGGAGTCGCGGTTATTTTGAATTGGTCTCTCTACAACGATTGGAGAATCTTCTACGATCCGTAGATAGAAGAAAGGTCACCCGCCATGACCAAAGACGAGATCGCACAACAGGAATATGGCAAGTCGTACAACGAACTCAACGACTTCCAGAAGTTCCGAGTTGACGGCCTAGCCGCTGACGCGGCAGATCAGGGGCCGCCCGCTCTGCGCTTCGACGCCAACGGCAAAGCCTTCGAATGGAACGGCACAGACTGGGTAGCCGCGCCTCAGTGGGATCGCCCTGCCGCTTCCGGCCCGTCGACCTCGGGCATGTCGCAATCGCTCACCTTCGATGCTGAAGGCCACGCCTTTCAGTGGAATGACCGTACCGAGCAGTGGGTCGCGGCGCCGCAGTTCGACAAGAAGCCAACAGCCTCTACCTCGATCCAGTCGCCTGCCCTGCGTCAGTTCTTCGAGGGCCGGCAGGCGAAAGACATCCCCGTAGGTGGTGGTGTTGGCGCAGGAAGTCCCCAGTCCGGCGGTAACGGCCTGCTATCGAGGCAGGACATCGAGACGGCCAGCGCCACGAAGGGCTTGCAGCGCGGCGACGTGTTGGGCTTCCTTGAGAACTACCTGATCCCGGCGCAGGCTGCTCTTCCTGCGGGCACAGATCTCCCGATAACCGCCGGGGGCATCTACGGCGAGCAAGGCTCACCGCTCGGCCTGACGCCCCTTGACGCGAGCCTGACGGGCACGAACCCGCAGTTCACAGGCGCGGCTGGGGATACAAGCCTGGGCGCGGGCCTCGAAGCTAACGCTCAACTTCAGGGCGCGGGCCTGGCGCCTACGGGCGACCCGTGGACGGACGCGATCGCGGCCCTTGACGCGATCACACGCCGGGCCGCGATGCTCGAAGACCCGGTGACGGCAAGTCTGGCCGAGCAGCGCGGTCTGAGCCCGGAAGCGATGGCGCAAACGCGGCTCGAAGCGAGTTCGCCGGCCTTCTTGAACATGAACCAGGCCAACCCACAGACCGGAGCCCAGCCGGTCTACATCCCTGGTCGAGGCATGATGCAGCCCACAGCAGGCGGACTGATCGCCGCGCCCATGACGGGCAAAGGTTCGACCAGTGGCGACACGACGCAAACGCCAATCGGCAAGGGTGGCGTAGACCTTGCCGAAGCCGACGCCATGAGAAGGGCGGCGGCCGAAGGCGAGTTCGCCGCGCTTTCGCCCGAGGAAGACCTGGCTTCGCGGCAGATGGGCCGCTTTGGGGCAATCTCGCTCGACCAGCCTTCGACCTTCTGGGTGCCGCCAAACCAGCAACAGACTTTCACGGCGGGCGGCGTGCCAGGCGGAGAGGTCGTCAGCACAAGCGGGCCTTTGAGCCAGGTGGCGAACCCGACGGCCAACAGGTTCGACAAGCCGATGCTGGGCGGAGCCCAGATGAACCGTCCTACAGGGCCTCTCTGGAACGGCTGGAGGATACCCCAGAGCAACTGGAGCCCCTTCGGCCCCGGAAGCAACCAGGGCGCGGACATGCTGGGTTCGGCTGCCCCAACAGGAGGCCAGGCTGCTGCTCCTATGTCGGCCTGGATGCCCATCGCCCAGGGACTTGTCTCGCGTCTGCTGGCCGACTCTCGCGGCAGGCGCAAGCGGCCTACCGGCGTGATGGAGCTCGCAGGTTCCTACTTGTGACCGCTGTCGCCTTAGAGCCGCGTACGTCGCAAGCCCCGGTGAACGTCCTTACAAGCCGGGTATGGATGCCGGTCGTCTGCAAGGGCTACCGCAAGGACGGCTCGCGGTGTACGCGAATCCTTTGCTATACCCGGACTGGTGTCTATGTGCCTGGGTCGATTAGCCTTGTATGCCATCGCTGCAAGACAGATCAGTTTCCCTGATGTTTGTGTTAATATAGCGCCGTCAAGTCCATCGAGGGCACGTGCAGAGCCCCTGAAGCACATTAGCTTCGGGGGCTTTTTACGTTGCCAGACGAAGGCGAACAGCAAGAACCAGAGACCATCGACGGGACGCCAATCGAACGCGCTCCTGGCGATGAAGCCCCAGAGCAAGAGCCTACAGAGCCAGAAGAGCTAAAAGACTCCGCTGTCCCGGAAGAACCTGACTCCGCTGCCCCAGAAGAAGAGGGTAAGGGCAAGGTTCCCGCGGACAAGGGCCCGGTAGCCCCGACTCTGGATGCAGTGCTTGAAAAGGCCGGCAAGTTTGCCGAGTGGCAACGGACACGCCAGGGTGATGAGCCGCAGTTCAGCGCCTCCGAACTCGACGTGCTCCAGCGCTACAACGACAGCCAGGTCTCACGCCAGAACGCCCGCAAGAAGCAGGACGAGGACTATCAGGCCCTCGTCAAAGAGCTTGACGGCGCCCACGAAGCTGCCCACACGGCAGTCGTGGAGGCCGTCAATAACCTTTTTGACGAACTCGGGACAGCCCTCACGCCTTCGCAGCAAAAGCTCCTCACCAAAGAGATCGCCGACGCCCTCACCGGACCGGAAGGTCTGCGGGGCAAGGCTGCGCAGATCGCCCTCGAAATCCCCACCGCGCAGGAACGTGGACGGCTGTACAACACTCTCGTTCGCTTGGGCCTTGCTTCCGAAGCGGACGCACGGGAAACCGTCGCGAGTCTCGGTTTGGTCAAGGAAGGCGACCGCAAGGGTTTGCTGGACGCCGCCTTTGACGCAGGCGTCACCTATGGCCGCCGTGCCGGGCCTGACGCCGACTCCGTGGTGCTCTCCAAGAAAGACCTGGAGAAGCAGCTTGCCGACGCTGAAAAGAAGGGTCTAGACAGTGCTAAGTCGGCCGGTGCCGGCCGTGGCACGGCTGCGGCTGCGGGTGCGAAGCGCGACACGGCGCTGGATGCTGGCACCTACGCCTCGCGGCTGGCCTCCGACAACCCGCCGGCCGAAGCCGAAATCGACGCAATGACGGCGCGGTTCATAGCGAACCCCGCCTGACGAAAGGGATACTTCAATCGCGAACGTAACCTCAACCACGGCTGACAAGTTCATCGACGAATATTGGAGTCCGGAGCTAAACCGGGCGGTCGAGCTCAAAATCATCCTCGCGTCGTTGTTCAGCGACTGGACTTCGCGGATGCGTAACTCGGGGGATGTGTTTCACCTCCCGGCGCGCCACAACCTGACGGCGAATACGAAGTCCGCCAGCTCAGACGCGACGCCGGAAGCAATTACCGAGACAGAGCAGACCTTCACCCCCTCGACGCACCAGATCGTTGCCCAGGAGATCGAGAGTTTTGCGGAGGTGATGTCGAAGTACAACATCCGCAGCGAATACACGCTGGCGGCCAGCTACGCCCTCGCACGGGCGATGGACGTCAGTGCTGGCAATCTGTTCGACGACAACACGTCTCAGACGCAAGGCGTACTGAGCGCGGAGCTGACCGACGACAACCTGATCGCTTCATGGGAGCTTTTGCAGGAATCGAGCGGGGATCCCCCGTACAAGGGGGCGGTGACGCCCGCTGGTTGGGCCGGCCTTCTCAAGATCGAGAAGTTCACCAACCAACTCTTCAACGGCGATACGAAGGGCCGGGCGCTGCACGAAGCGCAGATCGGCAAGGTCTATCAGGCCACGTTCTACCAGTCAAACCTGCTGCCGGGCACTTCACCTAACGCCAGTGGGAACCTGTGGGCGGGCGATCACTTCTTCAAGATCATCAAGAAGCGGCCCAAGCAGGATGCCTGGTTCAGTCCTCTCGCGAAGGCATGGGTGGTCGCGACCGACCAGATTTATGGCGTCTTCGAGCGGCAGGAAGCCGATGAGGCCGCTGCCGCGACGACAACGGCCCGTCTTCACGGCGTGCGGCTCCAGCACTTGAAGTAATGAGCTACGCGAGCCTGCTCCTGCGTCCCGACTTGGGCAAGAAGCCGTACAGGCTGAAGTGCCGATTCGTCTTCGATGCGGCGCCACGCAACCTGATGCGCGTCGAGATCTGGAAGCGGGAGCTGGAGAAGGCGAAGTTCCAGGCCGCAGAGATGTTCGTTGCGGACATGGCCAAACAGGGCTGGGAGCACGTCCCGAAGCATGGATTTCACTTGCGGGGTCCGTTCCCGGCTACTCCCGAGCCGGTGCAACTCAAGGCGCCTCGCGTCCTGACGGCGCGCGAACTGCTGCCGATGGTAAGGGCCGGCTACCGCCCACCGGAGGAGCCTGATACCGGCGTGACGCTGGTGCTGCCGCTGGGCGAAAACGACACGTGGGAGTGGGAGCTTCAGGCTGTTTTTATCCGCAACACCATCCTGACGGACGTGCCTGACGCACACGAGGAGTTTTAACCATGACGACGACCGCTTACGAAGATGCGCTCCAGCACCTTCCCTCGTCTGGTGGCGCAAGGCCGACCTATGGCTATTACCGCCAGGCGAACGGCTGGATCACGGCTTCGCCGGCTACCGAACTGGAAGAGTTGAAGTACAGGCGCGAGGGGTGGACGCCTCTTCCGCAGTACGGGCGTTTCCAGTTCAACACCAAGTACATAGCGGACCATCCGCTGGAGACGCTCTTGATGATGGGCGGCGCCCACGAATTGCCTTACGAGCAGGTGATCGAGATGGGGTTTCATCTGAACCCGCCTCGCCTCCCTTCTTGCCGAAGGCCGCCGACACAGTTTCACCCCGCCCACAATGCGGCCTGCTGGGTCGGCGCGACGATTGCGCAGTTCCCGCAGCTTACCGGCAATGAAGAAGCATTCAGTTGCCGGTTCTGTGGTGCCGTCAAGCCCACCGACAAGGCGCGGAATCAGCATGAGCGCGTCGCGCACAAGGACGAGGCGAGTGACATTCGCACGGGCGAAGTCATGGCCGACTCGATGGTCAAGGGGCTTCAAGGGCTTCAAGGCGTCACGGCACAGCCAGTCGTGTCAGCACCTCTGAGCACGAGCGGCGATCCCTACGTCTGCGGCTTCTGCATGGCTGGCTTCAGCAACCTCGTTGCCTTCGGCAAGCACGTGCAGGAGGAGCAGGAGGCGCGCCAGTGACCGCGAAGAAGAGCGCCCCGCCCGTCACCACTTCCAAGCATTCCCACGAGCCCGCCGAGGTCCTGGGCCTGGTGGACTCGTTGACCCAGATTGCGGGGCATGGGCCGCACGAGCAGCCTCACCCGCACCCGTTCGCGAGCGAAAAGCACGACCACGACCGCACCTATGCGGCTGAGGATCACAAGCACGACACGGTGCCGGAGCACGGCCATGACGACCGTCATGCCCTGCGAAAGCATGACCACAGCGATCTCGTGGGTCACCTACGGGGCGCTGTCCGTGCCTTGCTCACGATCCTCGAAGCGGGGGCGGTGAACTCGGAGCAGCGTAAGGCGATCCATGCCGTGCGGGTCATTATCGGCGACGCACAGGGGAACGGCTGCGCTCACGAGAACGTGGTGTTCGAAAAGGGCGACCGGCTTATTTGTCAGAACCCGGCCTGCCGCCAAGACCTGACGCCCGAAGCTGGCGGGTAATCCAGCGCATCCGAAAGGAAGGGAACAGGATAGATGGCTAACCCCAATCCCATGTTTCTCTCGCGCACGCGGCCCTTCTCTCTGCGGCACGCCCGTTCGCTGTTCGGGGTCTCCGACCCGGCAAAGATCGCTTTGCTGGTCGAATCCCTGATCGGCGACTACGGCACTGTCAGGGAGGAGTGCTGCTTCGCCCTGGACACGAACAAGTGGACTACCGCCGTTACAGCCGGTGGTGGCCCCACGGCGTTCGCCTATTCCGCCGTGCGTGGCGGGACGTTCCAGGGCCAGACCGGGGCGACGGACGACGACGCGACGGCGATCCACGCTGCCAACACGTTCCTCGACCCGGCCGACATGCCGTTCTTCATCTGCAGGTTCAAGATCAACGCGGTCACAGGCGTCTCTATCGAGGTCGGCATGTCCGACCCGAAGACAGACGAAGCCCTGCCCGGCGTTACCGACGTGGACACTCCCACGGTCGGCAACGGCGTCACGGACATCGCCTGCCTGCACATGGACACCGACCAGGACCTCACGACCCTTGAGCTGGTGGGGGACGGCACAACCGGAAGCGCCGCGCTGTCCGATTCGCCATCGTTGACGGACGCGGCCTTTACGCCGACAGCGGACACGTACCAGACGTGGCTCGTCGGGGTGAGGCCGAACCTCAGCTACGCGCTCGTCTTCAACGGCGAGGGGCAGATCGGCTCTTTCTCAGTGGCAAACGGCCCGGATTCAGGCGTCCTGGTCCGGCCCTACGCACTGTTCAGGACGCGCAACACAGTCTCCAAGACCATAGACATCGACTCGATGTTCTACGGCTGGGAGCGTAACGGATAGGAGTCCAACACAATGAGCCTTCTTTCAATCGACGAGATGATCGCGAGGGGCATGGGCCGCGCGGTCACGGTCGGCGCCTTTTCTACGGGCATCGTCGGTGGCGGCGCCGGCACCGTACTCGACCAGGATCAGCCGGAGCTTGCCATCGCCGTGCCGGCGGGACACGTAATCCGCCCCTTCTACGCCGCCGTGCAAGTCCAGCCCGGCGCGGCCACGACCGATGCCGACGAAACGGAAATCCTAGTTGGCGTGGACTCGCTCGGCCTCTGGACCGGGGACGGCACCGTAACCAACGAGAACCCCTCGAATCTGCGGACGGACCTGCCCAAAGGTTCCGCCTGCCGCGTGGGCTCGGCCTTCACGGGCAACATGACGACCACGCCTAGCTTCGGGTCTGCCGCCGCTCCGGTGATCGACCTGGAGCTGATTCGCGAAGTACAGACCCTTGAGCTGGCGACGGCCGCCGGCCAGAACCTGTACCTGGTCAGGGTGGTTTACCAGCCCAAGTACCCCCCGTTCATCGTCGGGCCGGCAACCCTGCTGGTCTACTGGGGCGGCACGGTCGCCAACGTTGGCGGATTCGCGCAAGTCCACTGGGTCGAGGGCAGCATCGAACAGATGCTTCCTGCGCTTTAGGCGACACATCGAGAGGAAAGGAAAACAAACATGAGCCTTCTTTCAATCGATGAGATGATCGCAAAGGGCATGGGCCGGGGCGTGACCGTGGGTGCGTTCTCTACCCCCATTGCCGGCGGCGGCGCGGCCGCTGTGATCGACCTGGACCGGCCTCAACTGGCTATCGGTGTCCCCGCCGGCCACGTGATCCGTCCCTTCTATGCCGCAGCCCAGGTACAGCCTGGCGTGGCGACCACGGACGCGGACGAGACCGAAGTCCTCCTGGCCGCAGACTCTCAGGGCCTGTGGACAGGGGATGGCGCGCACACCGACGAGAATCCCTCGAATCTGCGGACGGACCTTGGTAAAGGTTCGGGTTGCAGGGTGGGGTCGCTCTTCACGGGCGACATGACCACGACACCCTCCTTCGGCGCTGCCGCCGACCCGGTGCTGGACATGGAGCTGATTCGCGAGGTGATGACGCTGGAGCTGGCGACCGCGGCGAACCAGAACCTGTACCTGGTGCGGTTCGTTTATGAGCCAGACTTCCCGCCGTTCCTGGTGGGTCCCTGCACGCTCTGCCTCTACTTCGGTGGCACTGTTGCCATTGTCGGAGGCTTCGCGCAGGTCCAGTGGGTCGAGGGCCGCATCGCCGACATGCTGCCGCCGATCTAGTGGTAAAGGGGGCTTCGGCCCCCTTGCCTTCCTTAAAGGAGAGGCATGGTCCAGCAGAACAACGCAATCGACCGCAACTGGCGTGAGCAGCGGGGCGCGGGTGAGACCGTCCCGCCGGGGATGCTCGGGCCTTCGACCTCGGAAGGCGACAAGCGGCGCCAGTCTCTCGGCCCCGGCCGCTTTGTCGGCACGGCTGTCCAATACGTCGCCAATGACGACGGCTCGCCCATCACGTCCACTCTCGAGGATTTGCTCATGGAGTTGCTGGCCGAAGTCCGGGCACTACGCGCTGCCGTGGAGGCGAGGCCGTGAACCTGCATCCACAGAACGGCAAGAGCGGCGTCCCGCTGCTCGGCCAACAGGAAATCAAGCTCGCCACGACGAAAGAGGGCTGGACGATGGCCGTCGTCGTCGCGCTCAACCGGCCCGTCATGGAGGGGATCAAGGCCGCAGTGCGTGAAGCGATTCGCGAGGAGCTAGCACTGGCGCTGCACCCGGAGGAGGTAAGCGATGCCGGGCAAGTCGGTTAAAAACTGGCCCATGTACGAGGCGCTGCGCAAGCAAGGCAAGAGCAAGGAATCGGCGGCGCGGATCACCAACGCCAAGAGCAAGAAGGGGAAGAAGTGATGGCCGGTAAGAAGGGTCCCTCGTCCAGCAAGAAGTCCATGCCTTCAGGCAAGCACATGATGCCCGGCGGCAAGATGATGTCCAAGGCCGAGATGGACAAGATGATGAAGGGCAAGAAGTGAGCCTGCTTCAGGCACCCGCTCGTCACCCTAACGTCCCCTTCCGCCGCGTGCCATTGACGGAGCAGCAGGCCGAGATCCAGCACCAGCGCGGCCTCTACACGGTTCAGGGTGGCGTCTGGCTGCCCATTCCCGTCGATCACGTCAAGAGGCCGACGGTGTTCCTCAACCGCGACCTGTGGCGTCAGGACGCGCAAGGGCGGGTCTTCCGGCCTGGGACGCGCATGACGGCGCCCAGAAGCGATTGGCAGCATCAAGCGCTCGCATGGCTCAGAGACCATGTACACGAAGACATCCCGGCTCTGTACTACCGCGCCGTGCTGGGCCACGACCTGCACGTCTCGATGTTCGGCGACCTCTACGCCCGCCACTTTCACGCCGGCTGGGCCAACCCGTTCGAGCCTGACCGCTTCGACGTGCCTCCGGATTCGCCTCTGACGCACGACTGCGACAAGCCCTGGTGCCCGATCCGCGACGGCAAGCAGTACGCCGAGTTCGGTTTCATCGAGACGCTGGGCTGGCTCTCAGGCGCGAAGGTTACGGACAAGTTCATCAACGAGACGACCGACGAGCTGGCGTCAGCTGTCGCCACCGAGTTCGCCGACTTCGATTCTCATGAGGTCGGCACGTCCAGCCAGGCCGAGGACAACAACGACACGGCGCTGATCACCACGTCCGGCATCGCCAGGGCGGCCGGCACGCCGTCCAGCACCGCCACGACCTACGTCTCGGTCGGGACGATCACCGCCGACGCCACCGAGTCCTGGGAAGAGCACGGGCTGTTCAACAACACCACCGGCGCGGCGCTCATGGACCGCTCGCTAACGGGTGGGCAGGCGGTCAACTCCAGCGACCAGGTGGAATATACGTATACGATCACTCTGAATCCGGAGGCTTGACCATGTCCTACGAGTACACGCGGTTCGGCCCCGACATCCTCCGGCGCGAGGCCGGCTCGACCGACGACTGGAAGGTCGTACCACCCGACGACCTCGAGAACGCCCGCGTCGAGGTGACGGTAGCTCGCAGGCTGACAGAGCAGGAGCGCCTGCATCCGCCGGTTAAGGCCAGCCGGATCATCCGGTCAGAGCAGAACAAAGAGATCGCCGCAAAGCTCGGGCTCACAGCGGACAAGCTCGCCGAACGGCTGACGGACCCCGAGGACAACAAGGGGACGCTGGTCAGGATTCCCGACTCGGAGTTCGACGCCGAGATGGCGAAGCTCGGCCTGAGCCCGCAGGAAGCCCGAGACCGCTTTTCCGGCAAGCACTGGCAGAGCTAGCGGGCGGGCGGTCTAGCCCTTGGCCCACAATCCCCGCGCCCTCGCCATCTATGACGCCTTCGCTGGCAAGGCCGCTGGCTTCACGGCCACGCGCGGCCTACAGCGCCTCGTGTTCGATGACCTTCCCCGCATCGTACTAGACAAGAAGGGCCAAGTCTGGGGCGTCGAAGTCTACGTGCGGCTGTTCGAGGGCCTGCGCGAAGTGCCCATCGACGGCCACCGAATCATCGGCAACCCGCCTCTAACCCCACGCGCCAACCTTACCTACGAGGAGGGGACGCTAGACCCTGTTGATGCGCGGTTCGTAGGCGGCGGGCGTATCGTGGGGCACCTGGAGCGGCGGGCTACGAAAGGCGTGGCCTACCGGCGTATTGTTGGTGCGCCTGACCCCGAAGCTGCGCTGATAGAGGCAATCTGGGACTCGATAGACCTGACGCCCAACGCGAAGGGCTGGCGGACTCGGGGCACGGTCACAACTGTGTTCGCTACGGCACCGGGTGGGGCTGGCACTGTCCGAAGTAGCAACGCTACTTATGCTACCGCAAGGACAGGCGGTACTTTCACAACACCTGATACTCATATAGCAGGGCAGACTTTCGTTTCTCCAGATTACCGCTGCTACGAAGGTTTTCTAATCTTCAATACTTCGGGGATTCCTGACACCGACACTGTTAGTGCGGTTACGGCTAGCTTGGACGGTTTTTCAAATTCCAGCGCCACAGACTTTATATCTGGCCTTGCCGCAAGTGCCTACAACGGCGGCCCTGTAGTCACCGGGGATTGGGTTTCCGGCGCGGCCATACCTACACCTGAACTAGCGACGTGGAACTCGTCTGGTTATGTCGCAGGCTATAACGCCTTCACAGAGACGGCAGACTTCAAGGATGCCATAAACAAGACCGGCAACACGGCCCTAATCTTCTACTCTCAGCGTCATAGGGATGCGACCGTGCCCTCAGGCAATGAGTTTGTGAACTTCGTCGACGCCGACGCCGCAGGCACGGGCGACGACCCCAAGCTCGACATCACGCACGCGGCAGGGGGCCCGACACAGGTCTCGCTCGCTGGCGCTCAGCCCGCCTCGTCTGGTTCTCTCGGCCTCTCAGGTCAGATTGCCCTTACGGGGGCACAGCCCGCGTCATCCGGCGCACTGTCGCTGTCAGGCCAGATCGCCCTTGCCGGCGCGGAGCCTGCCCCGTCGGGCGCATTGACGCCGACGTATCTGAGGGCTCTAGCCGGGAACGAGCCTGCTCCTAGTGGTGCGCTGAGTTTCGCCGCGCAGATTGCGCTCGCTGGGTCACAGCCTGCCCCTTCGGGCCTACTTTCCCTGCTTGCTCGTATCGCCCTTGCAGGCGCACAACCGGCGAGTAGCGGTGCTATCTCCTCAACACGCACGGCCACAGTAGCGGGCGCACAGCCGGCCTCTACCGGCGTCCTCGGCCTATCCGCCGCAATCGCCCTTGAGGGCTCCTGGCCCGGCCCTAGCGGCACCCTAGACCCCGTGGCGTTGTGGGTGTTGGCTGGCGATTGGCCCGCGGCTACGGGCGATGTTGCCGCGCTGGTGCATCAGGCCCTCGCAGGGGAGCAGCCTGCCGCTTCGGGTGCTCTCGGACTCTCTGCGGCTATCGCCCTTGCGGGCCTACAACCGGCACCGTCAGGTGTCCTCGGCGTCACGTACCTGATCGCGCTCGCCGGCAATCAGCCTGCCGCGAGTGGCGAGATCGTCCCCGTGTTCGTGGTTGCGCTTGCCGGCGACTGGCCCGCTTCGTCGGGCGTCCTGACCATCGTCACCTTCTACAAGATTCACGGTTCGCCGGAGCTGCGCATGGGCGGCGAGCTGCGGCCCGCCGGCGGAGCGCTCAAGCAGGGCCAGCCAGCGCTTCGCATCGTATCCTCGGACCTGAAGCTCGGTAACTCAGAACTGCGGCGGGGAGACGACTTACGTCTGTGAGGTGCTAAGATAGCCGTGTCCATCGAGGGCCTCGCGCACAGCCCCTGAAGCGCCGGATTCTAGCGCTTCGGGGTTTCAGTGGCCGATACCGCCCCTACAGTCGTTAACCTCGTAGACCAGCTACTCGATGAGATAGATGGCCTCGGCTTCAAGCTCACCCTGGCGACGGTCACGGCTTCGGCCTCCACGGCCACGACTACAGATTCACGGGTAAACGCCGCCGCGACTAACCGCTACAAGGGCGGCTTCCTCTGGGTCCCCGCTGCCGCCGCGGCCGGCGACCGGATACGCAGCATCGCCTCGCACTCGGTCGCCGCCGGCACGGCTACGATCACGACGAACGGCCCCACCTACACAGGCGGCGACACGGCCATCGCGGCTTACATCCTGGCGATCCATCCCGACCTGCTGATGAACCTGCTCAATGACGTGTTGCGCCTGGAGCGCTTCGAGACCACTGTCCCGCTGACGCCGGACGTGGCCGATGGCGACATGCAGTCCACCGCCGTTACGGACTGGACGGCTACGAATACGACTCGCGCTAAGACGACTTCAGACGTGTTCAACGGCGCCCGGTCGCTCCAACTCACGAACAGCGCCGCGGACGGGCACGGGGCCACGGCGGACATCACCATACCCAGAGGCCGCTCGATCAAGCCATGGGCCATTGGGCGCGCCTCCGGCGCTTCGACCGCGCGTCTCAGAGCTGTCGATACCTCGGACAACAGTCTTGCATCCGTGTTTTCGACGCAAGAGGCGTGGCAGTTCATGTGGCTGACGGTCAACCCCGGAACCACCATCGAGCAGATCGCGCTCTGGCTCCAGGGCGACGAAGCCGCTGCCGTCACGGTCTGGGGCGCGCTCGGCTTCCTGGTGCCGGGTGCCAGGCGATACGCATTGCCATCCTCCGTGACGAAGCACAGCCACCTCAAGGCAGTTTCGGTGGCCAGGTTCTCAGCTTCCGGCGACGAAAGCGGCACAATGCTGGCCGAGAGTTGGAACCTGAACCGGCTCTACGAAGATCAGGACTACCGCTTCATCGATGAGCAAATCTCGGCAAGCCCGTTCCAGATC